>Ga0302325_10027652_pt1 | contig 11755 bp, 11 predicted proteins | sample Palsa_T0_2_FD_201948 | JGI IMG/M metagenome (GOLD analysis project Ga0302325, IMG submission 201948) | Peat permafrost microbial communities from Stordalen Mire near Abisko, Sweden - Palsa_T0_2 | ecosystem: Environmental > Terrestrial > Soil > Palsa > Peat permafrost | place: Sweden: Abisko... | reverse complement strand
GCGCCTCAGCGGCAACGTAGGATGCCGGCTGCAAGCCTTCCCGGCACGACCGATCGGCGCATCGACGCCCTGCTGACTCTGCTCTCGGATAACCCACTGATCGTCATCAGCGGCCAAAAAATCGCGAAGGAAATCGGCGTCTCGCGCTCGGCCGTCTGGCAGTGGACGCAGCGCCTCCGCTCGCTCGGCGTGAAGGTCAAGGGACATCCCCGCACGGGATATTCCATCGAACGCGTGCCCGACGTTCTGTCGCCCAGCCTCCTGCGCCGCCAGTTGCACAGCTCCATGTTTGGCAGACGCATCCATCATTTCTTCAAGGCTGGCTCGACCAACGCCATCGCCTTCGATCTGGGACGCGCCGGCGAGCCGCACGGCGCCGTCGTTTTGGCCGAAGAGCAGTCCGCGGGGCGAGGGCGCGCCGGGCGCGCGTGGCATTCGGAAAAAACCAGCGGCATCTACGTAACCGTCTTGCTGCGGCCGGCGATCTCGCCGCTGGTCGCGCCGCTGATCACGATGCTGGCCGGTCTCGCGGTGCGCGATGCCGTGCTCGCGGAAACCGACCTCGCTCCAGACCTACGCTGGCCCAACGACCTGCTGATGGCAGGGAAGAAGTTTTGCGGCATCCTGACGGAGATGGACGCGGAGCCCGATCGCGTGCACTTCGTGATCGTGGGCATCGGCGTGGACGTAAATCACGCGCAGATGCCCAAAGAGCTTGCGGCCCACGCCACTTCCCTGCACATGGTCACGGGAAAGACGTACTCGCGCTTGCAAATACTGGTGCGATTGCTGCGCTACCTGGAAACCTACTACAATCAATTCCTGGCCAGCGGGCCGCAGCCCATCCTGGCGCGCTTCGGCGAGACCTCAAGCTTTGCGCGTGGTAAGCGCGTGCGCATCTCCACGACAGCGGAAACGTATTCCGGCACCACCGACGGTCTGGAACCAAATGGGCTCCTGCGCGTGCGCCGCGACGACGGGCGGCTCGCGATCGTGACTTCCGGCGACGTCGCCGAGGCAAACTGATGCTGCTGGCTCTGGACGTAGGCAACACCAACACGGTGCTGGGCGTCTTTCGCGGCGCCGAACTGGCGGCACACTGGCGCCTGACTACCGCGCGCGACCAGACCGTGGACGAATACGGCATCCTGACGCGCAATCTCTTCACGCTCGCCGGCCTCGATCCCGGCGAAATTCACCACGTCATCATCAGCTCGGTGGTGCCCTCGCTGAACGGGACCCTCGAGGAGATGGCCCAGCGCTATTTTCACGCGAAGGCGCTATTCATCGAGCCGGGGGTCCGCACCGGCATGCCCATTCACTACGACAACCCGCAGGAGGTGGGTGCTGACCGCATCGCCAATAGCGTGGCGGCGTTCGCGAAATACGGCGGCCCGTGCATCGTCGTGGACTTCGGCACGGCCATCAACTTCGACGTGGTCTCCGAGCACGGCGAATATCTCGGCGGAGCGCTGGTGCCGGGCATCGGCATCTCGGCTGACGCGCTTTTCTCCCGCGCGGCGCGCCTCTGGCGAGTGGAGATTCGCGATCCCGGAAAAATCATCGCCACGAACACGGCACAGTCCATGCAAGCGGGGCTTTTTTACGGCTTTACGGACCTGGTCGACGGCATCATCGCGCGCATGAAAGCAGTCCTCGGCGAAAAAACTCGTGTTGTGGCGACTGGCGGGCAGGCGACGCTGATCGCCCGCGCGTCGCGGCACATTCGGCAGACCGACGAATTCCTCACGCTCGAGGGTCTGCGCATCATTTGGGAACGCAATCAGCCGGCGCGCCAGGATCGCCAGGGGGCTTCGTCGGCCGCCGCGTCTCCCGCTGGGTCTCCCACTGCAAGGACCGACGTGCCCCGTGCAACCGCCGAACCAGCGCCAGGGCGCAGGTCGCGCTCGCCGTTGCGCTAATCCATGGGCTCATTCAACTACTTCAACTATTTCACGGAAATCGAGGAGCACTTCTGGCGCAAGCGCGGCGCGCATCTTCTGGTCTCGCCCCTCGACTGGGCTATCGTCGAAACGTGGCAAAAAGCCGGCATACCCCTGGACGCGGTGCTGCGCGGAATCGATCAGGCATTCGAGAGCTACCAGCGATCCCGCCGTTCGGCCGGCCGACCGCTCAAGAGCCTGGCGTATTGCGTCGATGCCGTTCTCGACGCCGCCACCCAGCTGAAGGACACGGCCGTCGGCGCCGGTCCCGAGGCCAAACGACCCGCGAACTCGTCGGAGCCTTTTTCACGCGACGAGCTCCGCGCATTCCTGTCACGCAATACCGAACGCCTGGCGCGCGCCGCCGACAAGCTGCGCGCTTCGGACCCCGAGCTCGCTCGCCGCATCGGTCAGACCGGGGCGGCGCTGGCAGAACTCGCGCCGCTACTCGACTCCCCGGCGCAGCTCGATCTGGAAGACCTGGAGCGGCGCCTGACCGTGCTCGAAGAAAAACTCACGGCTGCGCTGACCGCGGCCGCTGACGAAGAGACGCTGCTTACGATTCGACGCGACCTGGACCGGCAACTCGCGCCCTATCGACGTCGAATGACGGCCGAGCAGTTGAACCAACTCGAACGCCAGTACACGCAGAAGCGTCTGTTCGAGCGATTCGATCTACCGCGACTTAGCCTTTTCTATCTCACTTGAGGTTTCATGCCCGATCCTATTGAAGTACGCATCGAAAAATTGGTGTATGGAGGCGATGGCCTCGGCCATCACGACGGCCACACCGTCTTTGTACCGTTCGTCTTGCCCGAAGAGATCGTTTCCGTCGATCCCCTGGAGCGGCGAAAGAAATTCATTCGCGGCCGCGTGGCGCAGATCACGCAACCATCCCCGGACCGCGTGGCTCCTCGGTGTCCGCACTTCGGCACCTGCGGCGGATGCAACTACCAGCACATGCCGTACGAGTTGCAGGTCCGCGCGAAGACGGACATTTTGCGCGAGACCCTTTCGCGTCTCGGACGCGTCACGTGGGACGGTCCCGTCGCGCCGCACGTGTCTCCGCCCTTCGAGTATCGCAACCGCGCACAATGGAAAATCGCGCGGAGCCCCGCGGGCCGCGGCGAAATCGGCTATTTCGAAGCGGGCTCGCAGACACTTTGCCCGGTCCGGGAGTGCCCGATCCTGTCGCCACGCGTCGCCGAGGCTCTGAGCGCTATTTCGCGGCTGCTCGCAGCGGGCCGGCTGTCGACCGATCTGCGCGAAGTCGAAGCCTTCGCCGATGCCGAGGATCAGAAGCTGCTTCTGAATCTATCGTTCGCCAAACTGCCCGGGGCGTACGAACCGATCGCCGAGACACTACGCGCCGAGCTTCCCCAGATCGAAACGATTCTTTTTCAAGATCGCGCGGCCGATCGCTTTGAACTCTCCGGTCCCGGCCACATCTCTTATCGCGTCGGCGATCACAATTATCGCGTGGGACATCTCTCCTTTTTCCAGGTCAACCGCTTTCTCCTCCCCGATCTCGTCCGCACCGTGCTTGGCGATACGGAAGGCCGCCTAGCGCTCGATCTTTACGCCGGCGTGGGCCTGTTTACGCTACCGCTGGCGCATCGCTTTGCGCGGGTCATCGGCGTCGAGGCGAACGCGGCCGCGGCACGAGACCTGGCGACAAACCTCCAGGAGAGCGGTGCGTCCTCGCCCGCATTTCGGGAGAACGACGTTGAGGCCTTCCTCGCGCGCTGGTCGGAAACGCCCGACTTGGTGGTGCTCGACCCGCCGCGCGCTGGTGTTCCGGCGGCGGCGCTGTCCCGACTGGCGAATCTGGCGCCGCAAACCATCGCCTATCTCTCGTGTGATCCGGCTACGCTCGCGCGCGACCTCGCCGTACTTGTAGGATCACAGGAAAAACCCGCACGCTACCTCATCAGTGAAGTTCACCTTGTGGATATCTTCCCGCAGACGTACCATATGGAGGTTTTAGTGCGACTCTCACGTCGCGCATGAAGTTTCCAGCCCTCGCTATCGCCGTTCTCTTTGCGACAGGCATTTTGGCCGGCGGCTTGATCGCCCCAACTCTGCCGCACGCATTTGTTGTGACTGTCGCTATCGCTTTTGCATCGCTGCTCCTTGGCCTTTTACTTCTCCGCAAGCACGTTACGCTCGCGTTGTTCGCTTCCCTGCTTGCATGGTGCCTGCTTGGTGCTTCCGCAATGCTGGTGGAGCGTTCGGCGCTTCCGTCCAATCACGTCAGGCGACTGATCGCGGCAGGCCAGCTAAACCTGGATGAGCCTTTGCGCTGGCGGGGACAGCTTCGTTCCGACCCACTTCGGCTCCCCTGGGGCATTCGATACGACATGGACCTCGACCAGGTGCAATCGGCGGCTGTGTGGACGTCCGTATCCGGGGGACTCCGCGCCGACTACTTTTTTGATCAGCGCGCAGGGGAGGCCCCTCCGGCGCTGCGCGCCGGGGATCGTATGGAAGTTCTCATGCGCGCGCGCCTGGTTCGCAATTTTGCCGACCCGGGCGTGACGGACCACCGCGCGCTAATGGCTTACCAGAATATTTACCTCACGGGCTCGCCGCGCAGCACAGCGCTGATCGAAAAGGTCGCTGGCCCGCCACCGAGAATCGTCGACTGGCTGGCGCGAGCGCGAGGGCGCTTGCTCACGGAAGCCGACGCGATGTTGGCAGGCGCGCCCGGCAGCGCGGCGGTCGCGCGGGCGATGCTGCTCGGCGATCGCAGCTTCCTCGATTCGCAACAGGTCGAGGCATTTCGCGACACCGGCGTTTACCATGTGCTTGTCCTCGCCGGCTTGCACATCGGCGTGCTGACGGCTGCGCTATTTTGGATCGGCGGGAAGTTTCGTCTCTCGCTGCCAGCGAGAACTCTCGTCACCTTGGCCGCTCTTGGAGCCTACGTTGCCGTTGTCGAGGACCGTGCGCCCATTGTCCGCGCGGCATCGATGGCTGCGGTCTATTTGCTAGGGCGCATGCTGTTCCGCCGCACGCACCTACTCAACGCTATCGGGTTGGCCGCGCTGCTCATTCTCGTAGCGCGCCCTTCGGAACTCACCGACGCGAGCTTTCTGCTTTCGTTTGTTACGGTGGGCGTCATCGCCGGAATCGCGGTCCCTTGGCTGGAAGCCGGGACGGAGCCCTATCTCCGGGCGCTCGACCATTTGGGTGACGTGACGCGCGACGGTGCCCACTCGCCGCGAGCGGCACAATTCCGCCTCGACGCGCGAGCCTCGGTGAATTGGCTCGCCGCGCGCCTGCCACGCGCCGCTTCTCCTCAGGCCACAGCATTGGTCACGCTGCCTTGTCGCGCGGGATTACGCCTCTGGGAACTGCTCTTTCTTTCAGCGGTCATACAAGTGGGAATGATCCCGCTGATGGCGCAATATTTTCACCGCGTCAGCCTGGTTGGCGTCGCGGCGAATCTCCCTGCAGTGCCCTTGACCAGCATCATCGTGCCGGTGGGATTCGCGGCGCTCTGCACCGGTCTTGTATGGGGCGCGCTGGGCCACGCCCTCGGCCGCATATTAGCGGCCCTGGTGGGAGCTTTGCTTTGGTCGGTCGCGTGGTTTGCGCGCCTGTCCTGGGCATCCTTCCGCTTGCCCTCGCCGCCGTCTCTGGCGCTGGTGGCCTTCTTTCTGGCAGCGCTACTCTGCGCATCGGCCGTCCTGACCAAAAGACGCTGGGCGGGACGAATTGCCGGCGCAGTTGTTCTGGCTGCGGCAGCACTCATCGCCGCCTATCCCTTCGCGCCGCGCCTCAATCGCGGGCGTCTGGAAATTACGGTCCTCGATGTGGGACAGGGCGACTCGATCTTCGTGGCATTTCCCAACGGTCGGACCATGTTGGTGGACGGCGGGGGCCTCGCCGGCGGCTTTTACATCCGCGGGGCGCGTCCTGGAATCGATGTCGGCGAAGACGTCGTCTCCCCTTTCCTCTGGAGCCGAGGGCTCAAACGCATCGATGTGGTCGCTCTGACGCACGGGCACGAAGACCATTACGGAGGTCTAGCAGCCGTGCTGCGCAATTTTCAAGTGGGCGAGCTTTGGCTGGGCCCAAACGGCGATTCAGCCGGCTTCTTTGCACTTCTCGCAGAAGCGCAAGCACGACGCGTGCCTATCATCCACCGGCTGAAGGGTGACGCGTTCGATTGGGGTGGGGTGAACGTCGACGTTCTCTGGCCGCTGGATGACACACCGGTGAAGGCACTCAACGACGACTCCCTTGTATTGCGCCTGAAGGACGGCAACGAGACCATCTTGCTGACGGGGGACATTGAGAAGCGCGTGGAGCGCGCCTTGACAGCGGATGGTGAACCGCTCTCGGCCGACTTCCTCAAGGTTCCACACCATGGCAGCAAGACCTCGAGCACGCAAGACTTCCTCGATGCAGTGCGTCCCCGTTTCGCGGCCATTTCCGTGGGCGAAGGGAACGCGTTTGGTCATCCCAACGCCGAGGTCCTCGACCGCCTCCGCCAGGAGGGCACACGCGTCTACCAGACCGACCATGATGGCGCCATCTCGATTCTTACCGATGGCCGCCAGGTGACCGTCAGCTCGTTTTTGGAAAAGCCGTAGCGCTGTATTGCTGCATCCTGGTGCAACTGTTACAATTTCTTAAGAATGGACGCGACGGACGCGATCAGGTCGTTTTCCCCTACCAAAGCAGAGATAGACGAAGAATCCAGGCGCATTCGCCGCCTGCGAATTGTTGTCAATCTCTCTCTGAGCCTGATTGCGCAGGGCGACCTGACTTACGAAGAGGCTCAGGGACTGGCAGCCGCGGCTGCACGGCTGGCCGAGGAGCTTTTCCCGGGCAAGAGCGATGTGTTCGACCTGCTCTACCGTCCGAAATTCCGCCAATTAGTCAACGAAGTATACCGCCTGCAGTAGTTACCTGCGCCAGACCGCCATCGCCGACAGTAGCCCAAGAATGATCGCTACGCCGATCGCTGCTTTGTATTCCCGGTTATGCACGTATTGCGCAAAAGAAAATTGCGTCTTGCCTTCGGCTCCTCTCGACCCGAGTCGAGGCCAAAAAAGCGGAACGCGCCGCGCATATTCGTCGAATGCAACGCCGTAATTCAGACGCAGATCCGCCTCTTCGCGACGCATGACGACCGGATAGAAGACCGCAAAGTACCCGGTGAGGACGACTGCAGCAATCAAGGAGTGACTTGCCACGACGAATCCCGCAGCCAGCAGAGCGCTGCCGAAATAGAGCGGATTTCGCGTTCGAGCATAAGGCCCGGTATCCGCAAGCGCTTTGGCTCTTCGTAGATGCCCCGCCGCCGCGCCCCGAACCAGTAGGCCCAACAGGGCGATCACGATGCCGGAGGCCACGGACCACAGCGTCGGGCGCGCGAACCACACGCATAGCAATCCGACCGGATAACCGAGCGGCACTCGCCAACGCGCCCAGGCTTCTCCCGGTAGGCTCATAGAGCTGCGCCCGCCCGGCGCTGACGGGCCGGCGGCCAACCATAAGTTGGAAGAGGCAAAAACATCTCCGCGGAGTAGTTGTCGTTAGCCACGAGGCAAGTTGCACAACCGTGCCAAAAGGTCGCGCGTGGAATGCTCCTTGGCGTCGCCGACGATCGCAATGCGCACGCCGAGCCGCAGCGCTGTGTCCCGTTCGGGCACGGTCTCCACGGTGTAATCAGTGCCCTTCGCGTGGACGTCGGGACGCAGAGCCGCGAGCAGCGCCGTCACGTCAGCCTCGTCGAAGACGGTCACGTAGCTCACAACACCAAGGCCGGCGACAAGTTGCGCTCGGGCGTCCTCCGCCAGGATCGGCCGATCCGCTCCTTTGATCTGCCGCACGCTCGCGTCGGAATTGATGGCCACCACGAGCACATCGCCCTCCTGCCGGGCGCCCTCGAGGTATCGCACGTGACCTACGTGCAAAAGGTCGAAGCAACCATTCGCAAGTACGATGCGCTTCCCACGCGAGCGGTGTTCGTCGACGCGCGCCACGAGCGCATCTCGCGGCACGATTTTCTCTCGCGTGTCGATCGTGAGGCTAGGCATGTTCACCCACGGGAAGCGTGCCGGTGGCGTCCGCGCGAATCGCGCCCAGCAGCTCTTCGCGCGTGACGGTTGCCGTCCCTCGCTTCATGACCACGATTCCGCCGGCATAATTGGCGAGCTGCGCGGCCTCGATCGCCGAGCCGCCGGCTGCGATCGCCAGCGTGAATACCGCGATGACGGTGTCTCCCGCGCCGGTGACGTCGACAGCCTGGTCGCTGCCAAAAACCGTCAGTGACCGAGGCGGCCGCCCGCGCTCGAAAACGATCATGCCGTCGCGCCCCCGAGTAACGACCAGGGCTCGCACTCCGAGCCGGGTCATGGTGCGCCGCGCCAAGTTTTCCAATCGCGCCAAGCCTCCACCGATCTGTGCGTGATGTGCCGACTCGATTTCGGCTTCGTTGGGCGTCGCCGCCGCGAGACCCAGTCCGGCATACTCGTGCAGCCGGTAGCGGGAATCGAGCGCGACGGGCACAGTCCAGTTCTTCTGCCCGCGAATCGCCCGCAGGATTGCGGGCGTCGCCGACCCATAGCCGTAATCGGAGACCAGCACCGCCGAGGCGTGGGCCATGCGCTCTCGCGCTTTGCGCGCTAGCGCGTTCGCCGCGCGATCGGCTAAAGGCTCCGCGGGCTCGTGATCCATTCGCAGCACCTGTTGTCTGGCGGTGTGCGTCCAGCCAGCGAGGAAACGCGTCTTGGTCGGCGTGCGCCAGCCGCGTGCGCGCACCAAACCGGACGTGTCCACACGCTTCGACCGGAAATAGTCGACCAACGAGTCCGCAGCGGCATCTTCGCCCAGCGCGGATACCGGCCGCGCGCGGGCGCCAAGGTCGGCCAGATTGTTTGCTGCGTTGGCCCCACCTCCCGGAACCGACTGCGTCTCCCGATGCCGCAAAATCAGTACGGGCGCCTCTCGCGAGACGCGCGAAATTTCACCGAAGACGAATTCATCAGCCACGAAATCGCCCACAACGAGAATTTCCTGGCGGGAAAACGATTCGACTAAATCTACAAGACGCGCCAGATCCGCCGCAGGGCCGGCGTTCACGCCAACTCCCTGGCCAACGCTTTGAGGATCAAATCAGTGGCTTCCGACAGATCTTCGGTCACCTCGTCCGGCTGACGTGCCCACTCCTGCCGATGGTGTTCGTATTCGCCGCGGCCGTAGCCGCTCAGAACCAGCACGCCGCGACCGCCGGCCGCGTGCGCCAGGGCGATGTCCCCGTAGCGATCGCCCACGACGAAGGAGCGCGTGAGATCGAGCGCGTGTTCGCGAGCTGCTCGCTGTAGCATTCCGGGCAGCGGCTTGCGGCAATCGCAGTGATCCTGCAGCGTGTGCGTGCAGTAGTAGTAGGCGTCCACGCGGGCTCCATGTGCAGCCAAATGTTCGCTCAGGCTGCGATGAACTTCCGCCACCAGTGATTCAGGAAACAGGCCGCGCGCCACGCCGGATTGATTGGTCACGACGATCACCGGCAGGCCCGCCTCGTTGAGCCGGCGAATCGCTGGAGCCGCCCACGGATAGACCTGCAGCCGGCTGATGTGGTTCAGGTAGCCGACTTCCTCGCAAATCGTGCCGTCGCGATCAAGAAACACCGCAGGCCGCAACTGGCGCGAATCAGGCAAGTCCGGCGCTCCTCGATTCCCGAGCGGCGGCGCTCGCAGGGTCCTGCAGCCAACCTTTCGCTACAGCGAACACCTGCTCAACGGAAATGCGCGTCATGCAGCGATGATCGACCGGGCAATGCCGGAGAAAACAAGGGCTACACGACACCGGTTCGCGCACCAGAGTGAATTGCGGCGTCACCGGGCGAGTGCCTTCGGCATCAGTCGGTCCGAAAATGCCCACCACAGGCAGACCCACAGCGCCCGCTGCGTGCATGGCCCCAGAATCGTTTCCGATAAATAGTCCGCAAGAGGCGAGCAACGCCGGCAGATCTCCGATGCGGGTCGCGCCCGCTAGATTCAGGGCCCGATGCCGCATGGCCGCAGCGATCCGCTGGGCCATTTCGCGTTCTGGAGGAGCGCCGAAAAGTATCACGTCCGCGCCGAAATCGGAAATCAGTTGGTCGGCCAGTGCGGCGTAGCGCTCAGGCAGCCAGCACTTCGCAGAGCCGTACGCCGCGCCCGGCGCGAGAGCAACGCGCATAGCTCCAGGCCGCGCGCCAGCCGCCAGCAAGGTGCGCTCGGCCGCTTGCCGTGCGTCTTGCGAAACGTGCAGCACGATGCGACTGATCGTGGGCAATCGCGTGAGCCATTCGGCTCGCCGCAGCAGCTCGAGATAATAGTAGCTCTCGTGCGCGGGGATCTCTCCCTCGCGCGGCAGGGCGATGGCGTGCGTCAGCATCCATCCACGAGCGTCGCGCGCGTAGCCGATCCGCTCCGGCACACCCGCGCGCCAGACCAGCCATGCGGCGTCGAATGCATTCTGGAAGAGCATGGCCACGTCGAACTTCTCCCTCCGAATCTCCGCAGCGAGCCGCTCTCGTCCCCAGAAGCCCCGATGCCGCCCGTCACGTTCGTACACCATCAGCCGATCCGCGTAGCACTGACCGCGGTACAGGTCGGCAACCCAAGGACGCGCCAGCGCAACGACTTCGGCATCCGGCCACCGCACGCGAATGGCTTCCAGGGCCGGGATGGCCATCACGGCATCGCCGACCCAATTGTTCGCGCGCACCAGAATCTTCATGCGCCGGCCTCCCGCCGGTGTAGCTGCACGGCCCCAAGCACGGCTCGCCAGAAACCCTCGCCGTCTGAGAGCGACAAATGAATGCGACAAGCGTAAATCGGCAGGCGCGCTGGGCCCGCGTCCCGCAGATTGAACACGTCCTTCTCGGTGCAGAGCATGGCGTCCGCCCCGGCGATCACCGCGGCGCGCTCCAGCTCCTCGGCGTCAGCCGGGGTATAACGATGGTGATCACGAAAACCTCGGCGGCCCACCAACCGAAAACCCCAGCGGACTAAATCGTCAAAAAAGGCCGCAGGATTACCGATGCCACAAAAGGCAAAGAACTTTGCCTGCGTTCGATCCATCTCTGGCAGCGCGACCTGTAAGGCCGGGACGCGCAGCACCGCGTCCAGCTCCGTGCGCGAATAAAATATGGGCGCCTGAGTGAACCTTCGCGCGACCGCTTCGACTGCCGGCGCGTGTTCCGAGCGCGTGATGACCACCACATCCGCCCGCGCCAGCGCCGCTCTCGGCTCACGCAGGCGCCCCGCCGGGAGCAACCGCCCGCCGCCAAAGGGGGCGGTCGCGTCGAGCATCACCACGTCGGCATCGCGCGCCAACGCCAAGTGCTGAAAACCGTCGTCCAGAATAAACCATTTCGCGCCATGCCGTTCGAGCGTTCGCCCAGTGGCGAAGCGGTCTTTGCCGACCCCGAGTTGCGCGTGAGGGCCCAGCCGCTCGCGCAAGAGAGCGACCTCGTCGGACGTCGGCAGACCGCGAGCGTCGCTCTGTCCCTCGCCGCGGTAGCCGCGCGTCAAAATCGCGGCGCGATGTCCCTCGGCGGCCAGGCGCTCGGCAAGCCAAATGACCATCGGCGTCTTGCCCGTTCCGCCAACCGTGAGGTTCCCCACGCTAATGACCGTCCCCTCGAGGCGCTTGCTGCGCAACAATCCACGCCGGTACAGAGAGGCTCGCAAACGCATCACGCCGCCGTACGTGGCCGCCAGCGGACGCAGCATCTCTCGAAGCAAAGACGATCTCATGAGCCCGCCGCGTGCGGTTCGGCCAGCACTGCCGCGAGGCGATCGAGC
>Ga0302325_10027651_pt1 | contig 11755 bp, 10 predicted proteins | sample Palsa_T0_2_FD_201948 | JGI IMG/M metagenome (GOLD analysis project Ga0302325, IMG submission 201948) | Peat permafrost microbial communities from Stordalen Mire near Abisko, Sweden - Palsa_T0_2 | ecosystem: Environmental > Terrestrial > Soil > Palsa > Peat permafrost | place: Sweden: Abisko... | reverse complement strand
CCCACAGGTCAAGCGCGGACAGCGCCTCGCCCGGCTGCCGGTAGCCGGCGAAGGTCAGGCTGCCCGGCAGCCCGCTCAGCTGGGTCGCCCGCAGGTGCTCGAGCCGAACGCCGCCGATCACCTGCCACCCGAGGTCCTGGAATTTCGCGCGCGGCGACAGCAGCTGCAGCGCCGTCTTCGGCACCGGGAAGTACCCGGGGCCACTCCACTTGGTCGCACGGAGCCACGGCGACTTCGGGTCGGTCACGTCGATCTGGAGGTAGGCCACGCCGTTCACGAACCGAGTGATGCCCGCGACTTCCATGGCCGGCAGGCGCGGGGACGCCGACGGCGGCACCAGTTCGTCTATGGCCCAGTTGTAATTGCCGCCCGAGAACGTGATGACATCGTCCCCGTGGCCGTCGACGGTCCCGTTCTTCCGGTTCTGGTAGGTGATCTGCTCCCGGCCCGAAGAAGCCAGGGCGGACTGCGACGCGGCCGCCACCCGCTGCACCATCGCCGCGGTGAGGATGACCGGCCCCCCGGACGGGGACCCGCCCGGATGCACGGCCGCGCCGGGCCGCGCAGCCACGGCGGGATGCGCGGGCGCGCCGGGACTCGCCGTCGCGATGAGCAGCGCCGCCGCGCAGCCGGCCGCGGCGATGCCCGCCGCGACGCCCCCGATGGCCATGCGACGCCGCCTCGCTCGCGGCCGGGCGGCCGACTCGGCGGCGACGGACCGCTCGCTGACCTCCTCGAACGACACGGGCCTGACCCCTCGCTCCATCAGTTCGCCGATCTGTCGGCCAAGATCAGATTGCATCGGTCACTCCTAGTCTCTTGCGTAGCTGGGCCAGCCCCCGGTCGCTGTGATTCTGCACAGTGGTCCGGCGCAGACCGGTAAGCTCGGCGACTTCGTGCAGCGTGTAGCCGAATCCGTGCACCAGGACGACGACGACGCGCTGACGCCGTGACAACGCGGCGAGCGCACCAGGCAAGCCGGGCTCGAACAGGTGGTCCGGCCAGCCCGAGACGTCGTAGAGCACCGGGACTCGCCGGCGCCTGCGACGGCTCTGGGCGACCCGGAACAGATACCCGGCCGCGTTCGGCATGTCCCGAACGCGTTCCCAGTGCTCCCAGGCGTAGGCGAGCGCCTCGGCGGCTGCGTCTCTCCCGTCCTCGAAGCCGTACGCCGCCACCAGCGCGCGGCGCAGCCGCGGCTCGGCGCTCCGCACGAAGGCCTCGAATTCCGCGACGCTTTCCGGCGCCGCCGCCAGGGGGACTGCGGGCGCTGCACCGCGTCTCACGCGTGTTCTCCGTTGCTCAAGGCCGGTCTCCGTCCCGATCCGGTTGTAACTCTCAACCGGTTAGACCCATCCGCGGCCCCGTCGTACCACAGGGTTCAGGTGAAAAAAGAAGACGCCGAGGCAAGAGGCCGACGTGGCATTTTCTGGGGTGCCGGCTGCCCGTGACGTCGGCGTAGGCCGGATGGTCCGAGCGGGCAGGCTGGCGGCCCACGGGTGAAGGCGCTATGACGCCAGAAGTACGGTAAGCTCTCCTACGCCGGCAGGCGTTCTAGTGGTCGTCATGCCTGCTAGATTAGGCGCTGTAGCACTGCTGTATACAGGCCTGAGGTTCGCTCGCCAGGCAAGAAACCCCAGGTCAGACAAGTAAAAACAGGCCCCGTTAGCTCAGTCGGCAGAGCGTCTCCATGGTAAGGAGAAGGTCTACGGTTCGATTCCGTAACGGGGCTCCAGGTCAGAGGCCTAGCTCGCCAGGACGGCAAGCTCGGTGGGGACTAGCGGCTCGGCAGGCTGCAATGGGCTGCACGGTCTCCCCCGGTGTGTCCTGTCCCACCGGATGTGAGTATGTCTGGGGTTAGCGCCGATCGGCATCATTGTGGTCAGGAGCGGGCCTGCGGGCAGAACCCGGGCGCGCGGGGCACGAAGTCGTCCATCTTCATCCGGGCGACAAGGGCCAGCATGTCCCCGCACTCCTGATCGTAATGGCGATCGTGTCCTGGGCGAGCGCCGCGGCAATTCCTCCAGCGCCAGGCCGTATTCATCCACCCCGATGAACTCATCAAACAACCTGGTCGGCCCGGCCCGGCCCGTGCACCTGGCCTTCGCGATCTACCGTGATATGCCTGGGAGCCCCTGACACCGCACATTTAGCGCAGAAAGTGATGCATATTATGCGCGGGTAGAATGAGTAGTGATCAGGAAAGTTGCCCCGATTCCGCCGGATGACTCTGCCTGCTTTTCTGCAGACAGGGCAGGAGACCCGGACAATGGGCACGGTTCACGCGGGGATCCGCGGGCAGCGAGACAGCGCCCGCGGCCGGATGAAGGCACTGGGCGTCAGCGCCACGAACTGCAGCGACAACTACGGCCGGATGACGATGGACATGGACATGGTGGTCGCGCTGGTTGAGATGGGCCGAGCGCGCCTGCCTAGATCCGTTAGGCGATTCGCGTCACGGGCAACGGAGTACAACCGAAGAGAGAGATGAACGGCCGTGAGCAAGCCCCAGGTAGTCATCGTCCGCAAGGACAAGAGGATCCGCCACAAGTTCCTGCACGCTATCGCGTTCGGGCTGACCGGGGGTGCCAGTGGGGTCGTGACCGCCGCCGAGGTCACCGGCCACGCCGGCTACAACAGGCGGACGCGCAAGCTGCAGGAGCAGTCCGAGCCGAAGTCGGCCCCCGCGCCAGGGCAGCGGCGAGCCGCCGCCGGGCCGAAGCGGTCTAAGGAAGAGGAAACCGAGTGGCGCGCTGAGCACGTGCCGTCATCACGCGAGTACCGGGAAAGGCACCCGAGCTGATTTCCGGCTCGGCGAGGCGGTGGTCGGCTACCTGGCCACGCAAGGCCATCCCCGGCAGGTTGCCTATTTTTCTTCGATGGCGAGGGAATTGCGGTCCAGTCATCGGCCTCGTTTAGCCGCCCGCGTGCTTGGCAGTCATGCCAAGTTCGTGGTAGGTGGTCGCCATGCGGGGGCGGTCGTCGGCCGGATCTGAGTGCGGTCGGCCTACGACCCGCTGTTTAGAAGGCATCACCGAACCGTCGCCGCCCGTTGCCCAATAGCGCTCACTGGGCCATTTAGCTGCACAGATGAAGCTGGTCAGGGCCTGGTGTCGCCCGGAAGCTGTGGCTGTTGGCTCCCAGCTGTTGTTAGAATCGCCGATGTTCGAACGGCAAAACATTGACTGCGGTCGGCGTCGCCGTGGCAAGCCAACTGCTCCCCGGCCGGAAGCTACTAGCCAAGGCCGTTGGAATCTACGTTGGCGAGTCGCTTCCGAGCCACGGACTGACCGCCGCCTTCTAGTAGCTGGGCAGCTCATTAGCCTGGAGTGCGACCTGCGGCTTGGCGGGCACCTGCAAGTCTGTCACGGGCGGTCTGGGTGTAGGGGTGGTCGCTGCCCAGTACGCGTTCGCGGTCGGCGAGGTTCTGCTCAAGCATGGCGATGGCCTCGTGGACGCGGCCGGCGTCCCGGTAGGCGCTGGCGAGGGTCCCGCGCACCATGAGGGTGTCGGGGTGGTCGGTGCCCAGCAGTCGCTCGCAGTCAGCGAGGTTCTGCTCGAACAGGGTGACCGCCTCGGCAGTGCGGCCGGCTGCCCCGTAGGCGAGGGCGGCGGACCCGCGAGCAGCGCGGGTCTCCGGGTGGTCGCTGCCCAGCAGCCGCAAGTGGTCGGCCAGCAGCGGCTCGGCGATCGTGATCGTCTGCTGCGGGGTGTCGGACAGGTAGCTGAAGATCTCCACCGCGCGACGCCGGAGCGGGAGCAGCAGCCGGGCCAGGTGCCCTCCCTCCTGGCAAGCAGCCGATGCCCCGAACAGCGCCGTGATCTGCTCCGCCAGGTCCCTGGCCCTGCTCCGATCCTCCTGTCGGGCTCAGTTCAGGCGGTCGGTGCCTGCTAGCTCTTCGAGCAGCCCGGCGGCAGCGGTGCAAGTGCTCGTGAGGGTATTCCGGGCGGCGGCCTGCTCCCGGATCACCCGCATCACCAGGCGGTGCGCCGTCACGACTGTCCCGTCGATGCTGAATGTCAGCAGTGATGCCCCTGCCAGACGGGCGAGCGCCCGGTCCACCACGTCGGCGGTCAGGTCTTCCGGCCGCCCTGTCCGGTCCAGGACGCGCTGCCGGCCTGCCGCGTGGATCACCGTCCTGCGGACCCCGGCTGGCGACAGCACGGCCAGCAGTTCCATGACGGCGGTCGCGACCCCGGTACCGTCGCTGACGCGAACCCCTTCAATAGACAGCAAGACGGCCGCCGCCATGCCGTGCGGGTACTGGCCTGCCTCTTCCGCCCGCAGCATCTCCCCGGCCGGGAGGGCACGCAGGCGGCCCAGGTAGGCGGCGTACCCGAGGCGCTGCTCGTCGATCACGGCCGCGGCCTGCGCCAGGGCCAGCGGCAGGTATCCCAGCTCGGCCGCCACGAGCCCGGCGCTCTCGTCATCACCCAGGCCGGTCCGCGCGGCAAGGAACGCCAGCGCGTCGTCCGGCGTGAACCCGTCCACGGGTACTCCCGTACCCAGGCGCCGTACCGAGTTCTCATTGCTCGTGATGATCACCTGCGCCGACCCAGCAGCGGGGATGAACGGCCGCAGCACCGCTGGATCGGTCGCGTTATCGAAGACCAGCAGGCACCGCCGCCCCCCGGCCTCCAGCCAGTGACGCACCGCCCGCCCGGCCGCCTCGCCGTCGACTGCCTCGAGCCCCAGTGCCGCCGCCACCTCGGACAGGCCCCCCAGGAGCCCCGCCGGTTCCTCCGCGTTGACCCAGGCCACCAGCCGCCAGCGCTCGGCAACCCTGGCTCGCGCGTACTCCGCCGCCAGCTGCGTCTTGCCCACCCCGCGCATCCCGGTGACAGCGCGCACCACCGCCACGCGTACCCCGCTGTCGGCCTCCAAGTCCTCCACCGCGGCCAGCAGCACCGGCCGTGGTCGGAACGCCACTGGTGCTTGCGGGATCTCTCCCGTCACGACCGCCACATCGTCGGCGGCTGTACCCGCCTCTGCTGGGGGCTGCATCTCGTCGGCGACTCGAAAGAAACGAGACAAGGCCGAACACGATCGCGGCAATGGCACCGATCACACCAGCCACGGACCCGACCACGTCCCAGGCGAACGCATCCACGTTGTGACAATACGCATACCTTCACCAAACCGCCTTTGCCGACAGCCGCCTACCTTCCAGCCTCTCCGGTTCGTTCGTAAGAACTGGAATGTTTTACCGGCTCACCTTCTCCGCGCCATGCACCACGGTTTTGTCGGAGGCGGTCTGCGCCAGTTGGACCCAGCCAGCCCGTGACGGGCAGGATCTTGCAAACCGCCCGACAGTGGGCCGCCGGCCACACCACGCAGACCGTGCTTGCCGGAGGCAGCTTAAGAGGCATGTGCAGCCGCAGAGCGTCGCTACTCAGGTGACCGCCCGTCTCCGGGGTCACCCGCCCGACGACCGACTTGCACGGGCAACTAAAAGCAAACTAGGCATTCCATTTCATTTCCTGGCAATTCAGAACCCTGTACGCCGAGGAACCGCCGTCGCCGGTGCCAGCCGGGCGCGCCTGGAGGGAAGCCGCGGTTCGGGCGGCGTCATTCGCGCTCCTGGATTAGCCGATAGACAGGGAAGTATGTCAGCAGCGGCGTTACGTCCTCCGCTTGCTGGACTGCCGGGAACAGCTGCTCGCGCGCGAATTCATCGAACTGTTCGTGAGACGGCACCACGTTGATAATCCGCCATCCGTCAGCGGCCGGGCCGGCTATGTGCAGGAGCCAGCCGTCAGGGAGCTTGCCGTCCTGGAATAGCTTGGCGGTGAGTTTGTCGTATACCTGCTGGTTTCCGCCTGGGATGTCGACTATGACGGCGACTGCCATCGTGTACTCCCCTCTTTTGAGTGAACTGCGATCAAGTGGGACGTCTCGCTCAGGGCGGTGCCGCGGCCGTGATCGCCGCGTAGGCTCCGCTCCACCAGGTCGTGACGAGGCTTGCGTAGTCATCGGCGCCGTCCTCCCAGGTGAAGTGCCCCGCGTCTATGATGTCGAGCTTGCTATGCGGTAGCCGTTGATGGAGAAACTCGCCGTTCACCGGCGGCACCGCCCGGTCTCGTCCGCCGGCGATGATCTGCACCGGTGTCTGCACCTGCGGCAGCAGGTCACGAAGGATCGGCAGTTCGGCGGGGTAGGTGCGCGCGTAGCGCATCGACTCGACGAAACGGTCACCTTCATAGGACGACAGGTAGTCTTCCCGCACAGAATCGGGCAGCTCGTAGCGCTCGATGCCGGTCAGCGAGCTGGCGACGATCTGTCGCGGGTCAGCCCTGCGGAAGCTGTCGAGGTCAGGGTTCTCAACCCAGTCCCTGAGGAGCGAGCCAAGCTGTAGCGGAACAGCCGTGCCCCCGCTTCCGACCACTAGGCTGCGCAATCGGCCCGGATGCGCGGCCGCCGCGAAAAGCGCGGCCGCCGTTCCGACGTCGGGGGCCACGACATGCGGGCTCTCAAGCGCGAACGCGTCGGCGATCTGAATGACGAACTCGCCCATAGCACGTGGGGACATCAGCGTGTCCCGGCGCTGGGAATGTCCGAACCCAGGCAGGTCGACCGCGACGAGGTGCGCGTGCTCGGCGAGCCGTGCCCACATCGGCTCGAAGGCGAGCAGGCTTTCTGGCCACGGGCTCAGCAGCAGCGCGTGGTCGCCCCGGTCACCGCTCTGGGCGAATCGAACAGAAAGGCCGTCGATCACCCGGAACTGCATTTGAATGGAAGGGTTAAACCAGGTGGTCACGACGTCCATCCTCACTTCCCGTGCCGGCCCGTTCGGTTATTGCGTCGGTGCCATCGTCTGGCCGGCCGGAGCACGCTCGCATCCGCCAGAGCACAGTGCATGTGGCCAGTCTCGGCAGCGCCGGCCCAGGGTGCGGAGGTGCGACGGTCGGTGTCTAATCGCCGGGCAGCGGGCGGTCTAGCTGGCTCCGCGAGCTGATGTCGAGTTTGGCGAAGACCTTGCTCAGGTGGTATTGGACTGTCCGCGTACTGATGAATAGCCGGGCGCCGATCTCAGGGTTGGACAGACCGTCGCGAGCCAGCCGCGCGATCTGGGCCTCCTGGGCGGTGAGCCCGGTCCTGGCCCCTGCTGTGCGCTTGAGGGCGGTCTCGCCGGTTGCCTGCAGCTCGCGCCTGGCCCTCTCGGCGAACGCCCCCATGCCCATCGCCCGCAGCATGTCGTGCGCGGTGCGCAGCTGCTCGCGCGCGTCCAGCCGGCGGCGCTCGCGCCGCAGCCACTCGCCGTATAGCAGGTGAGTGCGGGCGAGTTCCGCGCGGATGCGGGTGCGGCTGAGTTTGTCAATGGAGTCGCGGTAGAAGCTGTCGGCCTGTTCGCCTGCGCTGAGCAGGGCACGTACACGAGACTCAATCCCCACTACCCAATCAGTGGGTGTGAGGCGAGTGCGCTCGGAGAGCCACTCCAGGGCTGCCCGGACGAGCGCGACGTCCGCGGTCCTGGAGGCAGCCTCGGCGAGCTCGGGGACAACAAATGGCCCGTACCCGAACTGATCTGCCTCGAATGCCCGCCAGGCGGCGTCGCGCGCGGCCTGATGACGCCCAAGGCCGTTGTACAGCACCGAGCTGGCGTAGTCCGCGAGACTGACCAGGCGGCCCTGACCGCGCCCTGTCGCCTCCTTCACGGTGGCATCGATCAGCTCTGCTGCCTCTGCTTCCTCACCGCGCCAGGCGGCAAGAATCATATCGGTGTACGCGACGGGTGGGTTGCCTGTCGCATCCGCGATCAGGCCGTCTTCTCCTATCGACCGCGCCGCCATGGCCATCTCGCCCGCGAGCAGGTCGGGCACGGCGAGGAAGCTGAGCGCGAACTGCAAGAGCACGAGCGCGCCAGTATCGCGCGCGAGCCGCGCCACAGACGTAGCCAGGGCATGCCAGGACCCGGCATCCCATAGCTCCTGAGCAACCATCTGACCAGCGCTTACACCGACCAGCCAGAGCCAGCTCCCGACCTCGAAAGCGTCGCCGTTGGTAAGCGGGAGGACGAGCTCGAGCCCCCGGGTCATCTCCGGCGCGGATGCCTGGTATCCCTCTGTCAGCCGCGACGCGAGTGCGTCGAGCAGAACGTCAGCCGGGCGCGGCGGCTCAGGACCGGGCGGTGCCGAACGCGCGGCCTTGGCCGCTTCCAGCACGCCACCGGGGCTGCCCAGGTCTCCGGCCCAGACCGCGGCGACGAGCGCCTCCAAGTGCGTTTCGCGGGCCAGCCCGACGTCGAGCGGCTCGAAGCTCCTTGCTGCGCTGAGCAGCAGCCGGGCGCCCTCACCGCTACGCCGCTGCTGCGTCGCGATCTGACCGCGCAACTTCTCCATCTCAGCAGTCCGCATGGCATCGTGCGGCCCAGCCTCGACCGCCACCAGCAGTCCCAGCGCCGCATCCAGAGCGCCCGCGTCCCGTTTGGCCCTGGCAGCTGAAAGTAGCCGCAGCGCCCGGCGGCCAGGTTCGGGCGTCAGCGTCGCCGCGCGCTCCAGGAACGCGGCAGCAGCAGCCATTCCCCCGCGCGCCTGCGCCCTGCCAGCCGAAAGCTCCAACTCCCCGGCAACCTGCTCATCGGGCCCCGGAGCGGCCTGCGCCCGGTGCCACGCACGGCGATCAGGATCGATTTCCAGGTCAGTGACCTCCGCCAGGGCTCGGTGCACACCCTGGCGATCCTGCGCCGACGCCGAGCGGTAAACCGCGGAGCGCACCAGCGGATGACGAAACCGGACCCAGGCGCCGAACTCGAGCAGGCCGGCCTCTTCGGCCGGTGTCGCAGCGTCGGCAGCGATCCCGAGCCGCCCAGCTGCCCGCCACACCAGAGCCGGGTCACCCGTCGGATCGGCCGCAGCAACCAGCAGCAGCAGCCCTGTCAGGGCTGGCAGTGCGCCGACCCGCCGCCGGAAACTCTCCTCGATGCCGCCGGACAGCGGGCATCGGCCCGGGAACCCGAAGCCGCCGGCCAGCTCCCCCGGATTCAGCCCCCGCACCAGCTCCAGCAGCGCCAGCGGGTTGCCACCGGTCTCGGTGACGATCTGACCGCGCACCCGCTCATCCAGGGGCCCCGTGAGCACCGCGTCCAGCAGCGCGCGCGCATCGGGCTCCCGCAGGCCCTCGATGATCAGCCTCGGCAGTCCTGCCACGTCGTCAGTGGGCTGCCTCGCCGCGAAGATCAGGGCCACCGACTCCGCCTCCAGTCGGCGCGCGACGAACCCGAGGGCCTGCGCGGAGGCGGAATCAAGCCACTGCTGGTCATCCACCAGGCAGACCAGCGACCGCTCCGCCGCCACCTCGGACAGCAGGCTCAGCACCGCCAGGCCGACCAGGAACCGGTCAGGCGCCGACCCAGAACTAAGTCCGAACGCCGTCCGCAGCGCATCACGCTGGGGAACCGACAGACGGTCTAGATGATCCAGCAGCGGAGCACACAACTGCTGCAGCCCGGCGAACGCCAGCTCCATCTCGGACTGGACACCCGCCGCGCGCACCAGGCGACAGGCTGACGCCTGCCCCGCGACGTAGTCCAGCAGCGCCGTCTTGCCCACCCCCGGCTCGCCGACCAGCACCAGCGACCGACTCTGACCAGCTCGGACTGCATCGAGCAGCCCGTCGAGTTTGCCGCACTCGCTGCGTCGGCCCGCCAGCTCAGTCGCGCGTCCTCCGACCGGGGACCGTGCCGCTGTATGCACGTCACTGACGTTACACGCGCCGGCCACCGGCTGCGGCGACTGGCGGATACGAGCGAGCCACGGTCGGCCTGACTATTTACTCAAGCAACACAGACAGATGTTTGCGCGCCGGTTGCGCCGAGGAACGCATGCGCGAACACGGGCAGGGCGATTCCGACCGAAGCGCCGATCTCAGCGCCCGCATGGTCCAGTACCACCTGAGCAGGGTCTTCGCCAAGCCTGGCATCAGCTCGCGCAGCCAGCTCGACCGCGCCCTCCCCCTCCCGGCCGCTGGAGAAGCACGCGTTCTCACAGGTCATTGCCGATCGGTCGTATCACCGGAGCGGTTGGCCTGGAGCAGCTGACGGTGGCGCGGCCGGCTGGCTCATGTTCTGCGATCACTGGCCATTCGCACTGTGCAGTGGCGGATACGAGCGGCTCCTCGCGGCGCGAGACTTGCAGGGATGCGGCCGGCTGCCCGGCAGCGGGACCCGGCCGCGTTGGTCCGCAATCTGCTCACCCGCACGCAGGAGGCACACGATGAATGATCTGCTCGCCACCGTCATCGAGGCGCACGGCGGCCTCGAGCGTTGGAGCCAGCTGGACTCTGTCTCGGCGCGCCTCGTCCAGGGCGGGGCGATGTGGGGCATCAAGGGCCAGCAGGGCGTGCTCGACGACGTCTTCGTCCGAGCCAGCCTGCACCAGGAGCGCGAGTCCCATCACCCCTTCGGCGCCCCCGACCGGCGCAGCGCGTTCACCCCGGAGCGCGTGGCCATCGAGACCACCAGCGGTGAAGTCATCGAGGCGCTGGACCAGCCGCGCGCCTCATTCGCCGGTCACACTCTGGAGACGCCATGGACCAGGCTTCAGCTGGCCTATTTCGTGGGCACGGCGATGTGGACCTACCTGACCCAGCCCTTCACCTTCGCGCTACCGGGATTCAAGACGACGGAGCTTGACCCGTGGCACGAGAACGGCGAGGAATGGCGGCGGCTGCACGTGACCTGGCCTGGCTACCTGGCGACCCACAGCACCGAGCAGACGCTGTACGTCGGCGCAGACGGACTGTTCCGACGCCACGACTACGACGTCGAGATCGCCGCCACCAGCGGTGCGCACTACATCTCCGACTACGCGAAAGTTGCCGGCCTCATGGTCCCCACCAAGCACCGGATCTTCCCGCAAGCGCCCGACGGGCAGGCGCTCAAAGAGCCCCTAGTCATCTCGATCGACGTCAGCGAGATCGCGTTCACCTAAGCCCGGAGCACGGGGCGACACGGAAGGGGCACCCATGACGGCGACATATTCAGGACTCACCAACCAGCTGGTCAGCGCCGGGAACGACGTCGACTACGCGTATCGCGACACTGGCATGGGCACGGTGCCGCTGGTACTGCTCCAGCACTTCCGCGGCAATCTCGACAACTGGGATCCCGCGCTGATCGACGCGCTGGCATCGGCCCGCCGCGTCGTGACATTCGACAACGCCGGCGTCGGCGGCTCGAGCGGGACCACGCCGGACACCATCGGGCAGATGGCCCGTGACGCTATCGCCTTCCTGGCCGCGATGGAGGTCGACCAGGCCGATCTCCTGGGATTCTCGATCGGCAGCTTCGTCGCCCAGGAAATCGCCCTGACCAGGCCAGCACTGGTGCGCAGGCTGGTGCTGGCGTCCTCGGCGCCGCAGGGCGCGGCTGGCATGCACGGCTGGGCCGCGGACGTCATCGGTGCCGCCGGCGCTCCAGAGCCCAGCCCCGAGGGTTACCTCGGCATCTTCTTCACGGGCTCCGCCGCCAGCCGGCAAGCCGGCCAGGAGGCGCTGCAGCGCATGCGCGCAAGGACGCTGGACCGGGACAGCGCGACCAGCTGGCAGACACGGCTGGCCCAGTACGACGCCGTCTGTGACTGGGGCATCCCGAATCACGCGCTGCTCCAGAGACTGAGCGCCCTCGGCATGCCTGTACTGGTGGCCAACGGCGACAGCGACCCTATGATCCTGCCGCGTTACTCCTACCTGCTCGCGGGCCTGCTCCCGCAGGCCGGAGTGAAGATCTACCCCGACTCGGCCCACGGGTTCCTGTTC
>Ga0302325_10027650_pt1 | contig 11755 bp, 13 predicted proteins | sample Palsa_T0_2_FD_201948 | JGI IMG/M metagenome (GOLD analysis project Ga0302325, IMG submission 201948) | Peat permafrost microbial communities from Stordalen Mire near Abisko, Sweden - Palsa_T0_2 | ecosystem: Environmental > Terrestrial > Soil > Palsa > Peat permafrost | place: Sweden: Abisko... | reverse complement strand
CGTCAGCCATAAGCACCTCGACTACTATCTGGATGAGTTCACGTTCCGCTTCAATCGCCGGCGATCCAAGAGTCGGGGCAAGCTCTTCTTTCGCCTCGTGCAACAAACCGTGGCCGTCGATCCGTGACTTACTACCGGATTGTTCACCCCACCTCAGGGAAAACCAAAGGCAAACCACAACCTGTAGGGGCTACCTGAGTGAGGGGGATACCCATCCGTTGGATTACTTGGTCAATCCAGACTGAACGGTTTCATTCTGAAGGTCATACAGAAGGAGGCGCGGCTCGGTGACGCAAAAGTGTTGTTCGTATGATTCGTCCTCGGGCGGTTTAGAAACTTTGACCACTATGTGCTCGTTGCCCTTCCAGCCGTCGATTGTCGGCTCGAACTCGCAATCGGACCCGAAATGTTGTGTCAGCGCCTTGTCCAACCCACGAATCTCCGAAGCGGTTCCAGTCGAAGCGTCATAGATCAGGGGGACGTGAGAAAAGCCTCTATCGGTTTCGTATTTCCAGAAGTTAACCTCAGCAAGTAGCTTCTCGCCGCTTGCGGACCATCCAATTAAGCGAATACCGTTGCCGTCACCGCTTCTCGAACCAGGCTCTGCATAAGCAATTTTGAACGGTTGCGTCGCTGCCCGAGCGACGTACAGCGTACTGGAGTTTTCGCATGACCCATCCTTTACGATAACCTTGACCTCCCCATACGCACGATAACCGTTCGGAGACTCAAACAGCTGCGTGCGAGCGGACCGCGAGGTTGGGGGCGTCCACCCTTTACCTTTCCAGATCGTGCAACTGAGATACGAAGTGTCTGTGGCAGACACTCGGGGCTGTTTATCTTGTGCAACCGTTTGCAACGACGCAAACACTGCCACCAACGCAACGGCGGTCATCATGCGGTATCTCATAGAAGAATTATGCGCCGGTTCAGTAACTGTTGAACAGGCGATAGCGTTCACGACTTGGCGTGGCTGGGTTCGGGTTCTGGGCGGATCGCGGGCAATCCGGAGGTAATCCGCTTCAGTTGAAAGCCGGTTTTGCGGTTTTACGAACGGCCGACTTGGGATGCTGGCGAGATCAGGGCCTGCGCAGCCTGAGACGCAGCGTGTTCACCCTGCCTGGAGACAACCGCACTATGTCAAGTGCCGCGGTCTCTGCCATGGCTACACCGCGTGCCCCTGAAGTTCAATCTACATAGTCCGGCTGGTGACATTAAGCTTCGGCAACATCATGCTCATCGCACGCCAGAAGCCCGACGCTACCAACGTTGCCGGACTTCGGACGTGGAACTCGCTTGGCCGCTTCGTTAAACGGGGAGAAAAAGGCATTTTCATTCTTGCTCCGATGGTCGGAAGACGAAGTACGAAGGATGTAGCGACCGACGAGCCGAGTGAAGACGCAAAAACCGAAGGTCAGCGGACGCTTTACGGATTCCGGGCCGTCTACGTTTTTGACATCAGTCAGACCGAAGGCAAAGAACTCCCGACACTGACCGAAGTCAATGGCGACGTGAGCGGCTACCGCGAACGTTTGTTCAAGTTCGTGGAAGCGCAAAGCGTCGAGCTTAGCTTCTCGGAAAGAATTGCTCCCGCCAAGGGTCTCTCGCATGGCGGAAAGATCACGCTGCTTTCAGGGATGCAGCCGGCCGAGGAGTTTTCCACGCTCGTGCATGAGATTGCTCACGAAATGTTGCATCGTGGCGACCGCCGCACCCTGACCACCAAGCAAGTCCGCGAGACTGAGGCCGAAGCCGTGGCCTTTGTGGTTTGCCAATCTGTCGGACTACAGAACGGAACTTCATCCCAGGACTACATCCAGCTTTGGCACGGAGACGCCAATCTTCTGCGCGAGAGCTTGGAAGCCGTTCAACAAACCGCTGCCGTGATCCTCGGGGGCATTGCCCCCGAGCCAGCGGCACTCGCGGCAGCCGCATAACACGCCAACATTGCACCGTTTGGTTTTCAGGCCCTACGTGTGCGCCGAGTCCATCAACACCCAACCAAAGACACATGAGAGGAGAAAAGATCATGCCGAGTACGCAAAATGCAGTCAACAACCACGAATACCGCAGCGTTTCCATCACCGCGCTTGCGGAGTCCGTGACCAATCCCCGCAAGCGATTTGATCCCAAGAGCCTTGAAGAACTAGCAGCCAGCTTCAAGACGCAAGGGATTCTAGCCCCTCTTCTGGTGCGCGAACTGGAGGAAAGCAAGTACGAGGTCGTAGCCGGGGCACGTCGCCTCAGAGCGGCGAAACTCGCGGAACTCGAAAAACTTCCCGTCCGCGTGGTCAAACTGACGGATGCCGAGGCAATTGAAGCCCAGTTGAGAACCTGCAACGCGAGGACATCCACCCGCTTGAGGAAGCTCTTGGTTTCAAGTCACTCTTGGAACTCGGAGAGCCTGTCTACACTATCGCCACCATCGCATCCCGCGCTGGCAAGAGCGAGGCGTATGTCTACGGTCGTATCAGACTCGCTGAGCTCATACCGCCCGTGGCCGAGGCTTTTCTGAAAGACCAGATCACCATCGGCCACGCTTTGCTGATCGCCAAGCTTCCGGCTTCGCAACAACAGGAAGCCTTCGCAGCCGCGTTTCGCGGACAGTGGACAAGCGAAGGCAACACACAAGTCCTGATTCCAGTCCGGGAGTTGGCCGCGTGGATTGAATCGAACATCTTGCTACAACTGGCGTCCGCGCCCTTTGACAAGCAGGGTGAGACACTCGTTCCCGAAGCAGGTTCGTGCGCCAACTGCCCGAAGCGAACCGGATTCAACAAGCTACTTTTTCCAGACGTACAAAAGGATTCCTGCACCTCGCCCGACTGTTTCCGGGCCAAGATCGACGCCTCCGTGAAAAAGACTCTGGAAACCAAACCGCAGCTAGTCCAGATTTCGGCGGCGTGGAGTTCCCGCGAGGGCGCTCCCTTGGGACGGAATCGGTATGTGGAGTTGGAAATCAAGAAGCCAAAGGCGAACGGCGCAAGCACCAAGCTCTCACCCGTTCAGAAGCCCTGCGACAAGATGACCGAGGCGATTGTCATGGACGGCGGCAAGCGCGGACAGGTCGTCAAGGTTTGTGCCGATCCAGCTTGCCGCACCCACCATCCCAACACACCGTCTCCGCAGCAAGTCGAGCGGGAGCGGGCCGAGGAACGGAAGCGAATCGAAAAGGAGAAACTGGCCATTACGACTCGGCACCGTATCTTGGCTACGATTCTCCAACGGGTATCGGCTCCGTTGAAGAAGGCGGACTTGCTGGCGGTCGCCCACTACCTGATCGGCCACCTTTCCTACAGCCAGGTCCCGGTTCTGGCGAAGCGGCACAAGGTAGAGGCAAAGAAGGATTCCGCGTCGGCTCAGGAACTTCTGGCCAAGCAAGTCAGCAAATTTGACGAGTCCGAACTCTGCAAGCTGCTTCTGGAAATCAGTCTGCTGGATTCGGCTTATCAGCGATCCACCGCAAGCCGCGGCGACGTTCTCATGGATGCCGCCAAACGCTACCGCGTGGACACTGAAGAACTCCAGAAAGCGGTTGCCAAGGAGTTCGCCACGAAACGAGACAAGAAAACAGTCAAGTATAAGCCTCGCAAGACGGCGGAGTAAGTCCATCCATTTGTGATTTCTGGCGGGGTGCTGATTCGCACTCCGCCTTTTCTTTTGTTGCTAGTATCGGAACGTCCTACAGTGAATCTTAAGCAGAGGAATGAGGCATCACTACCTCGTCAGCATGTTCGGACAAGTTCGGGACCATCCACCGAAACAAGAAGGTCGCACATAAGGCGCCCGCAATCTGTGCCCCGATAAACAACGGAACGTCCGACGGTCGAATCCCGGCAAAGGTATCAGACAAGGAGCGGGCTATTGTTACTGCCGGGTTCGCAAAAGAGGTTGATGCGGTGAACCAATAGGCGGCGGTAATGTAGCTCGCAACAGCAAACGGCACGGCTCCTGAGCGCAGTCGCGAGCATCCCCAGATCACCGACAATAGCCCGAACGTTGCCACGAACTCGCTCAGAACCAGTGTCCACCCATGCCGGGAATGTGAGGAGAGGGAATACCAGCGCAGCCCAAACATCAGATGCGCGATAATCGCTCCCGCGACCCCGCCCGTGCATTGCGCAAGCATGTAAGCCACTGCTTCCGGCCAAGGAATACCGTCTTCAATCGCATCGGCCAGTGTAACGGCTGGGTTCAAATGTGCGCCGGAGATCGGACCAAACGTCAGAATGAGAGCGACCAATGCAGCGCCAGTCGCAATCGTGTTCGCAAGCAGAGCAATGGCGACGTTTCCACCCGCCAGCCTCTCCCCCATGATGCCGGAGCCGATCACCGCAGCAACGAGAAACGCGCTGCCCAGAAATTCAGCCGTGAGTCTGGCACGCAGGTTGAATTTCATTGCTGGCCGATCTTGTCGATCTCTTGCTTCATCGCAAGCTTGTCGATGGTTGCGAGAGGGAGACAAAGGAATAGAACGATGCGGCGTTCTAGAGTCAGGAAGGCATTTCGGTATGCACGTTTGATTTCCTCTGGCGTGCCCCGAACCGCAGCTGGGTCGGGAACTCCCCAGTGAGCCGTCAGAGGCTGACCTGGCCAGAAGGGGCAGACTTCTTTAGCAGCGTTGTCACAGACCGTAAAGACGAAATCGAGCTTGGGGGCGTCGGGCTTTGCAAACTCGTCCCAACTCTTGCTTCGGAGACCGTCCGTTGGCAAATGAGCAATCTTCAGCTCCGCGATAGCCTCCGGTCGCACTACTCCCGAGGGATGGCTCCCAGCGCTGTAGGCGGTAAAGTTCGGTCGCCCTTTGTAATTCATGATGGCCTCGGCCATGATTGAACGAGCAGAGTTGCCCGTGCAAAGGAACAGCACGCTGTATCGGCCTTCCATCTAGTCTCCTATTGCTGTGGCTTGACGGCGCGCACGAAAGCACTCATGATCCTGCCATCCACTTGCGGCGCGATTGCGTCAACGTCAATGTTCTGGCCCGCTAGAAATTCGCGGGCGTCATCCACGTTGTAAACGCGGGTTGGTTCAAGGTCTATCTGCTCAAATCCTGCGGCGGCGAGCTTGGCGCGGTAGTCGTTCTCTTCTAACGATCCCGCTACGCAGCCAACCCAAAGCAGAAGGCTCTTCCGAACCTCCGGTACTATCTCGCCGCGAGTGACTACGTCCGACACGGCAAACCGTCCACCCGGCCTGAGCACGCGGAAGGCCTCCCGCAGAACCGCGTCCTTATCCGAGGAGAGATTGATCACGCAGTTTGAAATGATCACGTCCACAGAGTTGTCGGGCAGCGGGATGTTCTCAATTTCGCCCTTCAAGAACTCGACGTTTTCAACTCCGGCCTTGCGCTTGTTCTCATTCGCCAGCGCGAGCATCTCGTCCGTCATATCCAGCCCGTAGGCTTTCCCGGTCGGTCCTACTCGCTTAGCGGAAAGCAACACGTCGATGCCGCCACCGGAGCCGAGATCTAAAACAATCTCACCCTGATTCAGCTTCTCCAGCGCCGTTGGATTCCCGCAGCCGAGCGAGGCAAGCATTGCTTCTTCGGGAATCTGACCTGCTTGCGTAGCGTCGTATAGATTCGATGTGATTGGATCACAGCAACCGCTACTGGCAGTTGCTCCGCAACAAGAACTGCCGCCAGCTTTCACTCGCAGTGCGGCCTGTCCATACTTCGCTTTAACCACTTCCCTGATGTCTGTGGCGCTCATGAATGCTCCTTATTTGCAGAGTCGAACGACCTGCTCGGGCTTAACCGCCTTATTTCGAGTGCAGCACTCCGCGTACAGGAACTGAAGCAACTCTTGAAGCGCGTCCGTATTCGCGGTGTATCGGAGAAACGTGCTTTCGCGCTGAACGCGGACTAGGTCCTCGCCTTTGAGTTTTTCCAGGTGGTGGGACAGGGTGGAATTGGGAATCTCTAATTCGTCCTGAATTTCGACAACGACCAGGCCTTCTGGATGAGCCGACAGTAGCAACTGCATGATCCGTAGGCGTGGTTCCGAACCCATTGCGGAAAGCATGTCGGCCAGCTTTGCGACTTTGTCCGACGCTTTGGGAGCTTGGACGCTAGGCATAGTTCCATAGTTGCAGAAATATGGTTGCGTGGTCAAGTAAAAAACCGCCCGGAGCTCTGCTGTGCTACGACGGGCGGCTTTGTACCCCCTCAGCTTGCCCTCACATTGTACCTGTTCGGCCTTGCTATCATGGTCGCGTGTCCGGGGCCAAACTCTCTGTCTTAATCGCGGTGTTCTTTTTCACGAGCGTGATCAGCGTCGTGACTGGCAGCACATCTTTAATCACAGTTCCAGTCATGATTGCGCTGGGCATCGAAGCCCACGTTGCAGTTGCAACGAACATGCTGGCTTTGACCTTTATGAGCGTGGGGGCTCGTTGCCGTTCATCGGTCGGGGTGTTCTCGGTCGCAGCCGGTTGCTGCCCTCGGTCGTTCTCACAATCATCGGTTCTGGCTTGGGCGCATTACTATTGCTGCGTGTCCCGCTCAAGGCTCTCCAAATCACAATCGCTGTGGCGATGATCGGCGTTGCCGTCTTTTCTCTGCTGAATAAGAACTTGGGACGAGCTAGTCGTGATACTCCCACGTCACACGTCGCGGTAATTGCCGGGTACGCAGCCACATTCCTTCTGGCAATCTATGGCGGCTTTTTCAGCGGCGGTTACGTCACGATGCTCACTGCAGCCTTTGTGCTGCTTTTCGGGATGACCTTTCTGCAAGCCGTGGCGAACACCAAGGTCATCAACGTGTTTTCTTCGGGGGTTGCGACACTAGTGTTTGTATGGCGCGGCGTCGTGGATTTGAGGCTTGGGATCATCCTCGGCATTTCCATGTTTCTGGGTGCACTGCTGGGAGCCCGCATTGCTTTGTTCCTAAGCACCGTCTGGCTGCGGCGGATATTCATTGCCGCAGTACTGGGCTTAGCGATCAAGTTGCTGTTGCCGCTGCACTAGGAGGTCGGTTTTGTCGCCGGTGTGGTGGTCCGCGATCTGAAAACGAAGGAACTCATGAATCGCGTCCAGCGCGTCCCGATTTTCTGTCCTAATACGTACCCTTCCACCTGCGGGCAACTCTTCAAAGCTGTACGAGATCTCCGCGTGTTTCTGTTTCATCACGGGAACACCTGGCGGCACTTGGTCATGAACGAACATAGGAATCGAGAATTCCCCGTTAGAGAACATCGTGACAATGTGCATCAGATGAGACCTGATTGCCTGTAAATTCTGGGAATCCTCATTGTCGTTCACGGTCACTTCGATGGCGCCACCGTCTGAGTACAGGCGAAAATGATGGGTGGTCTTGTCTTGCGGAAATCCCATCGCCTCATCACCATGCTTTTCTACATCAGCCTGGTGCTGCGCGGCTTCTTTCATGTGTTCTTTGTGCATGGGGCAAGACTGCATGTCTTGCCCTGCCAATTGCAGCGCGCCGAGGACTAGAAAGGCGATTACGGCTTTCATTTTAATTTCTTCCTCCGAAACTGATTTGGTGGCGTACCAGCTTTCCTTACCGCGTCAGTGAGCGAATACAGCAAGTGCGATTTCTCTCCTGAACCCGCACTCTCAATGCGTTGTTCCCAGTCGCCCAAAACTTTCTTCACGTAGCGCCTAGTGCGCTTCAGTGCCTCAATATCTGCCTCGATACCCTTGAGCTTGCCCTGAGCAAGTTGGTACACGCGACGGCATGGAGCGCCCCCAGCATCACGAGCTTTCAGAACCTCAGCCAACTCTGCCAGAGTGAATCCGATTCTAAGTGCTCTTTGCACGACAAAAACTCTCTCCAGCGCGCTGGGAGGATAGACTCGGTAACCGGAGTCTGTTCGCGAGGCCCGTGGGAGAACACCGATCTTTTCATAATGTCGAATCGTGTCTGGGCTCACGCCCGCCGATTTGGCCAAGGCCCCGGAACGAAGAGTTTTGGAAGCGCCACTTTGCACCATACGCAGTATCAACCCTTGAACGCATTCCAGAGTCAAGGTGTTTTTTCACATCTCTATGCCATTCGGGTTCACCGACGAGCTCGATCTTGTCAGACCGCCCGACGGACGCCGGTTTCAGGACAATAACCCTTTTATTATTAGCCAGGAATTGAGAAACTATTCGAAAGCTTCAGTGTTCTAGCCGGTATCGCCATCGTCTGTGCCACATTGTCGCTACGACTTTGTAGAATTTTCATTTAAACGGTTTCTCAGTGGGCAGACGTGTCCCAAGGTGGGCGGCCTTTGTAGCCGCTCCGGTTGTGGTGTTCCTGGCACTGTGCTCTTACTACGCCTACACTCGCCACTACCAAGCCGCTTTAGGCAATGCCGCTGGTTCTCCCGTTGATTCCGAAGTCCTCCAACGGTCCACCGATCCCCAGGCGCTACTTGGCATCGCCGATCACTTCTACTGGTTAAATAACGGACCCGCAGCAGCGCCGATCTATGCCCGAGCCGAGAAACTGTTCTCGGATCGGGGCGATGCGCGGAACGAACTTTACGCTAAGGTTGGCAATCTTAGATCACTAGCCGAAACAATGTCGTTTGTGGATCTTTCGCGCATTCTGAATGAGCAACTCCAAAATCCGATGGTTCAAAACGACTCAAGACTTCGCCTGTGGTGCCTGATCGCAAAGGGTTATACCGACATTGAAATTGACTATCGAGTCTCAAAGCGCGATTGGCTGGAAGCGCAGGACATCGCAAAAAGCCTGGGCGAAAGCCAATGGGTCACGCGCGCGTCCGGCGAATTGGGCCTCATAGCGTTTTTGGAAGGGAACCCAGGACGCGCGGCCAAACTTCTGGGCGGCGCTCTCTTGTCGACCATGACGAATGGCGACACTGCCGGCCAGGTACGCTTTCTAGAATTACTGGGAAGAGGGTTTGAAGAAGTGAATCGCCACGCCGAGGCGCTGAGATTCTTCGAGAGAGCTATCAAACTAGCGGAGGGTAATCCTGATTGTGGGCTTCCGTTCATGGGATATGAGGGAAAGGCGCAGGCCCTGATCTCGCTTGGCAGAACGGAAGAGGCGAGGTCGGTCCTTGAGAGTGCCCTTGCCAAAGCGCGGTCGCAAGAGAAGCGCGGCCACGAGGCGGAGTTGCTTGTGCGTCTCGGAAGGCTGGCGGCACAGACTGGAAACCGACAACAGGCACTGACATACTTGGAAGACGCTGGCCAGTTCGCAACCAAAGTGCAGTTTTACAGAATTGAAGCCGACGCCATGTACGAACTCGCACAACTCTATCGCGACGCCGGAGATCTATCCACAGCGGACGCTCGTGCCACGCAGGGAGTGACCGCAAGCCAGCAGGTTGGTGATCGTTATTATGTGCCTCGCAATCTGACCATCCTTGCTGACCTAAAAGCACGTCGTGGTCGCTATGCCGAAGCAAAGGCTCTCTACGATCAAGCAGAGGACGTAATCGAAGGGATGTTAACCAGCGTGGATGAGCCGTATTGGAACAGTTCAGTTGTAGCCGCGCAGAGCCAGACCTACGTGCAGCACTTCGAGCTCGTAACACGCGGCGGCGATGTGCCCGAAGCGTTCCGTGTCCTGGAGCGCGTCCGCGGAAGAACCCTCGCTTGGGCGCTCGAAGATCGAAAAGCATTTCCAACCTCAGAATCAGAACAAGCGGCGTCATTGGAAACCGACGTGGCTGGACTCCAGGCTCGATTGATGCAGAGCGGCAGCGCCACCGAACGCGAGCAACTCCTCGACAAATTGGTCGAGTACGAGCGGCGCCTCGGTCTAGCGTGGACAAGGGGAGATGAAGCGAACACACGACTCCCCGCGCAACCTGCACCTCTGAAAATCGTGCAGGATGACCTGAAGCAAGATGAAGTGCTCCTTGAGTACGTTCTTGATGACCCCAACTCCTATTCCGTTTCGATATCGCGCAAAGGCGCCGCTGTGCGGGTGCTTCCGACCGGGCGCAAGGAGATCGAGAAGTTGGCGCAACGTTATATCGATGAAATCCGTGGCAAGGAATCGGGAGCGGAGATATCGAAACAACTCTACGAACGACTTTTGAAACCGATTCCCGAAATCTCCAATGCTGACCGGATTCTCGTCGCACCAGACGGCATATTGCATCTGCTGCCATTCGAGGCTCTTCAAGATGACCGAGGCCAATATCTTCTGAAATCGCACACAATTAGCTATGTGCCCTCCGGCACAATTTTGGATACGCTTCGCCGCGGCCAAAGGCATGAACCCGCGCCGAAGCCGCTCTTGGCAGTGGGAGACGTCGCCTATGAGAACCAGGGCGGCGCAGGCAAAAGATTGCCGACCCCAACCTCTGTCCGCGGACGGATCGAACGTGGCATCGCAGACTTGTCAGGCGTCGCCCTTAGTGATCTTCCGCAGACGCGCGAAGAGGTTGAGGAAATCGGTAAAATTGTAGGACCGAACGCGGTCATCCTTCTTGCCAAGGACGCGACCGAGACCGCCTTCAAGAAAGAGCCCCTTGATCAGTTTCGTGTTTTGCATTTGGCGGTTCACGGGTTCGCCGACACGCAGTATCCGGAGCGATCGGCGCTTGTCCTGGGGGCCGATCCAACATCTGGCGATGACGGTCTACTGCAGGTGCGCGAAATCATCCGGCTACGTCTTAACGCGGAACTAACGACACTGTCCGCCTGCGATACCGGAGTGGGAAAATTGCAGGGGCAGGAGGGCATCAGCAATTTGGTGGAAGCGTTTCTGGTAGCGGGGTCGAAATCAGTTGTCGCAAGCCTCTGGAGTGCTGACGACACCTCCGCTAGCGCACTCATGGAGCGTTTCTATCAGCGATTGGCGCAGGGGGAAAGCGCCAGCTCTGCCCTGCGCAATGCCAAGCTGGATTTACTGGCGAAGTATGGAGACCAATTGAGCCCGTTCTATTGGGCGGCGTTCATCACCGTTGGAGAGACCTCAGCCCCGATTGGAATCAAACAGCAATGAATCTGACTCTCGACGAGCGCACAAAGATTTTCGACAAGGTCTGCCGACTTGTGGCTACCAAACACTTCGATCCTGGAATGAACGGCGTGGATTGGAATGCTTTGGCTCGGGATCGCCGGGACCAGATCCTCGCCTCTACCGACCCGGAGGTCTTCGAGAAAGAGGTCCACAAATTAGTAGCGGAGCTCAAGACCAGTCACACCGGCTTCCGCCATGCGGGGATGCGAAACATTCCCGCTCGTCACGCCATCAACGCGACTCTGCAGCGCATCGTCGTTAACGAAAGTGAGCGCTGGATGTTTCAAGATGTGCATCAAGGCGGTCCAGCGTTCGCGGCGGGCATACGCCCCGGTGATCTCTTGCTCGAATGCGGTGGACGAGAGGTTCGGCCCCCAAACGACCTGACGTTCTCCGTGGGCGAATCCGCGAATCTTCTTATTGAAAAACTCCACGGCGAAGTGCGGAAGGTTAACGTTCAGTTGCCGATGCCCAAGTCCCAGAAACATCCGGTTACGGCACCGCAGGCCGTCACTAGTGTAGTGTATCATAAATGTCTTTACTAATAGACAGAGTTGCGGCATACTGATCGCATCATGCCGCTACCCCCTGCTCCTGCACTCCGACTGAGTTCATCGCAGCACCAGGAACTGATGAAAATCACTCGCCATCCCAGCACCCCGCAAGCCATCGCACTCCGTTGCCATGTGGTGTTAGGCGCGGCCGGGGGAATTGCCAATAACGAGTTGGCGAGACAACTTTGCACGAGCTTGCCCACCGTTCTGCTCTGGCGCCGTCGCTTTGAACAACAAGGATTGC
>Ga0302325_10027649_pt1 | contig 11755 bp, 8 predicted proteins | sample Palsa_T0_2_FD_201948 | JGI IMG/M metagenome (GOLD analysis project Ga0302325, IMG submission 201948) | Peat permafrost microbial communities from Stordalen Mire near Abisko, Sweden - Palsa_T0_2 | ecosystem: Environmental > Terrestrial > Soil > Palsa > Peat permafrost | place: Sweden: Abisko... | reverse complement strand
CACCTTGGCCTTTAGGCTGGGTGGGTGATTCTTACGCGTTCGTGGCATTGTCTCTCCTCCATTTTCAATGCCGCCGACCATCTAAGAAAAGGCCTTTTTCGTGTCCAAATTTTGGGGTCCATTACAACGCAATGGCCGGCATTCACAAGCGCCTCGGTGATCGGCACGCCGTTGCCGCAGCCGACATCCAGAATGCGCGAGTAGGCTGGGAGCGGAGCGGCGACGGCAAGCGCTTCAGCGACGCCGAAAGTCCGGCTGCGATCGGTTGGGTACCAGTCGGCTATCAAATCGTACTCGTGCATGCTCCGCGTATTTGATTTTACGCGAGCCGTCCGTACGGGCGGGCGAACGGTTAATCGCGAGTAGTCGCACAGCGTTTACCTTCGCGGCTGCCAACTTGACGTAAAGCGCCCTATTCGTCGGAGAGCACTGCGGTCGCGGAGTGAGCCCGATTCGCAGGGGGATGGGCTCGGCTCCTTGCCTTATCGCAGTCCTTTCCAGGCCATCCTATGAAAGAGATCGTCCATGTCTTCAGCCGATTCCTTGGCGCCGCGATCAAGCCACCATTTCAAAAGTGACAGCAGGTTTCCGGCGAGTGCGTGGGAGCAGGCATCCAGTTCCCGCTGATTCGGGATGGGGAGGCCAATCTCCTTGATGCGGCGCGCCATACCGCGCGCGAAATAGCCCTGCGCCAGATCGAAAAACGTCTGGATACGGCCCGAGGCTAGCAGAGAGCGATAGAGTTTCCGGGCACTGGCGACATGGGCAAAGAATTCCGCCACCGGGGCCAGGCGACGGGATTTCTCCTGACGGATGCAGAGAAGGTTGCTCCACATTTCCAGGCCATGCTCCATTTGGCTCAAGAGCAGGTCGTTCTTGTCTTGGTAATGAAGATAAAAAGTGGAGCGGCCGACGTCGGCGCGATCAAGCACTTCCCGAACGGTAACCTTATCGATCGCCTTTTCCTCAATCAAGGCGATCAAGGCAGCGCCGAGCCGCTCGCGCGTGCGACGGATGCGGAGGTCAGTGTTGCCTTGACGGTTGGCCGGTTTCTTCCGGTCCTCGGGCGGTCCGGAACGGTCATTGCTGGACATTGATGGCCTCTTTGTTCAGCAACTCGGCCGCGTGCTGGACTGGCTCACGTTTCATCGTTACATTGCGTATGGTAAGGCAATAAGCACCGCCAGCAGAAACTTATTTTCAATTTCATCCCGGACATTCACAGGAGATCGACAATGAAGCGCATTCCCTTAATTGCGGTCATGAGCTTTTCGATGTTCGCTAACGCTGCGCTCGCGCAACGATCCGCCGCTAAGCCAGGTGGCGAGGCGCAAGACAGCCTCCCCACGGTCGAAGCGCAGCTTAAGGTGCTGAACGAGAAACTCGGTCTCAGCGCGAAGCAGCAGGCCAAGGTCAGGCCCATCCTGCAGCAGTTGCATGACGCCACCGAAAACGTCATGCAGGATCAAAGCCTATCGCGTGAGCAGCGTCTCGCCAAGGTTAGACCTCAGCGCCAGATGGCAGACAAGAAGATGCGAGCGATCCTGAGCGACGAGCAGAGGAAGAAACTCGATCAATACGAGCAGGGGCCGCACGGCGAGATGCACGGGACTTTGAGCGGTACGCCAAAACCGCCGGCTCAATAGTAATCATCGAGCATCCAGCATTACTCGAAGGTTCTCGCCCGGCAAACGAGTTGGGCCGCCTATGCGGCGGCCTCTTCTGGAACGCCGGCGCGGAGGTTTGACCTGAGTTCGCGACGATGTCGTAGGTGGTGATCTTCACACCTTGGCTTTCTTACTCGCGGCTGCGCAGCGCCTTCGATTAAAATCTCAGCCCGCGTCCGGCGGGTGCTGGCGCGGCGATTCGGCGGGGCGCCAAGGCACGCGCCAGGACCTACCCGGAATGGGCGCCGGGCCGGCCGAAACCAAGCCTCTGCCTGGAGGCGACACCGCGCCGCCGGCTGCCTGCCGACCACGGGCCCCGCGGATCGCCTTTAACGCGCACGCCGCCCCTCCTGACGCCCCATATCCCTGCTCGGGCTTCGCGCCACCGCCTTGGGCCGCCCAGGCCCCACGCCGTGAGTCTGACGCTATGCCTCCGTTCCGCGGGCTCGGCAAAAAGAGACCCGGCAGGATATCACCACCGATGCGTTGCGGTCACGCCGGCGCGTGGGCGGCTTGCGGTCCCTCGCCGCTTGGTCCGGCACCCCGCACGGCTCGACGCCAGCTCCTCGGCCGGTCGCGTTCGCTAGCGAAACGATATGGATCGCCTCCCGTAGCGTATCCTAAAAGGTTTGACGCGGTGGGCAAGCCTGATCCTTGCACCTTCGCGGTATTGAACGTCTTTCGAGGATTTTCAATGCGTCGAGCTGTTGGAAGGTGACAGTTTCTTGCCCCAGTCTGCCGCGTTTCCTGGCTTGCCCCAATCTCCGTAGAGCCGAACAATCCATTCCAGGACGCGCTCGATGCAGTACCGGTCCGGAACCGGCATCTTGTCTCTACGCTCCAGCATGCCGGTGTAGCTCGCGAGCATCAGGGATTCGGCCTCCGCGTATTTCTCTTGTCCGGCTAGGCTGGCGCCCAAAATGCTCTCGTCCCGGTATCGCTGCCATTCATCCGGCCGCTTTTTGCTGTCAAACGCCTGGGCTTCCCGCATGAGAGCCTCGCTTTGAGCAAACTTGCCCTGCGCTTGATAGGCCAGCGCCAGGCCGGCCGCCGCTTCCATGGCGGCCTGGCCTTCCGCGCCCTGGCTGTGCCGGTACGCTGCCAGCGCCTCTGCCGCGTAAGTCTCGGCCGTCTCGTATTTCCCCTCCTGTTGAAACAAAGCGGCCAAAGCCAATAGGGTACTCAGTGTTACGGGATTCTCGGGCCCCAGCACGCGCCGCCCGGCCTCCAGGGCCCGTTTGAAGACCGGCTCCGCCTGCGCGTACTTGCCCTGCACATAGTAGGCGTCGGCCAGACCATGCATAGAGTCCAGCGTTGAGGGATGCTCCGGGCCCAGCACGCGGCGCCGGATCTCCAGGGTCTCGCTGCACAGCGCCTCAGCTTGCGCATACTTGCCGGTATCGCGGAGAAATTCAGCCAGGTTGCTCATGGATTTCAGTGTGTCGGGATGCTCGGGGCCCGACACCCGGCGCTGAATATCCACGATCTGCCTGAAGAGCGGCTCGGCCTGAGCGAACTTGCCCTCTTCAGCGTAGACTATGGCCAGATTGGTCATGGAGCTCAGGGTATCGGGATGCTCTGGACCCGACACCCGGCTGCGCGCCTCCAGGCCCTGGCGGTCGATCTCTTCGGCTTGCGCGTATTTGCCCTGCTTCTCGTAGTCGTAGCCCAGGTTACCCAAGGCTGCCATGGTGTTGGGGTGGTCGGGACCCAAGACGCGACGCTCGATCTCCAGCACCTGGCTATGCCGCGCCTCGGCCTCCGCGTACTTGCCCTGTCCGTTGTAATTCATCGCCAGCCGATTCATGGTAGTCAGGGTGGCGGAATGCTCAGGACCCAGCACGCGGCGCTGGATCTCTAGAGCCGGTATGAAAAGAGCCTCGGCCTGCGAGTACTTGCCGAGCTTCAGATAAACAGCGCCCAGGTCGGTGCTGGTGTTCAGCGTCTCGGGATCCTCGGGACCTAGCACGCGACGGTCGATCTCGAGGACCTGGCTAAGCAGGACCTGTGCCTCCGCATACTTGCCCCGGTAGCGCTTCAGGTTGGCCAGATGGCTCATGGCCGACAGCGTTTCGCGGCTCTCCGGACCCAGCACGCGGCGGCCGGCCTCCATAGCCTCGCTGTAAACTGCCTCGGCCTGGGCGTACTTGCCCTCCATGCCATACACAAAGGCCAGGTTTTGCATCCTCGTTAGCGTTTCTCGATTCTCGGTACCCAAAACGCGGCGGCTCGCCTCCAAGCTCGTGCGCATCAACTCTTCAGCCTCGGAGCCTTTGCCTTGATTGATGGCAACCCGACCCAGGCCGTCCAAACTGCGCAGAGTCTTGGGATTCTCCGGACCCAGCACGCGGCGCTGCAATTCCAGGGCGCGCTCCAGTTGCTTGCGCGCCTCGGGGTATTGCCCAAGATCGTCATACGTCTGGCCAATCGTATCCCGAATGGCGGCCTCTACCTCCGGTTGCTGTGCGAACTTGCCTTCAATCCTGATGGCCGCCCGGTCCAGCGCGGTTCTCACTTTCAGGTCCGGATCCGGCTTGGCGCCTGGTCCGGCTTGCGTGATCGCGCTGGCTTGGGCGAGCAAATCGTTCTGCAGGAATCCATCCACAGCGGCAGCCGTGGCCGCCTCCGTGTCCGCCCGTCTCTTCTGCTCCAAGGCCAGGTTCCGGTCGCGTAATGCCCGCGCTTCGGAAGCCCGCGCGCGATTGCGATCCTGCTCGGCCCCGTGTTCGGCGGTCACGGCCCGATTGCGATCCTGTTCCGCTTGATTCTCCGCCTTCACCGCCCGGTCGCGATCCCAAGTGGCCGCTTGTTGGGCGGCCAGCGCCGATCTCTCAGCCCTACGGGCACGCGCGGCTTCCAGCGTACTGGCGATCACCCCGGCCACCAGCACCACAAAAACCGCCGTCACCCCGGCGACCAGCGCCTTGTGCCGCCGCGCGAACTTATGCATCTGATACACCGCGCTAGGCGATTGGGCCAGAATCGGTTGATCTTCCAGGTGCCGCCGGATATCCGCCGCCAGGTCCGCCGCCGATGCGTAGCGGCGCTCCTTGTCCTTTTCCAGGGCTTTGGCCACGATGGTCTCAACATCGCCGCGATAGACGCGGTTTGCCGAACTCAGCGGGGCCGGGTCCTGTTCGCGGATGATCTGCACAGCTTCAGGCAGTTGGCGCCCGAGGGTGTACGGCAGCTTGCCCGCTAACAGTTCGTACAGAATGACGCCCAGCGCGTAGACGTCGCTGCGCGTATCGATGGCCAGAGGATCGGCTCGCACCTGCTCCGGGCTCATGTACGCCAGCGTTCCCAGCAATTGACCCGCATCCGTCTGGCGCGTGGCCTGCGCATCGGAATCCGTCACCCGTGCCAATCCGAAATCCAGGATCTTGGGTTGGCCGTTCTCATCGACCAGAATGTTGCCCGGCTTCAAATCGCGGTGGATGATCCCGCGCTGATGCGCATGCTCGACCCCCTCGCAGACCTGAATCATCAGCCCCAGCCGCTGCCGCGTGTTCAAACGCTGCGCATCCGCGTAGGCAGTCAGCGGCTGGCCGTGGATCAGTTCCATAGCGAAGAACGGCTGGAGCCCGGCGCCGGTGTCGGCGGTTCCGGCCTCATAGACTTGCGCGATGCCCGGATGGTGCAGGCGGCCCAGCGCCTGCCACTCCTGCTGGAAGCGCTGGACCAGCTCCGGACTGCTCCAGGCGGCTTTGATCACCTTCAGCGCCACGGCGCGGCGGGGCTTTTCCTGTTCGGCTTCGTAGACGGCCCCCATGCCGCCTTCCCCCAGAAGCCGCAAAATGCGATACCGGCCCAGGGTCGCCGGAAGTTGGCGCCAGGCGGCATCCGAAGGCGAGGCTGCTCCCATGCTGAGAGTGTGTTGCGGACCTTCGGGATTGTCCGGCACGGAGGATGACGCCATCTTCAGTAACCTCTGCTCCCTACATCACGTTCTTCGTTTCCGCCATCGCGCATTTCACGACCGCTCTTCCTGCAATTAGTCAAGAGTTTACCAGTTTTGGAAGGCTCCCATTTCGGCGTAGTACCAGCCCGGTCTACGAGGATCCCGCGCCGGCAGATTCCCCTTTCTCGGAGCGCTCAACCTGACGAAAGCGACAATGGACCGCTCTCGACTACCGAAAGTCGCAGCCTGCTCACCGTGGCAACGGCCGATGGCCTCGGCAATAACCCTCCGCGCATCATCTGGCCGGAAGCCAGTTGTGCCAGTCGACCGGCGCCGCATTGCTGACCATCAAGCGAGCAAAATTAACCCGACTTTGTGCCGCGCGATGATTACGCTTATTTGATAGGCAAGGCCCGCCAGCCCGCCCAGGCTGAGAATGATCCCGATTGGCTTGGCCGATGGCCATGGTGCCAACACAGCCATCGTTAGGAAGAACACGCCGCTGAAACGAATGAGCGTAGGCGTCAGGAAGCCGCGGGTCCGTGCACGATGCTCGACTTCGAGAAGCCGGTGCCTACCGTGACGGCAACGAATACTAATCCGCGCCCGATGCTATCGGTAGCAATCGATCGTCGCTCGCGACCGGATAGTAAAGGTGCGCTGCGGCGAGCGTGCCAATTCGCGTTGCGCTTACGGGACATCAATGCTCGGTCTTGGGTGACGAGTGAGGGAGTAAGCGGGAGCTATAGTACTCGGGATCGACGAACTTTTCTTGAAAGATCCGCTCCCAACGCGCATTGTTTTCTTCGAGTTTGCGGCGGCTCTTGGATATCTCTTGGCCGATGGCCGCCCCCCGGCCGGGCCGTCTCTGCAGCAATGCGCGCGCGTCTACATGCTCACGTCGTGGGCCTTCTATCCGACCGGCTGCACCTGACGTCGCCGGACGCGGTACTTGCAAATGGCCCATTTGTGTTTCGCTTGGACTCTGCTGCGCCGGCGCCGCGTGGACCGGAAGCTCGCATGGTTGGGAGCGCTGGAAGAACGAGGGAGCGCAGGTCCGGAATTCGTGCTTTTCGATTGCAAGTGCGGCCGTTCCGGGCTCAACGCGTATGATCGTTCCGGACGCAATTAAACTTAGCTGGGCGGAGTTGCGCAGCCCGGAAGGCCACTTGATGTACACTTCAACGCGCGCGTTCAAAGTTACGGATCGATCCGTAGTAAAGAGAACAACTCTTGTGCTAATATTCACAATCTCTCCCCAGCCGGGCTCTCCTCCAACTTGGTAGCGGACGGGAAGCCTAACAGGAAAGCGCATGGCCTGCCTGAGTCCACCCGGATCTCCGCAATCTGTGGCAGCGGTACTTAAGGCGCGCCGTTTGCGCCCTGTCACTGAACCCTTTCGGATGGACTCATTGCGTGTGTCATGTGGTTATCGAATCGAAGATCAGCCTCAATTCTAACGCGGCAGGGAGGTTTCATCGTTTTCTCCTTGTAGGATGTTGTTTGAGGGACTGGCGATTTAGGCGCGCATCAAAGTGAAAGACGGCCGACGCGGAGCCTGGGACGGTGCCAGACGTCGCTGACTTGGGTGCCCCAGGTCAAGTGTTCAACAATTAATAACGACGACACCACACTGTTCGCACTCTGTTCACCGGTAACCGAGGGTATATCTCAGATATCTGAATATAGAATAGACCTGTAAAGCCGTCGTATGGTGTCCAGATGTGCTCAGTTATTTCCGCTATTTGCGGGGCACGATGTGATCTTGTGCAGTTTAACACCGAAGACTACATTATTGGCTCTCCTCCCAAAAGTGCCACTTTTTGGAATCTGAGCCCCGTCCACGTCCTGAGATGTCCCACTTTTCGGAAGCTAAGCTGATGCGTTCGATGCGATCCCGCGATGGTGCCGCCCGTCGATCCAGTCCTGCGCCGGCAGAAGGAACTAGACTTTGTAGTGCGGGCGACGCGGTGCGCGGCTCGGCGCCGCTCCTCGGCCGCGTCGCGTCCCGCGGCTGCTGGCGCGCCGGATCGGCGGTGCGCCAGGCGCATGGGCTTACGCTGCTGGTGGCGGGAAGCGACGCGCGCCCTAATCGGTAGTTATGGGCACACTCCACTCGCGCCACCGCCTTGGACCGGCCCAGGCCCCGCGCCGTGCGTGTGGCGCTGTGCCGCCGTCCTGCGGGCTTGGCAAAAGAGACCCGCAGCTGGATCGGCCGATATTCTTACGGATGCCAGCCGCGTCCCGATCCAAGCCGCGCTCACAGCCGTGAGCTTAACGTGGCACCCACGCGGCCGCGTGACCCAGCGCATCGGAGGCGATAGCCTCCGGCGTCATCTCCAGCCGTTCACCGTTTATCGCCTTTAGCGGGCGCGCCCCGGCCAACCGTCAATCTTTTTTCTGAATGATGATTTCCACGCGGCGGTTCTTCTGCCGTCCTACCGGATCGTCGCTGCCGTCCCGCTTCGTATTCGGTGCGGCAAACCGCGTTGCGCCGAATCCGTGCGTCGTGAAGCCCGCGCCCTGCAGTCCCCCCCGTTCGATCAGCCAATTGTTCACCGATTCCGCTCGATCGCTCGATAGGCGCAAGTTGTAATCTGACGCTCCCTTCGAGTCCGTGAAGCCCTCGATCCTGACCATTCCCCGGCTCTTTGAACGGATGATCTCCGCAACCCGGTCGAGCGCCGCCTTGGCATCCGGACGAATCGTCGACTTGTCGAAGTCGAACAAAATGTCGGCTGCCAGCGTCAGCCGCAATTCCTTCGGGTTCTCTTCCACATTGGTCAGCGCGCCGGTCGGCCTATATAGAGACGCCCCCGGCTGAGACAGCGAGCCTTGCGGCGTCGCCAACGGCCCTGCTGGATGATATAGTTCCGTGTTTGCTGGTTTGATGTCCGCGCCGGTTGCCTCTCCGGCAAACGTGGCTGCGCCCGTAGCCTCGATCTCGTAATAGCCTCCCAATCTGATCGTCGTGTCCGGAGAAATGACTCGAACGACTAACTTATGGCGCGTGCCGAGATCGCCGGGCCGCGATAACTTCTCCATCTTATCCACCGACACGATGGCGTCATGAGCGATCAACTTATCATTTTCGTCATAGAGATCGAAACTAAGCGACTGCCGCAATGGGTTCCCGAAAACACCCATCTCTTTGAATGCGTAATGTATATCCACGTGTCCCGGACCCGCGAAGAAATAATAGTAATTTGGTCCGTTTGCCTTGTTATCGATGTTGCCCTTATTGACCCCCGGCCCGAGAGGCGTCGGGTTCTTCGGATCATGCGACTGGGCGCCGGAGATTGAATGACTCCCGAGTAGCAGTCCGAATGCCAGGAGTGAGCATGAGTTCATGGCGGATATTGTACATCATTCGGTCTGAAGTGGGCCGGTATGCGTTGACCGCATGCAGCCAAGTCCGATAGCCGAAACTCCCAGCTTGTTTCCGAGTTTGCGTTTCTGCATTTTTCTAAACTCCTCTTGACAAAATTAGGGTTGGAAACACAGGTGATTGACACGAACCGTGAATCTGTTGCGTCAGGCAGCACTTGCGGCGTGAGTCGATAACGGAAATTGGGGGTGGTTCACGCCGGTTAATGTGAAGGTTGGCTGTACTATCTCAGCCCCTGATGATCGCATTATACGCCCATGCCGCTCCTTCGCCGCCCCTTCCGACATCCGACAGCCGCGCCCGGGCGTCGCCACACCGCCTTGGCCCGCCCAGGCCCCGCGCCGTGCGTCTGGCGCTGTGCCGCCGCGCTGCGGGCTGGGCAAATTGCGCCGTGCTGCTGGAAGTCCGCGGGCCCAAGCCTCATCTTCGGTATCGCGCGAGTGGTGGACGAGCCAGGAAGGCTGTAGCGTGCGGTGCGCTGCGTTCAGGCCGCGCGGGCCAGCCCAAGAAGGCCGTGGCGGCGCGCGGCTGACGGCGGAGGGTCCTGAAGGCTTTTTCGGGGGGGTTCCGTGCGCGCGAAGGGGGAGGACGTAAGCGGACATTGGCGGAACCGGAAGCACAGACTTCGCATCCGCGTGGCTTACACGTCGATCACCGCCGGGGACGTCTGTCGTACAATCTTTACCATGGCGCTCGATCCTTCTATGCTTCGCCTCAGCCGGCGAGGGTTGGCGAATGCTGCCGTAATGCGCGGGCCCCAGCCTCGTATACGATGCCGCGCGGCTGGACAGGAACACTATCGCCATCGGTGCGCTGCGTTCATGGCACGCGGGCGCGGGCACGGGAAGACAGTGGTCGCGCGCGGCGGCGCGGCTGGGGTGGGAAGCGTCGGCCACAAACTGTACGCGCGCGCGTAAGTGGTGGCACATATCGACACATTCGCGTGGCCGCTTGGCAACACGCTTGTCCGTTCCACAACATTTCGCAGGACAGGGCCGATGGCTGCGGTTAGCATTCAGGCATGCGAATACTATCGCGCAATTCTCCGTCGCTCGCGGTTGTTTGTCTGGCGACGGCCACCTTATGGGCAGTTAACGGTCCCTTCTTAGGCAGATGGAAGGTGAACCCGGCCAAGAGTGTGCTGAGGGATGAGATGAAGGTCACGAGCCTGGGAGGGAACAAGTATTCGTTCGACTTCGGCGGAGGCTCACCTGAAACGATTGTCGCGGATGGAACCGACCAGCAGGCGAATTCGGGGACGACTATGTCCACGACGATCGTAAGTCCGAACGAGTGGCGAGGCGTGCGCAAGAAAGGCGGCCAAGTGCAGATCAGGGGAATCTGGACGCTCTCGGAGGACGGCAACACGCTGCACGATGATTTCAGTTATTTCCCGGACAATGGGAAGACGGTTCACCTCGTGTACGTGTACGAGCGCAGGGGTACCGGCTCGGGGTTTGCGGGCGATTGGGTGAGCACGAGCGGACAGGTGGACTCGGAGATCGAGCTTGAGATCCAGCCGTACGGGGGCGGCGGCCTTTCATTTAGCAGTCCCGGTCTGGGGTTGGCTCTGAAGGTCAAGTTCGATGGAGACGATTCTCCAAGCGCCGGTCCGGATGCACCGCCTGCCTCTACATTTTCGGGCCGCCGCGTGAACCAGCACTGTGTGGAACTTACAAACAAATCTCAAACCATCCAGTTCGAGGTTTCTACAGATCTAAAAACCTTGACGATGAGCGTCCGCCAGGCCGGCGAAAGCGAGCTCAAAAATATCATGGTGTTTGACCGGGAATAATCCATTCGACTATCTGGTGCACAGGCTCGCTGGCTTGCGGGCGCCTGCGACTTTTTCTAGAATCTTGAAATGAAGCACCACTCGCTGCTTGCCGAGGTTTTTCGGCACTCATTCCGATTCCGGTGTCGCTTACCTCGCTTCGGCCCCCTCCCCGGCTCCCATTCCGCAGCTTGCTTCACTGCGAGCGATACCTGGCCGTTCTCCGGCAACGCACCACCGGCTGACCGCCGATCGCTGACCCGCTGATCGCGCTAAACGCCCATGCCGCTCCGCCGTTCCTTCGCCGCAAAAAGCCCTCGCTCGGGCATCGCGCCGTCGCCCTGGCCCGCCCTGGCCCTGCGCCGTGCGTCTGGCGCTGTGCGGCGGTCCTGCGAGCTTGGCCAAAAGACACCAGGAAGGCTATCGCCACCGACGCGGTGCGGTCACGCAGCGCGTGTCCGCGGCTGAAAGAGTCAGTATTCTGACGGTTCCCGAGACGTTGGGCCAGCGGCCGACGCAAGTTTTGCGCGCGCGCGATGGGGGTGCTGACGCAACGCGACACTTTGCTCGTATGAGCGGGCCGGCCCCCGCGACCAGTGTCAGCGTTCGCGGAGCCCACCATTCGTCCGCCATCCGGCCAACACATTTCTAATGAGAATGTCACCGGAAATTCATGCCGCTGTGGCCAAGTGACGCCATAGCCTTCGCGCACACCACCGTAGTTCATCGAAGAAACTCAAAATGAAGGTCAGGCGGCGCGCGCGGCACGGAGTAGGTTATTGGGAGTTGGCAGCCTTGTTCAACAGCGCAGGCCAGTTGACGATAACCGTCAGCGGCTGCGTACCTTGTTGCGCGGTGTCCAGCACCAGGAAGCGCTGCCCATCGCGGGCAACCTCATAGGGGCTGACATCCGTATCCATCACCAATAACGGAAACAACGCGTGTGGCACCGAGGGCACCAGGGAGCCGCCCCTCGGCTTGAGACTGACCGACATCAGAAGCGAATCCGGCGAAATGTAGAACAG
>Ga0302325_10027648_pt1 | contig 11756 bp, 11 predicted proteins | sample Palsa_T0_2_FD_201948 | JGI IMG/M metagenome (GOLD analysis project Ga0302325, IMG submission 201948) | Peat permafrost microbial communities from Stordalen Mire near Abisko, Sweden - Palsa_T0_2 | ecosystem: Environmental > Terrestrial > Soil > Palsa > Peat permafrost | place: Sweden: Abisko... | reverse complement strand
CACTTGTTGCCCTTGCCGGCATCTCCGGGAATGGCAAGCGAAGGTCCGCGCTGATTCGGGTTTTGCGCCAAAACCGGACGAGCCTCGCTCGCCACGAAAACGGCTGCAATGCACGCAAATGGTACTAACCGAACCAACCGCGAGTTCGTTTGCCGCAGCAACGACATGCAAAACGAGCGGGGCCTGAAGACAAAATTCATGGCGTTGTTCCGGTAGCGCTTTTCGTGGGCTTGGCGATGAGCTTGAGGTCCTTCTCTTTCTTGTCGGAAGCAGACCATGTCCAATCAACCTTGAGCTTCGAATGGGCGCCGTTCACGCCCACTACCTCGCCGGCTCCAACCGAGATGTTCTCTTCGTAAATTACCTCGCCATTCTCCTTCGTCTGCTTTACCTTCAGAATCTCGTATTTGTCTCCAACTTTTACGCCGTCTGCATCGCCCTTATTAATAATAACAATATCCTCTTTCGGCACATAGGTGGCAACTGCTATATTGTTTAAATGAAGCACTATCTCGCGAGCAGCATTCTTGACGGCAATTTCTGAAGCCTCGCCCATCTGTGTGTTGAACCACTTATCTTCCGTCATCTCGAGGCCCTTGAACGCGCCCCCCGCGGCAGACTGCGTGTCTACCTTAACCGATTTTTCCTTCTTCTCGCCGATGGCTTCGATAGCAAACTCCGTCTTACCGCTTTCCAGATCCAGCAGCGAAACCGCAACCTTCACCTGCGCATCCGCGCCCTCATAGGATCCAGGAATATTCACACCGAACGGCGCCTTCGCTTTGACCGCGCTCTGCTTAAACCCTGTGAACGACGCATTTATCATGTACCGCGCGCCCATGATGTGGCCGATCTTCACGGAGGTGTTCTCATCGATAACGCCCTTGTCCAGCAGGTTCTGCTCCTTCAATACAGCCGTTAGCTCTTTTGCATCCCGCACGTCACGGTAACCATCTTCTACGAGCGCCTGAACCAGTTTGTCCGAAAGCTCCAGTCCAAAACTCACGACGTGATTGCGCTGCATTTTCTCCTGCATCTCTTTGTTTGGAGCGAACGGCATTACGACAAGGCCCTTCGGCTGCGCCTTCGCCGGGCGTTTGCGCTGGGCGTGTGCCGGGCCATGCATGGTCAAGAGGCACCCAATTACCATGATTAGAATTGATTTCGTACTCGAACCGGTGAATGTCATAGAGTCCTCCGAACGCGAGCCATGCAGGTTTGCACGGGAGGCAATGCAGCGCCTATCGGCACGAGGACTCTTTCGGGCAGAACCGGTTAATCTCCTGCGCGGAAACGTCCGGTTCGACTTTCCTTTCCGTCAAAGTCTCAACAACCCCCAAATGCAGGATTCACAAGGCGCCGCCGCGTACTCTTGCTCTATGTTCCGCCTTCAGGAGACCATAGTGAAACTGCTTCCAACGCTCTTTGCTTGCATTGGCTCCATCGTGGCAATCCACTCGGCCGCAGCCGATGAGCCGAACCGCCGCGCGCTGCTCGTGGCCGTCAACGGCTATACTCATCATTCGGATAATGACGCGAAACCTTTGAACACAACTCCGGATGTGCTGGCCCTAAAATCGGTGCTCATGGCAAAATGGGGTTTTAAAGAGACCGATATAAAGATTTTGCAAACGCCGGAAGAGACCACGCATAAGTCAATCATCACCTGGTTTCAGAAGTTTCTCGTGGTTCCAGCGAAGCCGGGTGATATCATCTTTTTTCACTACTCCGGCCACGGTGCAACCGTAAAGGATCCAAATCGTGATGGCGGTGTCGATCAAACCCTGGTACCGTCAGATTACAGCACTACCGATTCAAGTAACGATATCCGGGGTCGTGAAATAACCCCCCTGCTGGTTGAGCTGGAGAAGCCGGAACACGCACCTGCAAGTATAACCCTCTCGTTTGACTCCTGCCACTCCGGATCGATTACACGCGGCATGGCGCCAGTTCGGGATTATGAACGCAAGACCGATGCAAATGCCGTTCAGCCAGCAGCAGATCATCAGAAGCTTGCCGGAGGCATGTTTGATATCGGCCTTGCTGCGAAGAAGGGTTACCTGATTATTTCGGCATGTCGTGCGGATCAGGTGAGCGAGGAGACTTACGATGATAACCAGAAGTATATGGGATCTCTATCCTACGCCCTGAGTAAGGCTCTGGGCGAGGCGAGCTCTGCAACCACCTATCGTCAGGTGATGGATAGAGTCGGGAGCATCATGCGAGCCCATGGGCTTAGCCAGGAGCCACAAGTGGAAGGCAGTTGGGAGAAGGAGCTTTTCAGCGGCAAGCTTGCGCCTGCCGACCACACGCTCATTGTCGATCAGGACCACGATACCAAAGAGCCTGTTCTGTTGGCCGGCTTTCCCATGGGTGTGACAGCGGGCTCAAAATATAACCTGTACAGAAAAGATACCGACCCTAAAACGGCGCCTGCCATCGCTACCGCCGTAGTCTCTCATGTGGATGCGACGCATGCGCAACTGAAGTGCGAACTCAAGGATAATATCGCCAAATCCGATCTGCGAGGCGCCATTGCCGTTATCACCGAACGCAACTACACGCCGGCAGTTACCAGAGTGGACTTGAGCGCTCTGGCCGCACATCCGCAATCCAAACCAATACAGACCGCGCTGGACGATTTGAGCGCCAACACGGATATGAAAGCTGCGGCAGCCGGTTTCGAAAATAACTGGGATTTACGCGTGCTGCCGGCTTCTAAAGCGCTGGCGGATAGCCCCATTCTTAAACCGGCAATTGGAGCCAATCCACCCCCGGAGAGCCTCGTGATCGAGAAGAAGGATGGTTCGCTGCTGCAAATTAACACCGGCGGAGTTTCCACAGCCGCCCTTCCAAACGACGGTTCCCTCGCCTCACAGATTGCGCTCGCAGTTTCCCATTTTGTATCCTGGCGAACGGTAAACGATCTCCACAATCCGGACGGAAACCAGGTGCCTCCCATAGAGGTAAAGTACGTGCCCTGCGAGATCGATAAGACGACGAAGCGGGTAATTCGCGATCTTCCCTTAACCTACAGCGCCGGGAACCAACTCGAGGTGCAGGTAGGCACTGCCCTGTATGCTATGGTGCGAAACATGGGAACGAAACCTGCCTATGTAACCATCCTGGATCTTCAGAGCGATGGAATTGTAAACGCGATGTGGCCGGCTGCAGGTGAACAGACCAGCAATGTGGTTCCACCCGACCAGATGTGGCACAAGACTCTCGCGTTTGCCGACGATCATACGCCTGTCTACGCCATAATTGGGCCGCCGATAGGCCCCGAGTCTGTTAGAGTGATCGCAACTCTGGAACCCAGCAATTTCAGTTTTCTGGATAACACCAGTCGCAGCAGGGGAGTTGGCCCAACTGATCCACTATCGAGGCTGCTCAACCAGGCTGCTACCGGTCGCGGTCCAACGTTTGGCGTGCCTGCAACCGGATGGAACGTGTTCGGGTTCAACTATACAATCTTGCCTGAGGCAAAATCGCAGTAAACGCTATTTGATTTACTTGGCCGGTATATTAGAGCCATTCTGATGGAGTATAAGGCCTGATACCGCTCCATTTCCATCCGCTTCAAACGTAAGCTTTGCAGGCGCCACTAGGAAATAAAACTCTCGTTCCGCTGAAGCGTAGATCCGGTACGCAGGCTGACCGGTAAGCTGAGCAGTCAGGTGGTCTGCTTTCTGTGTTATCTTTAATTCCGCGCCCGGCCCAAGCTCGTATTCACCCACATACCGCTCAATGACCTTAGGTTCGAGCTTGACGTCGGTCTGAATTGCCAGCGGCTGCACCTTTTCACCGGCGAGCAAGCGCATCAGCGCGAAGCCTAACGGTGTTACCGTATCGTTTACCGTATTGCATAGCACCACAACGCCCTGCCGCCGATCGAGGTCCAGGGCGAGCATCGTGCGGTACCCGCCCGTGCCGCCGTTGTGCCAGGTGGTTTTTCCATCCGGGAGAATATGCCAGGCCAAACCGATATGTCCGGGACCACTGATCGGACGCTCCGATTTTTGCGCAAGCAGCATCGCCGCCCGCAGCGATGGTTCGGAAAGCTCGATATTTGCACGCAGAAATCGGAGCATGTCGTTGGTTGAGGACCGGAGTGCACCGGCGCCGGCAAGCGTGTCGAGATCCCAGTTAGCCGCAGGCTCGCCATCCGCGTCGTGCCCGGGTGCAAGGAGCGAGCGCATCGCGAGAGTTAGAGTAATGCCGGTGTTATTCATCCGAAGAGGAGTAAGGATTCTCTGCTTAACCAGCGTTTCATAGCTTGTGCCTGCCCGATGGGCGAGGGCATTTCCGAGCAGGCCGACACCAAGGTTGCTGTACTCGTACTTCTCGCCTGGCTTACGAGTTAGCTTGTAGCCCGACAAAAAGGAGTAGAGCATTTCAACCGTATAGTCCTTGTACGGGTTGGACTGATCCGTCGGAGCGAAATTCGAAGGAAGCCCCGGCAAGCCGGAGCTCTGCGTTGCGAGATCCAACACAAACTGACATCTTTTCCCCAGTAATTCTTTCATCTGCTAATGTGTTTGAGCTTCGAACAGCCACTAGTGATACGAAATGGACCTCTATCGCGCTTCAGATATAATCATGCCGTCGGGTACGTTCGCGATTTGTAGGTTGCCGTTCGCTGACATACGAGGGAGCGCCAGGAAGATAATAGAGAACGCGGGGCAGATAATTTGGAGAGCGAGGCACATAATTGGGAGCGCGAGGCTCCTGCCGAGCTTAGATTACCGCTCAATCTGCTCGGCAGGAGCCTCGCGCTTTCACTTTGTACCGCACTGTTCGTGGTTAACAGAGGTAACGTGTGAAATTTACAATCGAAATAGAGCAGGAAGGGGCGGCAGATAGATAGCTGAGGTCTTGCAGCCCAATCAACTGTATACGCCCCTTGCGGTCGATCGAGACATTGATCCTCCGGCTAAGGGGCTTTATGCTTATCGTCGCCGCCGCCATGTTGAGCGCCGCCAGTACTGTGTTGTCCGCCGCCGCCACCGCGATTACTCGGCTGAGCGCGAGGCGCACTCTGCTGGCGACTCGGACTGCCCTGATTCCTTCCGCTTGACTGCGCTTGCGCGGGAGGAGCCTGCCTGGCATGGGATTCTGCGCGCGGCGCGGCTGCCGCGTGGTTCGACTCTGTCGGTGTCCGAACGGTCGGTCTTGCCGGAGCGGGAGGCGCCTGCCTGGCATGAGTCTCTGCGCGCGGAGCAGGCGCAGTGTGGTTCTGCTCTACCGGTGTACGGACGGTTGGTCTTGCCGGAGCGGGAGGCGCCTGCCTGGCGTGAGTCTCTGCGCGCGGAGCAGGCGCAGTGTGGTTCTGCTCTACCGGAGTACGAACGGTCGGTCTTGCCGGAGCGGGAGGCGCCTGCCGGGCATGGGTTTCTGCGCGAGGAGCAAGTGCCGTGTGATTCGACTCAGCAGGTGTCCGGACGGTTGGCCGGGCCACCACGTTTGCGGCATTCGTGTGTGCCGCAGGTCTCGCATGGACCGCCGTTGGGCTCTGATTCCGGTTGGTGACGTTATTTCGGGCTTCAACTCGGTTCGCTGCAGCAGGCGTGGGTTCTGCAGGCCGATTGTGCTCCGATGCAACTGGGGTTCTAGCTCCAAACGATCCTGAAGTCGGACGCGCGGTTACACTTGCCATATGCGATGAGGCTCCTGCAGGGGAGGCAGTATTATTGCGCGCGGCACCGGACGGTGCTCCGCCGGCTTGGGCAAACGAGCCAGGTGCTCCGCCTGCATGTGCAAAAGAGCCGGGTGCCGAGCGCGCGCCGCCGACAGGATTGTTTCCGGAGTGGAAAACGCGTGTGCCTTCGTAGGAGGCGGCAAGCGTTCCCGCAGCCGCCGGACGGCCATACCCGCTAAACGATCGGTAAGCGCCGCTTTGGTAGGCTGCCGGATCAAACTGAGCATGCGTGTACCATCCAGGATTGGTGCGCCATCCCGAATTTGAGGCATAAAGCGTGTTGGCGTATACGAACGGGTAGCCCGACGGCACGGAATAGTAGTCAAAATAAGGCCGCCCGATCGATACGTCGACAAAGGAGTTGCCGCCTGCTGACCATCCGCCCCCTATCCACCACTGGGATTGCCACGGCGGGAAAAGGAACAGAGAAGCAGAGAACACCGGGATGGATGCTCCCCAGCCCGCGTTATAGGCAGGCGCATCAACTATCGGTTCACACGCGGAATTCCAGCCATTTCCCTGGTCAGTGTAAACCGGATCATCGTCGTAGTAGTAGACGTAATCGGGTTCATCCTCGTAACAGCGGAAGTGGTGGTTGTCATGGTCCGAACAAGCCCGATAGTAGTCGTCGCGATCCGAATCATAATAGAGCGGATAGACAGTGCCGGCGCCGGATTCATCGTAGCAAGCCGGGTAGAAGTGGCCGGAACCGTCTCGAGCCGCTATATAGCAATGATGATCGACATCCTGCAGCCAGTACTTGTCTTCGTACTTCACCAGATGCAGCCGCTTATGCCGCGGTGTAGCATGCGGGGGTATGGGAGGCAGTTTGTGAACTACCTCTATTGTGTTTGCGCTCGCCGCCACCTGGGGCGGCGGTGGAACCGATTGCGTCATCTCAGGCCCGTTCACAACTACGGGTAAGTCCGAGGCATTTGCTGCGGCCTGCGTCGCCGCGCAAGTGGGGCAATTAACGGTTATGTTTGGGGCTGGAGCAGTCTTCTGTCCGCATCCGGCGGCAAGACCAATCAATGCCACACCACCTGCAGCGCTATATATGGAATTTAGAACTCGTGTTTTCATCTTTTATCGTCCATTTCACGGGCGCCCATGCCGCATTTGAAGCACATGAGGCCCCAAACTCGATTAAGCCCGCTATCCGTTGACGTAACGTAGCACCACAGTTGTTCCGCGCGTTGTTCTCATGAGGTGTCGCCGCTGCATCTTCGCTCACGCTGCTGTTAAGCGCTTAATACGTGAGCATTGTGAATCACAAGGTGCTGCGCAGGGGTTGTGTAGCCCTTTTCTACGGCCAGGTCCCGGATCATCTCGTTCGTTTGGAAGTAGACTTGCCAGTAGTTGGCGGTGTGGCAGTATGGGCGCACTGCCAGCTTTGGCCCGTTGAGGTTCAGCTCCAGGATTTCGACGTCAGGCGCAGGAGACTGCATAACGTTAGGAATCTGAACGAGTCTCGCCTTGAGCAGGGCCGCTGCCGTTTTGTAGTTGGCGTCGTGATTCAACTGCATAGACAGTTCGACGCGGCGATACGGGTGCGCGGAGAAGTTCCTGTTGTCATCGGAAAGCACTTTGTTGTTGCCGACTATAGTCAGAATGTTATCGGGTGTGGTGAGCTTGGTACCGAACGGGCCGATCTCGATCACTGTGCCTTCGATTCCACCCGCTACAACATAGTCGCCCACCTTGAAGGGGCGCAGGATAATCATGAACACGCCTGCGGCAAAGTTTGCGAGCAGGCCGCTCCAGGCGGCGCCGATCGCCAGGCCGATGGCGGCAAACAGCGCGGCAAACGTAGTGGTCTGCACTCCAAACTCACCAAGGATCGAAATAACCAATACGACGTTTAGCAGTCCGTTGATGGTCGAGGTTGTGTAGTTTGCGAGCGTGGAGTCCATCTTCTGCCGCGCCATGCCGTTGTTTGCCAGCTTTACAGTCACACGGATCAACCACCTCCCAACGAACCAGAGCAGCAGCGCTCCAAGAACCTGCAGGCCGATTTGCGTGCCGTGCTCGATCAACGATTGGGTGAGCTTCGAAGTATCCATCAAGTGTCTCCTTATTATCGAAATGTCCGTTTGTTTGACGCCGGGTGTCCCCACAGAGTTCCTCATCCGGAGAACCTCATCTCCGCACATCGCCACACATACAGTATAATGTGAACAAGGTGCCCGGACTCGAACTCGTCCGGCTATGCAGCAATACATGCGTGCGGGAAAGGCGGCAGTGATGCCGATGGCAGCAACGGTGGCTCAGTACACACTGGGTGACGATGTGGATGTAGCGGGGATGATCTGGCGTAGAGGCTCGTCTGTTTTTGTGATACCGGTTGCAAAAACAGCCGGCGAGCGATCCGATCTGTTTCTAACGCCTCACAGGCAGTACGCGAAAAGGGGCAGCCACGCCCCTGTCATTCGCATAGCAACAGTGCAGATAGTCATTACTGATGGCGAAACGCTGACGATCGCTGAGGAGTCTCAACCGGCTGCCAATGCCCCGTAGATGCGGCCATCCTCCCAGCCCCAACCGCGGGCTACGGCCTCCCACGCCAGAACGTCGCCCTCGATCACGTTCTCTACGCCAAGCTGCTCCAGAATGTACAGAATCTGGGCGCGATGATGCATACTGTGGGTAATTACATGGCCAATTACGCCGCCCAGGGATCGTCTGTTTCCGCTTCTCGGGTTAGTGGCCGTCTCGTCCGCCCTGCCCTCGCGCTGCACCCTGGTGGCGAACTCGGAAAAGTCCTTGGCAATGATCGTCAGTCTCTTGAGCATACCGGCGATGGAGATTTCATCTCTGTAGGCAAATTCTTCCGAGCGCCCAAGCAAGAAGTCAGTATGTCCCTCCATGCAGCCGACAAGGTGATCCACTGTGTCGCGCAGGCTGCGATCGCCGATGTCAAACTGCCTGTCCAACTGCTCATCGGAAAGCTCGTTACATCTTAGCAGCAGTTGCCGGGTTGTCCATGCGTCGTGTGCCAGGAGTCGGTCAAGAATGTCCATAACGCCCTCCTCATCTCTGTCCGCCGCCTCAAGGTTCGCATAAAGCGGCGCCCGTTTACGGGGGTAACAGCAGATAGACATTACCACGCGGAGTGGATATTTGCCACTTATGAATCGGGCCGCTTATCGTGTGGTATAGTCGAAGTGGCCGCTGCATCGCATCGGTTGAAAGGAGCGATCTGGGCATGCGCATTCATCTTATCTTAACGGCATTTGTCACTCTGCTTTCGCTGAACGGCGCCGTCGCTCGCGCACAGGAGAGCAAGCCAACTGCCGGCGCCGGCAGCGCTGCGGCAAACCCTGATGCCGAAGGCTGGAAGAGCCTGTTCGATGGTAAATCGCTTACAGGCTGGACGAAAACCAACTACCGGCGCGGCGCGGCAGTCCATGTCGATCCCAAATTCAGAGGCGGCGATGCCGCCATACTGGTGGATGCCGGCGGGTCGCTCAGCGGCTTCAACTGGACGGGTGACGCCGTTCCGAAGACAAACTATGAAATAGAGCTGGAAGCGATGAAGATCAAGGGTGACGACTTTATGTGCGGCCTCACGTTTCCGGTTGGTGAATCGCATGCGAGCCTGATCCTGGGCGGCTGGGGCGGATACATAACGGGAATTTCCAGCCTGGACAATATGGATGCCTCCGAAAACGAAACGGAGAAGAGCATCACTTACGTTACAGATCGCTGGTACAAGGTGCGCATGCGCGTGATGCCGACAAGGCTGCAGGCCTGGCTGGATGAAAAGAAGATCGTCGACATTGACACAACCGGCAAGAAGATTTCCCTTCGCATCGGCGAGATCGAGATGTCCGTGCCAATCGGCATCGCAACCTACAAAACCGACTCCGCATTCCGCAGTATTAGATTGCGCTCGCTGACGCCGAAAGAGATTGCCAATGCGGGCGCAAAGGCGCCGTAAGCGGGATTACCGGTACGGCGTTGGCTTCGCTGCTCCATCAACATAAAGTGGATGCCTGGGTGCGCCGTGCTTCGTAACTCCGAGGCAGTATGGATCGGGCAATCGCGAAAGTAAGCGGCATGCAGATTCGTGTGCGTGGCCGTGTACTCCCCATGCCGCCATCGTCAGACTGCAGCTCGCTACAGCCTCAGTAATATGCTTCTCGTTCTCCGCGCCAAAGGGATCCTGCACTGTCGCCAGAACTCGCGGGTCATGCGTGCGGTAGGCGAACAGGTTCACAACAACAATCGAGCCGCATCCCCAGTCGTTCGAAAACCCGATGCACCGCCGAATTGTCGGGTCGTTAATAGTATCATCCGCCGCGCTGGGATTTAGCATAACAAAGCAGATGCAGGGCCGGTCGCGGTCCCAGACCCTAGTCAAGGAGTACCGGTAGATCCTATCCGGGCTAAAGATAGCCGAAGACTCCAGGATATGCGGCAGCGCCATGATAGGAGTATACCCCAACTTAAGCGCAAAATCGCAAAAAGAGCAAAAAGAACAAGACCGAATTCTCGGCTCGATTAGCCCTGCGACGCGCGTTCGTATGCCTGACTCAGCCACTGTGTCAACTCCAAATCAAACTGTGCTGGATCGGCTATCCGCACGCGGTGCGTCACCATTGTGTTCCATTTACCCGCCTCTTCAAGCCGGCCAATCGGCGTTATACCTTTGAGCTTAATGCCAATGTCAACTCTTTCGGACGATACCTGTACGATCCCAAACTTCTTGCCGCCGCGCAGCAGACTGATATAGGTACCTCCGGGAACCGCGCGGACATCCGCCCCAAACTTGCTCACCTCAGCAATGAATAGATTGTAGGGCTCGCGCCACACGGCTCTCTTCCCATTGAAATGGGCATTAATTTGCTCGTCGTCGTTTAGGTCCGGTTGCTTCTTCTGCTGAAGCTCGCAGACTATTGCCATGGCGTGACCATGTCCCAGTCCATAGTCTTGTTTGAGCCACGCAACAATTTCGCCAGCCTTTACATCCGAAGCAAGAAGTCCTTTGGTCGCGGCGAGCGTCTTGAAATCTTCCGGATTCATGCCGGTCTTCGCTTTAATGTTATCCAAATATGCCTGATAGCTCATGTTATTCTCCAGTGCCGCTTAGTTCACCCACGTATTCTTCAAGATTGTTCAGCGTTTCGGTAAAGCCAGGAACCATTCCCATATTCGTTAGCGCGTTAAGCTCCTCGGCGGTCTTGCACTCAATCCGCGCCGTAACGCGGGTATTTCCTGCCTCCTCGGTGAACACAATGGTTGCCATGCCCGGCGAAGGCGCCCCTTCCAGCAACTCTCCGGTACTTCCCTTCACAAAGAAGGCATCATATACAATCTTCCGGAGATCTTCTATATCCAGGTAAACTGCCTTAGCCCAATGTTCGGCGCCCTCGGAGCACTTCAGCGAATAGAGCCACACTCCTCCAATGCGAAAGTCGAGCGTGCAGTATGAAACAGGACACGCCTTCGGCCCCCACCATTTCCGGATCTGGTCGGCCTCGGTGAACGCCTTCCACACCAGTTCGCGCTGCGCCTTGTATGTCTTGTCGAAAATCAATTCACGGTTTGTTTGGCTGAAGTTTACGTTACTCATTTCATCTCCTATGTCTCGGCTTCCGGCATTTCATTGGATTGAATCTCTTCGAGGTAGGCTTCCAGATTCTCAAGGCTGTCTTCCCAAAGGCTCCGGTACGTCTCTGCCCACTGAGAAACTTCACGCAGCGTTCGTGCATTTAGCGTACACGGGCGCCACTGGGCTTCTTGACCCCTGAGTATAAGGCCGGCGCGCTCAAGCACTTTCAAGTGCCTCGAGACTGCCTGCAGCGTTATGCTGAACGGTGCTGCCAGTTCATTGACCGTGGCAGCGCCCTTGCTCAGCACCGAAATGATAGCACGGCGAGTTGGGTCAGCAAGGGCGGCGAATACTGCGTCTAAACGGTCGGACTCAGTGTATTCAACCGATTGGTTAATTAACATGTTAGTATAATATAGTGGTTCTAACAAAATGTCAAGGGCTCTGAAATTCTTTGGCAGTATTGTTGTGAAAAAGTATAATAACAACATGAAAAAGCAACAG
>Ga0302325_10027647_pt1 | contig 11756 bp, 11 predicted proteins | sample Palsa_T0_2_FD_201948 | JGI IMG/M metagenome (GOLD analysis project Ga0302325, IMG submission 201948) | Peat permafrost microbial communities from Stordalen Mire near Abisko, Sweden - Palsa_T0_2 | ecosystem: Environmental > Terrestrial > Soil > Palsa > Peat permafrost | place: Sweden: Abisko... | reverse complement strand
ATGCGTGACACTGTTTAGGGCGGATTTCTGTTTTCCAGCTGCGCTGGTTGCGCCGGTCGAGTGCTGCGCATTCTGACGATTTGCGTTTATTTGTTGTTGGGTGGCCATTGGCTTTCTCCTGCCCTAAAGTAGCGGACAGGGTAGGGTCAAACGTTCACGGGAAAAGCAGGTCAGGCTGTAAGTAAATGAAAAATAAGCGAAAAATCGTTCTAAAATATTTCGCCAAACTCGGTGAACGCGCACCTACTCTATCCGTGCTCCTCACAGCCGGTACCGGTCCAGCGGAAAAGCCGCGTAGTTATACAACACATTCAGCCATTGGATTTTCCCGTATTTGCTCTCCAGTTCCAATCCGAATGGAGGCAAATAAATGGATTCGAGAACGATCGCGCCGGTATTGCCGTCGTAGCCAGCGCCTGCCGCCGCATCCACGGGGTCCCGGCAGTTATTGTTCCTCAGATCGATCTGAGCCAAACCTCGCAGATTCTCCGCCGCGGCGAGAATCTCGACCTGCTTATCGCCCAGACCCGTCTTCGAAAGATTCAGCCATTGCAGTCCAACCAGATACGGAGATTCGGTCAAGGCGCGGATCGCCTTGTTGGACCAGACCTGCCCGCTGCCCTCCAATGACAGGATCTGGCTGAACTGCGGAAGCTGAAAAACCTCCGGAGTCTCGTTGACCGAAAGAAGATTCAAGTGGCGGAGCGGGATCGTCGCCACAATCTGCGCCGCATGAAGGACAAAGTCCCGGGCCTTGATCGTAATTTCAGTGGGCCAACCGAACACAAACGTCAGTTTCGCCCCCCAGCATTCCAGGGAGCCAGCGAATTCCTCGGCCGCGGCCTTTGTCAGTTGTTCGCAGTGTTTTCTCAGGGCCTCAGTCCGGTAGCTCTCACGGTTCTGTAGCCTTCTCTCGATTTCCGCTCCCACCAACAACGGCTCAGCTCGCCGGTCTCCCTCCTGGACCAGGGCATCGACATATCTGCCGCGAACCTGCGCATCGTTTGGCGCGGCGAGCACCTGCGCCCACAACTCAATGCTAGTCATCTCAATGCCACTCATCTCAGGGCCACTCATCGCTTGCTATTATGCCCGCATGCCCGGGAACCCGTGATGACGAGATATCCCCACCTACCCGGCATGGTTCCCGTTGTCGACCCGAATGCTCCCGGTCAGCGCGCAGCCAGATTTCTGTATGAGGTACGGGCGCGTTATGGGGATCGTCCGCGCGCGCCATTCGCAGAGACTTGGGGGCAGAATCATTCGGGTCAGCTTGGCAATGGAACTAAGATCGAGAGCAGCACGCCGATTACCCTGAGCGGGCTTTCGAGTGTAGTCACCGCCGTGGCTTGCAGCGGGTGTCATAGCCTGGCGGTGCGCAATGGTGCGGTTTACGCGTGGGGATTGAATCGCAACGGCCAGCTTGGCGTGGGAGGCACGGAGGAGCGGCGGCGTCCTGTCGCTGTGCGCGGCTTTTATTCGGACGGGGTGTCAGACGTGGCGGCCGGCATCACACACAGCCTGGCGATTCGGAACGGAGCGGCCTACGCATGGGGCTCGAATGAAGCGGGTCAACTCGGCAACGGAACTAAGGAGGCTAGGATGTTACCGAGTCCGGTTCCCGCCCTGTCCGACGGGGTCACGGCAATTGCCGCCGGCGACTACTTCAGTCTCGCCATTCGGAACGGCGCGGTGTACGCCTGGGGCAGCAATTCCTCAGGAAATCTAGGTATCGTGCCTCTGGAGGGAAGCTTGACGCCGGTGGCCGCTCTCGGCTTGACGGATGGCGTAACCGCCATCGCCGCTGGGGATAGCCATTGTCTGGCGATCCGGCATGGCGCGCTTTACTCGTGGGGCGGAAATGCGCATGGCGAACTGGGCCACGGGGGCAAGGTTATGAGCGTCATGCCTGCGAAAGTCCCGGGGTTCACCGATAGCGTGACCGCAATTGCCGCGGGCAGCCGCCACAGCCTCATGGTTTACCGCGGAGTTGTGTATACATCCGGTCGCGATGGCTTCGTTCCTGTTGCAAACGGCCTGGCAGGGTTTGAGGACATCGTTGCCCTTGCAGCCGGAAACGATTCCAACACCGCGCTGGCTGCGGACGGCTGCCTTTGGGTATGGGGCAGTAACCTATTCGGCGCACTTGGCCTCGGTCCAGGGACCCTCTGGACTTCTCGCTTCGATGCCCCTCAGCTCCGGTTGCCGCCGGCGGGTCACAAGTACTTGGCGGTAGCTTGCCGCGCCAGTCACGGGATCGCCATTCTGACTGCTGTGACGGGGATTTAACGGGTGCTTAAGAACCCGCTCGCTCACGCTCGGGGCTCAGTCTGGCATTTCGAGTTGGGAGCAGTTTTTTGAATTGGCGTGGATTTTAACGCTTCACAGCGTAAAAGCTGTGGCGGCCTTCGGTTTCCCCGTGATCGACGGTGCCTGCCATTTTCTGGCGGTTCCAGCGGAAGATGAAGGCGTGGATCCTCCAGGTAGGGTGCGAGTATTTGACCTCGATATGCAAGGACTCATAGCTCATGCCATACTCTTCGTCGTTTCTCGTGACCACGGTCTCATGAGCGGTTCCTTGCGAATCGATGTACACGACTTGAAACGGTCCCTGGCCTGGGTCACTCTGCCGGTTAATCATCAGCATGCCGATCAAACCAGAGTCGTTGAATACCCATTCACCGAGCCACATTTCGTCCAGGATTTCGTCCAGAACCGGCAACAGTGATTGAAAAGCCTGGTCGAAGTCCGCTTCGCTACCAACCCGCAGTTGTCGTAGCGCCGGCACGAGGGCAAGTTTCTCCAGTCCGCCAGGAATCGTAAACGCCCGCGCCACTTCGTTGGACTTAGAGAGGAATTGGTCGGCAGCCATCGAGTCGCCGTCAAATTCGTGCGCGCGTTGATTGCCGTCCAACCGGCTCGCAGCCTCGGCGTATCCATCGGCGATGCGCCGGCCCCACTCAACAAAGTCCTGCGGTGTCATGTCTTCTGTCAATTTAGTTCTTTACAACGGCTGCCGCTCGGTAGTTACTTCGAATCAGCGGTGATTTTCTGAGCCGCGCGCAAAAGCAAGCGCCGATCCGCTTCGGCGCCATTCAAAAGTCGACACCTGTGATAGGCTTGCAGAAAACCGGAAGGCAAAGCGAACTCCGGGTTGGTCCGGCCGGCAAATTTCTACCCCAATGTTTCCGGACGGCCCCCGGTGAGCTCATATGAAACGTATCGCTGAACTCAACCCAAAGGGTGAATGGTGTGTGTACCAGCGGCCGTTTCGCCATATTCGCGCAGAGCGTGTCTTCCGGACAGATGTCTATCAGCGTCTGGAAAGCGCATTCCTATCGTTAAAGAACGCAGACGAGGCGGAGTTCAGGCAGGGAACCGGCTACGACGCCCTGATTTTAGCCATGCGCCAGAACTTGGCCTCAGGGTTCGCTCCCCTCTTCGAACGCCGCTGGACGGATTTCCTGGCAGGTTTGGTCGATTTGCCCCAGAGCGCCCAGATTGATGGAGCACTCCACCATATTCCAGCCGGCAGCCGCTCGGGATGGGTTCACAACGACTTTTGTTCCGGCTGGTTTAACGCGAAATCGAAAGGCGACACTATTTTCCCGGATCGCGGAAAATGCGATTACTTCACCGGAACACCGAAAGCCCCCGGCTTCCAACCCAAGGAGTTCGTCAGGGCGGCGACGATGATCTTTTACCTACACAACGATGACTGGAAGCAAGGCTGCGGGGGTGAAACGGGGCTCTACGAGGCTTCTCACGCCGGAGCGGGCGAAATGTGCGCGGTCCCTCCTGTCAATAACTCACTGCTTCTTTTTGAATGCAGCCCCCATTCCTATCATTCGCTGATTGCGAACCCCGGAAGTCACCGGAACAGCATTATTCTTTGGCTTCACAGTTCGGTTGAAAACACCGAAGCGCGATGGGGGAAGGCGTTCCAGCGCCACAAGCCCAAATGATGCCCGTTTGCCTGATAACGGGCAGCGCAGGCAAACTAGGGTCCGCCCTCTGCCGCGCTTTGACGCCCACGCACCAGATTGCGGCGGTCTATAGAAAGAAGCTGCCCGGCTTCCCGTCGCAGCTCCGCGGCGTGATCGATCTAGACGGCCCCCGCGAAGCCCGGAAGGCAGCGAACGTGCCTTTCTGTGTCCAGGGAGATTTGACCCGGCCCGAGGATGTCCGCAGAATCGTCGAAGTGGTGCTCGCTCGGTTTGGCCAGATCGACGTAATCATCGCTTCAGCCGCGGACACGCGCTATCATGGCAAGCTCCTGGAGCTTTCCTTTGACAGCGCAAAGGTGGAGGCACAACTGATCACCAACTGTGTCGCGCCGCTGCAACTCGCGTCGGCGGTTTTTCAGAAATCATGGAAAGACCAGCGGGCTGCAAACCGGGAGTTCAATCGATGCGTGGTCAACGTGTCGAGCATTTCCGGTCTACATGTGTTTCCGGGCAACGGCCAGGCCTTCTATAGCGCATCGAAGGCCGCACTCAATTTTCTGACGAGGCATCTGGCCAGCGAACTCACCAGCTATTGCGTTCGCGCGAATTCAGTTTGCCCATCCCGATTTCCGGATTCGGTTTCCACTGAAAAAGTTGTGACGCGAATCCTGGATGTGATCGCGTCGCGTGTCACAGGGCAGGTACTCGAAGTCACCAGGGATTCAGAACAGGCATCGATATGAAGCAGGACCTTCAGGACCTTCGGAACCCGCGCGAACGCCTCCGCGACCTGCTGCGCTCTGGCACGATTGTGCGGAGTGGACCTGACCAGACGATCACAGACCACGCCGGCCGGCCGATGAACTGGATCCTTTATAGCTGGGGGATCACCCTCTCTTATGAAGGAGCGTCCCTGGCCGCCGATTGTCTTATCGAGGCTCTGGGCAATTTCAAGAGTGTGCAGGTGGCGGGAGTAGGGTTAACGGGATTGCCCCTCGTTTCGTCGATCGTCTCACGCGGCCGAGGAAGATACACGGGACTTTATGTGCGCGACAAACCGGAGGCATGGGGAACGCGGCGTCAGGTTGAGGGTGTTGGAGACAAGAGCAGGCCGGTGGTGGTGGTTGACGATTGCGTGTGCTCCGGGAGTTCCCTCAAGCGGGCTTTCGCCGCTCTGGAAAAAGAGGGTTACAGGGTCGAAGGCGCAATTTGCCTCGTGAACTTTCCGTGGAAGGGAGGGAAGGAATGGGCCGCGGCGCTGGGATACCGGATCGAAACCCTGTTTGATATCCGGAAGGATCTGAAAATGTGGGACCGGCGGCCGATCGAGGATCACCGGAATATCCACGCGATCTTCGATCCCGCGCACCGGATTCCCGACGGTCATTCACCCGCCGACGCGGCACGGCGGGTGGCTGTTCATTTCCTGAACACGGGATTGATTCCCCTGCCGCCGGAGTCGCTGGAAGGAACGTGGGATGCTTCCGGTGGCGTCATGGTGAGCTTCAGGGACCGTGTCTCCAATCACCGGGTTGCGCGCAATGGTTTTTACCATTTGGCGCCTGCCGAGGCAAGCTTGGGACGCGACATTGTTCTCGCGACCGCAAAGGCATTGATTTCTTCGAACGGCGCCGTTGCCACATATGGGTTGGATCGTCTGAAAGTGGGTGTGACACTGTTCAGTGAGCAGACGCCGGCGGTTCCGCGCGAGCTGGATTTCGCGCGTTACGGAATCCTGCTACAGAGCACAGTTCACCCATGGAAACTGGCCGGGGCGCTGCCCAACACACAGTTTTTTGTCAGCGAGATGGAACAGCTTCGCCACGCCAGATTTACGAATGCGCGCTTGTTTCTCAACGAACCGTTCCGGATGTTTCGCCATACCGTCGTTAAATCGATCGAATCGGGCTGCTCCTGGCCACCTTTCGGTACGTCGGCAAACTCGTCAAATACAGACAGTGCGGGGCCAGGCAAACTGGGCCGGGCACTGGTTGCCCGGGCCCGCGAAGTGCTGTCCGCGGCTTACCGGGGACATGAGCCCGGCGGCGAAAAGCTGCCCGCCGACTTGCTTAAGAAACGAACAAAAGGGCTGGCCGTTACTCTCTATCATCACGGAATGATCGGACACGGGACTTCGTTCCATGGCGACCCGGATGACATGATCCGGGGGGCGACCACCAGCGCCTGGAACGACAAGCGGTGGAAACGAAGGACCGATCTCTCGCTACCGGATATCCACATTGTCGTATCTGTGTTTCGGCTAGGCGAAGTGTTGGGACCTGTCAGCCCCGAACGTGCAGCTTTCGTAGTGCGTCTTGGTAAGGATAGTCTGGCCGTGCGTCAGGGACAGAAGAGTTCCGTTCTGCTTTCGTATATCCCCTGTCATAACAGCTGGTCGAAGAAGGAGATGGTGGAAGGGTTGCTGAGCAAGGCGCGGATGCCGGAACCTCCGTATCATTGGACAACTTACGCAACCCGAAGCTGGCTTGAACGATCCGGCCGCGTGTCTGAGCTTGACTCAGGCTATCCGCGCCGCAGAATTGCCGAAAAGCCACCTGACTGGCGCGCTACCATGCGCCTGCTCGCAAGATATGTGGCCGGCCAGATCGGGACAAACGGGTTGCCGGCTTACTGCTACTATCCGGTCTCCAACCGGACGATTGCTACAGAGAGTGGGGCGCGTGTCATTCTGGCGCTGGAAGCGGTCATGCACGCCGGCGATCTTCTGGGGGACTCGGCAATGCGGAAATCAGCAGTTGCGGGCCTCCGCTATTGCTGTGAACACATATTGTCTGTACGAGGCGTGCCGCAGCTACGCTTGCCGGAAACGAGATGCGGCGCCCCTGCGGAAGTGTTTCTGATCAATGCGGTGTATCAGAGCGGAGAGGGAAGCCTCATCGATATGCCTGCCGTCAGAGACCTTCTCCTTAGGATTCGCGGTTTCTTCCACTCTGATGGAGCGATCACCTGGCAGAAAGAGGGCAGGCGTCAGGAATCGGAACACGACTTGTTTCCGGGGTCCGCGCTTCGCATGGTTGCCAGCGTGGCGGAAGTTGAAGGCGTGGAACGATTACCACCGACATTGGATAGGCACCTTAGATGGAACCGAAGGAGATTTGGCCTTCGTAATTACTGGGGGATGATGTTCTGGCAGACGCAGGGTTGGGCTGCGCTCCACGCTTTGACCGGGGCGAAATCCATGGAGACATTTGTCTACGAACTCGCGGATTGGGCGCTTGAGTATCAACTGGATAAGGACGGCGCCTTTCTGATGGATTATGCCCCCAGGCCGGGATTTCTCACCGCATGCGTGATGGAGGCACTGGCAGACGCCTGTTCAACCGCGCGACGGTGCGGACAAAAGGAACGCGAGGATCGTTATCGTCTGGCCTGGGAACGGGGCCTAAAGTTTATGGACCGGCTCATCATCCGCGAAGACGATACGTTTGCGATGAGGGAGCCCTCAAAATCGCTGGGAGGCGTGCGCGAATCGTTGACCAGTTCCACGGTGAGAATCGACTATGTTGCACATACGCTGATGGCGCTGGTAAAAGGCGTTTCGGCTTTGGAAGAAACAAGAACGTCAACTACCGCCCGACGTTGATATTTTGAATACTTCTTTTCTTCTTTTTCTTGACACTCCCGTCGGAGGCGCGTAGACTTGCTGAAAATCGAGGTGTCCGATGGCGACGATTAAGCGTACAGCAAAAGCCGCGGGGCGTGGCTCCAAGAGAAAACGGGCTTTGGAGACGGTGGAACCGTTGCGGCCGGTAGAAGAAGGCGGACCGGAGCCTGAGCCGGAACCAGAGCCGGAACCTGAGCCGGAACCGGAACCAGAACCGGAACCGGAACCTGAACCAGAACCGGAACCCGAGCCTGAGCCCGAACCGGATTCAGACTCCGACTCCGACTCCGATTCAGACTCAGATTCAGACTCCGACTCAGATTCAGACTCCGACTCAGATTCAGACTCCGATTCAGATTCGGACTCAGACTCGGACTCAGATTCAGATTCAGACTCCGGGTCAGGCTCCGGGTCAGGGTCAGGCTCCGGAAAAGGTAAGGGTAAGGGTAAAGGCAAGGGGAAGGGTAAAGGTAAAGGCAAAGGTAAAGGCAGCGGTACTACTGGCACCGGCAGTTCGGGTGGTAAGGGGTCGGCCCCGGGAACCGGAACTTCTACCGGATCCGCCGGCTCATGCGATTGCTGTTGTAGCGCCACAGCTATGGCGGCCATGTCGTCCATGGTAGCCATGGTTTCCCAGGTTGCATTGACCGCTATTGCGGCAATCAACAAGAGTTCCAAAGACTGAGGGACCTCGCCCTGGATGTGACTCCTGCGCTTCAGGCCCTTCTCGATTTGCCCGATGACGAGCTCAATAGCCGTTTGATCGGGTTCATTCGGCAGTCGGGCCTGAAATTCCGCTCCCGCAAGTCGTTCGACAGAATTGGCTGGAAGGACGGCCCTGATCCGATCTTCGCAAAATCCTGGAAGCGTCAGGGTGACGCGCTGGTGCCGAGCCCCGATCCAATGATCTGGGACCTGCGCGCGCCCTTGCTCAGGGACGAGGCGCTCGCGTGTTGCTGTGTTCTGATGTGGCGCCGTTCGCGCCAATTCGGTGCGCAGTGGATCGGTGGTGTTGAGACTGCGGCGATCCCGCTCATCGCCGGGATGCTGGCGGTAAACAGGGCAGCCGGCGGACCACCCCTCAACGGGTTCTATTTGCGAAAACAACGCAAGTCCAGCGGTCTTCGGCGTCTGCTCGAAGGAGTGCCGCCACCTCGCGGCGCGAGTGTACTCCTGGTCGACGATCTGCTGAACAAGGGGATCTCCAAGAAGCAGCTGGTTACATATTGCAGACGCAATGACTTGAGGCCGGCGGGACTCCTGGTGGTGGTGGACGTCGGGAGCAAGGGGGGGCATGAGCTCTTCGCGTCCGTCTGTCCGATCGAGTCTCTCCTGACCAAACAGACCGTTTTGGGCCGGCTCCCGGTTGACGAGGGTGAGCCTGCTGTTCCTTCCGTGATTGTGGACACCCCTCCGCGGAAAGTGCCGAGGGCTGAGGAGATGAAGCCCGAAGACGTCGAACTTGTCCGCTTGGCACGCGACGCGGTCGTGTTCGCCACGCTTTCAGGCGGCAATCGCAGTCCTACGTTGGGTGAGGATATGCGCGGGAGCGCGGGGTACCTGCCGTTTCTTGGGCGCTATCTCGAAGAGCGCGGGCCTGTGTTCACACGAATCTCGAAACGCGAGTTCAAGAACGGTGTGTGGTTCAATCGTCTGCGCGGGTGCCAGGCTGTGGGGCTGTTCGATCCAAATCCGGGTACCTTCGCTGAAATGACAATTAAGAGCGCGGTGGTTAGTGCAACTCGCGCCCGTAAGGTGAAGTCCGGTCCCGCGCGTTTTCACAAGCCGGTCTGGCCGGAAGAAGTCGGGGATCTCAGCTTGTTCGTCTATCTAGTCGAAAAACTCATTCCGACTAACGCCCGCACGGTCGATGAACTGGTCGCCGAGGGCCATGAAGTGAAGGGGTGGGGGTTGATAGCGCAGGGACAGGGATATCGGGGGGTCGTGTGCGGAGATCTGGACGATGTCCCGGATGTTGCCCGTCAGGTTGCCGTCGCTTGCCGGAAGATGCAGAACAACAAAGAGATCTGTCCGCAAGCGGCCGATCAAGTGACTTTCATTCGTATGAAGGGCCGCTGGCTGTGGGACCCGGGGCGATCAAAAGCGGATTTCTTTTGATCCCGGCTTTTGATCCTGGCGACGGCACGGTTCCGCATGATCACGGAGGCTCGAGAATGGATGTAGCCTGGATGCTAGGTTCGGGCAGCGAAGCAGATGACTGGGAGTTGCGCCTGTCCATGCGGTCTTTTCGGATGCACTTTCAGACGCTCGAAAGACCCTGGCTCATCGGGCACATTCCACGCTGGATCAACCGCCGGAAGGTAAGGTGCCTGGCGTGGCCCGATCCTTATCAGAATTGCAAGGATGCTAATTTGCTGCACAAGGCAATTCGTCTGGCAATGGAACCGCGGATTTCCGATCCGTTTATTTTATGCAGCGACGATCATATTCTGCTGCGTCCCAGCGCGCCATCGGACTTCAAGCTCTGGCACCGCGGCCCGATACCGAAGAACAACGGAGACAGTACGGAAAGGTGGCAGCACCGCCTGGTAAATACAGGGCGCCGGTTGCGACGCCAAGGCTATGGGGCGAAGGACTTCGATGCGCATGTGCCCTACCCGCTGCGCAAGGAATGGATTAAAGAGGCTCTGCGCTTCGATTTCGCGACCGATCCCGGGATGTGCGTGTTTTCAACAATCCTCAACTGCAGCAAAGAGGAAGGAGTTCCACTTGGCAGCGAGCCTGTCCGAGGCTGGCTGGGCAGAGCGAATATGGGGGTGAAAACGGTGAAGGCGAAGCTCGCAAAGAATCGGTTCGCCTGTCTGAACGCCAGTTCGCTGGATAATTCGTATATCGTGTCCCGGCTGGAGCAGCTTTTTCCCGAGCCAGCCCCCTGGGAACTGGATGGCACGAACTGGCCTCGTCGCGGCCGGAAATTACCGGCTCGTAAGAAGCGAAAGTGATATTCCGCGCGGTGCTTCACGGCCATGTTGATCGTGCATCACGGTACCGTAGAAATCGGCCCGATGCTCCGCCGGGCGGCCTTCGGCTGTGATGATTATGTTGGCCGGCTTGAGGTCGCGATGGACCACGCCCTTTTCGTGAGCATATTCCGAGGCGTCGCTCAGTTGGTGGATCAGCGGCAAGGCGGCTTCGTTCGATAAGGGACCGGCGAGGTGAACGGCGGGCTCAATCGTTCAGGGCTTTTGGAATCGTATCATTTCCGGACCCGATGAAGACCTGAGTGGCGTGGGAAACAATCAGTTTTCTGACGGACGCTCGATGGAATCGATGATCAGCATTTCGAACGGAGCTTTGAGTGATTCGAGTTTCAGGCCGAGATCTTGAACCAGCGAAAAGAGGATGGGGGCCAGACGCCAGTCGGTCAGCAAGGTCTGATCATAGTTCAGAGAGAAATCGTAATGCCCGGCCAGGTTGGTTCGGTTGATGACGGGGCGATCGAGGTTGTCGGTCAGGATCTCTACGAAGCGGTCCATCGTGGCGCCGGCGCCTTTGAAGATGCCGCTTCCAATGTCAATGCTGCCCTTGCCGCCGTTGTGGGCCGCGTCCACAGCGTCTTTGAGCTTCGGGCCATTCTTGGCGATCACGAGCGCGTAGACGGGTACCTGTTTGGTTTCGCGGTGCAGCTTGAGTTGGAATCGGTCTACAAGCAATGTCTGAACCATTTGCTTCATCTCGGCCGGGGTGGAGGGTTGCGCGGCGATGGCTTGGATCTCAAAACGAATCTTTCCTTCTTTAGTCCATTCGGGAGCGTTTTGGATCTGGAACTCTCGCACGCCGTAGGCCCATTCGATCACCCTTGAGATTCGAATGCGCGAATGAAAACGCTGCGGATCGTCCATGCGCGGCTCGATGAAATATCCGGCTCGCGGAGGCCATCCGGTCTGTTCGGGTATCGCTTTAATGGATGCGGCGTCGAAGGCTAGGGGCGGTTGGGCCTGAGCAGCCATCAGAGGCAAGAACAAAGCCACTAGGAGCATCGGTTTCACGGCATCACAAGCATATTACGATGCTTATCGCGGCGTAGGGGTTTTGGGTATTGGAAGATTGATAAACTCCCAGCATGCGAGATACAAGGCCGAATCGGCGGGAATTTATTGGCGCGGCTGCTGTTGCCGCACAGGGTCAGTCCGGGGCGCCACGGCCCAACATTTTGCACATTA
>Ga0302325_10027645_pt1 | contig 11757 bp, 6 predicted proteins | sample Palsa_T0_2_FD_201948 | JGI IMG/M metagenome (GOLD analysis project Ga0302325, IMG submission 201948) | Peat permafrost microbial communities from Stordalen Mire near Abisko, Sweden - Palsa_T0_2 | ecosystem: Environmental > Terrestrial > Soil > Palsa > Peat permafrost | place: Sweden: Abisko... | reverse complement strand
TGACATCCCCGCAATCCGCCCGGTAGGCCATATCCGTAGCCATTATACGCCATTTGGTTCGCGTCACCTTTATTTTGCCCCAGTAAACGGCGTGCCTTTGGATAGGATGTTCCACCAAAACGATGTACATAGTGTTGACTGGAGCGATTATGCCTTTACAGTCACCGACATGTTGGAGCAAGCTGCTCAGATAGGCGGGCGGGATATGATTATGGGTGTGCTTCGAGAGATCGCCGACACTCTTTCTGCAGGAAATCTACCATGATGACTATTTACCATGTTAAGCCGGATACTCGTCATTTCTCTACGATAATGCCAAGCGAGCGTAGCTTCGATGATTCGAACAGAAAAGCGCTTTTGAAATTCAACGGAGAGTCCAAAAAGGACCTTTGGGGTCAGCAAAGGTACTGTTATGTGAAGGAGCCGAGGATTCCGAGAGGAGATTTTGCTGGATTCTCTATTCAATGCCTTGCAGTTCGCGTCGAAGCTTTTGGGAAAGCCGGACTAGCAAGTTTCTTTAACAACTACGTTGCGGAGTTGCTTCCTTTGGTCGATGAGAATGATCAAACGGAATGGTATGCGATAAATATGATGCATTTGGTTAACTGCATCGACCGCGAAAAAAGCGAGCTCAGCATTGCGCCATATAGAAGGCGACTTGAATTTTTTTCCCAGCGAATTACTCAGCAGAATGTGTTCACTCCGTGGTGGCCGCAATCGTTCTGGAGGAAGGTTCTTTGCTGGGAGCGACACAACGATCGGCATTCGGAATTCAAAGCTTGTGTGGAGCAATTAGGTCTGACTGGTCTGGAATTCGAGTTGCTATGGGACGAGGAAAGAGGCGGAAGACTGTTTATGGCGGAGTCTGACCCGGAAAAAGGCATCGTAATACGGAATCAGGATGACAAACCGCCCGATCCTCCCAACACTTGAAGTTTACGGCCGGAGTAAGAAACTCACCGAAACTCGCGCCCGTTTCCAGTTGTCGTTCTGTCGAAGCGTATATCGCCTTCTGTCGTGGCGAGCACTAGAAATTGCCTCAGTAACGCTCGCCCGATAGAAATTGTGGTCATGAAAAAACTCCGACTGCTGGCCATTTCGCATGATTACAGCCTCTCGGGGGCATCCATCAGTTTCTTTCATTTGATCTCGGAACTTGCGGCCCAATATGACATTACCGTCGCCAGCGAGGTGGATGGTCCGCTGCGCAAGCAATTCACCGACCGCGGCCTGGGCGGCATGGTCATACCGGGATTGCTTAAGGATATTCGAGCTGCTGAAGGCGTTCTCACATCCTTTGGGGTAAAATAAAGGGGGTAAAATAAAGGTGGGGCAAAATAAAGGTGGGGCAAAATAAAGGTGACGCGAACCAAATGGCGTATAATGGCTACGGATATGGCCTACCGGGCGGATTGCGGGGATGTCAGGGAGGGCATGCCGGAGGTGCAATATGGGATTCTTCAACAGCTCCCGTCGATGGTCCGGCGATTTTGAACCTCGGATGCGCGCGGATTTCGCGGAAGGGGTGGGAAATTCACTGCATCTCAAGCAAAATTCGCGTCACCGTTATTACTCTGCTCTCGTCCCGTTATTACTCTAGACCCTTCGCCGCCGACGGAGGATGAAGGGAATGGACAGGCCGGCCAGGACCAGGCTGGTGGGCTCTGGGACGACCGTCAGATCGTTGGGGCTCAGGCCGATGGCGTCGTTTTGAAAGGTTTGGCTGGTGGGGGTGATGTATTCGTAGTCATACCAGCCGGTGGTGGCTGGATTGGCGGATGTATTGGTAATCTCCATGCGAAGGGCATCGTACATGACGCCATCGCCTGAACTGACCGTGAAGGTAAAGGTGTTGAGGCTGCCGGCGGGGTTAAGATCAGAGGTGGGAAACTGGAATGCCGCCCACTGGTAGAAAGCCGAGTCGCTGCTGCGAAGCGATGCATCGTCCGTGCCGCTCTCTTCATTGGTCCACTGCGCGTCGGCATGGCCATTGAGCGCGACGGTAAGATTAGACTTCAATGCGGCCGCCCCGATGGAGAGGACCACATTCTGGCCCTGGTTGAGCTGCGCCTGGGTGCAGGTGAAGCGAACGCTCCAGGGAGTCCCCTGATAGGTTGCGGCGCCGCCGCCGGCAGCGACATAGGCCGGTTCGCCAAAATCGGTGCCGTTGTTCACTTCATTTGATTGAGCGCTGGAGCCGACGTTGGGATTGTTGGAACTGGTGTAATAGTCCGTGGTGCCATTGACTGGATCGTACAGAGGCGGGTTGAACTTTTGCCATTGATTGCCGATCCAGGCGTTGGGGTCATTGGTCGCCGGAGTTGAGCCGACGGCGGTTGCGTAATAGACGACCGTTCCTGGATTTCCCATGGCCGATTCTTCCGCCCAGTAGTTGTACCCGCCGTAGTATTGCCGCAGGTCGGGACCGGATGAACCGGGGATATACGAAGAGTCGTGACCGTTGGTGAATTCATTGTCGGAGCGGTCCGGCGAGCCGATGGTCCAGATCGGCGGGGCCGTCCCGAAGTTTTCGGGAACAAACTTCAGACCCGCTCCAGGAGTGGAACCATATCCGGGAACGGTGATGGTTTGATGAATGCCGTCCGGCGCCAGCCCCCCTACCACGACATTGTTGTAAACCGTGGTTCCCCATTGGCCAAGCTCGTAAAGCGACAAGCGGTAAGTTCCGGGGACGACATTGTTGAGAGTCACGTTACCGCTCTGCGAAAGCTGGCCCCAATAACAATATCCCGCGCTGGTTTCCTGAAAGTTCACATCGTTTTGGGAGAGGACCACGGTGTTGTTGTCGGAGTTGGGACTCCAACCATTTGCCGCGACCATGCCGGTGGCGCTGGTGCTGTAGGTCGCGGAATTGGAGGCGTTGATTTGCACAGCGCCGCGCAGCGGCGGAGCGCCCGGCTCGTTATCAGGAATATAGCCGTTGGCAGCCAACTCGGTATCCGTGGCAAATTCCGCGTCATCGTTGGGAATCGCATTGATTGCGGCTTGATTGATCTGGGCAGCGGTTTGCGTCGCGGTCGAGGAGATCGTAAACCCAAAAGGCCCGAAGACCTTGCTGGCAACTTGTCCGGCCGACCATTGAAGCGCGTCGCCGGGGTCGCCGGTATAGGAGCTGGAGTCCAGGCCGTCGTGATCGGTGGCAAAGGATTGGTCCAGGAGCAATGGGTCGGTTACGCCGCCCATCTGATGCGTCGGCCCGTCCTCACAACTCTCCTCGGAGGGCATGACATTCGTGACGGCATATTGGGGGCCGTATATGGTTTCGGCCTGGTAGAATTGCTGGTAGACGCCGGTGTCATACTTGGTAAAGAAATTGGTGCCATCGTCGCCGGAACTTGTGCCCCAAAGACTGGAGGTGCTGGAAATGCCGGAGCCGGAAAGATCGTAAGTGACGTTCTGCACGGTCCTGCCGGCCTCGGCGGTGTCAGCTGAGTAATTGGAATTGGCGGAGGCGATGTTCGTGATCGTCTGCGGCCCCAGATTGTTGGGGCCGGTGCCCACTTGATAGAGGTTCTGGAAATAGGCCGTGTTGCTACGGAAAAGGAACTCGCCCGCGCCGATCGAAGTGGCCGGATCGGTGGCGGCGTGGCTCACCGCGTCGTAGCAGTAAACCGTCGGATCGTTTGCGAAAAACACGTAGTGGAATGCGTAGGTGAGCGGGTTGGTGCTGGTTCCGGTGGAGGCATTGGTCGTCCAGACGTCCACGTATTTGTAGCCATTCCCGTCGGCGGGTCCCAATTGGTAGCTGAAGGTTTGGGGTCCCGTGCCATACGGGGTTCCCGCGAATTCCGCATCGATGTTGCCGTTCAACAAATACCCACTGCCGTTGAATGTCAGGTCTCCAAGCTGTTGCTGGGAGGGGTTGTAATCCGTGGAGATGCCGTCGTCGGTGATGATCCAATCGTTGCTGTCCTTTATCGCGAATGTGACCTGCCCCCGACAAACGGGCGCCCAAATCCCGGCCCATAGGGCAATCGCCATCATGAACAAAGAAGATGGTTTTAGAACGAATCGGCCAATAGCTTGTGCTTTGGACATTTCTCCTCCGACGACAACTCGAGCAGGTATGAGGCACTCCGGGGGCCCAGCTAGTCGGAACCAGCCGCGTCTCCCGTTTCATTCTACTCCCGGTTGCGTTCTTTCGTTGAATTTTTCCGACCCTTTCTCAAGAACTTGTTCGCATTGCCAGCAAATCCGATTCGCCTATTCAGCCCAAAATCCCGACTAATCGCTTTCCCCAGGCAGCTGAGGGCCTTAAACTACCTTCCGGGCGTATGGGGCGTGCATCTCTCTCGGGAGGATGGTTATGGAATTTCAAAAACTCATGGTGTTCGCCGTCGAGCACAATGCCTCGGACATCCACCTTCAGGCCGGCATGGAGGCCAAGGTGCGTTTGGGCGGGGTGCTGCGCTCGATGACCCAGCCGCCGTTGGAGAATGCGGAATTACTCCAGTTCATCACGTCCATCGCTCCGGAAAAATGGCGCGGCAATGTCGAGGACCGGCTCGCATCCGGCATGGATTTCTCCTATTCGCTGCCCGGCGTCTCGCGCTTCCGTTGCTCGGCGTATCGGCAGCTCGGCGTGGCGGGAATTTCCATGCGCATCATCAAGGCGAATATTCCCACCGTCGAGGAATTGCATCTCCCCGAAGTCGTCAGCGACATCGCCCATGCCGGCCGTGGACTGACGCTCGTCACCGGAACCACCGGCTCGGGCAAATCCACCACGCTGGCCTCGATGATCGATCTGATCAACAAAGGCGAGCCGACCAAAATCATCTGCATTGAAGACCCCGTCGAATATGTTCACTCGCCCAAGCATGCGCTGATCGCGCAATTGGAAGTCGGCTCCGACACGCCCAGCTTCGAGCAGGCGCTGCGCCAGGCGTTGCGGCAAGACCCGGATGTGATCCTCGTCGGCGAGCTGCGCGACATGGATACTTTGCGGATTGCCCTGCGCGCCGCCGACACCGGACACCAGGTTTTTTCCACCGTTCACTCGGCTTCCGCTCCGCAAACCATCGAGCGAATCATCGCCATGTTTCCGCCAGCCGAGCAGAAGCTGCTGCTGGCGCAATTGGCCGGAAATCTCGAGGCCATCATCTCGCAACGTCTGATTCTCTGCCGGGATGGATCGCGCCGGCCAGCGTGCGAAGTCCTGCGCGGCGGGCCGGTGCCGCAGAAGTTCATTCTCGAAGGCCGCGCCCTGGAACTTGGCGACTACATCCGCACCGCCGGCAACGGCCAGCAGACTTTCGATCAGGATTTGCTCACGCTTTTCCATCGCGAACTGATTACCCACGCCGAAGCCATCGCCAACGCCACCAACCGCGAGCAACTGGAAATGTCGCTGCGAGGAATCAAATCATCGCAATCGGTCAACGAGACACCCAGCCACGGAAAACCGCCCGATCCCACGAGGCAGCCCGCGCCCCGGCCGGCGAGTCCGAATCCGGGTGCGGCGAAGAAATAGCGCGGCGTTGGGCGGGAATTTAATGACAAGGTGACAAGGTGAGGGGGTGACAAGGTGAAGGAATTCAATTGACGCTTCATGCGCGCAATTGTTTAGCCGCGACCCGCAGGGGAGCGCGTTCCGACGGCACTCGTCAACGCGCTCCCCTTCGGGTCGCGACTAGAAGATAGTCGGCGTTAGCTCACATATCCGCTCACTGCCGCGCTGGCGAGGCCGGGGCCGGCGGCGTCTCGGGCGCGAATCCAGTAGTAATACGTCTGCCCGGCGACAGCGGTGGTGTCGTCGTACAGGTCCGCTGTAACTCCGGCGGCGATTTTGACGGCGAGGGCGAAATTGTCGGTGTCGCTGCGGAATATCTGATAACTCGATGCGCCTGTGACCGAATCCCAGGTGATCTGAACCTGACTGGATGATGTGCCCTGAGATGCGGCCACTCCGCCCGGCGCCGGCAGCGGCAAATAGCCCGTGGCCGGTCCATCCGGTGCGCTTGTGCCGCCCGCGGAGGTGTCCTCGACCCAGTAGTAATACAATTGCCCAACCGTGGCCGTTGTGTCGATGTAATCCGTGGTCGTCAGTCCGCTGGCAATTTGCGTGGCGGTACTGAAATCATCGGTGGTATTGCGGAACACCTTGTATCCCGTCGCGCCTTCGGCAGGGTTCCAGGTGATCTGCACATGATGTGCCAGCGTGCCCTGGCTTGCGGCGATGTCGGTCGGCACGGATGAGGGAATGTACCCGCTGGCCGGCGCGCTGAGCATTCCCAAAACACCGCTGTCACTGGGGCGGATCCAATAGAAATACGTCTGTCCTGGAGTCACTGTCGTGTCGTTGTAGACGGTTCCCGTAATGCCGGTTGCGATGGATGTTGCCAGATCGAAATCATCGCTCGTGCCACGGTAGACCGCGTAGGAAGTGGCGCCGGTGACGGCGGACCACGTGACGGCAACGTGATGTGACAGCGTGCCCTGGGTTGCCGTGACCGACGCCGGCGGCAGCGTCGCCGATGGGCGGCCCGCATTGGTCAATACATTAACCTCGTATGTTGAAAACGAACTCGAGCTGCTCAGCGCGATGGTGTTGTCGCCAGCATTGAGCGTGCCGATCAATAGGATCGGTATGGGATTACCGGCGCCTGCAAAATGCAGCGTCGCGGTGAAATTTCCGGACGAATCCACAAAATCCGTGCCCGAGACGGTGTAGGTGGTTCCCTGGGTGAACACGGTGCCGCCGGTGACGCCGTCCGTGCCATTGAACGTGATCGCGCCGATGAGTCCATCACCGGCGATGGTCCAGGTTCCTGTCACGCTGGCGTTGGAGTATTGACCAGCGCTGCGCGTGAGAACTGCCAGCACTTCGCCATCACCGGTCGATTGCGCTTCGAGATTCGTCGGGCTCATGGCGATGACATCCTTGGACACATTCATTGCCCCGGCGAAAGTTACCGCGCTTTGCCCGGTGATCGTCGGAGTGATGGTGACACTGCCGTTGGAGTTGATCGTGTAAGTGCCGCCCGTGATCGTTTGGATTTGTCCCGTGTTGGCGACGATAAGCGAACCGCCGGTGATGTTCCCATCCGCGTCGAAAGAAATGGTGCCGGCAAGATTATCGGATGTGGAATTGGCGTTGAGCTGGATGTTCCAGGTGCCGCTGATGTCCGTATTCGAATAGCTCACCCCGGCGCTGTAGATGGCCATGCCAAAATATCCAGGGCTGTTGCTGGAGAAAATGGCCACGTCTTCGTAGCTGTTGATCGCGCCTTCGAGCTGGCCGATGCCGGTGACGTTGGCGGTAATGGAGCCGCGATTGTCGACGGCGTAGGTTCCGCCGGCCGAGTAGGCTGCGCCGGAGGCGGTGGTGCCGGTGCCGCCGATGATGTTTCCCGCGCCGTCGAATTCGAGCGTCCCAGCCGCGCTATCGGAGGCGTAGGTCCAGGTGCCATTTAGATCGGCCGAGCTGTAGGACAGCAGACGCCGGACTTCCAGCGATTCAATTAGCGCCGGCGCGCTCTTTCGACGAACACTTAGATTTCTCCCTCTCAACATATTTTCGCTCCGTATTGTTCCACCCGTGATAGCGAAAGGGGACTATAAATCCAGAGAAAAATCAAGGCGTGGTCAATGGTACTGATAGAAAGTTACCCGATAAACGACCGGCGGCAGCGTTTCGCCGGGATTTACGGGAATTGCGGCCATTCCTCGGCCGCGGAGGTTCAGGGGAATCTGCGTACCGGCCTGGTGATTGGCGGCAGCGCCGGAAACGTCGTAGCCGCGCCCCATGATGTCGTCGCCGTTGTAGCGGTGTGACAGGATCCATTTTCCATCCTTGAAATATCCGCGATCGATGGTGGCTGGCGCGGCGGTGTTATCGCTGGGCTGCTTTGGCGAGACGATGAAGGGATAGCTGCCGTTGGTGGCGAAATAGTATTCATCGGGGGCGGTGTTGATGATGAGAATGAAGGGATTATCTAAAAATGGCAGAGCCGTACCCGTTGCGAATCCGGGAAATGTCTCCTCGGCTTCTGGAGCGGATTGCGTGGCCGGCGATGGCGCGGTCGCGCCGAATCCGTCGCGCGCTCCGCGACCGACGCCGCCTCGAACCGGAGCGGGTGTGAAATCGAAGACATAATTTCCCATCTCGACCTTGCCCGGATTCTCGCCCTCCTTCAACTGAATCAACTTGATCGAATCCGGCTTTCCCTGTGCTTCGGCGATCGCGCCGGAGATGGAGTTGATGAATCCATAAGTCCGCGCGAACGGGCTGGCGGGATTAAAATTGTCGATGCCCATCGGCGAGAAACAAAGCGCATCCAATTGCGTGAACGCGGTCCAGCAATTGTTCGCATCTTGCCGGGTTTCGGGATTCCAGGCGGGGTTTCCATTTTGGGCGAAGTTCCGCATGATCTGCGCGTATTCCGGCAAATAAATATCCGGCGCGAGAATGTCGATGGCTGGTGCGCCAGCGTGCCAGACATCATGCACGAGCGGCTCGGGGCCGCCGCTGGGATAATCGCCTGGGCCACGATCAGGCGGCTGGACGAGCCAGGTGTTGACATACATCGGAATCGGATATTCGCGCTTGCCGGCCGCCGCGACGTATCCCATGTAGCGGGAATAATTCCACGCCATGAAAATCTCATCGGTGTGGTTGTACAACTCGAATCCATCGGGGCGGAGAGAGCGAGTTCGATCATTCGACACCGGGGCTTCGGGATTCTGGACGTTCTTGCCGAAAACTTCTTCCCATGTGCCGCTCGTTTTGTCGCCGGCGGCATCCCAGAGTTTTTTCAATTCCGGGCGAAGCGTGTCCTTGTGTTCCTGAAGATAATCCATCAGCTCGGCCGGAACGGGCTTGGCGAAAGCCTCGTTGGCCGCCGAGCAAAAATCGCGCGTGCTGCCGAGCACGCCCACTTCGTTCTCCACCTGAATTCCGATCACGGTGTGCGTGGTATCGACCTCACGAATGTGCCGCATGACCGCGGCGAATGCGGCGGCATCGGCATCCCGACTGTTCTCGCTGAGCGTCGAGAGAATCTCCAGCGATCGACCACTTCCATTCACCACGCGCGGAAATCGATCCTGATTCGCCTTCACCCACGGCGGCGGAAAATGCGACAGACCGTTCTTCCAACTTCCCATCCAAAGAAAAATCAGCCGAAGATCGTTGGCGCGGGCGGCTTCGATTTGGTAATCCACCATCGAGAAATCGAATTGCCCCTCTTCCGGTTCGATCAAATCCCATGAAACGACACTGAGCACTGTATTCACATGCGCCGCCGCCAAGCGCGGCCAGACCGCCTTCATCGCCTCGACATCGGACGAACTGGTATTGGCCAATTCCCCCGCCAGACAAATAAACGGCCGGCCGTCGACGATGAGCTTCATCATGCCGTCGCGTTTTTCCAGATGGGGGATATCCGTGTTGGTCGTATCATCCGCCAGCGCGGTCGCGCCAAGGAAAAGGCACACGATCGCGCCCGCCGCCAGCCAAAACCGCAGAGTTGCCTGCCTCATGTTCCTCATCCTTCCGCCGGGGAAATGATAATCGCAACTGAGACCCGGGATTTTATCGGCATTGAACCGACATTGCCAATTTTGCGTGCTACTGGCGGCTTGCGATGGCGCGCTCAATGTCATGCGTGCCCGAGCCGATGCCGGAGACGCCGAGATAGCCGTTGGTCAGCGTGCCGGAGACTTTGGCGCCGTCCACGGTGATGGTCGTGTCAGTGCCACCCGCCTGGGGCACATAGATGGTGGCGGTGACGTTGACGGGGATGGTGACGGCAAGATGATATCGCGTGGCGTTGCGATCCCACGCGACGGCGATGGTGCCGCGGTCGGTCAGCAACGAACCACTGGCCGAGGCGAGGCTGTCGCCGAAATCCAGCGGCATGATCTGCACCTGCGCGAACTGGGGCGCCAGAGCCTTCACACCCAAAATGTAGCGGATATATCCGTCCAACCCGACCGCACTCCAGCCATGCGACTCACTGTCGCCATCGGTGTTGGCAGTCCACGACTCCCATGTTGCGGTCCCCCCGAGCGAAAGGATTCTCGCCCAGCCATACTGTTTTGCGTTGGTGAAGAGATCAATCAACTGCGGTCCCTGATTGGCCTCGCCGAGAGCACGCACCACTTGCAGGATGCCTAGCGCACTGACGCTCATGCCCATTGAGTCAACTTGGGCGGTGACGCTCGCCTGCTGCGCCGCCGGCACGATGCCCAGCGAGAGCGGGAAGGCGTTGGCGTGTTGCGAGGCGTGCGAGCTTTGCGCTCCGGTGGGTTCCAAGCCGTCCACATAGATGCCGCTGGAATTTAGCAGGTTGGAGTTGATCGCCTTTTGCAGATCGTTGGCCATGCCGCGGTAGGTGTTGCTGTCATCAGTCTTGCCCAGCTCGCCGGCGATGCGCGACATGATGTCGTAATCTTCCCACGCCCAGGCGTTGATGACGGTGCTGGCGCTGTTGCCGGTGCCGGTAACCGTGGCCATGTCGTAGCCGAAACGCATGTCGGGCGGCCAGTCAATGATGCCGTTTTTGTAATTGACCGAGGTGCCGCCGAGAAGCCTGGTGATCAGACCGTTGGCCGGGTTGCGGGAGCGGTTCACATACTGGGCGATGTTGGCGAGCGCGGTGTAGTTGTTGGCAAGAAAAGCGCGGTCGCCCGTCTGCAAATAATACTCCCACACCCACTGCAGAAAGGCCTGCGAGTAATCGGGAATGTCACGTGCATTGTTGACATCGGGATAGCAGGCGTTCACCCGACCGACGTTGGCGCCTGTGTTCCAGAACTGTCCCATGGATTCGATGAATTCACCCAGTTGGCGGCGCGTGAGCACGCGCTCGTCCTCCACCGGCATCGCCACGAGGCTCTGCTGGAAGCCATCACCCAGAAAACCGCCCTTTTGGCGCATCGAGTCTATGAACTCTTCCTGTGCCCCAACGGGAAGCGAGTGTTTCATCAAATCCCACACATTGTTCAGCATGGTGTTGGATGAGGTGAAGGATGAGGCATCATCGTTCATCTGATTGTGGCGCTCCACGAAAACAAAATTGGAGGTCGTCACAGGCATCGGCGGTTTGTAAATCTCAAAATAACGCATCTGGTTGTACTCGGCCGGCTCGAAGGTGAAGTCTGAGCCGTTGAGCTCGGCGTAATAGGTCAGATTCGTCATCTGGTTTTGCGAGGTATCAATATCGCCCGAGTGGAAGAGAGCGAAACCGCCAAGCATATTGACCGTGGTTCCGGCAGTGCCGCCGGAAAATGAGATGCGAGGCGTGCCGGAATAGACCTTTCCCATATCGACGACGTAATTGCCGTTTAATGAGGTGACCGAAACCGGCTTGAGAACCGTTTCGACGATGCGCGCCAGGTCGGGCAACGGCGTGCCAGTCCAGGTCGAATTGGGCTGGCCGCCGATCACCGTGGGAGCCTTCCATGCGGAATCGTCAAACTCGGGCATGAACCAAGTCGGCGTGAGATTGCGCGCGTCAATTCTCTCAATGTAACATCCACCCTGGCCGTTACGCCGGGGCTGGCCGGTGACCCAACTCGTCGCCGGGCTCTGCACCCACGTGCCGTCGGTGCCCACGACAACGCGCGTGCCGTCGGCATAATGAATGATTGCCTCCATGAGAACCCCGCGCGAACTGGGAGGCCGCCCCGATCCACCGCCGAACCAGTGGTTGAAGATTGCAAACTGATTGGTCGCGCCGGGTTTGACCAGCGCGCTGATGTCGTAGGCGTTGTAAAACTGGAACTGCGGAA
>Ga0302325_10027644_pt1 | contig 11757 bp, 15 predicted proteins | sample Palsa_T0_2_FD_201948 | JGI IMG/M metagenome (GOLD analysis project Ga0302325, IMG submission 201948) | Peat permafrost microbial communities from Stordalen Mire near Abisko, Sweden - Palsa_T0_2 | ecosystem: Environmental > Terrestrial > Soil > Palsa > Peat permafrost | place: Sweden: Abisko... | reverse complement strand
GAAATCCCCTTTCCCCGAGCGGCCCCGACCATAGACCCTTAATCTCTGCCCCCTCCTCCCACCACACTCTCACTTCGCTCTATCTGACCTCTTGCTAATTTGCAGATTCCTGAACAATCAGATGAAGCAATACATTCTAGACAAAAAGGCTTCTCAAAAAGAAACCTCCCCCACCAAACCAAAAGATATCCTCGATCTCGCATTGTCAGACGAAGACTATGGCTCCTCCGCATCTACCTCCGAACTAATAGACCAACTAAAAACATTCTTCTTCGCCGGCCACGATACGACAGCCAGCACCATCTCCTGGGCCTACTACTTCCTTTCCCACTCCCCGACCTCGCTCTCCCTCCTCCGCGCGGAACACGACACTGTCTTCGGCGCGACCTCCACCCCCCAGGACGTCGCACAAAAACTCATCCAAGACCCCAAACTACACAACAAACTGGATTATACGCTCGCTGTTATAAAGGAGGGTCTGAGATTGGAGCCCCCTGCCGCGCCAGCACGAGAGATCTCCCCAGGGTATGTATTTAAGACGAGGAGTGGAGGGGAGTTCGTGTTTCCGGAGGGCACGATGGTGTATCTTTCGGGATACCTGTTGCATCGGAATAGGTTTGTTTGGGGGGAGGATGCGAGGGAGTTTAAGCCTGAGAGGTTTATGCCGGGGAGACATATTCCTTGGGGTTATGTGCCGTTTTCGAAACGTCCCCGAGATTGTATTGGGAGTAATCTTGCTTATCTGGAGGTATCATCTTCACCTGTCTGCTTTGGAGCCTGTTCTCGGATCTTTTGAGATGGGGGCTTGGAGTGCAGGCTAATTCGGTTAGGCGAAGATTATTTTGGCTTTGACGGCTAGGAGTTTTGATTTTGAGCCGACTATTAAGTATGTTAGGGTCCTTAAGGGAACGGTAAGAGAAAACTGTTGGGATGGAGTTGATGGTAGCAAAAACCTTGTGAGGATGCGCCGATGAGGGTCAGGTTATCTCATTACGGGGAGAAACAGGCGAATGGCGGCGCAACTGAGATATAAGTCAGATGAACTTCATAGAAGGGACCTTCGGGACAAGCCTGGTGAAAGGAAAGGGTTTAAGAGCATATTATTGATATTTCTCATAGTTATCTGGCATCTTATCCACATCTCATTATCGTATCTCAACCAAAAATACACTATACATAGTAAGAATCATATCGATATCATAATTCCCATCCACACATCACACGCGCGCCTCTTCCTCAACCTCAAGGCGCAACTCCAGTAATCCTCCCCAACCACCCCCTCCCCCTCTTCGCCGCCTTCACAACCGGAACCTCATGAGATCTCCCAAGTCCCTCCCCGTCCGTCCCCTCCGGCACAACAGTCCCCTCACTCTCCCTCCGCTCGACTTGTTCCACCCCCGGCACGAGATCCTTTTCAACGGGAAGACCCATGGCAGAGGTATCGAACCCCTGGTCTTGGAGGTATTGCCGGAACTTGATGTCTTCCTCTTGAATACAGTCTTGGTCTAGACGGGGGATGAAGAGGAGACATATTATGCCGGATAGGGCGGCGAGGCCGGAGCCGATGAAGAAGGGGCCTGAGTTGCCTCTTGCTGTTGTTGGGCCGCCGAAGGCGTCGATGATCTGTGCAAATTAGATATAGTAGTGAAATTATTTAAAATCGACGTGAGGATGGGAAAGAAGGAGTGGCGCGCAGTGCGAGGGGAGGGTATGTACATCTTCAAAAGCGTAGGCGCCGGCGAAAGCGCCGATTTTTCCTACTGCCGCAGCGAGGCCATAGAATTGTCCTCGGATACAAGTCGCAGAAACCTTTGCCGCCATAAGTCCGATATTATCTCCCGGTCCGAATTCACCGAACGTCAAGAACAAGCCATCTGACATCATATTAGCAATTGAAAGAGGGGAGACGAATAGGGGACAAGTACACATGACAACAAAGCCGCCGATGTTCTCGGTAAGCCGTTCATAGAGACCAGACATGATGAATCCGAAAATAGATTGTAGAAAGACACCGATGGCGAGCGTGTATTTTGGACCTAGGTAGTCTGAAGCGTATGCCCCAGCCCCCGCTCCCGGGAGATAAAACAGGAGAATCACGACATTCCATCCGAGTGCTTTATATAACGTCTAATATTAGTTGATTCGCTTACGACGTGTTGTTACAGAATTGGGAATCACTCGCTCGAGGATGGTGGAACTATATATCCCAAAGGAGTAGGCGGAGAAATCGTAGATGAACCAGATTAATGCGACGGGGATTAAGCGAGTCCAATATTTCTTGATAACAAGCCAATAGGGGATTTTGACGTGTCTCATGCCGTCCTTGGCGTATCGATCGCCTTCTTTCATTTTCAGACGGAAGTAGAATACTGATAATGGCGGAATGGCTCCCAGGCCAAGACTAATCCGCCACACCGCTCTCAGATGGTCCATGCCGAAGATCCACTATCATCTCAGTACGTGCCAAAACATCAAAGCGATGTATACCAACAGGACCAAAGGAACGAATCCCCCAAGCACAAAACCAAAATCAATAACAAAGTTCGTAACCATGACAAACAACGCATGTCGATGTCCCTGCTTAGCTTCCGAAGTAGCCTCACTAGCAGCAACACTCCCAGCAGGATACTCCGCCCCTATCCCTATCCCGAGCAGAAACCTGTATGCCGCCAACGCCGCCAACATCCCACTGGTACTTCCCCCCGCGCCATACGCCCCCGCACTCAATAGCGAGAACACGACTACAATGATGGTCGCGGCAATCATACCGAACTTGCGCCCCAGTTTGTCAGACATGTAGCCGAAGGAGAGTTGCCCTAACACGGTCCCGGCAAAGACTATCGAGCTGATGTTTTGGGAATAGGTGCTGTTGGGGTAGGTGTCGGGGTAGATTTTGCCGAGGATGGTGTTCACTGTGCCGCCTACGGAGTTCAAGTAGCCTACGTACCATCAGCGCTGGGATGGGTGGGGGGACTACCATCGGACATTAATGCAAAACCACAGGCGAAAACAGTCCATACTGCTCCAAAAGGTTGACGTCGCTTCGGCGGTGTTTCCTGTACAGGAAGTTTCTCCGGATCTTGATGTATTTCCCGATGCAAATCAATCTCATCTTTCGTCGCCGTCGTCGTAGTGTCCTCGATCTTATTCTCTGCCATATCCTGTGCAGCCGTAATCGCGTGTTCTCCTAGGTATACTTCGGCGGGGAACGACCTTGGTATTTAAGTTTGTCTGAATATAAGAGAAGTATGCCGTGCCGGTCGCCGAATTAAATCTCCGGTGCGTGGGGGACATGAGATGGGCAGTTGCAGGCGGACGTAGATCGGGGTAATCCATCCGAAATCTTATTCGCTTAGATTTGTTGATGTCATTGGCTTGGAGGATCGGCATGGGACCAATCATTGGAGCACGTCGCTTCCGAGCGGACTGGGATCGGCAGTCGCTTGTTTCACAAACACATGCACCGGCACCTATAACCTTGTCAACAGTCAATGTCAGTTTATATGCACGTGGGGATTGGATTCCTTGAGGTCAGCAGGGGGGGCTCGAAAGGGTATATTCTTCGTCGACTGAGAAATAGAGTTTGACACGTTGGCGGGGTGAGGATGGGGATTGGATCTGTGCTCCAGGTGCAAGCGAGGGGTCAATCAGGGTATTACAAACGAGCACCCCGCTCTCTGTACGACACTTTAATGTCCCCCACATCAACGTGATCACAAGCGAAATGAAGACTTCCGAACCGATCTGGCATTTATCATCACGGGTCCCTCATGTGTTTAAGGTTAGTTGTGCTCGCTCATTGTTGAATCGGCACTTGTGCGGGGCTCGGCATCGTGGGTTTTAATTTGGGACTACATACTTTGAGACAAAGTCCCCGGGAATATGCGCGAAAATATATCAAACGGGTAATAGCGGGTGTTTGCAGCTTTTAAGGAGCTTTGCTGGAAGAGGGGTCTCTTGTCAAAGTTGAGGTGAGGGACGACTTGCCGGCTGCGACAAACTAAGATCAGGCTCTTACAATCTCGCTCGCGCGGCGAGTCAATCCAGACTGCAGCCGAATTTCAGGAACCGTGGCGCCTGAATTGCGAAACCATTAAATAAGATATCAAAGGATGTTTGATTGACGTAGACAAAGAGTTGTTAAATATGAGTCTAAGGAGGGTTTTGACCGATTTGGACACCTATACGTGTGATATGCGTGATGAATGGGCGAGGAATTTCATGCGATGTTAATTCTGGAAACTTTATTTGCGCTATGGCCGCTTGACTTGCATCCATCGAGTGAAATCCAAGGACCACATCTTCTGTATAGAACACCCGCCTCTTATCCCACATCCTATCACACCGCGAGCGCTTCCCATCACAGACTGTGAAATGAGAGTCGGGACGCGGCAGGTACGCGCTGTGATACCGCACGGACAGGTATCACTCCGTCTAACGGCGCTAGGATCGCTGGCGGACTAGGATGTCTGCCAGCCAATCACGATGGACGCGTGTGGTGAGAATGACCAGCCTCCCAACCGTGGATTCGCTTCTGTTGCAACACAGGCAGAAAGGCACCGTGCGACTTGAAAAGGCCGCAGGAGCGCTGCACCACACATCCTAGCAATCACAGCACACTCACTCACTCAGTCACTCACTGTCTTCACAGCACACGCGCGTCACACCATGGAGACGGATAAAATGGACAGACAATCAGAACCGCCCATCATAAAACAGGAGCCCCTGTCGAGAGAAACGACGCCGTTCCATCACCAACCACTCCTCCAGCAACAGCAACAACAACCGCGCCCGAAATCCTCATCGCTGCCTCCTCAGGCGCGACATACTTCACCGGTCATCAACTCTGCCGTCGTAGAGAGTCATAGTATCCCCTGTTCGCAGGAGACGACGTCTACCGCGCCAGTACCAGACACGCCCGTGAGGCCGAAACTGGAAGAGACCGAAAGTCCGCTTGTTCAGGAATCGCCATCGTCCAACAATCCCTCCTCAGGACGCCGAAAGAAGCGCAAAAGTCGACGTGGCAAGGCGGCCATAGTAGACACTTCGACACCCTTAGAACAACCACCCCCTCCTCCAGCAATGAACCTCACCCACGCGAATAAACAGTGGTTCGATATCTTCCAGTCAAAACAGTCCAGTCAGAGTATTTCGACTATTGCCACCGACAACCACCACCATCAACATCCCTCTATCCGCATCGAAGAACAGTTCAACTATGTCAAGGAAATCCTGCAGCGAAGTCTAGGATGGATACTCCTGCCATTGCGCTGGGGCGCGCACTGCGCGGCGATATATTTATTACCCATTGCGATTGCGCTGGGGTTCATCACGCTGGTGGGATACATGATTTTCCCGCGGTATATTTTCAGTGCCATCCCCGCGGTGGTGAGCACCACGACCAGCATTCTTGCGTTCCCGGCACGCATGCTGGTCACTAAGACGCCGCAGGTTTGGTGTAATTATGTGGGCATTGGATGTGCGAATAATAATGAGGGCGAGGAAGTTGTCCGGAACGCGACTTTTGCCACGGATCTGGAAGTTCGAAATGCATTCACTGTGATTCACAATCTAAATTACCTCAACAACTCGTCTAATCGACTCGTTTTGGATTCTGTATGCGTCTCATTATGGCTTAATTGACTGTAGGTAAACATTCACTCTGTTGGGGATGCAGCATTGCATTTATCAAACTGGACCGATCGGGCATATATCGCGCGTCAATTCTACTCCCTCGCCTCCGAATCACGAACCCTCGGAAAATCAGTCACAAAACTCGAAGTCAAAGGAAAAGGCGTCATGGACCATATCCTCTACCTCTACGAGCAACTGTGGATCAAGCTCGAGGGGTCCTGGGAGGGCAAATACTCCGCCGAAGAAGTGGTCTCCTCGCGCGATCGACTCCTCGAAGAAGTCGAGCGGGAACTCAAAGACCTCCAAGAACACGTACACATAACCGGCGAAATCGCCGACAAAGCACTCGATCTGGCGCAGCGTGTCGGGGGGGAGGTGCTCAAGCAGCGGGGGGCGATTGCCTCGCAGTCGGCGGCGCTGCAGGCCAGTCATCCGTGGTGGAAACAGAATATCCCCGCGGCGTTTAATTGGGATAAATTGACTTCTTTGCAGCAGCGCACTTTGTCGGAAGACTTGCAGTTGACGGCGGCGAGTTTGAGTGTTGTCGATACGGTGAAACGAAATTTGGCGGAGATTAGTATTACCCTGGAGGCATTTCATGAGAGCGTTATTCATGCCAGGACAGAGAATAGGAAGAGGACTTATATGGGGCTTAGTGTGGAGGATCTACTGAAAAGCTTGGAAGAGAATTTAAAGAGAAGTCGAAGGGAGATTGATACGTGGTAAAACTTTTGAGTAGTTTCGGAGTGCTGGGGGGAGGTTGTGGGGAGAGGCATAAAATATGGAGGAATGAGATAAGACGATAGATTGGGATTTTGTATACTGTTTTTTGGCGTTGTACACATGAATAAGTTTTGACTTGGGTTTCATGAACTATATTATCACAGTGAATACCAATCCCATTTCCCATACAATGTTGCTTCAGGCCAAATGCACTCAATCTTCCGTCAGATCCACAAATTTCTGACCCCTCTTGTCTCTGCTCGCAGATTGTGCCGTATTGCTCATCTCTGTGAGATCCACCTCGGCCGGGGCCATTGCAGTCCTAGCCTTCACGAGCCGTCGCTTCAGGCGTTTCACAGTCGACTTTCATTAGCGATAGCAGTGTAAGGGTTCTTCTACTTCTAATTGTCTGTTCCTCTCGATCAATCCTTCGGATTCCATATGTTTCGCGGTCTTGACGGTGCTGGTTTCCTCAAATTTCCTTTTCTTGTCGGGGGCGTGAGATGGATGCATCGACGGAGCTGGCACGGAACCATCGCCGATTTGTTTGGTTATCCCTTGTTTATCCAAGTAGTCTGCTGTCAGCGGTAAAACTGAGTGTCGGATGCATACATCCGGATCTAAAAAGGAAAACAAATTTGACGTATGGTGTCTCTGGAGGATCTTTAAAGGTCCCAGTCAGAGAAGGAGTTATTAACTGATCAGCCGTAGTCTCCACTCCGGCACTAAAAATCAACAATTTGTCCTTGAATTTGCAGAAGCACTTGATATAATCCCTAAATCCCGCTGCTTTTGCCTTCTTGCCGATAGTTTTCTTGTGGAGTTTTGTTTCCTCGAGCTCTCGATCCGACCAATCCCTCCCGGCTCGTTCTGGAAGAGACGTTTCACACCTCCAGATCTGAAATTCCACTTTATTTCCATTTATCTCCAAGTCCTTGAGCTCATCATCACCTCCATCCTTTTCTGGATCTTAGAGTTGAATAAAGGACCTTGTACCTGTTATATCGTTTACTCCAAATTCAAATGGGACAAATGTATGTTCAGATTTTTGAATCCCAACGATGCGGTACTTGGCTCCTTCTTTTCGCTCGCCTCATTCCCAGGCAACAGGGGAAATTTTCTTACCATCAATCGTTAGCTTCGAAGCCCAAGGTCCGACGTCTGAATTGGACTTGACGTTGATGGTCAAAGGAGTTCCATTCTCACTTTTAATGAATGTTGTTGCTGTGCTCGCATCTGGGTAAGTAGTGCTATACTCTTCGAAAGCATCTTCCGTATCCGCATCCTCAATCCAACAGGTGACTTCTTTCCTCTGTCGCATGGTTTGGCTTGAGCGATGATTGTGAGGCGGAGGGATGTGGTAAGGAAGTGGGAGTATGCACAGACCGCACCGCGATCGGCGCTGCGCGCGGCTGTCAGTTGAAATCAAGTTATTGCAGGCCAGGAAAGGCCCGTGCGTCACCGTCTAGCTTCAAACGCTTCCAGGGACTCCATAAGATTGGGTATACATACGGTTCCAACCGTGAAGCCTCATAATCCTGTAAAAAGTACGCGGGAAGAATGAAGCGCGAGTCAGTTCCGATCCCTGAGGGAGATCTGATTGGATCTGATCACCATTGAATGATCACCGAGCGATAATATAAGATGAAATCATCCAAAAACCATCTGAAGGGTTCATCATTCATATCTGATCGCCAGTTTCACCATGTGTAATCACGGGTACTTCTTCTGAGCGACAAAACGAAAGAAACTCCGCCTACAAAGTCTTCCCGCCGCGTATCCAAAAACTTCATCATCACTACCACTGTGACCACCATCATCACCATCACCTTTATCTGATTTTCAAACAGCATCGATCTCATGACTCCCACCCCATACTCACCTTCATCATCCCAGTTCTCGCTCGCTAAGTTTCAGCTCCGAGAGCAAGAGCAGGAGCACCAAGAACAACAACTCAAGAAATTCGAGAAGCTCTTGTCAGGACGTGACTTCACTGAGCGACTGACTATTTTTCTGCATGATCTGGTATCCTCACCTGAGGGGGCTTCTCTCTCAGACTTGCCCCATGAGAACTACCTTGAACCCCCCGAGAAGGAAATTCTTTCTTCGTGCTCGGATATAAACAACAACTCCGCCCTCGCAAAAGATATCCTCACCTTGTTGTCAAAAGTCTTCGAATGGCACGTTGACAAAGTCTGGAGATACCTTAACCCAGAGAACTTTGCGTTGGACGACTGGGATTTCGAGTTCATGCAATATGTGGAGTACCTCAATAGCGGCCGTCAGTGTATCCCTGGCACCTTGAAATGGGTCCACGAAGAGGAATACAAACAACTTTTGTCTGAGGATGAAGAGCGGGAACGTCTTCAGATGATACAGGAGGAACAGGAAGAACGAATTAGGGAGGAAAAGGAGAAGCGGCTCGAAGAGCCCAGGAAACGGGCCGCGCCAAAGAGAAAGGAGACTTTGATGCGCAAGAAAATGCTGTTGGATACCATTGCGGAGGAACAGCAAGAGTCTGACACGACTGGCGATCTTGCGACCACGGAGTCTCCGACGACGCCGACATCTGGTGAGATGTCTCCAGTGTCGACCGAAACGTCACTGCCATCAACTCAAACCAATACGCCATCTCCGCCGGAGTCTTCATTGGCATCAGATGAAAAAGGGTCGACGCCCGTGAAGTTGACTCGAGCGGAGAAAAGAAGGGAGAACAGGAAGAGGAAGAGGTTGGAGAAAGAAGCCGCAGAAAAAAAGGAGACGCCCCCGAAAGGAAGGGAGAAAGAAAAAGAAGGTGAAAAGGAAGCTGTCTCTAAAGAGGTATCCGACGGTCCGAGTCCGCAGAAGAAATACTTTACCAGATCCAAGCTCCCTCAAGACAAGTAATTCGGCTCAAGTTTGGAAGTACAAAGGAGACATAGCGATTTTTTTTTTGTGTAGTGTACATAAGTTAGTCTTAGTCGAACCTCGTACCTAAATTCAAGTATTCATATTGGAATATCTCAGGCCCTCATTAGTAAGTTTGGGAGAGATGTGTTCAGGTCAGACGGGGCACCGGAAGTCTAGCTGCCGTTGTTTTTCGATGCATGGTAGCCCTTTACGCCGGAGTGGAAAGCCGACTGCCTTTCATCGGGGGGCCCAAAAGCTGCCAATAGTATATCAGCGCCCAGATATTTGTCTTTCAAGTTGCTTGGACATTGATATGGTTTGCTGCATAGTGCTATATCCTGAATCCTGCTGCTGACGCTGTTGAAAACTTCGCTGCCGCTGTCCTCAGGGCATTGAAACTGACTCCCGGGATGTTGACTCGCCCAATCCGATGCACGCCATCGTCAAACACGATTTCGGGCACCACAGGTCGACCTCCTAAACCCATGTTGATCGCCAAAAGTACATGGAATGTTCCTGACTACTTTCGCGAACTTCACAATCTCCCGGATCAATTCCCCCTAAAGTTCAGGGGAAAAGCGCCGGGGACAGGGAGAGGTCCGACGTCGTAAATAAAAGTTTAACAGGCCCAAGCTTCATGCACCAGACAGACGGCCATGTCGAGCACACCGCTGTCGTTCCTGCATATCCTGCGCAATCTGAAGACAACGCCGCGCACAGGATGGGTCAATCACCGTGTGCCCAATCCCGAAAGCATCAGCGACCATATGTACCGCATGGCGATGATAAGTATGATCATGCCGACACCACAGGGAATCGATAAAGCAAAGTAAACATTCCTTGTCCGTTGACGCGTTTCGCGGACTGTGCCTGGAAGAGGCTGATTTTGGTAGATGTGTTATGATGGCTTTGGTGCATGATATGGCGGAGAGTATTGTTGGTGATATTACTCCCTTGGACGGCGTATCGAAAGGTGCTTCGCCATTCAAGTACGAGTGACTGATGGCAGTGGAAAAACATCGAAGAGAATTAGAAGCAATGAATACACTAACAAAACTTCTCCCCGGCGAGTTCTCCGCCAACGCCTCCAAGTTAAAGGAACTCTTCGACGAGTACGAGCAAGGAACATCGTCTGAAGCAATCCTTGTAAAGGACATTGATAAATACGAGTTACTGGTCCAAGCCCTGGAATACGAGCGGGATGCCGTGGACAGAAAAGAATCTCTTGAAGGATTAAGAGATTTGACTACTTTTTTTGCGGTCAGGAAGTCCATTAAGACGGACATGGTGAAGAAGTGGGCTGATGATGTGATGGCTGAACGGGAACGGATATGGAAGTTGGCGGAGGATAGGAAAGTGAAAGGAAACGACAACGGTGTTAATGGGCATTAAAAGGATCGCAAAGTATAGCATTGAGCGAGCGATCATAGATGGCATATAGATGGGAACAGAGATACACTGGGTATATACATTCTCAAATCTGCTTATTTACATTCATATATACATGGGCCTTAGAATGAATCTCCGTACCAAGAGATAGTAACTTTCCTTCCATTCAGACCTTTCGCGCGGACTTTAATGGTTTCTCCCGGCATCACATCAAACCCATTATCACTCCATTCCAAATCCGAATCATCCTCCCCCTCAACATCCAACACAACACTTTTTGTCGGCAACTTCGCCGTCACTGTAATTTCTTCTCCATCAACCGAGAATTTCACCCCCCGATCCCGGAAATCAATATATTTCAACGGTTGGGGCCAGTCTCCTGCCGATCGCGATCGCAGCATTCCACTTGGCTTTTCTGTGGCCTGGGATACAGATCTTGTATCTGTGAAGGCAACACTAACGACAGTATTTGAAGGATCAATATCTGGCGGCGCCCGGGGAGATAAATTGAAACTAGCGATTTGCGAAGACCCATTCGCCGGGATCCGTCCCTTCGACTCAATCAACTCATAAACTTTGCTCCCCGTGGTAATATCGTAACACTGCAGCCGAAATTCTATCTCAACTTCCTCAAGAGCAGAGTTAACTCCCCAGATATCCAGCCACATGATATCATCGCTTTTGATCTCAGGATCATCGCGGTCTCGCCAATGCAGATACTCGGCCTTTGTGAATATCGTCCGTTGGATGGAAATTGTAATGGGACGGAGTTCGCGTCGGATGGCGTACCAAGCTAGTTTAGGACGTAAGTAGTAGTCTACAATACTCCAACTGGTACATCCCCAGCAATCATTCAACTACCCATCAGCTCCCAATCCCACCAGCTCATCTGACAACCACCCACCAACAAAGAATCAAAGGATATATCACCAGGGACACCACAGGGGAAGGGATACGATACCTGCCAAACCAACGCCCCACCACACTCCTCCCTCCCTCTCCCCCTCCACAACCGTCTCCACCCCGCAAACGCCCCTCCCAACGCATCAGCCTGCATCCTCTGACTCGCCACACCATATCCCTCCAAATCCATCCCCCCAAGCCGATAATTCTCCAGAATAT
>Ga0302325_10027643_pt1 | contig 11757 bp, 10 predicted proteins | sample Palsa_T0_2_FD_201948 | JGI IMG/M metagenome (GOLD analysis project Ga0302325, IMG submission 201948) | Peat permafrost microbial communities from Stordalen Mire near Abisko, Sweden - Palsa_T0_2 | ecosystem: Environmental > Terrestrial > Soil > Palsa > Peat permafrost | place: Sweden: Abisko... | reverse complement strand
GCCCACTGTCGTTCGCGCCACTCGGCCTGCGCCGTCACGAAGTCCCGTCAGAGTGCCTCCTCGCGATTCGCCATCGTGGCCAATCGTCTTCAGTCCGTCAGTGAGCTTCCACAGCAGCTCCTTGGGAGGGCGCCACAAGGGAGACGGAGCGCATCCTGCGCGCCGCCTCATGCGCCCGCTTCGGCAGCAGGTGTGAGTACACGTCTACGGTCGTCGATGTCTTCGCATGGCCGGCAAACGCCGCCACAAGCATGATGTCCTCGCCTTGGCTGATCGCATTGGTGATCGCCGTGTGTCGCAGATCGTGAAGGCGGACCGTCTTCGGTAGCCCAGCCCGGTCGGCGTAGCGCCGGAACACCCTCGTGACCATACGCGGGCTCAGCGGTCGGCCGGTCGGGCGCATCACGCCGTCACGGCCACGCTTGCGCTCGACCGTGGCGAACACGGGCGCCTCATCGCGCGTGTCCTCAGCCTCGGCCAGCACTTCCTCCAACGCCGCCTGAGCACCGTCGAGAATCGGGACAAGCCTCTCCCCCGCCTCCGTCTTCGTCGTTAGCGGGTTGTCGTCCTCGTTATCGTCTTCCTCAGGATCGTCGTAGGCGCCAATGCTGCGCTTCACGTACAGCACACGCTCAAGTAGCGCCACGTCCTCGCGCCTCAGACCGATCATCTCGCCGCGACGTAGCCCGGTGTCGAGCGCGACCGTAAAGAAGCGCCGCCACCGTGGCGAACATGCGGCGAGGAACCGTGCGACCTGTGCCGGGCTGAGCGCAGTTCCGCGTGCTCGTTTGCGCTGCTTTTGGCCGCGCTTGCGCGGCGCGCTGGCGGGGTTGACCGTGAGCAGCCCTTCGTCCTGAGCGAACGCGAACATCGCGTGCATGTGGCGACGAATCTTCGCCACCGTTTCCTCGCTCAGCCCGTCCGAGCGCTTGCGACCGAGTAGAGCCTTCACCATCTGAGGCTTGCAGTCGTCAACGCGAATGGAGCCGAGCGTCGGCGCTACGTGCTTGTAGAAAGTGCCCTTGTAGTTCGCGGCCGCGCCCGGCTTGAGGTTCGGCTGTACGTGCTCCCGGAGCCACTTGTGGCCAAGCTCGAGGACGGTCATCTGCGTAGGCACGTAGGCACCCTCGTCCACGTTCGTCTGGAGCGACCGGAGCGCTTTCTCGGCCTGCCGGCGGCTCTTGCCCGCCGCCTTCTCGACGAGTTTCCAGCGCATCGCGCCCGTGTCTGAGTCGATGACCTGTACGCGGGTCCTGATGTAGAACCGCCCGCCCCGCTCTCGGATGCTCCCGACAGCCATCACGCATCGTCTCCCATGAGGTTGGCTTCGATTTCATCCAAGGTCATGATTGGCTTGCCCATAGGGCCAGCCCCAACATCAGGGCGACCCGGAACCAAGCTGACAATCATCCAGCGGTCGTAATCGAGCGCCCTCGGATCGCGGGTTCGGGACTTGCGGAGCGCGAGTCCCTGTCGATCGGCAACTCTCCGGAGCAGATTCTCGCGCACCTTCTCGCCTGTCGTTACAGCCATCGTCCGTCCTCTCTATGCTAGATGACATGCTACAAAGCATACCACAAGCTATGCGCTAATACAGTCTACCGTGCCCGGCGGCGACATAAGCTGTCACGACGGTCAACCTAATGCCCAATCGGGATCGTCACGCCACCCACGCGCCGACGCCTTCGCAGATGACCTCAGACGGCACGCGGCGAGGAACCGCTCGACCTCCGACGCGCGGAACCGGATCGGGTTCCTGCCGCCACCTTCGCTGAGCCGGAACGCGCCGAGGTCTGCCTGATGACGGCGTACCCAGTCGGGTGTAACCGAGAGCATCTCGGCCAGCTCACCAACCGTAAGCAGAGGCTCACGCGCTACAGCGGCCGGTGAGCGCTCGGGCAGCAGCCCTGCAGTGCGCTCGGCGATCTGCGCAAGCTGTTCGTCCGTGAGGATGAGGGTCAGCTCGATCATCGCTTCACCTCCTCGCGGACCTGTTGCCAAGGGGTGGTTCTGTGGGTGACATCTATGCCTATGACCACCAGGCGACCAAACCGGCCAGCGAGTTGCGCCCACCGGCCATACCGCCACCCACCTCGGATTTCGCCCCAGCCCTCAAGCCCCAGTGCGTCCACCGCAACACTGGCGCACCACACCCAGCTTCACCCGGCGCAGACTGACCTCACAGCGGTCGCCCCGTACGACTCCTAGCCCGAGCCCCGCGGCTGCGCGGCGCTGAGCTCCAAAGCCAAAACAGACTAGATGCACGCCCCTGCGGGGGCTGTGCGAGGACTGTGCGAATTCGTTGGCCGTTTTTGGGGGGTGGTGGTCTGTATCGGGTGTGATGACTGCTGCGAGCATTGGTGCCGCGAAGGCCGGCGGGTATGCGCGCTACCTGGAGTCAAAGACGGTGGTGCCTGAGCGGGGGGACTACTACCTGACGCCGGATGGGGAGATGACCCAGGCGCCTGGCCAGTGGCTTGCCTCGCGTGAGACGCTCGCGCGGTTGGGTATCGAGGGCAGCGCGGTTGAGGGCCAGGACTTCATCGCGTTGATGGAGGGCCGTCATCCCCGGACGGGTGGGTGGCTGCGTCCCGAGGGCGCGGGCGGCGGTCGGGGTGGTGGGATCGATTTGACGTTCAGCGCCCCGAAGTCCGTCTCTGCGGTGTGGGCACTCGGAGATGAGGCCCAGCGTCGGGATATGGAGGCCGCGCACGCCGTGGCCGTGCGTGAGGCGATGGCGCATCTCACCGAGATGGTGCCGACTGTCCGCCGTCGTTATAGCGGTCAGGTTGTGGAGGAGCCGGCGCGGGAGGTGGTGGCCGCGGAGTACCGGCACACCACAGCACGTGGTGTCCTCGAAGGGGACGCGCCTGACCCGCAGCTGCATAGCCATGTCGTGGTCACGAGTGCTGTGCGGGATGACGGGCGGATCGTCGCGGTCGCCTCACGTCCGGTGTTCCGCTCCGCGCGGGAGGTGGGCGCGTTCTATCGCTCGGCGCTGGCGCACCAGCTCTCTGAGCGGGGTTATGCGATCGAGGCGGGGACTGGCAAGCAGGGGCGCTACTTTGAGATCGCGGGGGTGCCGCAGGGGTTGTTGGAGGCGTTCTCTGCTCGTAGTCGTGAGGTCGCCGGGGCGGCGGAGCGCTTCCGTGCGAAGTGGGGTCGCGCGCCCGAGCGCGGGGAGCTGCGCCGGCTGAAGCTGGAGAACCGCAAGGCGAAGGTGCTCGTCACCCGCGCGGACCTACACGCGGTCTGGAACGAGACCGCGGACGGCTTTGGCTTCGTGGGAGATGAGCCCGCTCGGCTGCTGGGAGAGGCTCGTGGGTCGCGGTCGGAGCGTGCCCTTTCAGATCGCGTCGAGGAGCGTCTGACTGAGTGCGCTGCGACGTTCGAGCCGGGGGAGTTCCGCGCGGTCCTGCTCGAGCAGTCCGTAGGCGAGCTCGCGCCCAGGGAGGCGCTCGCGTTCTCAAGGGCGATGATCGCCGAGCGCAGGGTCCTTCCGTTGGAGGGTGGTTTGATGACGACGCTCGCGGTGCGCGCCCGCGAGCAGGCAATCGAGCGGAGGTTCACCAAGCTCGCCCAGACAGCCGACCGCGATGTCGGCGCGGTCGGCCGCGAGATCGCAAGCGACCAGGTCGCCGAGCGAATCGGCGGACATCTCAGCGACGAGCAGACCCACGCGTTAGAGGTCATTACCGGCCCCGAGCGCGGCGCGATCCTGATCGGGCCCGCTGGGACCGGTAAGGGTGTTGTGCTCGACGCCGCTGCGCGTGCGGAGCAGCTCGTAGGGAATCAGACGCTGGGTGTCGCCGTGTCCTGGTCGACCGCCGAGCGTCTCGGACGGGACAGCCCCGCACTCTCGCAACAGGTGCTCAGTGTCGACGCGCTCATCTCGCGCGTGGAGCACGGCCACCTCAACGTCGATGAGCACACGACGATCTACTTCGACGAGGCCGGAATGGCCGACACCAACCGACTCGACCGACTCACCGAGATCGTGGAGCGCGCAGGGGCAAAGCTCATCGTGGTAGGCGATGTCGCGCAGCTTCCCTCGATCGGCGCCGGCGGCATGTTCGACCAGCTCACCGAGATCGCGCCCAGCGCCGAGCTCTCGGACATCCGCCGCACCTTGGACCCCGAGGAACAGCGCGCGTGGGCGGACCTCCGCGCTGGCCGCTCAGACCGCGCGATGGCGCACTACCACGCCCGCGGGCAACTCCACATGACAGACACACGCGATGAGGCCGTCGAGCAAGCCGTACAGAGCTGGGCGACACTCACAGAGACACACCCGATCGGCGAGGTCGCGTTGATCTCCGACGCCTCCAACCAGGAGATCCACCGCCTGAACGCCCGCGCACAGCACTACCGCGCACAACGAGGCGAGCTCGGCGAGCTAGAAGTCGAGGTCCCAGGCGTTCACTACGGCATCCGCCAAGGCGACCGCGTAGCGATGATCGAGCAGCACCACCAGCCAGGCGTAGAGCGCATCGAGAACGGCAGCCAAGGAGAAGTCCTCCAAGTCACCCCCGCTGGAGAAGCGCTCATCGAGTTCGACGTCACCGGCCGACAGCGAACACTCACCGGCGACGACCTCGGCCGCGTGCGCCTCGGGTACGCGCACCACATCCACCGCGCCCAAGGCGCGACCGTCACCCACACCCTCGTCGTCACCGGCGGCTGGCAAACCAGCAAGGAGCCCGCCTACGTCGAGGCATCCCGCGCCCGCCAAGGCACCCACTGGTACGTCAACCGCGAAGACCTCGGGACCGAAGGCCACGACACCGACCGCATCAGCCGCCTCGCCGCGAACATGCGCCGCAGCCACGCGCAAACCCCATCGCTCGCGCACCCGGAGCGCGCCGACTCCGGCTGGGCGCCAAGCCGCAATCCCCTACGGCTCCGCTCCGCCCTCTCGCCAACACGCTGGCTCACCCGCACACCCCACCGCGATACGCCCAACCGCGGCGTCGGTCGCGGACGCTGACTGATCCCGGATCGCTTTGGCCGATGATTCCCCGCAAAGAGCGGCACGATCTCCGTGCGGTCCACGCGAGCCGTCCGCAGGAGGTCGTATCTTCAGCGGCTATGACCGAAAGACAATCAAGCGAAGTCGAGAAGGTCCTTCTTTTCATCTCCGACGCGCAGTCGCGCGCTCGGCGTGCAAGCGAGCTGGTCGAGAGGGATGGCGCCGACCCCCACATCGTCGAGGCGCTTCGGGAGGCCCAAGTCGAACTAGGTGACCTGCATCGTCGACTCATGCAAGGTACCTACTACGCCGTTCCCGAGCGGGCACAGCAGCTCGCCGTCTGACCGCGCCTGCCGTGGCTATCACCGGCGAGGAGATCCGCCGTCGCCTCACAGAGTTCGCGGAGAAGTGGAGCGTCTACGCTGGCTCTGAGCGGGCTGAGGCGCAAACCTATCTGAACGAACTGTTCGCCTGCTATGGAACGAACAGGATCGACGTAGCGCGCTTCGAGGACTCGCAACACGGCCGGTTCCTCGATCTGATCTGGGATCGAGTGTGCATTGTGGAGATGAAGCGTCCCAGCGAGGCCAATCGACTGGCCGAGCACCGGCACCAGGCGCTCGACTACTGGCGCGGAAGCGCCAACCCGCAGACGAACCTGCCGGCTCCACGGTTTGTGGTGCTGTGCGCGTTCCGCCGCTTTGAGGTTTGGGAGCCAGGCGCCTACCCGAATGCACCACGAATGGAGTTCGATCTCGTAGAGTTGCCGGATCGCGCCGACGCGCTGTTGTTCCTGGCCGGCGACAACCGCGAGCCTGTCTTCCTCAGCGCGCAAGAGGGAGTGACGCGGGAGGCCGTCAACCATGTAACAGGGCTCTATCAGCGCCTCCTTGAACGCCGTGCGGCACCATCTGACGTCCTGCGCGATTTCGTGTTGCAGAGCGTGTGGTCGATGTTCGCGGAGGACCTCGGACAGCTGGAGGGGCATCTCTTCACGCGTATCGTCGAAGCCCTCATCGCCACACCTGGACGATCGAGCGCTGACGACCTGGGCGGCCTCTTTACCTGGCTCAACACGCCTGGCGCTCGGCCCTCGGGCGGGTTGTATGCCGACACCCGTTACGTCAATGGCGGACTGTTCGATACACCCGCGCACGTCCATCTCGAGGTGCCCGAGCTCGAGGAGCTGCGCAAGGCATGCGACTTCGATTGGAAGCGTGTCGCGCCGCACATCTTTGGCTCGCTACTGGAGGGCGCACTCGGACGCGAAAGCCAGTGGGCACTCGGCGCGCACTACACACACGAGGTCGACATCCAGAAGGTGGTACGCCCGACCATCGTTGAACCCTGGCGCGAACGGATCGACGACGCCACGACAACCGCGCAAGCCCAGCAGCTTCAGAACGAGCTTCTCAACTACGTCGTACTTGACCCCGCATGTGGCTCCGGGAACTTCCTGTACGTCGCCTACCGGGAGCTGCGTCGGCTTGAGAAGCGTCTACACGATCGGGAGCGCGAGCTACGCAAGAGGAGAGGCATCAAAGATCAGGTCGCATTGAGCGCGTTCTTTCCTCTGACCAATATCCGTGGCATCGAGATCAATCAGTTCGCAGTCGCCCTCGCCCGCGTCACCCTCTGGATGGCGCACAAGCTTGCCGTCGACGAGTTGGATCTCACTGAGGCGACGCTTCCACTCGAAGATCTCTCTGGAATTCAGGTCGGTGACGCCCTGAAAATCACCTGGCCGCGCAGTAGCGTGATCATCGGCAACCCGCCCTATCACGGCACAAAGATGATGCGTGCCGAACTCGGCGACGCCTACCTGGAGTTCCTACGCGACGACTACGGCATCGGCGTGAAGGATCACTGCGTCTACTGGCTGCGCCGTGCACACGACCACCTCAAGCCCGGGCAACGCGCAGGCATGGTCGCGACAAATTCAGTAGCGGAGGGCAAGAACCGTGAGGCCGGCCTGGACTACATCGTCGCCAACGACGGCATCATCACCAACGCCGTACGGAGCCAGGTCTGGCCGGGAACCGCCAACGTCCATGTCAGCATCGTCGACTGGATCAAGGCACCGTCAACGACCCCCAACAACTTCATCCTCGACGCACAGGAAGTCGTCGGCATCACCAGCGAGCTCCGTGCAGGCACGGCGCGAAGTAACCCCGTGGCGCTCGCCGCCAACATCGGTAAACAATTCTTTGGTGTCGTTCCGGGTGGCAAGGGCTTCATTCTCAGCGAGAACGAAGCGCGGGAGTTGCTCGCGCGAAAGGACGCCGACTACGCCACCGTAATCCGGCCCTACCTCATCGGCGACGACATCACAAAGAATCCGAAGCTCGCGCCCAGCCGTTGGATCATCGCGTTCGGCGAGATGCCACTGGAGGCCGCTGAACGCTGGCCAGCAGCGCTCCAGATCGTCCGCGAACGCGTCAAGCCGATGCGCGACAGGCACAAGAAGTCCCGCGAGCGAACACAGTGGTGGAAGCACTCACGTAGCGTCCCCGACCTTTTCGGAGCCGTCGGACCACTTCCCCGGTTCGTGGCCTGCCCGGCCCAGTCCAAGCGGGTAACGATGATCTGGTGCCTGCCCCATTGGTGCCCGGGCAACACCACGAGCGTGTTTGCGTTTGCGGACGACTACGCCTTCGGCGTCCTGAGTTCGCGGATCCACACGCGCTGGGCCACGGCCCGCTCGACACACCTGAAGAGCGACCCGCGATACACAGTCCACTCATTTGCGACGTTCCCCTGGCCCGTAACACCCCCCGAATCGACACACGCCGAGATCGAGCAACTGGCACGCGCCATCGACGGCGAGCGGCGTACGATCTGCTCGGAGCGGGAGATTGGATTGACAACCCTTTACAACGCCGTGGAAGAAGGAGCTCACGCTACGTTGCGCGATCTACACCTACAACTCGATAAGGCCGTCTCTACTGCATACGGATGGCCACTTTCGGTGGCTTCCGATCCTGGCGAGCAGGAGTCACGGCTCTGTGAGCTTAACCGCGAGATCGCCACTGGCGAGCGCCCTGACTATCAAGGCCCGGGCTGATTGATACGTATGCTGCAATACATGGACGCTCTGCGGCCACGGTTTGTGAGATTTACGGACGAACTCCACCCGCATTCTGGCCACCAGGGTCGGTCCGAAAATGGTTACTAGAATCCTTGCAGGTGACTTCCGTTAACCGTAGCTGCTGCCGTGGATCAACGCGACGTGCATGGACCTCTAGTGTTCTTCTGCGGCTTGCTTAGCTTCTTCCGAGGCTTCCTTGGCTTCTTCACTCTTTTTGGTCGCTTCTTCTGAGGCTTCTTTGTTTTCTTCGGCAGCTTTCTTGCTCGCTTCGCTCGATTCTTCTACAGACTGTTTGGTTTCTTCCGCCGCTTCTTTGGCTTCTTCGCTCTTTTTGGACGCTTCTTCTGAGGCTTCGGAGCCAGTTTCGATTGGCTGGGCTCCGACTGGATTGGGCTTGGCTACTTGACCCGCCGGTTCGAGTGTCTGCGTACGCGCGGTCTTCGAGCTACCTCCACAGCCGATGATGCCGCCAGCGACAACAACGGCAACGAAGAACGAGCGCGCGAACCGAAAGGCGCGACGACTGCTTATCGACATGGCCACAGCTTATGCGCTAGGCAGGGCACCGTAGCCCGTCGTACCCTGCGCCGAGTCCGCTGACACCTGCCCGCCCCACTTCGCCGGTGTCCGACTGACCTCGGCGCTAGTTTCTACGCGTGACCATCGCACCGATCCTCGGCCTGAGCATGACGACGGCCGTTGCCGGATACGCCGCGTTGATCTCGACCGCCGCTCTCGCGGTTCAGCTCGTAAGGGAGTGGCGCACCTGGGGGACGCGCGTCGTGGTCGAAGTGCGGCGCATGATGCTCGCCAGTCCGCGCGCACCTTCCGAGCCCGTCGTCATGTTCGACATCATCAACCACAGCGGTCATCTGGTGAAGATCACGCACATAGTTATGGAGCCTCTCGAAAAGGGCGGGAAGTCTTCCCTTTTCCCGCAGCCACTACCCCACGGCGTTCCTGGGCCGTTTGAGATTCCGCCCCGCGACGCGATCACGCTCTACCAGCCGGTGGACTCGCTCGGAGAAGGTGACCCGCACCACAAGACTCGCGCCAGCGTTACGACATCGGACCACAAGACCTTCAAGTCGAAGCGGGTCCGCGTACGCGAGTTGATCGACCCCCAGGCGTGAAAAGAGGAGTTCGACCACGTGACCGAGGTCTCTCGGATCGAGCGCGGACTGCGCGATCCTCGCGTCACGACGCTCCTTCGGCTGGCAGATGCGCTCGAGGTGTCGCCGGCCGTCCTGCTCAGGGCGTGGCACCGTCCAGCCTTGACTTCGACCGGTCCACCACACGCCCAACCGGGTGCTACTGGGCGCCCTTCAGACCGGCACTCATGGCCGCATCTGGAGGCTCATGTGGGAAAGATGTGGGAAAACAGCCTTTGGCCCGCTCGGCTGACTGGCCCATTAACGCAAAAAGCCCCCGCAAACACGGGGCTAAATGCATGGGCGATACTGGGCTCGAACCAGTGACCTCCGCCTTGTCGAGGCGGCGCTCTCCCAGCTGAGCTAATCGCCCTGGGACGAAGGCAAGCCTATCAACGCCATGCCTGCTCGAGGGCGCAGAGGTAGACGGGTCAAGTCCCGCCGCCCTGGCAGCAATCATAGTTTGCCTATATCAGTTCTGTTATGCTAACCGGGTGCGTGCGCGTGACATCATCGTGATTGCCCGCCGTCGCGCTGGCCTCACTCAGCAGGAGCTTGGGGGGCGCTTGGGTACCTCGCAGGTGACGGTTGCGCGGTGGGAGAGCGGCGCGACCGAGCCCAAGTTCGAGGCGGTGCAGGAGGTCGTGGCGGCGTGCGAGCTCGATCTGACGCTCGGGCTCGCCACGGCGGATGAGGGCTCGTGGACGTCTCTGATCTACGAGCAGCTCGGGCGCGAGCCGGCGGAGCGGGTGAGGCATCTGAGCTGTGACCGCTTCGATCGCGTTGCCGCACTGGAGCTTGTGCGGGCGGTTGGCCTGAGGGCGATCGTGGTGGGGGAGGTCGCTGGGGCGCTGCACGGCTGGCCGTTGATCCTCAGCGATGAGGGCACGCTCGATCTCGTGGTGCACCCCGAGGATCGAGCACTGGCTACGGAGACGGTCCTCGCCGCGTCGGCGGCACCCGATCGCGTTCGTCTGCTTGACGCACCGCCCGGCACCTACGGTTTTGCCGACCTCGCACGCGCCGCGATCGAGGCCACGGTCGGCGGGAGCGCAGTGGAGGTGGCGGGGCTCGTTGATCTGCTGCGCATCGCGCTAACCGATCCCGCGCCGTACAGTCAGCGGTTCGCACTCGCCCTCGATGCGACGCTACAGCTCACCGCACGCGGTCCGAGCACCACGGAGAACAAGCCCCCGAACTTGCGAGTGCGCCGCGCTCGCGCTGATGAATGGCTGGCCAGGCAGATCCGATAGATCGCGGGCGTGAGACGCTGCTCCGCGCACTGCGCGAGGAGGACGTCCGGTTCGTAGTCATAGGCGGCGCTGCGCTGCAGAGCCACGGGCAGCGCTACGAGACCGAGGACATCGACGTCGCGCCCGATCGGGCGCAGCAAAACCTCGAGCGGCTTGCCGATGTGCTCAACCGCCTGGAATGCAGTCTGGAGGTCGATCCTGCTCATCCCGAGAACGCCGTGTTGCTCCCGCCTGACTACTTCACCGCGAGCGTGCTCGCACAGGCCACCGTGTGGAACCTGCGCACAGCTCATGGCAAGCTCGACCTGACGCTCGCGCCCAGTGGCTTCCCGGAGGGCTACACGCAGCTGATCGCCGGCGCCGAGCAGCGCCGCGTCGCCGCGACGACGATCACGGTGGCAGTCGCAAGCCTCGCCGATGTGGAGCACTCCAAGCGCACTGCCGATCGCGCCAAGGACCGCGCGTACCTCCAGCAGGTCGGGCGGCTCGGGCCGTCCCAGCCGACGGCCGAGACGCCGACGAGCGCACCGTCGATTGCGCACGACCTGCTGCGAGACTACGCGCGCCGTGAGGAGCTGCGCGCCGCACGTGCCGAGATCGCCAGTCCCCAGACCACGCGACGTGACCGCGCACGCGCTCTCGCATACGACCTCGGCCTCAAGGCGATTGAGGAAGAGATCATGGCGCTCGAGCAGAGCAATGACGGTCCACTCACCGCGCAGCAGCGCGCCGAGCTCGAACATCCCGACCTCGGATAGTGGACCGGTTGAATCGAACCGCCGCGTTAGGGGGAAAACGTGAGGACGTTTCGCGCAGGTTCGGGGGAATCTCGGGGGAAAGCCGCGCCAAAAGGTGCCGATTTGCTGGCATGTCCGGCGAATCGAACCAGTATCGCCCATTTCTGAGACACCGAAGTCGCCGGACTCCAACCGCATTCGATCGGGCAGCCCGAGCGAGGTTCGCTGGCCGGACGCGTCGCGATGACGTAGATGGTGCTTGCAGCTTTGCCACACATTTCCCGTGCGGTACCGTGCCGACGCTTGCACATCGCAATTACTAGGAGGACGCCGATGCCGGACACCACCTGCCACATGTCGATCTCGCTCGACGGCTTCGTCGCCGGGCCGGACCAGAGTCGGGAGAATCCGCTGGGGAAGCGCGGCAGGGAGGTCCACAGCTGGCATCTCGGCGACGAGCGCGCGAACGACGCCGACGCGACGGCAGAGGGCTGGCTCATGCGACCGCGCGGGGCCTACGTCATGGGCCGCAACATGTTCGGGCCGATCCGCGGCGAGT
>Ga0302325_10027641_pt1 | contig 11758 bp, 8 predicted proteins | sample Palsa_T0_2_FD_201948 | JGI IMG/M metagenome (GOLD analysis project Ga0302325, IMG submission 201948) | Peat permafrost microbial communities from Stordalen Mire near Abisko, Sweden - Palsa_T0_2 | ecosystem: Environmental > Terrestrial > Soil > Palsa > Peat permafrost | place: Sweden: Abisko... | reverse complement strand
TGAAGAGGTAAAGTTCAAATCGCTTTCTGTCGAGTCGCAAAGCCCAACCCTTGGCAACGGCAATCCAGACGGAGTGATCGCGGATATGCGCAGAGGCGATTCCGATGCGCATCTTGGGGGTCCTAGCTACAGACTTCCGCGGAAATTGCGGCACAGCCTTCAGAGAAGACATCCAAGAACAGCACAGGTCGCCGTAGCGCGTGAGCAAGTGACGGTTGTTCAGTTCGTGATACGCGATAAAAAACGGTTGCGAGGCCCCGACTGCTTCATACGCACGCGGATTCGCAGTCGTCTTGAACCAGTCATCCAGCTCGGTCATCGCTTCCGAAAGTTTCTCTCGCGCGGCTTGAACCTCGGCGTCCGTCTCGTAGATCGGCTTCAATACCGACATTGCAAGTATCCATCGCGCCATGGGGTTGGCGCCGTCCATATCGATCGCACGGCGCAAACACTCCGCGGCTTCATCGTTGAGCCCGCTGGTGATTAGTGCATTCGCAAAGGCGCACAAAATCTGAACGCTTGGCGAGTGTTTGACCGCTTCTCGGTAGCTGGCTATTGCTTCGTCTATCTTACCGAGCTCGAGAAGCGAGGCAGCTTGCGCCGCCAATGCGCTGGACGAGTCCGCACGTAGCGCGATCGATCTGTTGGCACACTCGAGCGCGCGCTGGTGCTCAGAAAGAGCGTTTAAAGCGGTCGATAAGTTGGCCCAACTGTTGGCGTCGGTCGGAGATGCCTGGGCGGCCGCCTCGAACTCTTGGGCGGCGCCGCTTGCGTCTCCGGTTTTCAGCAGACACGAGCCCAGCAGGTTGCACACGTGCGCCGAATTCATCGACAGACTGCGCGCCTGCCGTAAAGTAGGGATTGCATCCTGAAATCGACCCATTTCATGCAGTGTGGTACCGACATTTATCAGCGCATCCACAGATTCTGGGTCCGCACGCAGTGCGCGCTGCCCCCACTCGAGCGCCTGCTCAAATTGAAAATCGCGCAAGTAGGCTGCAGTTAAGTTTCCCAGCGCCGGTACGTCACCGGGATTTTGCTCAAGTGCCGCCACGATTCTGCTTTGGGCCTCTTTTAGCCTGCCTTCCTGCAGTGCGATTACGCCCATCATGTGTAGCGCATCGAACTGCTCGGGCACATCGGCGAGAACCTTCTCGTACATAGCGAGTGCTTCAGCGATACGGCCGGCTTGGTGTAAGGCGACCGCCGTTGGCAGCAGCGGATGAAGGCCGGTACCCGGGGTGTCGGTCATTCTCGATCTTGTCGCTAGCGGCTTTTCGACGCGAACATCACACGTCTGACGATATCGAGCGAAAAAGTCTTGATAAATGGTTTTGGGTAGCCGAAAGCGGTCATTCCTTCTTGTACCCTGCTTGCCAGTCGGGCCTTCTGATAGATATTCAATTTTGACGATTGGGTGAACGTACTCGTTCGCTGGGCGATCCGCTTGTCAAGCCGATCAACCTTTTCGGATACGTTCTTAAGGCTTGGGTCAAACGCTGCAGGCAGCGTGCGTTTAACCTCTTCGACGATCCAATCCGCGTATTCGTCGACCGCCGTCGTGTCAAAAAATCTTCCGAACATAAGCTCAAATCCTCTTTAGCTCATGAGGCCGCGCACTTGGCGGCTCATCCTATCCGCGGATAAGTTAACATTAAAGGGCGGCGCAGCCTGTGACATCAATCTCGGAAGCAACAGTGGTTTGGCTTGCTGAGGTCTGGGAGGAGCCGCAAAATTATGGACTAACCCTCTTTTTTTGTTGATTTTTTGCTATGCGTACTCATTATTGCGGACAGGTCGAAGTCTCCCTCGCCGGCCAGATCGTAACCGTTGCCGGCTGGGCGCAACGCCGGCGTGACCATGGTGGCGTGATCTTCGTCGATCTGCGCGATCGCGAAGGATTGGTTCAGATTGTGTTCGATCCGGACCGAGCAGCTGTATTCGCGCAGGCCGAGCGCGTGCGCAACGAATATGTGCTGAAAGTCACCGGACTCGTACGTCCCCGCCCGGCCGGGACAGCGAATGCCAGCCTGAAGTCGGGGCAGGTGGAAGTGCTGTGCCAGGAGCTGGAAATCCTCAACCGTTCGGAGCCGCTGCCGTTCCAACTCGATGAGACGGTGAGCGAGGAGGTGCGGCTGCGGTTCCGTTACTTGGACTTGCGCCGCGAGGAGATGCGCGGACGGCTCATGCTGCGTCATCGGATCACCCGGGCGATGCGCAACTACTTGGACGAAGCGGGCTTCGTCGATATAGAGACCCCGACCTTATCTAAAGCTACTCCCGAAGGCGCGCGCGACTATCTGGTGCCAAGCCGCACTCATCCGGGCAAGTTCTTTGCGTTACCGCAATCGCCGCAGATCTACAAGCAGCTTTTGATGATGTCGGGCTTCGACCGCTACTACCAGATCGCTCGCTGCTATCGAGACGAGGATTTGCGCGCCGACCGGCAGCCGGAATTCACGCAACTGGACATCGAGACCTCGTTCTTGGACCAGCGCGAGATTCAGGGTCTGATGGAAAAGCTGATCCACGAGCTTTTCAAAACAGTGCTCGCTGTCGAGCTACCCAGTCCTATGCCAAAAATGAGCTATCAGGACGCTATTCGGCGCTACGGGTCGGACAAACCCGACCTGCGCGTTCCGCTCGAACTGGTGGACGTGGCTGATCTCGTCAAGGGCTGTGACTTCAAGGTGTTTGCAGGCCCGGCTGCAGATCCAAATGGACGCGTCACCGCGTTGTGCGTGCCGCAAGGCGGCAAGTTGACGCGCAAGGAGATCGACGATTACACGACCTACGTGGCCCGCTACGGCGCCAAAGGCTTGGCGTACGTCAAGGTCAACGAACTCGCCAAAGGTCGCGATGGCCTGCAGTCGCCCATCCTCAAATTCTTGAGCGACGCTGCCGTGAGCGGCATCATGCGACGGACGGGTGCGAAAGACGGTGATCTTATTTTCTTTGGTGCGGATACGGCGAAAGTCGTGAGTGATGCGCTTGGTGCGCTGCGCCTGAAAGTGGGGCAGGATCTAAAGATGGTCGAACCGGGCTGGAGGCCGCTGTGGGTCGTCGATTTCCCTATGTTCGAGTGGGATACGGAGACCAAGCGGTGGCAAGCCGTGCATCATCCATTTACCAGCCCGGCGAATCTCGACCCCGCTGCGCTGTCCGCCAGTCCCGGTGAGGCCATCGCCAAGGCATATGACATGGTGCTCAATGGTTCGGAAATCGGCGGCGGCTCGGTGCGTATCTACAACCAAGAGCTGCAGTCGGCGGTGTTCGATCTGCTTGGAATATCTGATGAGGAAGCACGCATCAAGTTCGGATTTCTGCTGGATGCGCTCAAGTACGGCGCCCCTCCGCACGGCGGTATCGCCTTTGGCTTGGACCGACTCGCCATGCTGATGGCGGGCGCGGACAGCATCCGCGATGTGATCGCATTCCCGAAGACGCAAACCGCAGCGGACCCATTGACCGACGCGCCCACGGAAGTGACCGAACAGCAACTGCGAGAAGTTCACATCCGCGTCCGCACCCCGCCCAAGATCGAGTGAATGCAGCGGTTCAGGCGCCCGGAGTCGGTCCTCATCGTCATCCATACCGACGCCAAGGAGTTCCTGATTATGGAACGACGCAAGCCTGCGGGCTTTTGGCAATCGGTGACGGGGAGCCTGGAGTGGGGAGAGATGCCGGATCGCGCCGCCCGCCGCGAGGTCACCGAGGAAACCGGCATCACGCAGGGCGTGCTCATCAATCTGCAATGGACTCAGGTGTATGAGATTTTGCCGGCCTTTGGCAAGGTGTACGCGCCGGGTGTCACTCGAAATCTCGAGCATGCATTTTCCTTGAGGTTGCCGTCGCGCGTTGGCGTGACTCTGAGCGAAAGCGAGCACGTTCAATATCGCTGGGCGAGCGACATTGATGCGTTGGCCACCGTCTCCTCAGACACCAATCGCGCCGTGATCGCCGAATTGCGGCTTTAGGGGGCGCGCTTTGGTGAAGACCGCGGTCGTGTATGTGCATGGCTTATGGATGACCGGTATCGAAGGCGTGGTGCTGCGACGGCGCTTAGGGCGGGAACTGGCCGCCGAGACGCCCCTGTTTCGATACCGTTCCGTCGGCGCCGGCATTGCGGTAAATGCGCGATCGCTGGCCAAGCGCTTGACTCGATTGCGCGCCGACACCCTGCACCTGGTCGGTCACAGTCTCGGCGGCGTGGTGATTTGCAAAATGTTCGAAGAAGGGGGCGGTGAGTCCTTACCCCCGGGGCGCGTTGTTTTGTTGGGCTCGCCCGTAGCCGGGAGTCGCGCCGCCCACAGACTTGCCCAATCGAAGCTCGGCAGGTGGATCATGGGTCGAGGCGTGCGCGAGGAACTATTGGTCGATCGGCAACGTCGTTGGGCATATGGCCGCGATCTCGGTGTTATCGCCGGCACCTTGAGCCTTGGATTGGGCCGCATCGTGAATAACCATCGAGGCAGCAGCGATGGAACCATCTACGTGGATGAAACCTGCATCCCGGGCATGAAGGAGCATTTGGTCATGCACGTAAGCCACACGGGCTTGCCATTCTCTGCCGCGGTGGCGAAGCAAACTGCGGCTTTCCTGCGGTCAGGCCGCTTCAATAGCGGCGTTGGTCAGGATGACTGATCCTCATCGAGCTGCCGCAGCCGAAACACCAAATCCAAGGCAGCTTTTGGGCTCAAGGATTCCGGATCGATCGTCCGTAGTTCAGCGAGCGCGGCCGAAGGCGGGGATGTAACGGGCGCAGCGCCGCTTGGCGGCGTGAACAAGGCGAGTTCGCCCTGAGGGGAGTTGAACGAGCGTAAGGCGTCGCGTTCGCGTTCCAACTCGGTAAGGTAACGCCGTGCTTGGGTCGTGACGGTCTTGGGTATTCCCGCCAGCGCGGCTACTTGCAGGCCGTAACTCTGACTGGCGGGCCCTTCCTTGACGCTATGCAGAAATATCAACCGCTCACCGTGTTCCATCGCCTCGACATGCACGTTGGCGACTCCAGGGATTTCTGCCGGCAGGCTGGTGAGTTCGAAGTAATGCGTGGCGAACAACGTGAACGCGCGAATCTTCCTGGCGATATAGGCGGCGCACGCCCAAGCCAGCGATAGGCCATCGAACGTGCTGGTACCGCGACCCACTTCGTCCATCAGCACCAAGCTTTTGTCCGTGGCGTTGTTGAGAATATTGGCCGTCTCGGTCATTTCCAGCATGAAGGTGGAACGACCCCCGGCAAGATCGTCCGATGCTCCAATACGCGTGAAGATGCGGTCCAATGGCCCGATCAGGGCGCGCTTAGCCGGCACGAAACAGCCGATGTGCGCCAGGATTACGATCAGTGCGGTCTGGCGCATGTAGGTACTTTTGCCGCCCATGTTGGGTCCGGTGATGATCAACATGCGACGCGAGTCGTCGAATCTCAGGTCATTGGGGATGAATGGGTCGTTGCTGGCGCGCTCCACGACCGGGTGCCGTCCAGCTTCGATACAGAGCATTGGCTCCTCGACGAGTTGCGGCTGCACGCAATCGAGCGAGACGGCGCGTTCCGCGAAGTTGTTGAGCACATCGATCTGCGCTATCGCCGTTGAGGTGGCTTGCAATGCCGCGAGCTCTGCCGACAGCGTATCCAGCAAACCCTCATAAAGACTTCTCTCACGTGCCAGCGCCCGATCCCGGGCTCCAAGCACTTTGTCCTCGAAAGATTTGAGTTCCGGCGTAATGAATCTTTCCGCCGATTTGACCGTCTGGCGCCGCAGATAATCCGCCGGGACTGCATCGGCTTGACTGCGGTTTACCTCGATAAAGAATCCTTGCACGCGGTTGAAACCCAATTTCAAACTGGACAAGCCTGTACGCTCGCGCTCTCGCCGCTCCAGATCGAACATGAATGATTCCGTGTCGCTACCGAGCAAACGAAGCTCGTCGAGCTCAGCATCGAATCCGGTGGCAATCACGCCGCCGTCGCGAACGTAGTGCGGTGGGCTTTCGACGACCGCCTTGCTCAACAGGGCGTGCTCGTTCCGATGCTCGCTTACCTCGCCGCTCAACTCGCGCAAAAGGGGTGAGTTCAATTCCTTGAGCGAGAGCAGCAACTGTGGCAGCGTTCCCAGCGCGGCGCGTAATTGCGTCAAATCTCGCGGTCGAGCGGAGCGCAGCGCGACTCGAGCGAGAATCCTTTCCAGGTCGCCGATAGCGTGCAGCGCAATTGTGATCTTGGGATGGCGCGCATCATCGATCAGCGTTGCTACCGCATCGTAGCGTGCGCGCAGGAGCCCGCGATCTCTTACCGGGCGGTGCAGCCAGCGGCGCAACATGCGCCCGCCCATGGGTGTGGCGGTGTGATCCAAAACGCCCGCCAGCGTGAAGTCTGGATATCCGGCAAGGCTGATGTCGAGTTCCAAGTTGCGTCGCGTCGCCGGATCCATGATCAGGGCCGCATCGCGATCCTCGGTGCTCATCGATAACAGATGCGGCAGCGCCGATTTTTGAGTTTCCTTCACATAGGCGAGCAGTGCACCCGCGGCCGCGATGGCCAGGGGTTTTTCGGCGCAGCCGAATCCAGCCAGGTCCTTGGTCTTGAACTGCCCGGTCAGGGCGTGGATGGCGGAGTCGAGGTCGAAATGCCAAGGCGCACGCAGACGTGGGTTGCGCGAAAAACTCGATGACTGTTGCAGCAACGTGGCGGCATCGTCGGGCATCAGAATCTCGGCCGGATGCAAGCGTTCCACTTCGGCTTCCAATGCCGCAATTCCGGTCAGCTGCATGACGCAAAATCGTCCGGCCGACAGATCGAGCCAAGCCAAACCGTAGCGCCCATCTCGCTCCAAAATACTGGCCAACAGTGTGTCGCGCCGCTCCTCTAGCAAGGCCTCGTCGGTGATAGTGCCGGGCGTCACGATGCGCACGACTTCCCGTTCCATGGGCCCCTTGGTCTTGCCAGGGTCGCCACGCTGCTCGCAAATTGCCACCGACTCGCCTCTGCGAACCAGTTTCGCAAGATACCCATCCAGGGTTATCGCGGGCACACCTGCCATGGGGATCGGCGCGCCCGCCGAGGCGCCGCGATGTGTCAGTGCAATGTCCAGTAATTCGGCCGCTCGACGCGCATCGTCATAGAACATCTCGTAGAAATCGCCCATCCGATAGAACAACAGCACGTCGGGATGCTGCGCCTTGATGCGCAGGTATTGCTGCATCATGGGGGTGTGGGCGATGGTCCCTGGGGCCTGGATGGCTGAGTTCAAGTGTCTGGGCCGAAATTAAAGCACGCAACCCACTTAATGTGGGAGCTTGCATACGAAGGCTTGCCCGGAGGCAAGGATGATCGGCATCTCATGTTTATCTGCGAAGAACTCGTCGACAGCCCGGCGCGCACCAGGATTATTCGGAAAGCCGTAATCATCGAATACAAGGAAGCCGCCGGTCTGAAGGCGTTCATAAAGGAATTCGCAGCAATCCATGACGCTTTGATAGAGGTCCACATCGATATGAGCGAAGGCAAATCGCTCTCCCTCCATCCCCATAAAGGTATCGGGAATCCAACCCTTCCGATACTCCAGGGACGGGGAAGTACCGACGACGCGCTGAACTTCTGCCAGGGAGGTATCGGATAAGTCGCCAATTTTATGTCGATCGTTCGCTGCATTGACCCTGAGCATCCCCTCGAAGGAGTCAAGGATATAAAATTTTCTGCTGTTGGGTGATACACGCTCAAGTTCCCGCTTAATCAGGAGCGCTGTACCACCTTTGTAGGTGCCGGCCTCGAGAAAACTCCCCTCGATCTTCAGTGCCTGCCGAGCAAATGTAGATAAGTACCAACAGCGATCAGGGGCAACCAATGTATATGGACTGACCTCCTTATACCTCTCTTGAAAACCTGGATCCAGCCACGGCGAATAATACGGCTGATATTGCTCGGCACCATCGATATTACGGACGACGAGTTTCCGGTAGGCGAGTCGCCACAGAATAGGTGGGGTAAGGGACTTGAGAACCTGAACCCATTTCATCTTCTGCGTCGCCATCATCGATAGATCAAGCATGCGTTACAGCCTTCAAATGTGCGGGTTTATCGCATCCTCGTGGCCGGAAGAATTCTCTAATCAGCCATTGGGTTCAGCACGCGCGGCAGGTATTCACGCCGAGTCTTCTGAATCGCTACGATTGAATCAAAAACACGAATTTCCTTGATCATTGTCGCGACAATGGGTACTTCCAACGACACCTGATCCGATTGGGAGTCGGACTCGGATTCCAGCAACCATACGTCGAACGTTGCCCTGGTATAAGGCGCATGCATGAGCTCCATCAGCTCCTTGCACAAATCGAGAAAGCTTCGGCGCGTATCTCTAAACGGCGTCCAGTAGTTTGCATGTAGATCCTCGGCCACGTAGATTCCATCGTCCTTTAATGCGCGGGCGAACAGGTGATTGAAACTCTGGATCAGATGGCGGCTATGGTGACTCCCATCATCGATTATGATGTCAAACGGTCCGAAGTCGCGGGTGACAATGTGTAGAAAGGCCGCATCGGCTTGGTCGCCGATGCGTACATGGACGTTCTCGCGCGACCGATCGAATCGAGCGCAGGTCGGGTCAATGTCGATCCCCACGATGGCGGTGTCCGGATTGTCGAAATAGCGCCTCCAGAGGCGCAACGATCCACCTTGATCGACCCCGATCTCGAGAATGCGCAGGGCCTGAGAACGTCGTGGGCCGAAGATCGCGTGATACGCTTCGAAATAATGAGCCCACTTGTGCGCCCGGGGCTTCTGCTGCTTCCAGAACTGAAACACCGGATTGAGCGCGATCTCCTCGCCGTCGAGGTCTCGGCGACTCGTGTTCAAGCGCACGGGGCGTCTGTAGGTGTCCGACAGGAACACCTCGTCGGGAAGCACTGCGACTCCCCCCGCTTCGGTGGAAGCATAAGCCGGTCCCGGACTCTGCGCGACCGGGGCCGCAAGATGAGATCCAGTCACGCGTGCCAGATGATAGCGGAAAAATTGCCACAGGCCTGCGATCAGTTGTTTCAAAAGGTCGCCGATCATTTGATATGCGTCTCAATTGCATCCGAGTGGCGCGCCGCGCGCGGAGCCTCGATTGCGAACTCGATATCAAGAGAAGACTTGACGTAGTCGCGATACTATAGCGCAACGCGGAGCCGCGCGACCTCTAACTGGGCGCAGTGGAACACAGTTGGATCCCGGACATCGAAGAGGCTGGGTCATGAGCACTAAGCTGCGGATAGTTGCTGGTACACGCGAGTCGCAACAGGGTTTTTTCGAGAATACTGCACTCGGACGCTCACTCAAGCTCGCAGCCCCGCTGCATCCTTACCTGGAGGTGCGCCTGTTCCCCGGCGGCAATCCGGGACTTCCCTTGATCTACAACGTCGCCTTGCGTGAATCCGTCAATGATCCAGCTGTCCTTGTGTTTGTTCACGATGACGTGCATTTTTGCGATTTCTACTGGCCGCAACACATACTCGCGGGCCTGCAGGAATTTGATGTCATCGGCGTCGCCGGCAACAGGCGTCGGGTGCCGAATCAGAGCGCGTGGAATACCATCGACGACAACGGCACCTGGGACGAAAGACAGTACCTGAGCGGCGTGATCGTTCATGGACCCGAGTTTCCGCCCAAGCACTTATGGATCTTTGGACCTCCGGCCGTTGAGGTCAAGCTGTTGGACGGCCTTCTTATCGCGGCTCGAAGCGAGACGCTGCTTGCAAAAGGTGTCGGTTTCGATGAGCGCTTCGATTTTCATTTCTACGATTTGGATTTTTGCCGGCAGGCAGAAAGCCGCAATTTGCGCATGGGAACCTGGACGCTGTCGTTGATGCACATGAGCCTCGGCGATGCAGGGTCGCCGAGCTGGCGGCGGGGATATTCCACCTATCTTGACAAGTGGAAGAGCTGATCTGGGATGAGTAGGCCGACTCGAGACTTACGCTAGGATCTCTCATGGCACGTGGATTTCTGCATTACCTTAAGAGGCGGGTGGCCGGTAAGTCGACGCCGATGGAAGTGGCGGATCTCGTCGCGCGCACGCAGACGCTGCAGAAGGATGGGAACTTGGCGTCGGCTGAGGCGGCGTACCAGGCAATCCTCAAGCTGGATCCCGATCATTGGGATTCGCTGAACGCCCTCGCGTCGATCGCATTTCAGAACGGAGAGTTCGAAATGACGATTCAATTATGTGGGGCTCTTATCGCCCGCAAACAAGATCATGCCGAGGCTTACTACAAACGAGCCAATGCGTTTAACCGGCTCGGACGATGCGGGGCTGCTTTAGCCGACTATGACCGAGCCATTGCGCTGAATCCGCGGTACGCCAACGCCCTTTGCAATCGAGGCGTCGTGCTGGAACAGCTGCATCGATGGGACGAGGCGCTCAATAGCTATGATCAAGCGCTGGCGCTGAATCCCGGCGATTTGCTATCGCACTGTAATCGTGGTTCGGTACTTCGAAAACTAAGGAGGTTTGAGGAGGCACTGCTCAGCTACGATCAAGCCATTGCGATTCAGAGCGACCATGTCGAAGCGTACTTTTATCGTGGTGTCGTTTTACATGAATTGCGACAATATGAGGCAGCCATTGGGAGCCACGACAAGGCCATCGAACTCACCCCAAGCACTCTATTGCCATACATGTCATACGCGAGTCGCGGCCATGCGCTGGTAGAACTGAAGCGATTCGATCAGGCGCTGGACAGCTACGAACAAGCCATCGCACTGAAAGGCGACTATGCCGAGGCACACTACGGCCGCGGTCTCGCGCTGCACCAAGTAGGGCGGCTCGAGGATGCGCTGGCCAGCTATGAGCGAGCCGTTGGATTGAAAATCGACTATGCGGATGCCTACGTCAATCGCGGGAGCATCCTTCTCGAACTGCGTAGATATGAAGAGGCGGTCTGTAGTTTTGACAGGGCGATCGAACTCGAAGTGATACATGTCCAGGTATTTCAGGGTCGTGGGCTCGCGCTTCGCCATCTGCGGAGGCTTGATGAGGCTTTGGCCAACTTCGAGCGGGCGATTGCCATAAGAAGCGAATGTGCCGATTTCTACGTCGATCGTGCGAATGTGCTTCTGGAGGTGGGGCGGTACGAGGCCTCGCTCGCGAGTTACGATCAAGCAATCGAGCTCAAGTCCAACCATGTCGAGGCGCTCCAGGGCCGCGGCTTTGCGCTCTTGAACCTGAAGCAGTTCGAAGCCGCCATAGTGAGCTTTGACCAGGCGCTCGCCGTCAACCCGGATCAGAAATATCTACTCGGCCTGCGTCGACATTTAAAAATGCAAATTTGCGATTGGAAGGATCTGGAGGCTGATCTGGAGCAACTTACCAAGGGGCTGCAGGCTGGAAAGCCGGTATCCACCCCATTTCCGATGCTGTCACTGCTTGATTCGGCGCCGCTCCACCGTTTGGCCGCAAAGTTATGGGTTGAGGAGCAATATCCTCAAGACAATACTCTAGGGCCCATTTCGATGCGGCTGCCCACGGGTAAGATTCATATCGCATACTTTTCTCCTGATTTTCGTAACCATCCCGTTTCGCTTTTGACCTCCGAATTGTTCGAAACTCACGACCGCTCACGTTTCCACGTGACGGCGATCGCATTTGGCCCCGGAAGCAGCGACAGCGTACGAACTAGATTGGAGCGCGCATTTGACCGCTTTATCGAAGTCGGGGATCAATCCGATATCCAGGTAGCCTCGCTTGCCCGGAGCCTTGGAGTCGATATTGCTGTGGACCTA
>Ga0302325_10027640_pt1 | contig 11758 bp, 5 predicted proteins | sample Palsa_T0_2_FD_201948 | JGI IMG/M metagenome (GOLD analysis project Ga0302325, IMG submission 201948) | Peat permafrost microbial communities from Stordalen Mire near Abisko, Sweden - Palsa_T0_2 | ecosystem: Environmental > Terrestrial > Soil > Palsa > Peat permafrost | place: Sweden: Abisko... | reverse complement strand
GCGGCCTGCAGAGCATGCCTCTCGCGGTTGGCCTTTCGTGTGGCAGGCAATCGTGCCTGTCCGCATGGACCTTCGGCCCATGAAAGGCGGGATGAATCCCGCCCCACCACTGCATCGATGTCTTGGTGGGCGGGCTTCAGCCCGCCGTTTAATTCGGGCGAAAATGGCCAATCTCCAGAGGCGCCCTTTCAGCCCGCCCCTGGGCTTTGGCTCTTTTGTGGGGCAGCCAATCCTGGCTGCAGCCGGCTTTCAGCCGGCATGCCCGGCCCTTGACGAATTTCTCGGGCTTGCCGTCGCGATACCTGCAGGACACGAAGCCGAAGAAACGCCGCGATCGCCAGTCCTCAGGGTTTGCGAGCCGCCTGAAAGGCGGCTGCAGGCACGATTGCCAGCCCCACTGCGCGCCGTGAATTGCCAAAGCCGAGAGGCGGCCTTTCAGGCCGCCTGCTCGATACGCGATGAATTTCGCGGGCTTCGCTACACGATGCCTGCGAGACACGAAGCCGGAGAGCGTGAGTGGTCTGTTCAGATTCGACGGCGGCCTGAAAGGCCGCCTGCAGGCACGATTGCCTGCCACACTGGGCGGCGATTGCCTAACCCACGAAAGAGCCAAAGGCGAGCCGCATTCAGCGCATGCCTGGCGAGTTGCAAACTAAATTCTATGGAAGCCCTTCAAGATGTCGCGCGTGGAGTAGTGCATGGCGATGGGGCGGCCATGGGGGCAGCTCATGGGGCAATCGGTGGCGGCCAGCGCGCGGAGGAGCCATTCCATTTTGGCGGTATCGAGCCGCATGTTGATTTTGATGGCGGCGCGGCAAGCGATGGAAGCGCAGATATTACGGCGCAGTTCGTCGAGCGAGGCGCCCCGCAGCTCGGTCTCAGCGATTTCCAGAATCTCGTAAAGAATCTTGTCGAGTTCGGCCGCGCTCAAGTGGGCCGGCGCGGCTTTGACGGCGATGGTGCGATTGCCGAAGGGCTCGGTTTCGAACCCGGAAGCGTTGAGCTCATCGGCGATGCGCGCGTAATCGATCTGCTGCTCGGGTGTGAGTTGCAGGATCAGCGGCATCAGCAGGCGCTGCGTCTCCACCCGGCCGGCAGAACGCTGCTTCATCACCTGCTCGAACAGAATGCGCTCGTGAGCTACGTGCTGGTCGATGATCCACAAGCCGTCGCGTCCGGCGGCGATGATAAAGCTCTCGTGGATCTGGCCGAGCGGGCGGAGATCGGAGAGCGCGGAGAGCGAAACTTCTGGCGCGGGAATGGCGTCAGGCGGGAATTCGCCATGAGCGTCCAGTCGGCGCGAGAGTTTGCCGGATGGCGGCGGACCGGGCGTGATCTCGAGAGGCGGTGCGCTGAAATCGAGGCGCGGCGCGGGTCCGGCAGCGGGCCGGAGGGTGAAGGCGGGCAGTTCGGGATCGGCAGGTTGGTTCGCGGCTGGAGGCTCGACGATACTTGGGGCGGATGGCGCGGCCTCTTCCAGCATCTGGCTGAATTCGGAAAAGGGCAGACGCGCGGCGGCTTGCGCGGGCTCCACGGTGCGTGGCGAGAAGGCCGGCGCGGGGCGGGATTCCATAAGGCGCTCGCGGAGGGTGTCGCGCACGAAGTCATGAATGAAGCTGCCGTGCCGGAAACGGACCTCGGTCTTCGACGGGTGCACGTTGACGTCGACCTCCTCGGCGTCGCATTCCAGGAAGAGGAGCGCGAACGGGTAAGACGACGCGGGCATCAGATTGTGGTACGCCGCGGAGATGGCGTGGAGCAGCAGGCGGTCGCGAATCAGGCGGCCGTTGACGAAAATGTAGATGGAATTGCGGTTGCCTTTTTGCACCTGCGGGCGGGAGAAGAAACCCGAGAGCCGGAAGAGGCGAGTGGGCGGGTCGTCATCGGCGGTGGGCTCGCGGCGGTACTCGGCGATCGCTTCAGAAGCGGGCACGCTGGGCGGCGGGAGGAACATTTCCCGTTCGCGCGTGCCGATTTCCACTAGCTCGTCGAGCACCTGGCTGCCGAAGACCTGGTAGACGCGTTCCTTCATGCTACCGACGGGCGTGACGTGCAGCAGTTCGGTGGGGCCGCTGGTGAGGACGAAAGTCTTTCCGGGGTGCGCCAGGCTGTAATGCGTGACGAGCGAGGCGATGTGCGCCAGTTCGGTGGGCTCGGTGCGCAGGAATTTACGGCGCGCGGGGACATTGTAGAAAAGATCGCGGACGGTGATCACGGTGCCGCCGCCGAGCGCAGCTTCCTCGCAGCGAAGCATTTTGCCGCCGGCGATTTCGATGCGCGTGCCGGTGGTTTCTTCGGCGGAACGGGTTTCGAGCAGCAGGCGCGAGACCGAGGCGATGGAGGGGAGCGCTTCGCCGCGGAACCCGAGCGTAGAGATGGTGAGCAGATCTTTGACGTCGCGCAGCTTGCTGGTGGCGTGGCGCTCGAAGGCGAGTAGCGCATCGTCGCGAAGCATGCCGCAGCCATCGTCGACGATGCGAATCAGCCGGCGTCCGCCCGTTTCGACTTCCACGCGAACAATGGTGGCGCCGGCGTCGAGAGAATTTTCGAGGAGTTCTTTAACGACGGAAGCGGGGCGTTCGACTACTTCTCCGGCGGCGATTTTGTTGGCGACCTGATCGGGGAGAATGCGAATGCGGCCCAAGGATTAATGGTAACAGTGAGAAGATTTCACCGCAGAGGCACTGAGACGCAGAGAAAGAATAAGCTGAAGAGAGCGCGGAGGAGGCAGAGAGCGCCGAGAATTGGAAATGTGTACTAAGCCAGGGCTCTCTGCCTCCTCGGCGAGAGAGAGACGGCCCTCAATAAACCGCGGCGTCAGGGTAGCGTAAGGTTACCTCTGCCCCCTCCGCGCTCTCCCCGGGTTCTTTTCCTTTCCCTCCGCGCCTTCGCGCCTCAGCGGTGAATCTGCGTTTCTTCGTTCTGGTTGCGCCTCTCCAGTGAGAAAATATCAGCGTGAATTCTCAAACCGCACATGTTCTCATCGCCAATATCGGGAGCACTTCCTTCAAGTACCGCCTCTTCGACATGAAAGGATCTACCGTGCTGGCTCAAGGACGAATCGAACGCATCGGGCAGGCGGGTGGGGTGTGTCCCAATTATGAGGCAGCGTTGGCGACGTGCATGGACTCGATTACCGGCGAGGGAAAGGCGCTGGCGAGCGTGAGCGAACTCGCGGGCATCGGGTTCAAGGCGGTGCATGCCGGCCCGCTGAGCGGGACCCGGCTGATCGACGACGAAGTGCTGGCCGCGATGGAAGAGTTTTCGTTTCTCGCGCCGGCGCACAATCCGCCGTACATTGCCGCGATGCGGGCCTTCCGCCACGCGATGCCGGAGGTGCCGTTGGTGGCGCTCTTCGAGACGGCTTTTTTCGACGCGCTGGATGAGGCCACGGTCACGTATGCGGTTCCTTATCGATGGAAGGAATCGCATGGTGTTCGGCGCTATGGATTTCACGGAGCCAGCCATCGCGCGGCTAGCGAACGCGCGCGGCAACTTTGTATCGGCGATCTGAGTAACGGCAGCAATCTGCGCCACATCTCGTGCCACCTGGGCGGCAGTTCGAGCCTGGCGGCGGTGCGCGGCGGAGTAGCGGTGGACACAAGCTTTGGAATCTCGCCGCAGTCGGGGCTGCCGCAGAATAATCGCGTAGGCGATTTCGATGTGTTCGCGGCTCTCTACGTGATGGAGAAGCATGGGCTCACGGTTGCCGGGATGGCGCGGACTCTGGCGAGCGAAGCGGGGTTGGCCGGGATCGCGGGCGGGTCTGGCGACGTCCGCGACTTGTCGGAGGCAGCGGCACGCGGAGATGCACGCGCGCGATTGGCTCTCGATGTTTTCGTGCGCTCGGTGCGGCATTACCTGGGTGCGTTTCTGGTCCACTTGGGCGGGCTCGACGTACTGACTTTTTCGGGTGGGATTGGCGAGAACAGCGCTGAGGTGCGGACGGCGGTGTGCGCGGGACTCGCGGCGTTCGGCATCGAACTGGATGCCGAGCGCAACGCCGGACTGCGCGGCGAAGGGCGAATCTCGCGGGATGGCGCGGCAGTCGCGGTGCTGGTGCTGCCGGCAGACGAAGAGACGGTGGTCGCTCGAGCGGTCGCGGCTTTTCTGGGTTTGTAGGGCAATTGCATGGATGCCGCGCGCAATACGGTGTTCACTTCTATGACGGCATGATTTTGGCGGCCGCGGAGCGGGCTGGCTGTGAGCTGCTTCGGTCGGAGGACATGAACGCAGGTCAGAAGTATTTCGGCGTCGCGGTCCAGAACCCTTTCCGCTGAATGGGGGACGCGGAGTTTCGGCGGCCGGCAAGATACGCGCCGCGTTCGTGGTGCTTTCCGCGGCGCTGGATCGCCGATTTTCCGCGCTCGCGGATGGTTGGTGGACTCCCCCTGGCTGCGGCGGCTATGCTGAGTGATTGCATGTAATGGTCATGTCGGTCGGCGGCCTCACGAACGAGCTGATCCATTACACAACGTCGCTACTGATCACAGTCGTGTTGCTGGTGCTGACCCTGCGGGCGGCGCGGCTTCCAGGCACTCCGCTAGCCAATATTCTTTTCGCCGTGTGCGGAATCCTATGGAGTGCCGGCGGACTGGCGCGGATACTGCTGATCGCCACAGGATCGCCGGCGATTTCGTCGTTAATGGTGACGGAGGCGCTCCAGTACTCCGGCGCCGCAATTTTTCCGATTGCCATACTCGCCGTCTGGAAGCCCTTCGCAACCCTTCCGTGGCAGAAGACGATGGCTCGCGGGCTGCAGATTTGCGCCGTCTTATCGTCCGCGGTGCTGGTGGCGATGCTGTGGTCGATGCGAGTTTCGCCGGTCAGCCTGGCGCCAGTTACGGCTTACAACGCGGGAATCGTGCTGGCGCTTGGGGCGGCGACTTTGCGGCGCGAGTCCACACCGCGCGCCGTCTATCTTCCTTCGCTGGCGATTGTCGCGGCGCTGGGTACCGCGGTGCTCATGATGCTGCCAAGGCAAACCAGGGGATTGCTGCCGGGCCTCGCGGCGCATCTGGTTCTGCTGATGGTGCTGTGCACCTTCTTATTGTTCGCGCGGTTTCGCCTGGCAGACCGCTTCATTCGATATACGGTGCGGATTCTGCTGGCGGCTGTTTGGGCAGGCTTTCTGGCCGCATTGACCACGGCGCCGACCCCGTGGCAAGTCCTTCATCAGGCGCAGTTCCCCGCTGCGGTGCACGCATTTCTTCTGGTGCTGAGCGTGAATGGGTTGCTGGTGACGATCGCTTTTGTGGATGAGCGCGTCAGCAAGCAGGTGAATCGCTGGCTGTTTCGAGCGCCGGATTATCGCGCGGAAACTCGCGGCCTGGCGGTGCGATTGCGCGATCTCGATGACGAAAAGCAGATCGCCGCGGCGGTGGAAGAAGCGGCCCGCAGGCCGTTGGAATTGAGTGACGCGCGAGTATCGACAGTGGACGGCACGGCGTGGCCCGCCGCGCTGCTGGACGGCGAGACGGTGGAACGCGCGGGCGAGTTGTTGGTGCCCATAGGTTCCGCGGGACGGGTCACGCATCTCTTGGCGGTGTCGCCGGGACCGTCGCGGCCGGGGCTGGTCTCGCACGATGTCGACTATTTGCGGGCCATCGCCGCGCTCTTCGGCAATCGCCTGGACGCCCTAGGTAGAGAGCGTGACGCCATCGAACGGCAGAGCCGGGAAGCGGTGCTGCTGCAGCAGGTGACGGAGGCGGAACTGCGAGCGTTGCGCGCGCAAATCAATCCGCACTTCCTGTTTAACTCACTCAACACCGTGGCGGACTTGATTGTGCGCGACCCGGTGGGCGCCGAGACCATGACGCTGCGCCTCGCCAGCGTGTTCCGCCACGTGCTGGCGCACTCCAGCCGGCCGCTGACCACAGTGCGCGACGAGATCGAATTCCTGCGCACATACTTGTACATTGAGGAGGCGCGCTTCGGCGACCGCCTTCGCCTGGAGATCTCGGTGGACCCGGCGGTGGCGGGCGAGGCGGTGCCTTCGCTGATTCTGCAGCCGCTGGTGGAGAACGCACTGAAGCACGGGCTGGCGCCGAAAGTGGGGCCGGGCCATCTCAGCATCTCGGTGGAACCTGAGGGCGGATATCTGCGGCTGCGAGTGGAGGACGACGGCATGGGCTTGAGTGGGCGGCGCGAGTCGCAAGGTGTGGGGCTCAGCAACGTGGCGGAGCGGCTCGCGACACTGTACCAGGATCGGGCGAGTGTGGCGATGGAAGCACGCGAAGGCGGCGGGTGTCGCGTGACGGTGCTGATTCCGCGCGGCCAGGCGTCAGTGGAATGCCAGGCGGTAACAGAATGAAGTGCATGATTGTGGACGATGAGGAGCCGGCGCGCGCGCGCATGCGCCGCCTGCTGGCGGCCTATCCTGACCTCGACGTGACAGGCGAGGCGCGCGACGGGTTGGAGGCGCTGCGGAAGATTGAAGAACTGCGGCCGGATTTGTTGTTCCTGGATATCGAACTGCCGGGGCTGGCAGGGTTCGAGGTGTTGCACTCGCTGGCGCGAGATGTGACGCCGCCGCTGGTGATTTTCGTCACGGGGTACGATCGACACGCGCTGGCGGCGTTCGATGCCAATGCGCTCGCGTATCTACTGAAGCCGGTGGAGCCGGAACGCCTGGCGCAGGCCGTGGAGCGCGCGCGCAAACTCGCCGCCGGCAGCGGGGACCGGGTGCGGGAAGGCGAGCGGCTGCGGAAGATCGCGGATGAATCATCACGCGTTTTGCGGCAGGTGGTGTGCCGCAAGCGCGATCGGCTGCTGCTCATCCCGCCGGAGCAGATTCTGTGGTTCCAGGTGGAGAATGGCATCGTGAAGGCGCACACCGCGGACGAGACGTATTGGGTGAACTCGCAATTGTCGGAGCTCGAAGCGGGGCTGCCGGCGGAGCGGTTCTTTCGCGCGCGGCGGGAAGTGCTGGTGAACGTGGAACGGATTGCGGAGATCCGGCCGTATTTCAAGAGCGGGTTTCTGCTTTTGATGTCGGACGCGGCGGCTACTGAGATTGTGGTGAGCGAACGCCAGGCGCGGCTGTTCCGGCAACGAATTCCGGGGTTGTAGCGCTATCCCAGTAATTCCCACTGGTTCGCGACGTGTTGCTCGGGCTCGCGGGCGAATCGTTCGACTCCCGCGACGATTCGACTATTGGGCGAGGAATGCGGGCCCGACAGTTGATCGTTCTGTCACGCTAAGCGGGATATGGAAGTCAGAAGTCAGAAGCGGCCCCTTCGGGTCCGTGAAGTCAGAATGGCCACAGCTCTGCCACCGGCGACGCCGGATTGTATTGCCTGCGCCTTCGACGTGGGACATGCTTCAGCTTGTCGCCGGGCGGAAGCCCGGCATTTGCGAGCTGCGCTCGCCTTCGACTGGACAAGCTGAAGCATGTCCCACCAAATCGGCTCTCAGAAACGAGCGCAAAATAAAAAGGCGCCTCGGGAGATCATCCCGAGGCGCCCTTAAGTTGCTTGTCAGTTACTCGACTCGCCGATTAGAACCTAAGCCGCAGATTGAAAGTCAGGCTCCGCGGCGCGCTCGCTGAACCGTTCTCGTTCGACCCGAGGGCACCGAAGTCGGCCGGATCGCCGATGGACAGGTAGGGGTTGTTTAGAGCCTCGTGATTGAGCACGTTGGAGAATTGGAAGGACAAGGTGCCGGACACGCGCTCGCGGAACAGGTTGATGTCCTTGGCGATGTTCGCATCCATGTTCCAGTTAGACATGCCTCGAATATTGCCGGCGGCTCCGCAATTGGTGTCGAAGCCCAGGACGCAAGGCCTGAACTCATTGTAGACAGCCGCCGGATTGGAGAACATATTGATATTGTTTCCGCCGTTTACCAGGTTGCCATTGACGCCCGCGCCGCTGGCGCTGTTGGGGATGTTGATGTTGTAGTGGGCGTTGGTGCCGCCGGTATACGGGCCGTTGAGGACCGCGTAATCATTGGTGCCGCCATCCTGGGTTTCCCCGAATGACTGGTTGCCACTGTTGTTCCCGACGGCCAGAGGAGCGCCGCTGTGGGCGGTGAAGATGGGAGCGATCCTCCATCCGCCGAGCACCCGTCCGAGGATTCCCTTCTGCCCCTTGAAGAACGGCTCCGACCAGAGAAAAGTCTGGGTGTAGGTGAACTTCAGATCCCAACTCTGTGGACCGTACATGGATTGTTGGACGTTATAGGGATTGAGCGCGGTATATCCCGAAGTCGCCTGCGACGCGTTGCCCGTGCCGAGCGCGCGCCCCCAAGTGAAGTTGGATAACGTCGTTATGCCATGCCAGTCATGCGTCGAGAATGTGGTGTAAAGCGCATTGTAATTCGAATGGCCGGAGCTGTCGTCGGCGAAGATGCCCGACGCCTGGCCGGACGGAAGCGCCGCGCTTTGGCTGCTCGGAATGGTGCGGCCCAGTTGCCAGGACGGCGCCTGGCTGAGAGCCGACCAGAGGTTGAACACCTGGGTCTGCTGGATGTAGCTGTTCATGGCGGGGTTGGCGACCACCGCAGCCGTACAGCTCGAGTAGCCCTTGCAGAAGGACGAATTCGGGCCGCCGAGCGCGGACTCGAGGAACGGCTGCACGGGAACGGTGGTGTTTCCGGCACACGTTGGGCCGAGCCCGCACATGGGAATGTACATTCCGGCGAAGGCTGACGCGAAGCTCTCGCCTCCAAGCGTCATCATCGTGGGGACGGCATCGAGATCGCGCTGCTGCCACTCGTGGTCGATGATGCGGCCGATGTAACCGGCTTCGAACAGCACTTTCGGCATTATTTCTCGTTGGACGCTGAAGTTGAAGTTGTAGGTCGCCGCCGGCCGGAAGCTCGGATCGAGCACGGAAGCCGCGCCCGATGCCGGTGTTCCATTGCTGCCCGGAAAGTAAGGCTGGGGCAGCGTCGCGGAAGGCGTCGGAATGGGAGCGGTTAAACCATCGGTTCCGATACGGAACGCAGTGGCCGGAGTGACGCCGCCGCTACCCAGGCACTGGCCGTTCATGGAAGCGCCGATGCAGGACACTGGTTGGCCGAGACCGACTCCGAGCAAGGGAATCAGCACCAGACCGACGCCGTTCAGACGGCTGTAAAGTTGGCCATACCCCCCCCGGAACACGGTCTTACCGTCACCCAATAACTTCCCGCCGCCCTTAGGATTCCAGGCAAGCGCGACGCGGGGACTCACGCCGCCGTAGAACGGATTGAAGGGATACTTGTGGCTCGCGTCTTGGACGTTGGCAATAGTCGCAAAGCCGATAGTCGGGTTATATACCTGACCCTGCTCCGCCATCGCTGCCTTGGTGGCGAAATAATTGGTGAAACTGATTGGCTGGCCGGAGGAGTTGACCAACTCAACCTGCTTGCCGTTCTGCTCGACAGGCGGCATTTCGATCTGATAGCCAAGCCCAGCTGTCAAGGTGAGCGTCGGCTTGATGTGCCACGAATCGCTGACGTAGATGTTGTAGAAGTCGATGGTGCTCTTGTCGAACATCGGCGTCCCGGTCGGGTTCAACGAAAGTTGGGAGCCGCTACGGGTGAACAATTGCTGCGGCTGGTTGACGATGCCTAGAACCTCGGAATAGTAGCTATTCCAGGTGTTAATCTGGCTGGACGGCAGGCCCGCCGGCTCGTCCGCCGCCGAGTATTGGATGCCCGAGCCGCTGCCGATCTGATACACCGGCGAGGTATTGATGCCCTGGCCGTTGTCGTTGCGCTCGTGGTAGTCGAAGTTCCTTTGGTATTGTCCGCCAAACGTAATTACGTGAGCGCCCTTGATCTTGGTCACGTCGTCCTTGATCACGGAGTCATGACCGTCCCAGAACCGCTGGCGCGTGTTCTGGTTGTTCACGTTGTAAGGGATCAACGCGTTATAGCTCTCACCGCCGATTTCCAGCGCTCCACCCAACCCCGGCAGTTGCGGCGGCGCCGCCGCCGATGCCCATTGCCACCAGATCCTGGTAAAGCTGTAATGGAAATCGTTGGTCATGGTGTTGTTGATGACGGTGGTCAATCCGCCCACCAGCATGTCCGGCTTCTGCGGACGCGGAGCTTGCGCCGCCGGGACACCAAACTTGTCGCCCGGAAGTTCGCCGCCGATGTCCACTTGGTTGGTTGTCAATTGACTGAGAGCGAAATAACGGTAGGAGCCAAAGAAGCGCCACTTTTCGCTGAAATCATGGTCGACGCGGCCCACCAGGAACTTGGTTTTCTCCGGAAGGGACACCTGACCCTGGAACCCCTCTACGTTGTGGGCGTCACCGGTGTTGAAGTTGTTCGGCTCCGGCATGTACTTGTTCCAGAGCTGGGCAACTATAGGATTCAGCCCAAGGTTGCGCGGATCGCAGCCAGGGCAATTAGGGGCGTAGGTGGTTCCATCCACTGTCACTGGGTTTGCATTGATATTGAAGGGAACGTAGGTGCCGCCCTCGTTGATCTGAATGACGCCCGCGCGCAGCGTGTCGGTGGGCACCGGTTTATTGATCAGCGAGGATTGCGGGAAGTTGAAAGCTTCGTAGCCGAAGAAGAAGTACGTCTTGCCGCCCGCCAGTTTGGGCAGCATGGGACCGCCGACGGTGAAGCCGTAGCGATTGTTGTGGGTGATGGGAATCGGGGTGTAGCCGAGGTTTCCGCTGGGTGTGTGGTTATTGTCCCAGGTATTGGCCCCGCCCACGTCGCTCGAGTTGTAGTACCAGTATCCTGTCCCATGGAAATCGTTGGTGCCGCGTTTGGTCACCACACTGATCTGCGAACCGGAAGACCCATTGAAGTCGGCGGTTTGTGCGGTGGTGGACACCTTGAATTCTTCAATCGTGTCGGGCGGCGTGGGGAGCACACCGCTGGGAGCGCAGCAGTCGCCCGCAGAATAGGAGCTGTGAGCGTAGCTCCCGGTGTAGTCTTCCATGCTGCCGTCCATGTCGTTGGAGTTGTTGCCGCCATCCAGTTGGAAGGTGTTCTGGTCGTACATCGCTCCGGCGACTTGGCCATTTATTCCAACCGCCGGCTGGTAAAGCGCCAAGCTGGAGGCGTCGGCGCCGAAGAGGGGAAGATAGGTCAAAGATGGTCCGCTGACGGTCGTACCGACGGTAGCATTGACCAACTGCAACTCAGCGCCTGGAGTCGAGGAAACCTCCACCACGCTGGTCACCTGGCCAATCTCGAGGGAGGCGTTGACGGTCAGGATCTCAGCAACCTTAACATCCTGCTTGTTGACTTTGTGGGTAGAAAACCCGGGTTTAGTGAACACGATATCGTAGGTTCCGGGGCTGACGTCGGGGATGATGAAGCGCCCGGACTGGTTGGACACCGTCAAGAGCGTGGTGTTGGTTGACGGTTCGATGATCTTGACTTCCACGCCCGGAACGGCGAGGCCCTGCTGGTCCTTGACTTGGCCAGACACGGTGCCGGCTGAAGAAGATTGAGCCCAAGCCGAAACACTGCAGAAGGCCATCAATCCCGCGATCGAGAGAACGGCCAGTTTAGAATGGGCTAGGCTAGCCACAGATTGCGACCAGCGGCCTAAGACTCCAATGTTCCCCTGAATGGCCCCGAAAAGAGACAAAGAATCCCTATTGCACCCCGTCATGTAATCCCTCCTGTTGAGTAACCGCACCCAATACGCGGGGAGCCCCCTGAGCTAACAAGGCCAGATAAAGATGATTGGGAGCGATTCTATGCCTTGCTTTAACCTTTTGTCAAGCGATTCGAGAAGAAAGAGAAAAAATCCTGGAGCCCGGCGGATTTCGTGCGCAGACGTAGGATTCAACGAGCC
>Ga0302325_10027639_pt1 | contig 11758 bp, 10 predicted proteins | sample Palsa_T0_2_FD_201948 | JGI IMG/M metagenome (GOLD analysis project Ga0302325, IMG submission 201948) | Peat permafrost microbial communities from Stordalen Mire near Abisko, Sweden - Palsa_T0_2 | ecosystem: Environmental > Terrestrial > Soil > Palsa > Peat permafrost | place: Sweden: Abisko... | reverse complement strand
GGACATTGTACGTGAGTGCGTGGATAATTATCGAGGTTAATGGTACGATTATACGAATTTTAATGGGTGATTCAGTCGAGGTCTGCGTGAGCAGATGAGATGGTACATTTGAGAAGGGAGAAAGAAGAGGAGAGATTTTGTAGCTGGACGAAAGTCAGGTATTGTAGATGTATACAATAGGATGGGGTACTTGTCTGATGGTATGTGATATTGTTGTATTGTGGTCGAACATTCACTTCATGGACAATAACAAACAATGAAGGCTTCAGGTGCCGAACCTGGACTAGCGCCCTTCCATTGTCCTTGATGTTTTGGGACAAAGAAAATGCTCACTTACCAGAGTTAACAACCTTGTACGAAGGATGAAGAGATGAGCTCGTAATAATATTCGACTCTGCGTGGAAGTTTAACGCATGTGAAGGCGTTGATGTTCGAATAGGGGGTCGGTGATTGATTGTAGCGAAGCGAGGCGACTGTGCGTCGTGAATGTCCCAACGTCTGTTGAAGAACCACTAACAACTTCAATGAGAACTAGAGGTTCGTGTTTAAGTAATGTACTTGAGAAACTGGGACTTGGAGCTTTCAAGTCTTCGAGATTGAATGGTGGAAGTGTCTAGATCATGATTGAAGACGCGGCAAGGTACTTTTGAAAGACCTGGCCAGAACCGCCGAGCATCGAAGTACCCACCATGTGGAAAGCATCACAGTGTAAATAGAACACCAATGCGAGATTATTGTCTAGACCAAATCCAAATTAAAACATTTAGTAGAGAATACCGATGACGATTTGAGAGGACGGGCGAGCGAGCAGATTGCTACAAAAAATGACCCCTTGCTCCTCTTCCCAACAGCCCACTCCTTCCTTGCAAGCTTGATAACTAACCACCATAACCTTCTCACATCGTCTTCTTGCCCCTCTCTAATCATCTCCTCGTCCATCATCGATCCAGGCTGCTACGAGAGAACCTTCAAACCTCGCAACATCAAAAAGAATCTCTCAAACATGCAAACGAAACAAAAAATTTCTTACCAAAACAAGCCTGATAATCGAGACTCCTGGGATCAATGTCTCGCTGCAAGAAAGCAGCTATACGCACGTTTCTAGATTTGCGTACCGTAAGAAGAAAGGAGCCGAAGCGATTTCTAGGCTACGCTTGAGTTAGCATCATGTGCCATTGAGACCAAATGCAGATACTTTCATACATCAGCTCAGATTTCAGGGTTCGACTTGAGGTAGGGAGAACGAGGGTCGGACTGAGAGGACACACACTTGCTCCCCGTCCCATCAGCCGCAAAAAGCACACGCACGACCTAGATTGAAAATGATACCTTGTGACAGGACTCAATAATCACACTTGTGTACATCACCACATCACAAGCAACGAAGACAACAGTTCAGATCATCGAATATCATTCATTCAATTAAATCACGATATCCTCGACGCAGAGACTCACGCCTCGCGCCATCCATCAGGTTGATCATTCGTCGTTATCATCGTTGTCACTCCTCTCTCATCCCCACAACCTCACCACAACGACCATCAACTCTCATTACAACCTCGGAATCACACCTCGAGGTCTCTCTCTCATAAAATCTCGCACCGCCCCAGAAAGGAGCGTGAGTATAGTAAAATACAACAAGGAACGATATTCCCACCATGCATGCAGTAAAAGAGCGACGCACCACCCCAGCAATGCCACCATCCATGTAAGCGCCAAGGAAAAGACCGACTGTCAAAAGGCAAGATAGAGCGAAAGAAAAAGCAAATGAAAGTTCTCTCCAATGCTCCGTTCCGTGCGCTCGCTCCTTGCCACGCAATGCCGTGCAGCCAGATCGTTGCCCATCGTAATATTCGTTTCGTCGCTTTCTTTCTTACTTTCTTATATGCATGTGATTCGCCCCCGTTCGTGAAAGGAAATTATGGAAAAGAGAAAATTGAGGAAAGAGGCGTTACTGTCATGGTTTTCGTAATACGGTTTACAAGAAGCGAATCTCAGAAAGTAGAAATCGTGTTGCTCTCTCGGCTCTCTCTTCTTCTGCCCAGGACTCAGAGAAATCAGATCTTGAATCGACTTTAGGGAGGAGTGAGAGCCCGGCGGTTCTCGGTGTGTACTCGGACAAGGTTCTTCATCATTGTTGATCAAGTGTAAATCGGCTCTCTGCCGCCACGCGAATAGTAATCCCTCGGATCACTGCCGCGTCTGTGATGTGAGGAGTACATGTCTGCTGGATTCGCCGCGTACGCAACGTTGCCAAAGCCTGGGCTGTACTTTACTTCCCCAAAATACGGGGGTACTGCGCGACTTGACTGGTGGCTGTCTGTCCGGGGAGGCATTTTAGGTCGGACTGTGTGGATGACTGGTTCCGGTGCCAGTGTCGCCGGAGGGACTGCGTAGTAGCTTGGATGTGATCGAGTCGGGATGCCACGAGAGCGTTCGCCACTATTATGGCTGCGGTGTAGCGGGGGCCGAGCTGATGGGCCATGTGGGGATTCGCTACGGTCTCGAGGATATGCATCGCTGAGGCGAGGAGGTGGCACCGGGATGGTAGTCCCATCCTGATAGACATATCTCGTTTGGGTCCGTCGCGGGGGACTGTGGGATTGTCGTGGCGAATGGTGAATGGGAGATTCGGAGTCAGAATCTGAAATGACCTCCTTTTTTAGTCTGCTACCCCCTCGATCTCGGCCTCGGTCACCAGAAAAAGTCGAAGCTCGAGGTAGGTGAGGAATCGGCTCCTGTCGAGGATAATCTTGGGTTTTCGATCGACTCGGCTTCTCTCGTACGAACGTCCCCGTGGTAGGTGGTGCTGAAGAGTATGTTTGTAGACTAGGCTTTCTCGTCGGAGGAGGCGAAGGGGGCTCAACGATGTTGATGTATGGGTCAACTATTGGTGGTCTCCTGCTCGGCTTCTCTCTTCGAGGTGTGTCTGAAGCTCGTCGAGTCTCCTTGGGTCGCGCCGATGATCTCTTCGGCAAGTCATCCTCGCTGTATTGCCCTGGAGGAGCAGGATATCGGATATTGTACGCAGCAGACGTGGGATTAAAGGATTCCGCTCTTCGGATTCCAGGATGAGGGAAATCGTCCTCCGCACCGACCTTCCGTCGCGCAGCTTGCATATACTTTGCAGCACGGTCTTTGTGTTCATCCCATTTCTCGTGGAGCGGGATTTCCTTGGGCCGAGCAACTTGAGCACGTTCCCGTGCTCGAGCCTCCTCTTCTCGCATCCTGATGTCCTCCTCCATCTTATGACGACTTGACTTCTTGTCCGAGGATCGAGGGGGGGGGTTTCGGTATTCGTCGTCCGAGTCGTCTTCAACGTAGGCGCCCGCTCCTCGACTCCGCACCTTCTCCTCTGCACCTCTCCTCCTCTCCTTGTCTCTCGACTTCTCCTTCTTGCTGTGTGTCGATCGCTTGCTCTCCTTCTCCCGTTGTCTCAACCTCTCCTCATCATCTCTGAGCCTCTCCTCCTCTTTTCGTCTCCGATCTGAGGAATCGTAACTCGATGACTTCTTCGGTGTATGCCGTAGCGGCTCCTCGTACAGGTCTTCATGCGATTTCGGTACGCCGGCAGGGTAGGTGTAGACGTTAGCAGTAGAGGTAGGTCGTCCGTACGTGCTCGGTCGGGGTTCTGCAGTCTTAACTTGATACTCAAACGGATTGCTCCTGGGTGTCGGGTTGCCCCTGCCCATCTCCTTTCTTAACTCAAACAGCTTAACCTGTTCATCGTACTGTAACCGGCGTGAATCGTCGCTGAGGAGCTCGTAGGCCTGCTGGACCTTCTGGAACTCATCCTGCTTAATAGCCTTCAGAGCGGCGTCCTGCACCTTATCTGGATGGCACTTGAGGACTAGCTTTCGATGCGCGCTCCGGATCTCTGGTAGTTTGGCATCCTTCGATACGCCAAGCAATGCATACGGATCGGGGGGTAATGTGGTAGTCATGGTGTGGGGTAATTAGTGAACTGGCTGACCGCGTTGGGTGGCGAGCAGCTCGAGGTGTGAGGGTGTAGTGGTGGTGGTTGTCGTTGCTCGTCGTCTGCGAGGGCAACAAAGGGGTCTATTGCATGGTAACGGCGATGATGGTGAGCGAAACAGTGGATTGCGGCAACGCAGAAGCACAATACGCTGTGTTTTTGTATGAAAAGGAATGGAAGAGTTCGGAAGAAAGTATTTGGAAGGCAGCAACAAAGCGTCGCAGTCTGATTTATCGCGCAGCGGCGATTGCGGGAGCGGGAGAAAGCGAGCAGCGAAGGCGATGGCCAGCGATGAGGTTCCTGGATGCTGGATGCTTGGATGCTTGGATGGGGTCAAAGGTCCACCAGGTCCGAGGGGGTTGGCCAGCTGGGGGCGCCAATGAGCAGACGTCACGAGGAGGGCTCGCTAACGTGAGGAATGAGGAATCGGGTTTTGGAGGACCAGCGTGCAAAATCCGTTGCGAGTCAGTTTTACTCAGCAGGCCGCAGCAAAACTCTTCGTCAGCAGTGGCAATGACAAGTTCGCCTTTCGGTGGTAGTATTAAATAAATTCCGTAAGAAGCAAATCGTGGAAGAAAGAAGAAGTGAAAGCTCGCCGAAGTGAATGGGAAGAACAGATGAGTCTGAGCTGATTTGGCTTTGGAATGCTGAGGGGCGTGGCCAGACCAGATACGCGGTCCCTGGGTCGGACCTTTGAATAATGACCAGACGACGACCGCGAGGCGGTGAATGAATGATCGTGGAGCAAAAGACGATTCGCGAGCCGGCGCCGTGTTCCAGTCCCAGTTCCAGTTCCAGATGCAATGCCTGCACTCAACAGCCTTGGACACAAGGAGCCTCGACGGTGGGGGAAGCTGCCGGGCGAAATGTGAAGCAGTGCGAGTGCCAGATATCAGCAACGCCGTCCCAAGGCAAGGTCCCGGACAAGAATTGAAAAGAGTCAATAGAATAAAAGCGGCTGAGTCGAGAGGCACAGAAGGAGCCTGAGAAGAGGATTCGAAACGGCGGGTTGTCTTTCCAGAAGAGTTGGTGTTCCTGCTCGAGTTCAGGATAGCCTGACCTGAGAGTGAAAATTGAGTGAGAATTGATTGAAGCCGCAGGCTCGCAGTAGTGTTGGCCGTCTCAGCAATGCCCGTCTCGGAGCAATCGATGGAGTAAGAAGGAAGAGTACTGTACGGGGTGTAGGAGTAGGAGTAGGAGTACCTGGACCCGAAAGCGATGGGTTGATGTCAGCACGCAGCTGGAAGTGACACCTGAATACCAGTTATGGCACAGTTGAAGCAGCAGAGTCGTAGTGAGAGCCAGAACTCCTCGAAGCTGAGCTGGCTGAAGACTACTGGATGCAAGTCCACTTTTCAACAAAGGCAGCAGATCACGCTTGCTATTTGAATATCGACCCATCGAACCACGAGTAAACAAGGCCACGCTACCGTCCCCGTTCGATATCACTGACTGATCACTCAATACCGTCCCTGAATGGACGCGCACAAGGTGGCCCTCCTCTAGCGACTCTATTGGAGGTGTTGGGCCCGTAGGAAGCAGAGTCGAGTGGCCCAAAAAGGTCCTCGAGTGCATGGGGCCACCACGTCCTGCACGCCCGATAGAGTCAAGTGAAAAAAGTCCTTGTACTGTACTGTAGTCTCTGTTCTATTTGCACTGCCATGATTATCAAATTAGTCCTCAGTTCCAAGAATCTAGCACTCTCTGACCCCGTAGGCGCCGATGAAAGCTATGAATGAAAATAGCCCCAGTATATATAGCAGACAGATGTGATAGCAGTGTGATGGAGATGTGACGGAGGGCGGGCGGCGTGCAATCGGGGGAATGGGGGCCAGAGCAGGTACACCCTCTTTTACTGGGCGCCTCTGGCGCACTCTCCTCGCTGGCAGTGGCTGGCAGAACAGGTCCGCGGGATCTGGCCTCCCTCTTCGAATCCTGGACGTTGTCAGGCCCGAATGCATGTCGATGGCGACCAGCACCGACACCAGCGTTTGGCAGAAGTCCTGCCTGTGTTCCTGAACCAATCGGCAAGATGTGTTTCAGCGGTGAACCTAAGCAGGCCTTCACATCCCTTCACATCCCCTTCGCGTGCGCTGCTGATCCCGGCCGCCAGTCCCGTCTGACATTTGCTGCAGCCATGGTCGTTCGACCTTTAGCTAGTTCCACCAGTGCTTCGTACCGCGGGAAGCAAGCAGGCTTACCTCCGTAAGGTTGAGCCTTCTGTAAGCTTCTTTCAGTATCACTTGCAGCTGAGGTATGGGTACTGCCGAAGTCGCGCTGCCAATCGGTTTGCCGTGGACGAATAGCCACCCCCTCTTGTACAGACTACGTGCCGTGACCCACTTGTGGTGCAGTAGCTCCTGTGTTCTGTGGAGGGGAATCTGCCTCGTCACAGCTTGCTGAATGGACGCTTTTCCACCACTTACACCTGCAGGTATAAACGTGGATGATGCGCCTACGGAACGGGAGATCAGTGTGAATGGCCCCATAGGAAGCACCAGCCATACAGCGCGAGCCTCGTGCTATGCTCAATATGATTCCGCAGAATTTCCGCTTCATTGATCCTCCAAAACTTGCCCCGCTATCCTCATCCTGAATCCCAGGTATCTCGCCGCCGATTCGGTACACAAGATGCAGAATGTATGCACGCATGTGGACCTGTTTCAGCGGTAACGATTGAGATAAATCGCTCTTTATCGAGAGGCGTGAGCTCTCTCTTCATGCCCCCTAGAAGATCTCAAGCTCCCCTCCACATCCCCCACTATCGATTTGAGGTCTTTGATCTGGCCCAGCGGCCACGGAGGACAAGCGGTCAAACAGGCCTCGACCTCCTCACCTCATCATAACAAAAACAATAAACAATAACAAACCCATCACCCATTCCTTTTCTTACCTCGAAAGCATCACGTCAATCCCCTCCTTCATCACAAAGCTCTCATCTTCCCATGAATCTCCAAAGTGCGTTCTTACGCCAGTGCAAAGACCCCTCGTAAGTTTTGGATCAATTGGCTGGGAGCAGCGCGCTTGCCTCAGTGGCGCAATCGCAGTGACAGGGTGTATGCGGGGTCGCACGAGACGAAGAGCCTCGTGAGTACACGCCCGTCATTACGATTCGTGTTGCTTCCAAGTGGGGCGTTGCTCATGTTCAGGTATTCCTGCAACATTGTCGTAGGGCGGCGAGGGGGGGTTGGGAAATCGGGTAGCAAGAGGTGAGGCTGAGGATGGATAAAATTTTGGTTGAGATCAACTGATCAGTGATCAAGATATCATGGCTTTCGAGATCGAGCCTCAAGAGACGTCTAAGTCCTGTTTAATCACTGCCTTGCTATGTCCGTTAAGTTCTCGAAAGTCTCTGAGCTTTCTGGGAAGGATAAATTCCTTGTGTTCTTATGGACTTTATTTTAGAACCATAACACCGGACACGTGATCTAACCATTTTCAGGCAACAGGATGAAAATTGATACTCCACTCTATTTCTCCCTCTGGGCTTCTCAACACAGTTCTTCTAAACATGTAGTCGATTCCCAACACAAACTGACAACCAATCCTCTTTACCTGACCCCCACGATATCTCCAGCCCAGTCAAGCCTCACAGATAGATCATTGCCCGAACTACAGCCTCATCCCACCATCCCAACAAGAGTGACGTTTTCACTGCTTGTCTCAAAATTTACAATCCCGAATTAGTATTAAGGACGCACTGAGATGGATGGAATTGTTCAAGCAAGTCCAACTACCATTTTAAGGAAGTGTTTGTTCCCATGTCACGTGATCTCACTTGAACCACTCAGCCTTCTATGCATCAAAGGACACGAAACAGAGTCACCACTAACATATCTAAGCCTAAGATTTGTTTTTCCCGATCTCAATACAATCCCTTAAGTTTCTCGAATTCTTGATGCCCAAGGCTGATCCCTTCCTCCTTTTCCTTCCACCCCTGGACCTCGTTTCGCTTGCCAGCGCACATCAAAATTATCGCCCGACCTACAGCCTCACTCCAAGATCCCGCCAGAACGGTAAATTAGATCGTGGTGCTCTGACTCAAAGCCTTCAGGGCGGTGCCTGTACCTGTATTGCCTCGTCTTAACTTCGCCCGGAGGCTGAGGTTGAGGCTGGTATTGACACTCCGTACTCGGCGTCCCCTTCAGAGCCTCAGGACGGGAGAAAACATTGCCCATGGAATCATGATGTTGGAATGAGGGAAAGAGGTGATTAGACATTACTTCGTATTATTAACTAATTAACAAGATAATAGACATTATATTGAGTCCGAGTCTTAATAACCTGCAGAAAAAGCAGAAATTGAAGATAACACAAATCCCAGCTCCCAGTCCACATTGCCCAAGATAGAACCCATAAATCAGACAGTCAAGTCCAAAATTCCCGTGACGACTTGCCTACCAATGACGAAATCCTTTCCCAGTTGGCCTCTCATGCCACCCTCAACTTACCGACCTTGAACTTCTCTTACTCAAAGTCACCAGCTGCAGGTGCATCCTGTCAGTTGGTTGAACAGAGGTTCTGATAAATCGTATGCAAAGTTTGGATTGGCTGTAAAAGATTGAGATTGAAGTTGACCAAAGTTCTAATAGTTGAGGAAGTTGAGGGGTCTTTTATACAACCAAATCAGAGGCTAATCCCCATACAGAAATGGCATGATCCATGTGATATCCAACTGACACATCCATCACCAGTTGATTTCCTGCGGCTTCTTGTTCTTGAACTTTTCCTCATAAAAATCCATGAACTTCTCGCATCTACGCCGGTGGTTCATCCCGGATCCACCCCCACCACCTTTTGGAGGGAGACATTCCGCTGCATAATTGTATTTTCTCGCTCTCCCCCCTTTTTCATGATCTCCTTGGCCAGAGCCGAGTCTCTACAGAAATAGAAATTCCCCTGTCCCTCCATAGTCAAATTCCGAGCTTTGATCTCAGCCTTCATGGGTTCGCAGTGTTTGTTAGGGCCACGGTAGATCTTGTAAGCGTATTCCTCGAAAGCATGGAACTCGTTATCCATGCGTGGAAATTAGATGCCAGCGCTACAGAGGGAAATGTAGTAGGTAGCAGGAAGCATGTGCTAAAACTGCCGAGGACCTGCGGTAATGTCAGTGTCTAGTATTGAGGAAGGGGCTTCGTATTGGTGCTCGGTTCCCTTTTTCAGCAAGACTGTTGCCGCCATGCTGGAGCATCTTGGTACCATTCATCGGGCCTCGAGGCGAGAAACAGTTATGGAAATCAAACTTACAGTATACCTCGAGTAATTCTTTAGCCATTCCGGACTCGAGATCCTTTCCATTGACATGATAACCGAACCTCTTCAAAAATTCTTGCGAGTGGCTGCCCATCCAATCCCCAGTGTGGCAAGGAAATTGCTGGTTTTTGGCCACTGCATCCACGCCCCCCGAAATTTCTTTGTCGAACTCCGTTATATGGCTAAACGCCGAAATAGAAACAGGCAACGTGAACATAATACGCCCGCTCGTTAATTCCCTATCTAATTTGAGCGCATCTTCCTCGAGAGTCTTACCAAGCGAAACAAATGTAGGGCCGTTCTTCAGAAAAGCCCTGTAGGAGTCTTCCGCAATAGTAGTCATGTTATAACCATATTCTTTGAGCGCGTTAATACCGGGAGGTGGTTTGATATGGTTGCCTATATTTTGGGTGGTAAGGCACTCCAATTGGCAAGTAATCCTCTCGTCGCCTGGAGGACAATATCGGCTCTCTTGATTCCACCATTCTGTATTACAGTTCGTCCTAGTCCTGTCCGGATGGTATTCGCATTTCAAATAGCATTTGCTGCTTACAAGCGATGCTGATATCAAGACTTCTTCGAAGTGAGTCGTCATGTTTCTAATGGTAATCAATTACGAGCTCTTCCATCGAGAAGATTGGCCTGGAGACTCTTATAGACGTCTGCTAAGCGAGGGCTGCCCATATATAAAGCCAGTTGTGAGGGGCCCCGTTTGAAAATCCACCCTTCATGATCTCCGCCAAACTCTTGTCGAGATGTCTCCTCATTTCGCGACAGCTGTCCTGGATCCAATTTAACATCTGGGTGCCTCTGTTCAAATTTTCATTCTTCCTGTCGCCACCAAAACTGCCGTAGATACCAGTGGCGTATGACTGGTCCATTCTCAATTCGCCGTTGGTGTCGTTGTTTCGGGTGTTGTGCCACTTTTCTTCTGCATCCATATCTGCCGATTCAGCCAAATGACGGGTAAGAGACTCAATCAAATCAAGACCAGAGTCAATGGAACTAGACAAGCTGGGGAGTTGAGTCCCACCACCTCCTGAATCCTGGCCCCCGGAATCCCCACTTGCTGAACTCTGACCCCCAGACGCTCCAGGTAATAGGCCCCAACCGAAAGAGTTCATATTTTGGATAAGTTTTGAAGTGAAGTCTACAATCTTCTTGATTAGACTGCAAAGTTTGTCGGCATCATTGTTTGCTAGGGTAGTGAAATCAACAACGAGTTTGTGCGCTAATTGGCCTTCATTCAGTTGGACCGCAGTAAGCAAATCCTGCAGAACATTAGATATGTCAGGGCAGACAAATGAATTTCGACCTACGATAGTAGCAGTCCCAACCTTATTTAAGGCAACTATTGTTTCCACTGCAAACCAAGATTTTCTCGATATATCCATGAGCTCATTCGGACTGATGCCTTTATGGGTTCTTTCGAGATGTCCCACAACATTCTTGCAGGAAGGTTCGTGTTTACATTGTTCCTCCAGTCCATTGCAGGCAAAGTCGTTTTCCCCAGAGACGAGCCTCACGAGCAGCTCCGCCTCGCCTTTCTTGCTATACTCTTGGGAATGATTTGCAAACATCGTCCGAATAGTGTCGCGGTACCAGTCTGACAGATTCATGCGATGCTGATTCTCGAGGGGGTTGTCAAAGTACAAAGGGTGACATCTATTGAACTCTTTCCAGTAAGCGGCGGCTGCTTCGACCGTTGATGTATTTTCCAGCTCGAAAGACCTCAAATTCCGATAATCTAATGTAGTAGAGGCGACAAGGCGCGGGAAGGGAGCAAGAAGTGAGAAGAGCAACCACAGCCAACCAAAGAAGTAGAAGCCCATGATTGCAAGAGCCTCAGGTTGCTACAAGAATTGTCCCCGTGTCGCTGGCTTCTCCAATCAGGCAGTTGGAGGGGAAATGCGGATAGTGCCCGCGCTGTGATGTTATGTTAACACTCGGACGGTCGGTAGACTCTTGTTGCTCGTGAAAATAGAGATGTCAAATGGAAATGGCAATGTTGCCCGAGATACATTCAGGATGTGCTAATATAATAGAGAACGATGAGATTATATAGAGAAAAGAAAGGAAAGAAGAAGAAAAATAGAGAACGTTAATAAATACTTGTAGAGTTCGCAACTAGTAGCAGCATGTTAGGCCCGGGCCGGACCCCAAGGTCTTCGCAGGCGCGACATCAGCCAATTGACGGAAGGGAACCGTCGAGGTTCGTTGAGGAATAGAAACATCTTTCAGAAATAAGTGTAATAATTGAGCCATCGGTTGAACATTGAAGTGGGGCGTTGGAAAAAAATCCGACGTGGTAGGAGACATAATCCAGAAGGCAGTGCACTACTTCAACCACTAGGGGAGACGGCAGCTGTCAACTACAGTAGTTCCCGCTTCGAAGGTCATTTCAAAGTTCAGGCCGTGGTTAACGAACGGTCTGGTTCACGGCTTACAAGCCTTCTATTACTTTGTAAATGGTTACGGATAGATAGGGATTGAGTTATGCTATCTAGGCAATGTTGGAGAGAGTTATGC
>Ga0302325_10027637_pt1 | contig 11758 bp, 12 predicted proteins | sample Palsa_T0_2_FD_201948 | JGI IMG/M metagenome (GOLD analysis project Ga0302325, IMG submission 201948) | Peat permafrost microbial communities from Stordalen Mire near Abisko, Sweden - Palsa_T0_2 | ecosystem: Environmental > Terrestrial > Soil > Palsa > Peat permafrost | place: Sweden: Abisko... | reverse complement strand
GATCCGACTGAATACCGCGCTCGGCAAAGCCGCCGCGGAAAATATCGTGATCGATGAAGTACTACCCGAGATCAAGCGCCGCAGGTAAAAATCCGCCCCGACAAGGGGCCTCCCAGACACGCTTACGCAACTTCCTCATCAGGGTCCGCAACAATGCTTGGCGGCCGGCTGCCGGCAATATGTCCCAGTAATCCGCACGGCATCTGAAGGGATCCAGGCCGGAACCGCAAGCGCGCTCCACATCTTTGAGCCAAGCCTCAAATGCCTTTCTTCCGGCTGCCGATAGAGAGAATCGCACGGAACAACGGGCATCATCGGTCTCGCGGGTCCCCGAGCCTCATCAACGTCGCGTTGACAGCGGCGTTGGACAAGTCGCCTTTAACGCAATCCAGAACATGGCTGCGCAATTCGCGAATGATCTCCGCACTATCTTCAGGCGACAACGACTGCAGATGATCCTTGACCGTCCGCAAGTACGTTTCGAGAGGTTCAGGATGCACGGCGCTTACCACGGACCCGCGGCTCCAGTGGGGCAAGCAGTCGGTTCATACCGCTCGCAAATTCCTGCCACGCAGCGGACAACCCGATCACATAGCGGCGGCCGCTGACGCTCAGGTGAAAGTACTTTCGTGGATGTCCGGCTTCGGCCTCAACCCAATGCGATTCAACGAAACCGGCCGCCTTGAGGCGATTGAGGAGGGGATAAATCGTGCCTTCGGCCACCGTGAAATTCGCGATCTGCTCCAACTGTCGAAGGATTTCGAGTCCGTACAGTTCGCCGTTCCACAAGGATGCGAGCACAGCGAGGGATAGGCTGCCCTTGCGCAGCTGAATCTCCCACTTGCCGAGGTCAACCTCGAGCGGATCCGTGTCTGAGGCACTCATAGCACAATACATAGCATTACACGGTATCGTGCGTCAACAGGGTCCTCGCCGGTCTTGCTGCGCCGCTTGTACGGTTGCGGTGAATTGGCCAGACTCGTAGGTGAGTAGACCGCTTAAGTTTGGGCATGATGATCAAAGAATCACCGCTTGAACCGCGCACGGACGGCTGTGATGCAGTACCGCCCCGGTCGCAGTTACCATCGCTAGACTCTACCTTGGGATTTGGTTCCTGAGAGACGCGGCACTATGATCTCCATCTCACCGGAAGTGAGCGTCCGCTACGAAATCCGACCGGCGGATCTCGAGGCGATTCTCATTCAAAACGAGCGCCGTCGCGGCGTCGCGCGGCTCTCCATCCCTCTTTTTTTGTTTGCACTGACGGCAGGTATGCTGGCGTTCTTGTGCTTGTACTTGATCGACGGCCGAGCTGCCGCGTCAACGGCGATCTTCGGCGGCGCCATTGTCGCCGCCGCCGTGATGATATGGTCTCCGAGGCAGGCCCGCCAAATGGCACTCAAGCGGGTCGCTCTCAGATTGACCGATCCAGGCAATGCTTTCTTGCTCGGTCCGCGAACGCTTGAATTGGGAGTGGAGGGATTTGCCGTGCGGGGCCCCGACAGTGACCTGCGCTATACATGGGCGGCGCTCAAGCGGGCGGTCGAAATGCCTGATCGCATCCTTCTCTATCTCAGCGATATCTCCGCGCATCCATTGCCGCTCAACGCCGCCGAAACACGGAGCGTAATGGCCGCGATTCGCAAATACGCGGCACACGCAGCGGCAAGCACTACATCCTAGCGCGGCTCAAACCCGTGAACGGGCGCTGTGGGGCCGGTATAGTGCTCCAGTCACCATCGTCGATCTTATCAGTCGAACGTCTTTGTAATTGACCGGTACCCCCGTTGACAAAAAAGGTCGCGACTCTTTCTCAGTGGGCTTTCGCATGCAGCGGAGTCCCGACCACGGGCATCATCAGCAACGGGATCGACTATTTTCTCTTCTTCTTCTACAGCCAAGTCATAGGTCTGTCCGCGGCCCTGACCGGCCTCGCGCTCGCAATTGCGCTGACGTTTGACGCGATAGCAAATCCACTGGTCGGATATCTGTCGGATAACTGGCGGTCGCGGCTCGGGCGGCGTCTCCCATTCATGTACGCGTCGATACTTCCGCTGACCCTGTTGTACGTGCTGGTTTGGTATCCGCCGGCTGATTCGCGGTCGCAGTGGAGTTTGTTCGGCTACCTTTTTGCGGTGTTAATCCTTCTGCGGCTGTCGATGATGATGTTCGACGTGCCGGTCCGAACGTTGGTGGCGGAATTGACTCCTGATTACGATGAGCGGACCCGGCTCGCGTCGCTTCCGACTTCGGTCAGTTGGTTCATGGGTTCGATCATGACGATCGCGATGTACGCCATCTGGCTCAAGGATTCAGCCGAGCACCTGAACGGCCAGACCAACCCCGCCGGATACCGGCAAGCCGCCGTCGTCTGCGGGGCGGTGATCCTTGTTTCGCTGCTGTTCTCCACCGTGGGACTTCATCCGGAGATTCCTCGTCTTCACATGAAGACCTCGGTACAAACAGCGGGCCTCAAGGACATGGCCCGATCATTTGGCCAACTGCTGCAAAACCGTTCGATGCGGGCGCTGCTCCTTTCCAGTCTGTTTGTCGGGACCGGTCTCGGCACAACCGCTGCGCTTTGGATCTATCAGTACGGCTTCTTCTACGGGATGCGCAGCGAGCAGATGTCGCTCTTGACCATCGTCGAATCGCTGGCATCATTCGCGGTCGCTCCCGTGATCCGGCAGTATGTCGTCAAGGGCGACAAAAAGATCATGGCGATCCGCTTTTTGATCGCCTCCGTAGCCATCAGCATGATCTTGCCGCCGCTGCTCTCTTTGGGATGGCTTCCGGATCGCGGCAGTCACGCTCTGTGGTACGTGCTGACGACCTATGATTTTCTCAGCCAGTTGATCTGGATCGTAACCGCTTCCATCATCTACTCGCTCTACGCGGACGTTACCGATGACGTGGTGCTGGCGATAGGCAAACGTTTGGAGGGGGCGATATTCGCGTTCCAGACATTTGTCGAGAGAGTCGCAATGGGCCTTGGCGCATTGCTTGCCGGCCTGCTGCTAACCATCATTCATTATCCGAAGGCTGCGGAAAATGGACCGATTCCAGCTGAGATCCTGCTGCGGCTCGGACTCAGCTACATGGGCGCGTGGTTTGTATTCGCTTCCATCGGAATTTGGTTCCTTTCCAAATATGAAATCACGCGTTCCTTGCAAGCGGCGGAGGTCGGAGGCGAAGTTTTGTAGCACCGCGCCCTTAAATAGCGTCAGCGTGGCGGGGGCTCTGCCGACGATGGTCGCAAATCGGCGCTTCCCGGCACTTGCCCGCGCGCCCCCGCCTCTGTTTCATTTTGCTGCACCCAGACCGGGTCGTCGCCCCCGTAATAGCCCAGCTGGTCGTGACCGGCGCCGTGAGTCGTATATCCGAGGAGACGGCGGACTCTCGAGTCATACCGCCGTGCCACCTGCGGTGGGACCTCAAGACAGTGGTTCTCCTCCGGGCGAAGCCAGCCCAGGCAATAGGTGTTGATAAGACCAGTCCGAGGCGAAGGACTGCGGTTTGCGCCGCCGCCATGCCATGTCGATCCCAGATAGAAAAGCGCGGAGCCCTTGGGCATGACAGCGCTCGCCCAGTGCGTCAGGTCAGGCCGGTGCCAGGCGCGGAGAAAGCGATGACTGCCTGGGACGACACGCGTTGCCCCATTCTCCGCGGTAAAATCATTAAAGGACCACATCACGCCGATTTGGAGTTCGAGTCCTGCGACCTGAATCGGATAGGGCGTATCGTCGCGATGAAGCTGCTGGTCGCTCTCCCCAGGCAATATCTCAATACCCGTGGTGCTCCCGAGCTGATAGTCGGCGCAAGACGGCAAGAGGATGGCATCGGCCGCATTCAGCACCATCGAGTGAGCGATCAGCTCGGCGCAGCGCGGTGCGTAGCGCAGCACGCCCCCGCAGCGAAGCGTCCTGGAACCACTGAAGCCCGTGCGTTGACTTTCGTCGAATTCATCGAGCGGCGATCGCAGCTCGGCGGCGCAGGCATCGATCAGTTCGAAGGGAGCGAGATTGCGGACGATGACGCCGCCGTCGCGCCGCAGAACATCGACAACCGCTGCCGGTGATGCATTCGCATCAAATGACGTCAGCAACATGCTCGTTCCCCCCAACGCGGAACGGAGATAATTTCCGCCAGGCGTCCGTTTGGCCCGGCGACGAAACCTGCGACCGAACGGCCGCATTTCGATTAATGAGGACCACAATACCCAGTTTAGCAGTCAATCCAACGCTGCCGAAGTCCGCCCTAACTGAACGTTCGACCGAAGACAATTTTCCTGTTCAAGAAAACTCAAAAAGGCTGACCGGCAGCTGAGTGCCTCTGCTGCCGTGCGCGACCGTCGCTTTGCGGAAGAACAATTTGTGCTGGAGCAAGACCAATTCGTACCTGTCGTAGGAAAATCGGACGAAAGTAGAGGTATGCGCCTACATAAAACGATACAAATGGCGTGATAGTTGTGGTCAGCCTGCCTAGTACTGAGTCCATTCCTCGTGAACTACTTTTATCAAACGCGACAGCCCTCAAAGAGTTCGCTTCGGGCTCTAGACTGGTTGAATTTCTTTCTCGCGGACGTACAAACAGGAGTCGGGCCATTCCTCGCGATCTACCTTGCCGGCTATAAGTGGAACGAAGAACGCGTGGGCTTCGCGCTCACCGTGGGTGGAATCGCCGGAATTCTTGCCCAAACACCCGCAGGCGCCCTGGTTGACCAGGTCCACCGAAAGCGCACATTGATCGGCGTCGGTGTGGGCGCGTTGGCTTTCGGGGCGCTCCTGATCGCGTTCGTCCCGACGTTTTGGTCAGTCATGACGGCCCAAGTCCTAATCGGCAGCACCTCAAGCATCTTCGGCCCGGCCATCTGCGCCGTCTCGCTCGGGATCGTCGGTCACCACCTGTTCGACGCCCGCCAGGGACGCAATCAATCGTTCAACTCTGCCGGCAACGTCGTCGCCGCCGTCTCAATGGGCCTCCTCGGGTACTTCGTCTCCAATCGCAGCATTTTCTTTTTCGTTGCCGTTTGCACGCTACCGACTCTGTTTGCCCTGCGCAAAATTCGCCCCGATGAGATCGATTACGAGCGAGCGCGCGGCGCAAGGGAAGATGCTGCCGACGGCAAACCAGTGGGGGCGGCCGTGCTTCTGAAGGAGCGGCCTCTGGTCATCTTTCTGATCTGCGCGGTGATGTTTCATTTTGCCAACGCCGCCATGTTGCCGCTCTTAGGGGAAATGTTGGCCAAGGGCCAAGGACGCAGCTCAATGATGTTCATGTCGGCGTGTGTCGTCACCACGCAGTTCGTCATCACGCTGATCGCGGCCTGGTCCGGGCGAAAAGCTGGTTCGTGGGGCAGAAAACCGCTGCTCCTGATCGCGTTTGGCGTACTGCCGATACGGGCGGTTCTCTACACACTCACTAGCAATACGGTTGCATTAGTCGCAATCCAAATCCTCGATGGCGTTGGAGCAGGAATATTCGGCGTGGTCTCAGTACTCGTGATTGCCGACCTCACGCAAGGTTCAGGTCGATTCAATGTCACCCTTGGAGCGATCGGTACGGCGGTCGGCATCGGCGCTGCTCTCAGTCAAACGATTGCAGGTACGATTGTGCATCATTTTAGTTTCGACGCGGGATTCCTGTTCCTTGCCGCGATCGCAGCGACGGCTTTCAGCATCCTTTACTTCTTCATGCCAGAAACACGAGAAAAGAGCTTTCTCAACGAGCACCCATGAGCACCATCTTTCTATTGATGCTGTCGAACGTTTTCATGACCTTCGCCTGGTATGGGCACTTGAAGTACGGTCATGATTGGCCGCTGTGGAAAGCGATCCTGGTCTCCTGGACAATCGCACTGTTCGAGTACTGCTTGGCGGTTCCTGCTAATCGGTTTGGCTTCCTCCAGTTCTCGGGATTTCAACTTAAGATCATTCAAGAAGTGATCACGATCTCGGTGTTTATCGTATTTGCGATTTTCTTCCTCAAAGAGAAGCTCGCCTGGAACTATCTCGTGGCGTTTGCGTTCCTCGGCATCGCGGCTTTCTTTGCCTTTGCGTTCAAGGCGCCCGGATCTGTCGTCTGAATCGCTTGTCCGTGCCGGCGTGGGCGCGCAGGGTTAGCAACCAGCCTAGTGTGCTGTGAGCCCCGGAACGTCTGCTTCGTGAATCCCCGCTGGCCGAGAACTGGTCGTGGCCCGACGCCGGCCGATCTCGCCGTTTCCTTGATCCACGAATCCACACGAATCTTTGCCCGCTCGACGTAGCGACTCCGATCTCCGCGCTCACTTGAGCTTTGCTAACTTGCATTTCATTACACCCTATGGTGTAATGAAATGCATGCAGCAACTGACGGATGTTTTAAGCGCCATTTCTCACCCGACTCGGCGCGCGATAATTCGGAGGCTGGCAAACGGACCTGCCCGTTTCCTCGATATCGCAGAACCATTTGATGTGGCTCTAAACGCCGTTACGAAGCATCTCAAATTGCTTGATCGGGCCAGGTTGATTGAGCGTGAAAAGCGAGGTCGAGAGGTTTTTATTTCGCTTCGTCCGGAAGCGCTTCGCTTGGTGGCAAATTGGGTGCACGAATATGAGCGTTTCTGGAATGAGAAGCTCAATGCATTTGAGGGTTACTTTAAGCAGCAAAAGAGGAGCAAGCAGAAATGAACGACGCGAAGACCATTGAAGTCACGATTGAGCGAACAATTCCTACGTCTCCGGGTGAGGCGTTCGACGCGTGGTTGGATCCCAAGGTCCCGGGGACTCCCTGGAATATGGCCGACAAGCTCCTGCTGAATCCAAATGTCGACGGGTTCTTCTACTGGGCCGTCAAGGGGACGCCCCACTACGGACGCTTCACAGCAGTCGAGCGGCCTGGCCGACTTCAGCATACCTGGATGTCACCGAATACTTCAGGACTGGAGTCGACGGTAACTGTGACGTTTAAAGAAAAGGGAAAAGACACGCTGATGACCCTGGTGCATTCCGGTCTACCTGCTACGGACGGTGGGCGATCGCACGACAAAGGTTGGAATTACTTCTTAGACAATTTCGCTGGGCGATTCATGAGTTCCTCGCGAGCGACAGCCACCATTGAGCGAAGCGGTAAGCGTCAGGTCGGGCCCGCACGTGGGTAGTTCAGCAGTTGCGTGCAAAACATCTGCAAACTTGGGAATGGTCTTACGTCGCTTGCTCATGAACTCACGCGCTTCTGCCGATGCGTGTTTGCGGCGGCTGCTGTCGGATCAGCGACCGCCGATTTGTATGTTGCTCATGCCGGTTTTCGCATCGCGTCCAGCGCCGCGCGCGCGAGAAACCCCGACCGCGTCTCACCCTGCTTACGAGCGTGAGCATCCACTGCGCGGAGAATCCGCTGCGGCAACGTAATGTTGACTCGAGCCGCTTTATCTCCAAGCTCGCTGACGTCTACATCGACGATCGCCCAAGTCCAGCCGCGAAAGCTCCGCTTGCTGCGCAACTGTTCGATAGTGGACGGCTTTGGAAAGGATTGGCCGTCATCGAGTAGGCCTTCCAGATGAAGCAGGATGGCCTCACGCGCGTTGGTCAACGCCTCGTCCAAGGTATCGCCTGCCGAAAAGCAGCCAGGCAAATCGGGCACCACGACGCCGTACGCGTGTTTGGCATCGCCCGTCTCAATTGCAATGGGATATCGCATAATTTGGCAACCTCACCTCAGACCAGCCTGCTTTCGAATCGCTCGCACCAAGCCTTTCCCTAGATCCTTCTTCGGATGCGGAACCGTAACGGTGCCCGGCTTCGTCGGATGCGCGAACTGGTGGTGGCTGCCGCGAGTTCGCTGAAGTTGCCAGCCATCCGCCTGCAAGAGCTTGATCAGCTCGCGACTCTGCATCGTGTGTATTATACACACCCGCGTGGCTGGCGATGCTTGGCACCGTAGCGAAAACGTAGCATTTGATGCCTTTTCGTGCGCTACGGTGCCTAGTTCGAGTGAGGGCGGGCCTGTTAAGTGGTTGAAAAATAAGAACCTATAAAATCATCTATGCGGCTACGAACCAGGAGGCCGTGGAGGTCGACAACTTCGCCGTAGGCGAAGTTGGACGTCCGGAGCTAGCGACGGCGGTCCTGAGCGAAGCGAAGGATTCGCGGCGCAGCCGCGAACAATCCCTCCGGGCGCACCAATTTGTGTCGCTCGCGGCATCTTGCGGCGATAAACGGAGGCAGCCCGGAGACTCCGGGCTGCCCGTTGGCTCACTAAACGGTTATTGTTTCGCCGTCGAACTTGGTGAACGTAAAGCCATTGAAGGGCTCGTTATACGTGCGTCGCTGATCGCGCAGGATACTGATGGCGATGGCCTCACCGAGCAGGAGAGATTGATCCCCGTCCGAGCGCCAGTGCACAGCGGACATGTCGCGGCCCAAGCTGCAATTGTAGGCCAGCTTGTTGAGTTCCCCGCCCACCGTCATTTCGCCCGCATCGGCGCCCGTATAGGGAAGCAAAGACTGACCGTCGTCGGACGCGACGACAGGACTCGGTAGCACGAAGGTCTCGTTGAAGAACGCCTTCAGCGCGGTGACGCATGCGCCGGCGATCGCACCGTGAGCCTCAGGGTACGAAGGATGCAGCGGGTTTGCTTCGGGAAAAGCAGCCGGAAGCAGGTACGTGCCGTACTTGGAGAACGTCTGGTCAACCGCCTGAGAGTTTAAGACCTCGGAGTTAAGGGGGTAGTCTGCCGCGCCCGTCAGGGTGTTGTGCACGAGGCCCCCATACGCTATCGGCCGCAGGGTACGATGCACGAACCATTTTTGGTAAAAACTCGCCTCGAGCGCCCGATTTGAGACCAAACCCAGCAGATCCGTGATGTATTGCGAACCGAAGGTAAACCCCCCAGTTTGATTCTTGATGGCGAGATAGGGGTTCCCCGGATTCAAAGGAGCTCCGTGGGTGAGCAGCCACTGCGCCGCGAAAAGATAGGCCTGGATTGCGATATCCGAGTGGAAAAAAGCCCCCAGATCGCGACCGTTCTTGATGTAGCTCGTGCCGGAAATCGTATTGGCCGGGAAAGGCCCTTGCCCATTCTGCACCGCGAGCCACTCGGCAAACGTGGTCAGGTAGTCGGTCTTGGGAGCGTAGGCGTTGAACTGCTGCGTAACACTCAAGACTCCAAAGGTCACCGGCAGCCAGAAAAATTGCGAGACGTACGGCCCGATCAGATCGCCCGGGTTGACCCCACGAAAGAGCGTAGCGGGGGTGACCTTGCCATTCACCGTGGGCCCTTTGAAGTCCGACAACCTGTTGAGCTCGGCGATCGCCGAGAAGGTGATCGGCTCCGCACCGTACTGAGAGAAGGGAACATCGCGAGCCAAGGCCATCCAGTAGTTCTCGACCGCCTCGCCGGCTCTATGTGCGCTTGCGAGCTTGGGCGCAGGCGGAACGGTGAGTTGGCCGGAATCGGTCCCTTCCAGATCGTAAGCGAGGCCCCCCTGGGGATCGACGAGCTTCGAGGTACCGCCCAACGGAATGAGTGCGAAATCACTGGGCTTACCCGTGTCGCAGGCGGTCAAGAGTGCTTGGTAGGCTGTCGGGACCACTTCACCCAAGCTGTCATGCGGGAGCCCTTGGGTGTAGCTGCCGATGAAGTTTGGATAGAGTTTCTCATCTCCGTTCGAGATATGCAGTGGCGTCGGAATATCTCGTTCGGCGAGCGCCGCTCGCCTGCGAATTCGGTAGGACCTCTCTCGGCGCGATGCCGGATATTCTGCATCGCCGTCGCCGTCGCCGTCATCCGCTTGAGCGGTCTTGCTTAAGAGGAGCGAGGGAAGTGCGGCACTCGTCGCGGCGGCGAGTGCCGTGGAAGCCCCCACGCGACCGAAAAACGAGCGTCGGCTTAATGAATTGGGCGCGGCTGTGGCAACGCTGTTCCCATTAGACGCGGATGACTCCTGGTCGCTGTCCGCGTTTTTTTGATGTGTCTGATTAGTTCGCATATAAACTCCCTTATAACATTGGTGTTTTGACTATGATCGTACGGCCCCACGCGGAGCGCTCTGTTTGCGTACGGCAGGGCTTCGCGTCATCTGGATGCCAGCAGGCGGTCACGGTTCCCAGCTTGATCGACGCGGTGAGGCGCTCACCAAAGTACCGCTGACAACCGTGTCCGCGTCCGTCTCAATGACTAGCATTTCCTTCCCGCCGTCCACAACTACGAGGCTGAAGTGCATTTCGGAGCGCCCCTTCGGCGTTACGGTAGCCCTGCCCCTGCAGTCCTTATCGACCGTGTAAGAACCGGTGACGGGAGCGAACGTTAGAGTCGTGTCACCCTCGCTACCCCCTACATGTCCGCTTATCACTCCTTCTCCAGAAGGGTTGACCGTTAACTTCAACTCACCGATGAAAGCCACCCATCCTGTGGCGGGCGCCCCTGCGAGGAAGACGCCGGTTGTTTCAAACCCAAAACTGCCCATGACTGTGGCCTTGGTGCAGGTCGGGGAGCCCTGCTTCACGGCGAAACCCTCCGAAAAAGGGTGAACGGCCAAGAACCCTGTTGACGTAACCACCATGGAGAAGGGGCTGGCTCCCGTGGGGTTACCTGTGCCGGTGCAGTTCGGGGCGACTGCGTAGGTTCCGGTGACAGGCTCGGTGGCAATCACGCCGTCATGGGATGCTATTTGCTCTCCGGTAAACGTGCCTGTGGTTGAGTCAAACGTGAGTTGGGTCACGGCGGCGCTGGTAGGGGTGCCGTTGCTATCTGTGCCGTCGTGCAGAAACCCGTAGGTGCCACTCAGAGAAGCGTTTGAACAAGTCGCCCAGTCAGTCGCCCAGTCAGTCGCCCAGTCAGTCGCCGAGTCGGTTGCCGAGTCGGTCGCCCAGGCAGCGGAACTGAGTGCAAAGCTGGCAAGAACAATCATTTGAGCGATGCGAAACGTTTTGGAAATCATGGTGCTCTCCTCTCCCCGGTTGTTTGTTTTGCGTTCGTCTATGAAGCGCGAATTTTTTTGGCCTCATTCCTCCTCCGTGGATTTGCCCAGTCAAGTGCCTATTGTCCCTATGAGTGTCAAGGTCCCTGTGGAACCAATGCTGTACATCGATACGCTGTTCGAATTCGCATTCGTCACATAAGCGAACTTACCGGAGGGATGGACAGCTACCGAGGAAGGATTCGATTCCGCAGCTATCGTTCCGATGGACGTTAAGGCCCCCGTTGTGGCGCTGATGGTGTACATCGAGACATCGTTCGAGCCGTAGTTCGCTACATAGGCGAACTTGCCCGCGGGATCCACGGCCACGGAGATAGGGCCAGTTCCCGCGGCGATCGTCCCTGTAGATTTCAAGGCCCCGGTTGTCGCGTTGATGGTGTACATCGAGACATCGTTCGAGTAAGAATTCGCTACGTAGGCGAACTTACCGGCAGGATCCACGGCTACGGAGACAGGGTCCGCTCCCGCGGCAATTGTCCCCATCGAGGTTAAGACCCCGGTCGTGGCGTTGATCGCGTACATGGACACGTTGCCAGCCGCAGCCCCCATATTCTCATTCACGACATAGACGAACTTGCCGGACGGATCCGCGGCGATGGAGGTCGGCTCTGTTCCCGTGGCGATCGTCCCTATGGACGTTAAGGCCCCGGTCGTGGCATTGATCGTGTACATCGCGACGTTGAACGGAACAGCATCGATGAACCCCCCCCCATAGCCATTCGCCACATAGGCGAACTTGCCGGATGGATCCACGAGCACCGACGAGGGGAGGCACAATCCCGGACAATTTCCGTTTATCG
>Ga0302325_10027631_pt1 | contig 11759 bp, 8 predicted proteins | sample Palsa_T0_2_FD_201948 | JGI IMG/M metagenome (GOLD analysis project Ga0302325, IMG submission 201948) | Peat permafrost microbial communities from Stordalen Mire near Abisko, Sweden - Palsa_T0_2 | ecosystem: Environmental > Terrestrial > Soil > Palsa > Peat permafrost | place: Sweden: Abisko... | reverse complement strand
GCTGGTCGAGCTCGACCTCGCCAACCTGGCCAGCGTCCGGCGCTGCGCCGACCGACTGGTGGCGGACGGGCGCCCGTTCGATGCGATCATCGCCAACGCCGGCGTGATGGCGACGCCGTTCGGCCATACCGCCGACGGCTTCGAAACCCAGTTCGGGACCAACCACCTCGGCCACTTCGTGCTCGTCAACCGGCTGGCCGGCTTGCTGGGGTCCGGGGGCCGCGTGGTCGAGCTGTCCTCCTCCGGCCACCGTTTCTCCAACGTCGATCTCGACGATCCGGGCTTCGAGCGCGGCGACTATGCTCCATTCGTCGCCTACGGCCGCTCCAAGACCGCCAACATCCTGTTCGCGGTCGAGTTCGACCGTCGCCACAAGTCCCGCGGCGTCCGAGCCACGGCCGTCCATCCTGGCGGCATCCAGACCGAGCTGGGCCGCTACATGGCGCCCGAGACGCTCCAGCAGCTGCTCGACGGCGTGAACGCCAGCCAGGCGGCCGGCGACCAGCCGGCGTTCGAGTGGAAGACCGTGCCGCAGGGCGCCGCCACCTCGGTCTGGGCCGGCTTGGTCGCACCGGCGGAGGCGGTCGGAGGCCGCTATTGCGAGGACTGCCACGTGGCCGAGATCGTCGACACCGACGACCTCGTCCGCGCCGGCGTCCGCCCCTACGCGCTCGACGCCGACAACGCCCGGGCGCTGTGGGCCAAGAGCGAGGAGCTGGTCGGCGAGGCGTTCTGACCGCCTGCCGTCCGATCCGCCCGGCGTACGTCAGCCGCCGGGGCGCCGCCGTTCCAGCCGCATCGGCAGCCCGCCCTTGGGTCGCAGGGTCACGCGTTGCTCCAGCTCCACCGGTGCGTCGCTGGCCATCACCGGGGCGAAGCGCTGGGCGAGGGTGGCCAGGATCAGCACGCACTCAGTCAGCGCCAGCGCGGCGCCGATGCAGATCCGCGGACCGGCGCCGAACGGCAGATAGGCGTGGCGCGGCCGCCCGGCGCTGCGTTCCGGCGAGAACCGCTCCGGATCGAACCGCTCCGGATGCGGCCAGAGCCGCGGGTTGCGGTGGGTGAGCCAGGGCATGATCTGCACGATCGTCCCGGCCGGCGCGAGGGTCTCGCCGATCCAGTCGGTGGCCTGGGCCTGGCGGGCCGAAATACCGGGCGCCGCCGGGTAGAGCCGCAGCGCCTCGTCGACCACCATCCGCGCGTAGGGCAGCCGCGCGATGTCGTCGGCGCCCGGCGTGCGGCCGGCCAGCACCTGATCCAGCTCCGCGTGCAGCCGCGCCGCCTGCGCCGGGTGCAGGGCCAGCAGGTACCAGATCCAGGTCATGGTCACGGCGGTGGTCTCGTGGCCCGCCAGGAAGATGGTGACCACCTGGTCGCGGACCTGGACCGCGGTCATGCGGCCCCCGGTCTCGTCGTCCTTGGCGGCGATCAGCCGGCTCAGCAGGTCGATCGGCGCTTCGGCCCGCGCGGCCTCGCGCTCGGCGATCAGCTGCTCGAGCGCCGCGTCGAGGCCGGCGAAGATGCCGCGCATGGTGCGTTCGCGCGACCGCCGGCGCACCGCGCCGATCAGCGGCAGGAGATCGAGGAGGTTGCCGCCGAGGGCGTCGCGGGCGCGCCGCACGGTCTCGTCCACCAGGGCGGCGAAACGGTCGCTCTCGGCTGAGAACATGGTCCGCGCGATGATCCGCAAGGTGAGGGCGGTCATCTCCTCGGCCATGTCCACGGCCGCGCCGGGCGCCAGGTCCTCCCAGCGGGCCGCGAACGCCGCCGCCGCGCCGGCCATGGTCGGGGCGTAGGACGCGACGCTGCGCGGATCGAACGACGGGGCCATGATCCGGCGGTGCGCGCGCCAGGTATCGCCCTCGATGCCCAAAAGGCCCTCGCCGAGCATCGAGACCAGGAACTGCCGCTCCAGCTCGGTGCGGGGATAGTTGGCGGCCTGGTCGACCAGCACGTGGCGGATGGCGTCCGGATCGTTCAGCCACAGCATCGGCCCAAGCAGCGTCCGCTGGCGCACGATGGGCGACGCGTAGGCGGCGCGCGGCACCCCGGCGAACGCCTCGGGCTCGCCACCGCGCAACCACCGCCGCCAGCCGGGCGCGGGCGGCTGCTCGCCGGCCAGGATCGGTTCTCCAAGCTCCGCCGCCATGCTCATCGTCGCCTCCCATTTAACGCCGTTCAGTCAGTTTAACGACGTTCAATACGCTTTACAGTGTTAAAGGCAAGGCCGATATCGGGGCGATGACCATGTCCGAGACCCCGAGCCGGCCACGCCCGCGGCGCCCCCAGCTGACCCGCGAGGCCGTGATCGAGGCCGCCGCGCGGGTGATGGCGCGCGAGGGCTACGATGGGCTCACCATGCGCGCCATCGCCGACGAGCTGGGCGTGCAGGCGCCGGCGCTCTACTGGCACGTGGGCGCCAAGGAAGAGCTGGAGGCGCTGCTCTACGACCATCTGATGTCCGGGTTCACGGTGACCCTGGCCGGCGCCGACTGGCGCGAAAGCATCCGCAACGCCGCCCAGCAGCTGCGCCGCTACCTGCGCTCCAAGCGGGACATCTCGCGCATCATTCCGGTGCAGATGTCGCTCGGCCCCAACTCGTCGGCGCAGCTAGACGGCTCGCTGGCGCTGCTGCGCGGCGCCGGCCTGTCGGTGCGCGACGCCGCCGACGCCTTCAACATGCTGTTCGGCTACGTCGTCGACTGGGCGTCGGCGGAGGCCGACCTGATCGAGCGCCTGAAGGCGGGCGTCGAGACGCCGCCGCGCGCCGCCCCCGCGGCCGACCCGAATCTCTACCCCTTCCTGGCCGAAGCCGGCGAGGACCTCGTCCGCGACGACATCGACGGCCGCTTCGCCTTCGGCCTCGAGTGCCTGATCGGCGGGCTGGAGAAAATCATCGCGGCGACGACGGCGGGCTGAACGGGCGAGCCACCCGGCGAGCATTCGCGCGCCGCAGGCGCCGCTAGCTTCACCGCAGAGGGCGCGGCGGGGGCGCGGAGGACGCAGAGGGCCTCGCCCTCTTTGCGAACTCTGCGCCTCCTCTGCGTGCTCTGCGGTTAAGAGGGACGCCTGCGGCGTCAGCCCGGTCCCGGGATTGGCTACCTGGCCGGCGCGGCCTCGTCGTAGAACTTCGCCAGGTCGGCCTTCAGCTGGTGCAGGGCGGCGGGGTTCAGGTAGACCATGTGGCCGGATGGGTAGTAGGCGAAGCGGACGTTGGCATGCAGGTTCGGGTCCAGCTGCATGTGGCCGAGATCGTATTCGGTGCCGAAGAACGGCGTCGCCAGGTCGTAGAGGCCGTTCAGCGAATAGAGCAGCAGGTGCGGGTTCTCGCGCATGGCCTGGGAGAGATCGAGCGCCACGTCGGCGTCGTTGGGCGCCCCGCCGCCGCCGAGGTCGCGGGCCTGGTGGTTGAAGTCCCAGCGCACCCCGGAGGCGTAGTAGGTGGGCCGATAGTCGAGGTCGGTCTGGTAGCCAAGCTCGTGGACCAGGTAGTCGTGGAAGGCCGAGACGTAGGCGCCGGTGATGCCGGTGTCGGACGGGTCGTACTCCGGGGTCTCGCCGGCGGCGTCGACGTCCTCGCCGGTGAAGCGGTCGTCGTAGCGGCCGAGGGTGAGGCGCTGGTCGCGCAGCAGCTCCTTGCGGAACCGGCCGGGCTCGATGCGCAGGTCGCTCTGCAGGATGTAGTCCACCGGCAGGCCGATGTAGGTCGCCAGCTTTTGCGCGACGGCCTGGCGTTCGGCGTCGGGCAGGTCCTGGCCCTTGGCCAGCGCCTCGGCGTAGGGCCCGCGGGCGAAGTCGCGCACCTCGGCGAGGAAGGCGGGGATGTCGGTCGGCGGGCTCGCCAGCTTGTGGTGGTAGGCCGCGGCGGCGGCGTAGCTGGGCAGGTAGTTGATCATCTCCTGGTCGAAGCCGGGCTGGCGGCGGCCGTAGTTGAGGATCGAGGAGAGCAGCATCACCCCGTTCAGCTGCGCCCCGTCCTGCTGCAGGCGGTAGGAGAGCCCGGCCGAGCGAGTGGTGCCGTAGCTTTCGCCGAACAGGAACTTCGGCGCGTTCCAGCGGCCGTTGACGGTGAGCCAGCGCTCGATGCCGCGGGCGAAGGCGTCGATGTCCGCATCGGTGCCCCAGAAGGCCGCCAGCTTGGTGTCGCCCAGCGGGCGCGAGAAGCCGGCGCCGATGGCGTCGAGGAACACCAGGTCGGACTTGTCCAGCAGGCTGTCGTCGTTGTTGGCCACCTCGTACGGCGCGTTGTGGGTGGCCTCGGGGCTGTCGGTCAGCACCCGCACCGGGCCCAGCGAGCCCATGTGCAGCCACACGGTCGAGGAGCCGGGGCCGCCGTTGTAGAAGAAGGTCACCGGCCGGTGGGGGTCGCCGGTGGTGTAGGCGACGTAGAACATGCTGGCGGTGGGCTTGCCGTCGTCGTCGCGGATGGTGACCGTGCCGGCGGTGGCGGCGTAGGCCACCGGCTTGCCGCCGATGGTGGCGGTGTGGTGGGTCACCGAGCGGACCTCGGCGATCGGGGCGGTGACGATATCGGCGTCGGTGAGCTTGCGGCAGCGGGCGCGGTCGGCGCGGGGATCGCCGCGCGGCGCGGCGCCCTGCTCGCCGGCCTGGGCGCTGGGTCCGGCGGCGGCATGGTCGTCACAGCCGGGGTCGATCCGCTCGCCCGGCCCGCCGCCCTGGGCCGTGGATTCCGCCGTGGTCGGCTCGTCGGCGTGGCGCGGCGCGGGCCGGTTCTGGGCGGCCATGCTGGCGTCGGGCCCGGTGTCGCCGCTCTGCGATAGCGCCGCCGCCGGGATCGCCAGGACCAGGGCCGCCGCGGCCGCCAGAGCGCTGAGACGCATCTTAAATCTCCCCACCAGAACTCGCGCCGGCCGCTATAGCACCGTTGATTGCGCGGTAAACTGGAGGCTTCGGTGGACCCTGGGCGAAGCATGACCCCCGAGCTGGCCGAGCGGTTGGCGCGGATCGCGCTGGGGCACGTGGGCCGCGAGTTTCCGAACAAGCTGGACCAGGTGCTGACCGGGCCGGACGACCTCGCCACGCCGCGCGCCCTGCACCCGATCTTCTACGGCAGCTTCGACTGGCACTCGGCCGTGCACAGCCACTGGCTGCTGGCGCGGGTGCTGCGGCGGTTTCCGGAGATAGCGGCGGCCGGCGCCGTGCGTGAGTGGCTGGCGGGCGCGTTCACCGCGGCCAACGTCGCCGGCGAGCTGGCCTACCTGGCGCGGCCGGGCGCCGGCGGCTTCGAGCGGCCTTACGGCTGGGCCTGGCTGCTGAAGCTGCAGGCCGAGCTGGAGGCGCGCGACGACGCAGATTGGGCGGCGGCGGTGCGGCCGCTGGCGCGGGCGTTCGAGGCGCGCTTCACCCACTGGCTGCCCAGGGCCACCTATCCGACCCGGGTCGGGACGCACGGCAGCTCGGCCTTCGCCTTGACCCTTGCCTACGACTACGCGCCGTTCGCCGCCGATCCGGGTTTCGGAGAGCTGCTGCGCGCCACCGCCCGGCGCTGGTATCTCGCCGACATTGACGCGCGGCCGTTCGAGCCCAGCGGCGTCGACTTCCTCTCGCCGTCGCTGATCGAGGCCGAGTGTATGCGCCTGGCGCTGCCGGCGGCGTCGTTCGCGGCCTGGTTCGACGCCTTCCTGCCGCGCCTGGCCGCGGGCGAGCCGGCGGCGCTGTTCACCCCGGCCGCGGTCAGCGACCGCAGCGACGGCCAGATCGCCCACCTCGACGGCCTCAACCTCAGCCGCGCCTGGTGCTGGCGCCGCCTGGCCGCCGCCGCGCCCGCCGCGCTGCGCCCGCGCCTGCTGGCGGCGGGGGGCGCCCACCTGGACGCCGCCCTGCCGCACCTGGCCGAGGACTACATGGGCGAACACTGGCTCGCCAGCTTCGCCCTGCTGGCCCTGGACGATTGAACGCTAGCCGTGCAGCGCCTTGCGCACCCCAGAGTACGGGTCTTCCACCACCCGGCTCTCCAGGTTGAAGACCATCGTGGCGCGGCGGCCGGCGTCGTAGGCCGGCCAGTCTGGTAGGGCGGGGGTGGCGGGATTGCCGGTGCGGGCGAAGGCGAGCCAGGCTTCCGACATCTGCTCGGCCATCCGCAGCGGCTCATCGCCGTGGCCCAGGAAGTTGCGGGCGGTCTCGACGGTGTCGAACACCATCGGGATCTCCAGCGCGTGGGGACTTCGCAGGCGGCCGCGGCCGCGCGGCGTCTCCCATTCCAGCAGGTACATGTAGACCGGCGCGGACCCTTGCGCGGCCTTGCGCTCGGCCAGCTTGATCGAGTCGCCCCAGAACATCGTGGCCGTCTGCACCGCCGAGGCCAGGTGGCTGGGCGAATAGTCCGGGAAGGCCCCCCGAACGGCGGCGACCACGGCGTCGGCCTTGTCGCCCGCCGCCTGTTTGGCCCGCTTGGCCAGGTCTTCCTCGGTGTAGTCGCCGAAGCGGGGGTCGGCGAACAGGAACAGGGTGGCCTCGTCCTTGTTGGTGCCGATCAGCACCGGCACGCCGGCTGAGATCGCCGGCGCGTCGGGATCGAACGGACCGCCGGGCAGGGCGACGCCGTCGATGCAGGGGCTGAAGCCGGCGATCGGGCTCTCCGGCGTCACCTTGGCGGCGGCGGCCTGGATCTCGGCGGTCGACGCGGCAGCCAGCTTCGCGAGGTCGCCCGGCGCCGCGCCCACGTGCTCCAGGAAGCTGCGGGCGTACTTGGTCGAGGTCTCGCGGCTGACCGCCTTCAGCCACGGGCCGCTCTGCACGATCGCCCGGTGGAACAGCCCCGCCGCGGCCGGCATGGCCAGCAGCAGGGAGACCTTCATGCCGCCGCCGCTCTCGCCGAAGATGGTGACGTTGGCGCCGTCGCCGCCGAAGGCCGCGATGTTGTCGCGCACCCACTCCAGCACCTGGACGATGTCCAGCATGCCCGCCTCGCCCGAGGCCGGATGGCCACCGAGCTCGGCGAGGTTCAGGTAGCCGAAGACGTTGAGGCGGTGGTTGACGGTGACGATGACCGCATCGCCGCGCCGGGCCAGCGCCGCGCCGTCGTACATGGCCGCGCCGCCGGACCCGGCCGCGAAGCCGCCGCCGTGCAGCCAGACCATCACCGGGCGGGCGCCGGTGAGGCCCGGCGTCCAGACGTTGATGAAGAGGCAGTCCTCGTCGGTGCCGGGCTGGCCGGGCGCGGGCGGATCGCCGGCGCTGCGCCCGCCGGTGGTCCCGCCCGGCTCGACCCCGACTTGGATCGCCGGCGCGGCGAGCGCCACGGCGTCGGCGGGCTCTGTCCACGGCGCGGGCTTCTGCGGCGGCGCGAAGCGCAGCGCCCCCAGCGGCGGCGCGCCATAGCGCAGGCCCTTGAAGATATCGAGGCCGCCGTCGCGATAGCCGCGCACCGGCCCGTTGCTGGTGGCGACCACCTCGGTGCGCTCCAGATCACGCACAAGCTCCTGGATGTCGGTCATTTTGCGTCTCCCTGTGGGCCGCCTTCTGCTCGAGCGGGCTCGTGCGGGCATTCCGCCATCGCGGCGGGCGAGGCGCAAGCGGGATCGCCGTTTTTTGACACGAAGATCACGAAGGACACGCAGGGCGCGCGCCCGCCCTCAGGCCGGCGGCATGTCGCTCGTCAGCGCCGGGCGCAGGCGGGCGTAGGCGCCTTCGTGGGGGTCGTGGGCGGGGGCGCCGCCGAAGGGGGTGGTCATCGGGTCGACCTTCACCCCGTTGAGACTGACCTCGAAGTGCAGGTGCGGACCCGTCGCCAGCCCGGTGTGGCCGACGAAGCCGATCACCTCGCCGCGGGTGACGTGCGCGCCGGGCGCGATCCCGGGCGCGTAGCCGGAGAGGTGGGCGTAGCCGGTGGCCCAGCCGGAGGCGTGGGTGATGCGGATAACGTTGCCGTAGCCGCCGGCGGGACTGGCCTGGGTCACGACGCCGTCCTCCGCCGCCAGCACCGGCGTGCCCTCACGGGCCCCGAAGTCGACCCCCTGGTGCATGCGGGTGAAGCCGAGGATTGGGTGGCGGCGCATGCCGTAGCTGGAGGTGACGCGCAGGAAGTCGAGCGGCGCGCCGGGGCCGGCGCTGGCGCCCGGCAGCGTGTCGTCGGCGTCGCCCAGCGGATCGACCGGCGGCGCCGGCAGCGGCGCGGCGCTGTCCTCGGGCACATAGTCGGCTGGGGTCGCGGCGTCCGCCATGGGCGCGCCGGCTGCGGCCGGCTCGGCGCCGGTGAGCCGCCACCCCAGGCCGAGCACGAGGAACCCCGCCGCCGCGATGCCGAGGCGCGCGAGGAAATGCTGACGACGGCGGACGTGAGCGGCGCGACGCATGGGGAACCTTCGAATCCCAGTGTCGACCGGTAGGGTTAATGGCCGGTGTGGGGGGACACGCATAAGCCTCTCCCTCCGGGAGAGGTCTTTAGCCCTCGTCGTGCAGCACGTTCACCGGGCGGCTGTCGCCCACCGGGCGGACCTGGCGGCGGGTGATGATGCGGGGGCCGAGCGCGACCAGGCGGGCGATCTCGGCGGGGGTGCGTTCGCGAAGCGACTCGGCGCGGGCGGAGACGAACATGCGCAGCAGGCGCAGGTCGGGGGAGACGCTGAGCGGGCCGGCGGCCAGGCCAGCGCTGGCGATGAGGCAGTCGCCCGCGGCCAGGGTGAAGGGCTCACCATCGCGCTGGAACTGCGCCGAGCCGGCGATCACGAAGAGCAGGTCGAGGCCTCCGGTCTCGCCGGGAATCGCCAGGCTCACCGCCTCGCCGGCGGCGCCGGCGGCCGGGCGGACGACCCAGGTGGCGACGTAGCGGCCCGAAGCGTCCCACGTGGCCGCGTCGCGGGCCTCCAGGTCAGGGCGGCCGGCGACCGGTCGGTAGGCGGCGCCCGGCGCGGCGGCATCCTGCACGACGAAGCTGGCGCCCTCGGCGTGATAGGGGTGATCCCAGGCGCTGGCCTGGTCGGCGTTCGTAACCTCAGCCGGCGGGATGATCTCGACGTCGGCGATCTTCTCGGGGATGAACAGCTCCAGGAAGCCGAACGAGCGCAGCGGCGCGCCCACGGGCGGCGGCTCCAGGCTGAGCGGCGTGGCGGCGTTGGCCTCGAACGGGGCCGGCAGGTAGGAATACTCGAACTGGTCGTGCACGGTGCCGCCGTGCTGGACGATGACGCCCCCGGGGACGGCCTCGGTGATCACCCCGTCGTAGGAGAAGACGCCGCGGCCGGAGGTCGGGATCACGATGTGGACGTGAGCCAGGTGGCAGTGGACGCCGGTGCGGCCTGACGCCTCGGTGGGGCCGAAGCTGACCACATGCTGGAACCGCACCAGCCCGTCGGTCGCGCCCTCGGCCCCCAGGTCCTTGTAGCCGGCCCAGGCGCGGAAGGCGCCGAGCTCGTGGACCGCGTCGGCGCTGCGCTGCAGGTGGAAGATCGGGCCCGGCGGCAGCGCCAGCCGCCGCCCGCTGATTCCCACCAGCTCGTCGGCCGCGTACGCCTGCTCGGTCATGGGCGCGTTTCCCGGATCGTCGCGATCACCCGATGCGCCGGGCGGGCGAGCGCGGAAAGGCCTGAAGCTGTTGCAACGCAGCAGCGCCGCGACCTGCGCGGGGATCGGGCGCCGCACGTGCGAAGCAGGCAGGCGGCGCCCAGCCAACATGCTTCCCGAGGGGCGCTAGAACTCGACTTCCAGTTCCTCGACCTCGTCCGGCTCCTTCAGCGCCTCGCGGGCCCACTCGCGCATCTCCGGCAGCGCCAGGATGCGGTCGCGGTAGCCGGCGCAGACCGTGTCCAGCGCCACGTCGTAGGTGGAAAAGCGGGTGCAGACGGGGGCGTACATGGCGTCGGCCACGGTCAGCCCGTCGCCGAACAGGAACGGCCCGCCGGACGCCGCCAGCTGCTCGCGCCAGATCACCGCGATGCGGTCGATGTCGGTCTGGGCGCCGGCCCAGACCTTGAAGCCGGGGTGCTTGGACTTGAGGTTCATCGGCAGGGCGGCGCGCAGGTTGGCGAAGCCGGAGTGCATCTCGCCGCTGATCGAGCGGCAGCGGGCCCGCTCGGCGCGGTCATCGGGCAACAGGCCGGCCTTCGGCTTCAGCTCGGCCAGCAACTCGGCGATCGCCAGCGTGTCCCAGACCTCGACGCCATCGACGGTGAGGCACGGCGTGAGGAACGAGGGCGACAGCAGCAAGAGCTCGGCCCGGGCGGCGGCGTCGTCCAGCGCCACCTTCACGGTCTCGAACTCCAGCCCGGCGAACTTGCACAGCAGCCAGCCGCGCAGGCACCAGCTGGAGTAGTTGCGACTGGAGATGGTGAGCGAGGCCTTCGCCATGCGGGCAGCTTAGCATCCGTTCGCGGCTTCTGCATGACGGGGTAGGGCGGCCCCGGCGCCCCGTCCAACGCCATGCGGCCGGCGCGCCGACCCACCCCCCGATGGCGCTATTTTCGGCAGCCGGGCTTGCGGGGCGCCCCGGTCCGCGCCAATCCTACTTCTGCTGCACCGCAACACAGGTTGCAGCGCAGGCGGCGGCGACTTCCGCGCCGGCATTTGGAACATGAAACCGCGCGCCGAGGGTCGGCGAGGAGGCGAATGCTCTACCCCGCGTTCCAGGCCTATACCGACCTCATGGCGCCGGCGCGGCTGGCGGCGGGGTTGGCGAACGGCGCCCTGGCGCTCGGCCCGCCGTGGCTGCGCAGCGTGCCGCCGCTGAACCAGATCGCAGCCTCGTGGGAAATGCTGACCCGCGCCGGCCTCACCCACAGCCGCCCCGACTTCGGCATCCGCGAAGTGATGGTGGCCGGCGAGCTGCGGCCGGTGACCGAGGAGGTGGTGACAGGCACGGTGTTCGGCCAGCTGCTGCGCTTCCGCAAGGAGGGCGATCCCCCGAAGCCTCGGGTGCTGGTGGTGGCGCCGCTCTCGGGCCACTTCGCGACGCTGCTGCGCAACACCGTCGAGGTGCTGCTGCCCGACAACGACGTCTACATCACCGACTGGCTCAACGCCCGCGACGCGCCGACCGCCGACGGCGTGTTCGGCTTCGACGAGTACGTCGACCACGTGATCGCCTTCCTGGAGGCGATCGGCCCCGGCGCCCACCTGCTCGGCGTCTGCCAGCCCTGCGCCCACGCCCTGGCGGCGGTGGCGCTGATGTCCGAGGACGACAACCCGGCCATGCCGCGCAGCGTCACCCTGATGGCCGGCCCGGTGGACACCCGCATCAGCCCCACCAAGGTCAACGAGCTGGCGGTCAACCATCCGATCGAGTGGTTCGAGCAGCAGCTGATCTCCACCGTGCCCGCCCGCTGGGCCGGCGCCGGCCGCCGGGTCTATCCCGGCTTCGTCCAGCTCACCGCCTTCATGCTGATGAACCTCGGCCGCCACGTCGACAGCCACGTGGACATGTGGACCAACCTCGCGGTCGGCCGCTTGAGCGAGGCCGAGACCCAGAAGGCCTTCTACGACGAGTATTTCGCCGTGCTCGACCTCACCGCCGAGTTCTACCTGGAGACCGTGTCGCGGGTGTTCCAGCAGCACCTGCTGCCGAGGGGCGAGCTCACCTGCCACAACCGCCGCATCGACCTCGCCGCCATCCGCAAGACCCACCTGCTCACCGTCGAGGGTGAGCGCGACGACATCTGCTCGGTCGGCCAGACCGTCGCCGCCCACGACCTCTGCACCGGCGTCTTCGCCAACCGCAAACGCCACCACCTGCAGCCGGGGGTGGGGCACTACGGGGTGTTCAGCGGCCGCAAATGGGCGACGCAGATCTATCCGCTGGTGAGGAA
>Ga0302325_10027628_pt1 | contig 11760 bp, 16 predicted proteins | sample Palsa_T0_2_FD_201948 | JGI IMG/M metagenome (GOLD analysis project Ga0302325, IMG submission 201948) | Peat permafrost microbial communities from Stordalen Mire near Abisko, Sweden - Palsa_T0_2 | ecosystem: Environmental > Terrestrial > Soil > Palsa > Peat permafrost | place: Sweden: Abisko... | reverse complement strand
CACTCCCAACCGGAGTACCAGTAACTCAGTACATCACAGACCTGCCAGCGTACTCAGATCTTGGAGGATGTGCTTCCGATGCTGTATCATACGTTGTGCAGGGTCTCACGAATGAAAAATGTCCCGCAGCAGCTTCTTTTCTTGTAAGCTACTTGTGTCATTGAGTCTAATTTCTGAAAACAAAATACTGACCGACTCAGGCGAGTTGCGCTTGCACCAAAGACCAAAACTCCCTCGCCGTCAGCGAATCGATCAACTCTATGGTTAATGAAAATTGCGGCTCAACGCACTCGGAAGATTTGACATCGGCACAAGCCGTGTTTGCAGGCTACTGCGAGATGGGAAACGGCACAACCTCCTTTCCAACTGCATCATACCTCAAAGGAGACGTGACATACTACATTACGGATCTCCCAACCTACTCATCTCTCGCAAATTGTGCCCAAGAAGCTGTTTCCTACCCAGTTGGTGGGCTCGTACGAAATGACTGCCCTACCGATCCTCGGGGTGCCGTCTCCTGCCTTTGCGTCAAGGACTCAAATTCCCAAGCATTAAACAGCGCAATCATCAGCCAGGTCAGTGAGAACTGCGGTACAACGGCTACTGAAGATGTGACCAGCGCGTTGGGAGTGTTTGCATTCTACTGCAGCGCAGGCAAAGGGCTCGTCACTCCCTCAGGAGTAACTGCATCAGGTGAATCTCCCTCCCAGTTCTCTCTTAAAGGGATATTCCACTAACTAGAAGTCTAGCAACAACAATCCCCTACGGCACTGGTGCAGGTTCAAGGACAAGCGCCAAAACCGGACCCGGTGTATCCTCCGGCCCAACAGCAACCAACACAAACACTGGATCAACCATCCAACTCCCGGGGCTAGGTTCCTCTTCCAAAAAGGCCCCCATCGGCGCAATAGTAGGAGGCGTCATCAGCGGTCTCATCGTCATCGGCTTCATCCTCGCCGCAGGTGTATGGATCCCAGGGCTTCTTACATCCTTTGTCCTTTACTCAAATTACTCCATTCTACTCTGGAAACATGGACTAGTCTCATGTGCTCTAGAAACAGGCAGAAGAAGTCTTCGTTGTCCATGAAATCCTTACTCCAAAAACATTCTCAAATAGACAAATGCTGACTCTCCCGCTATCCAGTGGATACTATCTCGACCCAAAAAACCACCCGCTCCCACAGAGCCTCGCACGGAAACTCAGGATCCCAACGCCCTACCTTCCGAAAAAGAAGCAGTCGGGAGTCCAGTGAATAAGTTCGATCAACCGATTATGCGGAAGCCGATACCGAGCGTGAGCGTGAGTCCTGTCTCACCTGTCGCTGCAGAGGAGAGTGGTTTAGAGCACGCGCCGGGGATGGAAGCGGAGCCTGTGATGTCAGCAACAATGTTTCCGCCGCGGCCGGGGCATCAAGAGGTTTCGGGGTCGGCTGTTCCTAGGTTACAGAGAGCGGAGGACTTGCCGGAAGTTGTGAACTCGGGTCACCATCCGGAGATGGATGCTGGAGGAGCTATGCCTCCTGGGGAGGTGATGGCTTCGCCTGTTCAGCGTCCTATTGAGCTCGGTGAGGGAAGACCACCTAGGCCGCCGGGACCGAATATGTATGAGGGGCGTGGTTGGTAGTAGGTGGAGTGGATGGACCTGGTGTTGATGGGGTCTTGAGTCATGCTTGTATATCCTGTTTTGTTTTAGCGAACTGTAAGAAGATTTGGTGGATTTTGGAGTATTGGAGTTTGCAGAAGTTGGGGACGGCATTCTGAAGTATGAGTCAGATACTCTGATGTGGACCTGGTTCATCTATAACTATCTTAGTATATAGCTTTGATATGATCATAATTGAGCTCTTCCGAGCTTCAGATCCTCCCAGTGATCCTCGTGGAAATCAACATAGGTATGCCCCTTGCCTTTTCCGTCAATCCATAACACTTTGTCATGCGGCTTTACCCTAGCGGGGTCAACGCCTTCTTCTCGCAAGGGGACTTTATTTTGCTTGTTGTTGTGGATAGGAGTCATTTCTTTGACGATGCGTAGGAACATCGGGACGGCGTATTTGGGGAGATGTGTTCTTGTGTATCTGAATTTTGTAAGTACTCTTGTATGTAGTCGTTTAAGCATTAATAGAGCCATACTTCAAGAATCCTGCGAAATCAAAGTGCATCTTCACATTGGGATCGATGTAAACAGCGGCACAACCTGCTCTTCCGTCATGTGATGGCAAGGAGACACCATAGACGTTGGCCTCAACGACGCCTGGATATTTTCCGAGTACCTCCGCAACTTCAGCAGTGCTGACGTTCTCTCCCTTCCATCTAAAAGTATCTCCCAATCGATCCATGAAGAACCACCGTCCATCGGGCGTTCTCCGAAGTGCATCTCCAGATCTATACCACAGATCACCCTTCTTAAACACATTCCTTTCAAACTTCCTCTTTGTTGCTTCCGGGTTGTTGTAATAGCCAGCAAAATTCTTAACATCTGGAACTTGAACAATAATCTCTCCTCCTTTTTCAAACGGTTGTCGATACGCAAAACCTGTCTTAGGATCTCTAGCAATTGCTCCCGAAGCTTGATCGATGAGCACTGGTACAAAGAGATTCCTGGTCTGATATCTCAAGATTGCACCGTGATGCCCAACGCAGGCAGCTAAGTAATCGCCCCTGCAATAGATAGCCAGCCCAAAGACTCCCTCGGATGAATTGAAGAATTCAACAACCTCTGGAACTCCGAATCGCTCTCGGAACTTAATCCATACATCAGGTCGCAAGCCATTTCCGTACATACAACGCACTTGGTGATCTCTGTCGAGAGGTGAAGGAGGCGCGGCAAGGAGATACCGAGCTGTTTCTCCCACATATGTGATCCAAGTTGCACGGGAGTCATGAACCTCATACCAGAATTTCGACGTGCTGAATTGTTTGCCAATGCAGAGTGTAATGCCAGTCATCATGCAGGCCATCGCTATTACGCCTCCAGTACCGTGGTAGTAAGGCATGCAATCGTACCATCTGTCATCCTCCAGGACGAGGCTATATCCTGCAGCTTTCTAGTATACAGTTAGTGTCTGAAATTCATGGGGACATTGAGGGATTGAGAAGGGTCTTTACCGTTGCCCCGCTTACAAAACCTCGATCGATTTGGTAAGGAACTCCTTTGGGCATTCCAGTTGTTCCACTGGTGTAAAACATAGCCATGGCCCAATCTCCTTTCACGCCTTGCCGATAAGCGTCTGCAGGTCTCTCTGCCTGTTGACTCCGAATCTCCTTTTTGGCTTGTGAATCCACGATACGAATTTTCATTCCAAGATCTCCCTCTATTTGAGCTTGCGCTTGTTCAATCCTTGCCCTCAAAGCAGCATCCTCATCAACCAAGAGCAGAGTGGCTCCGCTGACTTTCAAACAGTGAATCAATGCATTCCCGGCCAGGTTATAATTGATCATTGCCGGTGCTGCACCAATTGCCCAAAGTCCCAACCAAGCAAATATGAAGTCCGGCGAATTCGTCAGATAAAAGGCCACATAATCGTGAGGCTTAACTCCCTGTGACAAGAACCACTGGGCATATTCATTCGCTCGATCGTAGGTTTGGGCCCAGGTACAGCAACCCTCCCTGCTCCAGAGACAGTCATTGTTGGGTATTTGTTTCACAGCATCTTCGAAGAAGTAGTAAAGAGATTGTCGTTTCTTGGCAACTGATTTCAAGTCTAAAGTTAGAATAACTATTTTCTTCTATGGGTTCTTTGGAGACTCACCAGCCTCTATATAGAGCTTTTTAATAGCTCTAACCTTTCTCAATTCTCGAATATCTTTCCTCAATGCGTACTTTCCGTCCAGATACATTTCTCCAAGTACCATGCCCGCAGCAGCAGCAGCTGTGACTATCCAGGACCCTCATGTTAGCATTTGAATCCAAAAACCCTAGGGTCCTATGACTGAGATGTTTAAAAAATCCTTTGGTCTTATCTTCGCTGAGGATCGGACATTCTCGTCGGGAAAAGGTGCTAAAGAGTTGCTTACCGAGAGCCATTTTCTGTTGGCGACTCGGTCAGTCGGTACACACTTCCTTTTTTACAATATCGAACCCCCCAAACGAGCTGTCAAATATTCCGTCGACGACAAGATTAAATGTTTTGAATACCTCTCTATTTCAAGCAGAACCAGAGGCAACAGAGTACAGGTGGCCATTGCCCCACATTGGCAACGTGCGCAATCGCCGAGGCCCATCATTAATCAAGTTCCATGCAAGCATCCCCAGATTTTGTAACCCCGCCGTAAAGCCCGCCCATGCATGAGGCGGTGGCGAGGGGTCGGCATGGATGTCCTGCCGTTTGCCGTCTCCATGTTGCTTGTTCCGAAGTCGTTCAAGTCCAACTCGAATGGAGGTCACGGCTGTGTATATCAAATCTGAAGTTCTCCCTATATAACTGGTACATTTCCATCTTGAAAACACTGCTTGGACTCAGGACATTGAAACATGTAGAATGGTAAAAAACAAACAAATGAAAAGTTCTCGAAAATGAAGCTAAGAAGCTAATAGTGGGGGTAGAGGTAGACCGTGTAGCGTCACCATGCCAGGGGTGGCATGGTGAACATCATTTGCGTCTCTCGATGCTTCAGCTTTATTAAATAAGCTCATTGAACAAGCTCCCCACCATCACAATGACCACCATGGCTGCAATCGAGCAAGTTCCCCTGCTGCCGCAAGAACTCGAAGATGGCAGCTCAAGCGCAATCCCCGAACCCGAACCCGAACGACCAGAAGGAATCACCGAAGTGAAAGCGCCCAGAGCGCCAGCGCGTAGGTGCCTCCAATCCTCAAAGGCATACCCTCCAACTAACTGCTTTTGTTTTCAGCGACAGCATTCTACGCACGCTCTCACCTGCCTCCCTAATCACAGCTATCTAACACCCCTCAGTCTCAAGCCATCCGCACCCCCTCCATGCTCTTCATCAGCGGGCAGATGTCGCGCGACCAACGCCGCGAAGGAGGAATGGTCCGCGTGATGCAGCCGGTGGATGCGATTGAGCAATGCATGCACGACATCTCTGGCATCTTGGTGGCAGGAGGGAGCTCATTCCATAAGGTTGTGAAGGTCACCGTGTATATTTTGACAGATTTGCCGGTGGGGTATCGACAGATTTTTGAGATGGTGTATAAGGCGTATTTTGAGAGTAAGCCGGCGAGGACGGTGGTGGAGGTTTCGAAGTTGGAGTATAATTCGAGGATTGCGCTTGATGTGATTGCGCTGGTTTAGGTGAGTCATGGATGAGCTCCTTGAGGGGAGGAAGGTAGGTGTGTAGCTGCGACCGCATCCAAAACCATATCTGGCTTCGCTATTATTGATTTCTGATTTGCTTGTGCACCCCTGATGCTGCGTTGCGGTGGTCCAATAGACGTCTTGGTGGTGATAGGATGGGGAGTATTTTAGAAAGTGCTAGAAAGTACTTGCAAGAATATTTCAGTACGTACTTCCACGTTCCAAGTGCACTTTCAACTCAGTTGCTACAAGGGAACCCTCCAATCTCAAGGCGACTTGCTCAACAGCCAAGATCACATTACAATAATCTCAAATATCAAAAGAGAAGATCAAGTCATAGTGACAGATTATCATTAATTATTCCATGACATCTTATTTTGAGTACAATGCATTAATCCGTATTTCATTACACACTTTATTATCCTCCTCATCTCATCCTCAGTCTTTTAAAAGACACCAGTTCTATCTCCAACAGGGTTAACCTCAATAATACCCACACCAGAGATAGTATTTTCATCCGAAGCCTTGGTGCTCACACCATCAGCTGTGCTGAGCACAACATACACCTGTCCAGTTGGAGCGAGAGTGCTTCCACCGCCAGCTGGGAGAGAATCAACCTTCAAATCACCGCTGTTGCCTTGAGTCATGTATGTCTTGACGTAGTACGTGTCAAGACCGGAGAAAAACACGGCGTACACGTCCTCGTTTGCGGTGATCAACTTCGCGGCAAGAGCGTTCTTGTATGCGTGGGTGAAGGTGACTGGGGAGGAGCCAGCGGTGTATGGGTATTGGGTTGGTTGGATAGTGAGCGCTGGGAAGGCCTTGAATGGGAGTGCTGGATCACCTGCTGCGAAGCCGGTGATGAATTGAGCGGCAAGTGAGAAAACGGAGTTAAAATCGAGGGGTGTGTCGAAGGGCTTAGGGAAAGGTGACTCCTTGAGGGCGGCACGGATGTATGAGGAGTGGCGGGCCTCGACGGTCAAGATTGAGCCGGCGACGGTGAGGTATGCCTTGTTGGCGATTGCGGCGGCAGCACCCTGTGGTTGTTAGTACGGGTTGTCTGTTTGCAAAAAGGGAAGCATACCAAATAAGCAGAGACACCAACACCCTCGAGAACTGAAGAGAGGGCGACGAAGGACGCAGCGTCGGTGGAGGGGAAAGAGTATGTTGCCTCATGGACAGCGGCAGCCCCGAGAGCTCCAGACAGGAACGAGACGTGAGTCTGTACCTTCGTTAACATCTGTTCCATAACAAACTAACGTCAACAGGAACACAAACCTCCTCATCATAGTAGATCTCCTTCAAGTTATCATAGAAAGGATCCGGGAAGCCAGCGGCAACGAAGTCAGCTTGAGTATAGTTGGCCAGGCCCTCCTGGTAGAACTTGCGCTCAAGATACTCGAGAGTAAGAGCATAGTTCAGGATAGTGACATCGCCTCCTGGAGGAGGGTTGAAGTCCGTTGCATAGGAACCATCACGTTGCTCGACTGGAGCTGCGGAGACAAGGCCAACAACCAAGACGGGGACGATTACTGAGTAACGCATTGTGAGAGATATAGAGATAGTGATATTCTTTTTTCGTGGAGGAAGAGGGTGCGTGAGAGAAATAACAGAAAATCGGAAGGAAACACTTCTGATATAAGAAATCTAGGAGGAGATGAATGATGCGCTGAAGAGCGGGGGATCAACGTAGGCCATGGCAAATTGTCATCGAAACTGCATACTGACTTCCCGATGAGAGCTAAGACAGCGTTCACGATGTGCCGGAGGGGCATGTTGCCATCCCATCCAGCGTTGTCGAGACATCTTGGCCTGGAAGCTCGTAGTTCCGAGTGCGTATGGCCACCACCAAAAGCTCAAGCTCATCCAGGGAGCAGGGGCAGCAAGCAGACTTCATCGAAGCTATTCCATTTTCCAGGTCCCCGAATCCGGCTAGCTTCTTGATTCGAGGAAGAAACACAAATCTCGGACGGATTTGGACATAGCCCTGCATATTCGAGAGCTTACATTTCTCCAAGAATCATCGTAGGCAGTCTCACCTCAAGGACCCCTAACCTTCCGAATACCCAGAGATCCCGTGCCATTCGTGACGTAGGGGGGGACACAAAGATACTTGTGCATCTTGTCTAACCCCAAGCAAGCGAGAAAGCGCGAAGCGAGAAATCATCGCCGTATTGGATGATTGAAGACCTGTGTCTCAGCCCGCTCTTGTGCTGTGCACCCAATGGTAACAGCGCACCCCTCACACCAGAATGCGTTTCTTTCCTTTTCGGGGTTCCACATCAGCTAAGCTTAAGTTTAAGCTTTGTAATAGTGCGATCCTTAGGGGCCAGTTGGTGATCGGCGGCGTCCTTCGGAATGGGGAGGTTCCGAAAGCTGGGAAGGAGACGAACATCCGAGAGATATGGGATTCGTTGGAATGGCTTTCTTTCATGGCTTACACTTCGTTGGGCTTACATATGTGCGTTGGCAGGGCTTTCTGCGTCTTGTCAAATATGTCGAAGATTCGGCAAGCGCCAGAGATGGCTTCGATGATTTGAAATGTTCACGCGGAGGAGGAGCTTGCCTTAGTGGCAAGCTCTAGCAGCTACCTTACAGCAAATTGCTGTGCGTACTGGCAATATATATTTGGTTTAGTTTCTAAGGCAGAGTGATGCGAATGCAGGGGCATTATTGCATCACACAGTCTCGATGTACCTTCGTACCTCCCTAATCATCAGTTAGTACAACAGAACATCGAAAATAATCTCTTAAGAACTCACCAGTCGGTCACAGCTTCATCCCACATTCGGATCTCATGCTCTCTTGTTCCACCAAAGTGATCCACGAACTCATCTCCAAAGACCTCCCTCGCGATACTCTCCGGTCTCATGAACCTCTCCGTTGCTTCCTTTAAAGTCTTTGCGAGTCTTACCCCAGGATCCGCCTTGCTCCCAACATCTTGACCCTTGCCAAGGGGCGGTTGCTTGATCTCTAATTTCTTTTCCACGCCTCTCCAACCTAGAGCTAATACCGCGGTAAGCACGAAAAACGGATTTGCATCAGCGCCTGGAACTCGGAATTCGAATCGAGTTGCGCCAGGTTTTGAGGTTGGTGGCGCAATCAGTCGAATTGATGCAGCGCGATGCTCGAGTCCCCAAGATACTGTTACAGGAGCCCAGTAATTCTCCACCAAGCGTTTGTAGGAGTTGATTGTAGGTGCAACGATTGGCATGATATCCGGTAGACCCTCGAGCAACCCAGCAAGGAAATGTCGTCCCATGTCTGACAAGCCCTCGATATCTTTATATTTTGCTTCTGTATCTTTCTTTTCGCGGGCGAAAAGGTTTTTTCCATCTTTGTCAACGATCGAAACGTGCATGTGTCCACTATTTCCCGGCAGGCCTTGTCTTGGTTTTGCCATAAAGCATGGGGTGATTCCGTATTTGGTCGCAACCGACTTGACGACATATCTGGAAATGTCAGAATCCATTCAAAAATCCTCAATTCCTCTCTGACTTACTTGAACAATGAAGCTTTGTCTGCCATCTGCTGAATCTCGCCGAAGGATAATGCCGCCTCGAAAACTCCGGGACCACTCTCCGTATGCCATCCTTCTATTCCGCAGTTGAATTTCTCACATGCATTGAAAATTTCATAGTAGTATTCTTGATTATGTACAGGCCTTGTCAAGCTGTATCCAAACATGCCTTCGGTCAGGGAAGGAAGGGATTCAACCGGGTTGTCACGCAAAAAGGTCGCCGTGGAGGAATTGTTTCGTTCGGAGAGCGGCCCATTCGAATCGGTTGGAGGTGCCTTGAATTGAAAGAATTCGTATTCAGCTGCAGTGATATCAGTTCTACTGAATATGCGGGTTTCCAATGGAAAACATACCTCCAGCCATTGCACCATAACCCTTCGCATGCAGCTTGTCGACCGTAGTCTTAAGAATTCCTCTTGGGCATACGCTTACCGGCTTGCCGGAGTCTGGGTCAAAAAAACTGAGCAGGAAAAATGGTACATCATCTTCCCAAGGTATCCTCCTGAAGCTGTTGAGATCTGGGATAGCGATGATATCATGGTATCCATTTTCTGCATTGCTAATCTTCAGCTCTTTGAAGTACGTCTGATCATGCACATCCCATCCATAAACGAGGGAGCAGAATCCGAAGCCTTCCTTAGCAATTGACAAGAACTTTTTCTTCGAGACTAACTTCCCACGCAGTAATCCATCCACATCGACGCCTGCAAGCTTGACCTTAGTGTCATTCTTGAGAAGATCGGGCAGGGTCTCGAGAGTGATTTCATCCATCTTCTTTTCTGACATGATGTCTTGCAGCTTTGTGGAACGGAAAGATAAAGTTGGCGTGCTCGAGATGGAGAATGAAGCTCGGTGAGAACTTGGAAGTTCAGCTCAAAGTGACCAATTGCCAACTGTTGAAGATGCTGGAGAGTCCTCAATCGGTCGTATCACTGTGCATGTGTGAGAAGAAGGGCATGGTGGGACTTTGGCACTAGCCTGTTTCGGGAGAAGCGTGATCCCACGCGGCAACAATAGATAACAACAACCGCGAATCACCCCGCAATTGCAACTACGCCTTGCAATAGCAGCACCACCTCCACCTAACCAGTAGGTCTTTAACCCACAGACCATCGGAAACTCGTTCAACAATATTAGGAATCATCTAGCCAGTCTACAGAATAAATCAAACACGCTCACTCGAGAATTCGCAACTCTAGGGAATGCGCCGCCTGTTGGTCGCGCAGCTCTAGCAAACTTGCAATCAGATCTTAGCGGCTGTCACGGAACTCAAGGCAGAGTAGGGAATAGTTTCTCACTCTCGGAACCCTACTAATATCGAGTTATAGAAGCTTCAATCACCGAGCTCGGTTTGCAAATGCTCGCGTCTCTACCCTCAGCGATGCAAATTGCCCCCCTCCACGCAATCACGACCAACACACCGATACCTAATTCCCGGCGGACCTAAGAGCTCTGAGAAACCTCCGTAAGCGTCCAGGGATCCCAGAGTGACGTCAATTAACTTTAGTGCCAGAACGACCGCAACTCCGCGTTATCTTGACTACGCTTAGCGTCCCCTAGGCGAACAATACCACCGCCGCTGATCTGAAGAACCAGCTGCGGATCGAGATCGGATGCGGTGTGGAAGCGTGACATGATAGGTTAGGATAGTAATACATAGACGGCGTTTTAGATAGATTAGGCATTTCCGGGGCGTGTCATTGCAATTTGCAAGAAGAAGGGGAGGGGAGTTTTGCGATAAGAGCTCGAGCTAAGTAGCTAACAGGGAAGCGGATGGGAGGCTTGGGCTCTGGACTCTGGAGCTCCGTGAGCAGCCCAATCAGCGGTGAGCTGTCAAGCCCACACGCAGGTCGAGTAACCCCTCTCCCTCCGTTGCGTTGTACAACGTATTCGCGTGCGGCCGCTAGCGCGGACACTGTCTCAGCAGACGAGGCGAATCAGACTCTGCGTCTCTTTTTGTTTTCGGCCAACCACGGATTAGTCATGACGAAGGACCCTGAGCTCCCTCAATCCCGTGACAAAGCTCCATACAAAGTGCTGTCCCTAACGCGAGCCGGAAGATGGACCAGAACCCAACTGTCACGCTCGTGGACCCTCCTTCGGGACGTCGGTACGGTATTCGGCCAAGCCCAGCTGGTTCAAAGGCCGACGCGTGACCCATGGCGCGTTGCATACTGTATTGACACATCGGTGCCTGAGTGCGACTCGGCTCTGCGCTGAATTGTCCAGTAGCAAATTCTCCGGGTGGTGACTCGTGATTATCCCCTTCTCGCAGTCCGGTGATGCATGAGCGGTCAGGCTGTGGGTGCCCGGAGTCGTGGTCTTGGTGTTCCTTTACGAGTATAAGGACGACGAGCACCGAGAACGGAGCCCATCCTCCACACACCACACCTCTTTTCGTTTTGTCATCAACAATTTGCCATCATATATTATTGCCTTCCCCTTCTCCTACTCTGCTCAACCTCGCTTCCTCTTTTCTGCTCTCTATTGTCGTTGGCGCACCTTATCGCTTTCATCTCAAGAAGTTCTGTAAGTTCGTCTCGACTGTATGGCTATCGTTTGTGCAGAAGAGTCATTCTAAGCGAGCATTCCGGATTATCTTTCTTTGTTCGGCCATGATATCACGGGACAGTCGCTTTTGAGGCTGATATTTATCTTCAGAACATCACTTTTGGAGTGCATTCAAAATTCATACTCAAGATGGGTGACGCCACGGCCAGCAGTTCGCGCAGCAGCAGTAGCAAGGGCCACACCATTAACAGCTTCGGCATGGGAAGACTCCACCACAAGAATGCCATAGTCACGGGAGCAGCTGGGTACGTTTTCAACTTATGTCCTTACTTCTTTCTTATAGTTCCCAGACTGTTTACCGACTGGGAAGCGTCATTTTACTCCATTCAGGGGTTCCTCAACAACATAAACACCTGATCACATGATCTAACCTGATTTCGATTTAACCCTTTAGTAATGAAAAATACACAAGAT
>Ga0302325_10027624_pt1 | contig 11760 bp, 8 predicted proteins | sample Palsa_T0_2_FD_201948 | JGI IMG/M metagenome (GOLD analysis project Ga0302325, IMG submission 201948) | Peat permafrost microbial communities from Stordalen Mire near Abisko, Sweden - Palsa_T0_2 | ecosystem: Environmental > Terrestrial > Soil > Palsa > Peat permafrost | place: Sweden: Abisko... | reverse complement strand
GGGAACCGTATATATCGGCGACATGGCCAACTTCCGGGTGCGCGAGATCATCCCCGCGGCATCCGGTTTGCTTCCCCCGGTGGTTTCCGCAAACGGGGTGGTGAACGGGGCCAGTTTCGTGGTTGGTCTGACGGTTGCGCCCGGCTCCCTGGCGGCGATCTTCGGCTCGAACTTTGCATCGGCGACTACCATTGCCGGATCTGTTCCGCTGCCCACAATGCTGGGGCAGACCAGCGTGACTTTCGATGGCATCCCAGCGCCGTTGTTCTTCGTGTCTCCCGGGCAGATCAACGCCCAGGTGCCGTTCACGCTGCCTGCGGGCCCAACGACCGTGCAGGTCACCCAGTCGGGAATGTCCAGCGCGATGCTGACCACGGACATGGGCGTGTTCTCGCCCGGAATTTTCCTTCTCGATCAGGCCGGTACGGGCGCCATCTTCGACGCGGTGACATTCGCGATCATAACGAGCAGTTCTCCAGCGCGCCCGGGAGAGGTGATCGCCATCTACGCTACGGGATTAGGGCCGGTGTCGCCGGCGGCTGTAAGTGGAGCTGCTGCTTCCAACCCCTCCACGACCAGCACTCCAACAGTCACAATCGGCGGGATCAACTGCCCCATCCTTTACTCGGGCCTCGCCCCGACGCTCGTGAGTATTTATCAGGTCAATGTAACGGTACCGGCCGGATTGTCCGCCGGCAACCAGTTAGTGCAGATCGGCATCGGCGGCATACTGAGCGGCACCGCCAATTTGGCCGTGGCGCCTTAAAACAGGCACGCCGCTTCTTACTAAATTCCGTAACGGATTTCGTGCCTGCCAACAAGCGGACGTGCGCCCCGGCGGGGCTTCTCCTTGCGTATGTATCTTTTTGCTCAATGGTTTATGGCTTACCCGCTTTGGGTGTCGGAGTGCTTGGTATTTGGCGTCATGTGTTGGACGGCTGGTTTCCAGCCGCGATACCAGGGCGTCCTCCTGGTGAGTTCGGACAAACGAATGAACGATGTGCTTGGAAGACTGAACACCGAACCCCGCATGAGCGCCTCAACGGGCACGACTTCAATCCGGGTACGGCCATTTTCCATCGCCCGCTCGCGCGGGGTCTTTCTCGCCGTGGAACTGGCGCTGCTGAGCGCGGCTTTGTTCGAAGCGGTGAGAAACCGGGCAACCTTCGGGGCCTGCTTCCTTATGGTCTGTTGCGCGCTCGCCGTCTATCTGAAGGTGCTGGACAGGTCGCTCGCTCGTTCCGGTAAAGCGCGGTTCTGGCTCGATCTCAGCGAAGCTCTGTGTTGTGGAATCGGCGCGGGGATGCTGATTCGCTACAGCTTTCCGGTACTGGGCTCCGGAATGGATGTGGCCTTGGCGGGATTGCCTCTGGCGGGCATGCTCCCGGTGGTAATTCGGCATTTGGCCGTGCGCGAAAAGCTCGTTGAAAGCATGCTCATTATCGGCAACGGGAAACTGGCTGCAAAACTGCACCAGGCGCTGTCCACCGGTAATTCAACTTCCGGGCAACGGGATACCAGCGATGTGCTGCAATTTCCCGGCAGCCAGGCCGAGTCAGGACGCGTAACCGATTTTTCACAACTGCCGGACATTCTGCAGCGTGAGCGAATCTCACGCGTCATCGTAGCCGAAGAGGATGCTCAGAGCCGGAATAGACTGGCAGCCATGCTGGTGACTCCCTGCCTTGGCGGGTTGCTGGTCAACGAGGCCGGCGATTATTACGAGCGGTTCTTCGGGAAGGTCTGGATCGACACGCTGACCGCTGAGTGGTTTGTCTATACGAGCGGATTCAGAAGAACCAGGGTTAACATTCTCGCCAAGCGCTGTTTCGACGTCTTTTTCGCTCTCTTTCTGCTGACGCTGGCTTCTCCGGTGTTACTGGTTATTGCGATTGCGATCAAGCTGGATTCGGCGGGTCCCGCGCTCTTCCGGCAATTGCGCGTGGGGCTGGACGGGAAGACTTTCGTCATTTACAAGTTCCGCTCCATGCGCCAGGATGCCGAGTTCCACGCCGGACCAACCTGGGCGAAGGAATGCGACGACAGAGTGACGCGCATCGGCCGCGTGCTGCGGCGGTTCCACCTCGATGAGATCCCGCAGGCGGTCAACGTCCTTCACGGCGAAATGAGTTTTGTGGGGCCGCGCCCCGAACGGCCCTATTTCGTGGACCGGCTGGCGCAGGAGATTCCGTATTACAACGTTCGTCACTGCGTGAAGCCCGGCATCACGGGATTGGCTCAGGTGAAGTATCGATACGGAGCGTCGGTCGAAGACGCCGTAGAAAAGCTCCAGTACGACCTGTATTACGCCAAACACTGGTCCTGTGTCTGCGACGTCGAGATCTTAATACAAACGGTAAATCTCCTGTTGGCGGGAAGAGGGAGCCGGTGACGCGCCGAGGCGCGGAATAATTCCTGCGATGGCTCCTATAATCTTCTGGATCTCACTGGCGTTGGCTGCGTATGTGTACATCGGTTATCCGCTGGTATTGATGGCGTGGCGCAGGCGCGTGCGCAAGCGCGCCTGCAAGCCGGCGCTGGTGGCCAACTTTGCGGATGGACGCATGGGTGCGGTCTCGGGGGCTTTGATCCTGCCGGACGAACACGGACGCGAAGCTCGCGACGGGGCGGGGGCCACCGGAGCGATCTATGCCGTGCGCCGTTCCCTGTTCACGCCGCTGCCCGCGGGCGACAGGGCGGAATGCGAATACCGGAGGAAGAGGCGCACACTCACCGGCAACTACCAGCTGCTCGCGGAAATGCCGGAGCTGCCGTTGTTCCGGCGCAATCCCATTTTTGTGCAATTGATTTCTCATAAGGTGGGGCGGAGTTTGGGATGACGATGACGGCAATCCGCGAGCGCACGGCAATCCGCGCGGAAACCATTTCCGATTACCAGGCCTTTCTGAATCTGGCGCCGGCGTGGAACGAAGCCGTGAGAGCCGCCGGGATCGATCATCCGTTTCTGGAGCACGCCTGGCTGCGTACATGGTGGGAGTGCTTCGGCGAGGGCAGCTCGCTTCACATTGTGATCGTGAAGGAGGGCGATGAGATTGTCGCCATCGCGCCGTTGATCCTGACGCCCGTCCGGATGTTCGGCATTCCGGTGCGGCGTTTGGGGTTCTTCTATAACGCGCACGTCCCGCGCGCCGGTTTTATAGGGGACGCGTACCGGGCAATCTGGGATCATTTGCTCTCCGAACGAAAGTCGTGGGATGTGCTGCAACTGTGCCAGCTTCCGGAAGGATCGCCGACGCTCAAAGAAGTGCGCAGGCTGGCGGGCCGGGACAACTTTCCCATCGGCGTCTGGTTTTCCGGAGCGTCTCCTTACATCTGTTTAGACACGTCCTGGGCCCGATACCATGACGGCCTGGCAACGAAGCATCGCTCCAATCTTCGAAACCGCTTCAAGCGCCTGAACCAAACCGGACCGGCAGCCCTCGAAACGGTGACCGCGAAGGAATCCCTGTCGGATGCGCTCGAAGCCGGACTGCGGCTGGAAGAATCGGCGTGGAAGGGCGAGGCCGGCACGGCCATTTCGTGCGATCCGCAGGTGCGGAGATTTTACGAAACCTTCGCCGGCCGCGCGGCGGAGCGGAAGTGGCTGCGGCTTAATTTTCTGAAGGCGGGCGCACAGTGTGCAGCTTTCGACTATTCGCTCGAGTACAAGCATCGGATCTTTTTGCTGAAGCTGGGCTACGATCCGGCGTTTTCGGCCCTTTCGCCTTCGAATCTGCTGCTGTCGATGGCGCTCGAGCGCGCCTTCGAACAAGGTCTCGACAAGTACGACTTTCTGGGAGAGAGCGCGGACTGGAAGCGCTGCTGGGCCAAAGACGAGACGCCGAACTACTGGCTCTTCGTATTCAACAACAGCTTCAAAGGACGCTTTCTGCATTTCATCAAGTTCCGGATTATTCCGTGGCTGAGGAAGCAATGATGTACGTCTCCTCCTGGCCCGGACTGGCGTTGCGGGAACTGCTGCCCGCGCGCTCGGCGACCGCGCCGCCGTATCCGCTGAACGCGGCTCACCGGCATTGCTTCTGCGTGGCGCGCAGCGGCATTTATCATTTGTTCCGCGCGTTGCGGCTCCAGCCCGGCGAAACGGTTCTGGCCCCCGACTATTACAGCGGCAATGAAATCGCCGCGATCGGGGCGGCGGGAGCGTCGGTGGTTCACTATCCGATCCGGCGCAATCTGGAGCCGGACATGGAGGCGCTCGCACGCATCGCGAGGCAGATCGTCCCGCGGGTTATTTATGTCATTCACTACCTCGGTTGGCCGCAACCGATGGCGGAGATCGAAGCCCTGTGCCGGGAGACCGGCAGCATCCTCGTCGAGGATTGCGCGCTGTCTCTTCTCAGCCGGCACGACGGCCGCTGGCTGGGCACTTTCGGCGACTATTCCATTTTCTGCCTGTACAAGACTCTGCCGGTTCCGAACGGCGGATTGCTGATTCGCAACAACCAGTCGCTTCCGGAACTGGACGGCCTGACGCTCGAACGCTGCCCCGCGCTCGCCGCCGCCGGGCGAAGCGTGGAACTGGCGTTCGAAACTCTGCGGTCGCGCGCGAACCGGACCGGCAAGGCCCTGTTCGCGATCAAGCAGACGATCGGCAGGACATTGCGGGCGGCGCGCGTGCGTCACGTTCCGGTGGGCGATATCGGCTGGAACATCGCGAACGTCAACATCGCCATGTCGGGTGTCAGCGATCGCGTGATGCGGTCGCTCGACTACGAGCGCATTATTGAAACGCGCCGGAGCAACTTTCTGCTGATGCGGCAAAGGCTCGGAGGCCGGGTGCGGATGCTTCGGGAGGATCTGAAGGAAGGCGTTTGTCCGCTGTTCTTCCCCATCCTCGTGAAGGACAAACACGCGGCGGCCCAAGCCTTGCGGCAACGGGACATCGGCGCGGTGGAGTTCTGGAACGATCGGCAGGACAACCCCTGCATCGGTCCGGACGCGCGCTATCTGCGGTCGCACGTGCTGGAACTGCCGATTCATCAGGGTGTCACGCCGGCACAGGTGGAGTATACAGCCGATCAGGTGTTGCGCCTCCAGCTGGAGCCCGCGCCATGTTGACCGTAGAGCGAGTGAGCGACACGGCCGCATTTGCAGGGCTGCGCAAGGAGTGGGACGAGCTTGTCGGGGCGAGCGAGCCTGCCTGCGTATTCCTGACCTGGGAATGGCTTCACACCTGGTGGAAACATCTGGCCGGGGATCGAAGGCTCTCCATCGCGGCAGTGCGCCGCGGAAGTGAGTTGGTGGCGCTCGCGCCGTTCTGTCTGCAGGCTCGAAGCCTGTTTTCGACGCTGGAGTTTCTCGGGAGCGGGTTCGTGGGATCGGATTATCTCGATGTCATCGTGCGGAAAGACAGCGGCACGGAAGTTCGCCAGGCGTTGACCTCCTGGATGGCCGGCACGAGCCGTCCGCTTAAGCTGACCAACATCAGGAAGGGCGAGAGCGTGGCCGCCGGCATACTCGCGGGTTTGCGCGAGAAGGGCTGGAGCGCCGCGGAAACCAGGACCAACATATGTCCTTATATTCCGCTGGCGGGCACGACCTGGGATTCCTACCTTGCGTCTCTGAGCGCCGAACATCGCTACAACTTCAATCGTAAGTGGAGGCGTCTCAACCGGGACTTCGAAGTGCGCTTCGAGCAGGCGAGTACCCGGGAGCAGTGCCAAGAGTCCCTGGACTTGCTGATCGCGCAGCACAACAAGCGCTGGCGCGCCCGGGGCGGCTCGGACGCTTTTCACACCGCGGGCCTGGTTGCGTTTCACCAGGAATGGACTCAGCTTGCGCTCGAGCGTGGATGGCTGCGTTTCTATGTGCTGCGGCTGAACGGGAAACCCGCCGCTTGTCTCTACGGCCTGCTGTACCGCGGAACTTTCTACTTCTATCAATCGAGCTTCGATGAGGCTTATCAACAGGCGAGCGTCGGCCTCATCGCGATGGGACTGGCGATCCAAAGCGCGATCCGCGAAGGCGCGGAGGAATACGATTTGCTGCATGGCGACGAGACGTATAAATCGCACTGGAGCCGCCACAGCCGCGATCTGGCGAGGCTGGAATCGTTTCCGCCGGGCGGCCTCGGCGAGCTCTGCCGTCTTTCCGTCGACCTCGTTCGGGCTTCACGGCAGTTAGCTCGTCGGGCAAAGGCGTGGGTATGATTCGCACCCGGATCAAAACGGCAGCGGCAAGCGTCTTATGCCGCACCGGCCTCGACAGGGTTATAGGCGCCGGCCGCACGCCGCTGATCGTCGGATACCACCGGGTGGTGGAAGATTTCGCGTCGAGCGCGCAAACCTCGATCCCCTCGCTGCTGGTGAGCCGCGGCATGCTGGAGCGGCATTTGGACTGGATTGGGCGACGATACCGGTTCGTCGATCTGGATGAACTGGGCGCATTGCTGGAATCGGGCCGTCCTGTCGGACACATGGATAAGCCGGTGGCGGCGATTACATTTGACGACGGCTATCGCGACTTCCACGATCTCGCGCTGCCCGTTCTGCAAAAGAAAGGCGTTCCCGCGGCGCTGTTCGTTTGCACCGATCTGGTCGGGACGGCGCAGGCCCAGATCCACGACAAGTTGTACCTGCTCCTTGGCAGACGCTACGAGGCCATGCGCGCGTTGCTCGAAACCCTCCCTTTCAGCGGCCTTCAGGAAACGATTCGGACGCTGGAATCGGAGGATTCCGTTCCGGAATCTGCGTTCAGCCCCTCGGTTACGTGGGAAGAGCTGGACAGGATTCGCCGCGCCGGTATTGTGGTTGGATCGCATACCAGGACTCACATCGTGATGACGAACGAGACGCGCGAACGCGTGATCGACGAAGCGGCTGAATCGCGCCGGGAGCTCGAACGGAGGCTCGGCATGGTGGTGCGGCATTTCGCCTATCCCAGCGGGGTTTACAACACAGCCTCCGTGAGTGCCGTGGCCGCCGCGGGCTACCGGTTTGGCTACACGACCTGCACGCACCGGAGCGCCCGGCATCCGCTGTTGACAGTGCCGCGCACTCTCTGGTGGGAGGGCTCCGGGCTCGATTCCAATCGGACCTTGTCGGAGTCCATCATGAGCTGCCAGGTAAACGGCGTGTTCGACCGCGTGGCCGCATGCAGGCAGGACCATGCCTTTTAGCGCCGCGGACCCGATTACAGCCCCAATCGCGGCGCGCCGCGCCGGCGTGCAGGCCGGGCTCGCGACGCCGGCTTCGTATTTGCTGCTTCTCGCATTTCTATTCCTTCTGTATGCCAATACGCCGTTTCTGCTGCCGGCGGCTGAAGTCCTGCGGCCCGCGAAAGTGGTGGCCGGGCTCGCGCTGCTGGCGCTGATCGGCGAGACGATGTTCGGGAAAAGGGAACTCCGGTTCGCCTGGCCCGAGGGCGGGCTGCTGATCGCCTTTCTGGCGGCGGCGGCCCTCTCCTGTCTGACGGCGCTCTGGCCCGGTTACGCGGCCCAAAATGTCGGCGACCTGGCAAAGATGATCCTCACCTTTTTCTTCCTCCTCAATTGCGCAAACAGCGAACGGCGCCTGCGCGGAGTGATGTGGATCATGGTCATCGGCGGTTTGTTCCCGGCTCTCGGCACGCTGAAAAACTATCTGGCCGGAAATATGTATGAGGGCAGAGCGGCGTGGATCGGGATCTTCGCCAATCCGAACGAAGTGGCCTACGCGCTGGTCATCCTGGTGCCTTTGGCGGTGTATCTCGCCACGCCGCGAGGCTGGTGGGTGCGTCTCGTGGTGTCGGCGGTGCTGGTCCTTTTCGCGGCGGCTGTTTATGTCACGTTTTCGCGCGGCGGGTTGATCGCGCTGGGCGCGGTGATCGCACTGATCGGGTGGCGGAAAAAGAACAAGTGGATGCTGGGCCTGACCGTGATTGTGCTGGCGGCCGGTGCGCTGTTTGCCAGCCGCTACTGGTCGCGCGGCGAGGATTTCTCGCAGCTGAACGGCGACGTGACCGTCAATCAGCGCCTCGCGACCACACAGGCGGGCTTCGATATGTTCCTCGATCATCCTCTGACCGGCGTGGGATTCGGGTGTTCGGTGGTCGCCTGGCCTCTGTACGCCCCCGAAGGCGTGTATTCGCGCGGCGCGCTGGTGACCCACAACACTTTCATCCAGGCATTGAGCGAGACCGGCCTCGCCGGCTTCGTCCCGTTCGTCCTGTTGATCGGCGTCAGTCTTTTTCAGATGCGCAAACTGGCGCTGGGGACGGCGGCGGCCGATCTGGGCGCGGCGATCGAAGTCTCGATCTGGGGGCTGGTGTTTTGCGGCATGTCCGGCGGCTATGTGCTGACGTGGTTTCCCTGGTTGTTGCTGGGCCTCGCGGCGGCGGCCAGACAGATTCCAAAGGAGAGTGAATGACGGTCGCGCCGCCACCTGCTTTGCCGCAAGAAGCCATGCCGCGAACCGAGTCGGTCTTCCGGCCGGTATTCGCGCTGATGTGCGGACGGACGCTGGCGTTCGCCGCCACGTTCTTCATACCGGTGGTGCTGGCGCGAGTTTTCGATCCGGCCCGGTTCGCCACCTATAAACAACTGTTTCTGATTCACTCGACGGTCTATCTCATCGCACAGGCCGGGATGGCCTCGAGCTTGTATTATTTTCTGCCCCGCGCGCCTCGCGACGCCGGCCGCTACGCCGCCAATTCGCTGCTTTTTCTCGGCGCGGCGGGCCTCGCCGGTTTCGGCGCGCTGCTGATCCTGAGGCCGCAGATCGCTCACTGGATGAACAACCCCGAGCTCGCCCGCTACATCTCCTGGATCGGCTTGTATCTCTTCCTGATGATGCTTTCCGCCACGCTCGAAATCGTGCTGATTTCGCGCCGCAGGTATGTGTGGGCTTCGGCGTCCTATGCGCTGTTCGACCTCGCGCGCGCGGCCGCCTCTATCTTGCCGGTGCTGCTGTTCCATAATTTGGACGGGCTTTTCAAAGGCCTCGTGCTGGTGGCGTCTCTTCGCGCCGCCACCACACTCTTCTATTTCCGGACGGAGTTTCGCGATACGTTCCGTTTCGACAAGGCCCTGCTCGGGAGCCAGCTGGCTTACGCGATGCCTTTCGCTCTGGCGATCGTGGTCGAGATCGTGCAGGGCAGCCTGCCGCAGTACGTGGTGGCTTACCTTTCGAGCCCGGTCACCTTCGCGATTTTTGCGGTCGGTTGCCTGTCGGTGCCTCTGGTGGATATGGCGGCTTCGCCGACCAGCGACGTCATGATGGTGCAGATGCAGGAAAGCCTCGCGGCGGGGCGTTTGCGCGCCGTGCTCGGGATCTGGCACGAAACCACGGGCAAGCTCGCGCTGCTTTTCTTTCCACTGGCCGCGTTGATGGTGGTGGGGGCGCGGGAGATCATCGTCCTTCTGTTTACAGCGAAGTATCTGGCCAGCATTCCCATCTTCATGGCGTGGTCGATGACCATCCTGTTCGCCACGCTGCAGGTGGATGGCGTGCTGCGCGTCTTCGCTCAGACCAGACTTCTGCTGTGGCTCAACCTGATGCGCCTCGCGATCATCGCGGGTCTGATCCAACTGTCGCTCGCGAAATTTTCGCTGATCGGCCCGGTTTTTGCGATCCTTCTCGCCACTCTGGCTTTCAAGGCGGGTGCTTTGGTGCGCATGAAGCGGCTGTTCGAGACCAGCGCGGACGAACTGCTGCCGTGGCGCAATCTCGCGGGCCTGCTGGGAGCGTCGGCGGGCGCGGGCGCGGTTGCCTTCGGCGTCAAGTCGCAGCTGCATCTTCCCGCTCTGCCGCTGTTGCTGGCGGGGTGCGTGGTCTTTGCCGTTGTATACGCGCCGCTGGTTTGGTATTTCGATCTGCTGAGCACCGGCGAGCGGCGCGCCATCGCGGATTACGTGAGCAAAGTCCTGATTTACAGAAAGCGAGAGGCTACCTGAGCTATGTGCGGAATCGCCGGTATAGTCAGCGTGGAAGGAACGCCTGTTTTCGAGCGGGAGCTGCGGGATATGTGCGCCGCCATCGTTCACCGGGGCCCCGACGACGACGGATTCTGGTGCGGCGCGGAAGCGGCCCTCGGCATGCGCCGCCTGAGCATCATCGATCTCGGCTCCGGACACCAGCCCGTCTGGAATGAGGACCGGTCGGTTTGCGTGGTCTTCAACGGCGAGATCTATAACTTCCAGGAGTTGCGGCGGCAGCTCGAGGGGCGCGGCCACGTCTTCGGCACACGCACCGATACCGAAGTCATCGTTCATCTGTACGAGGAGCACGGCGAGCGCTGCGTGGAGTATCTGCGGGGCATGTTCGGCTTCGCGCTTTGGGACATCCGGCGAAAGCGGCTGCTGCTGGCGCGCGACCGGATCGGGATCAAGCCGTTGTATTACGCCGAGGCCGGCGGCAGGCTCCTGTTCGCTTCCGAGCTGAAGTCCATCCTGCAGATCCCCGACGTCGAACGCAAACTGAACTGGAGCGCGGTCTCTCACCTTTTCACGTTCCTCACCACGCCGGCGGACGAATCCATCATCGAAGGCGTTCACAAGCTCGAACCGGGGCATCTGCTGACGGCGGGTCCGGGCCAGGCGCCGGTCGTCGAGCGCTACTGGAGCCCGCGGTTCGCGCCGGAATACGGCCGCGAAGAGCGATACTTCGTCGACGGGGTGCGCGAGTTGCTCGCCGAATCGGTCCGGCTGCACATGGTGAGCGACGTTCCGGTCGGGGCGTTTCTCAGCGGAGGAATCGATTCGAGCGCGGTGGTGGCCACCGCCGCGGCGCTCAGCTCGACTCCGCTCGAGACATTTTCGATCGGCTTCAAAGAGCCCGACTACAACGAGCTCGACCACGCCCGGCTGGTAGCGGCGAAGTTCGCGACCGACCATCACGAGCTGACGCTGGGTCCGGATGGGCTCGACCAGTTGAAGGATCTCGCCTGGCATCTCGACGAGCCGTTCGGCGATTCCTCCGCCATTCCGACTTATATGGTCTCGAAGCTGGCGGCTCAAAGCGTGAAGGTGGTGTTGTCGGGAGACGGCGGCGACGAGCTGTTCGGCGGCTACGACAAGTACGTCGTGGAGCAGCGCGAGCGCAGGGCAAGATTTCTGCCGGCGCCGGCGCGCAGCCTGCTCGGGAGCGTCAGCCGGACCATGCCCGAAGGTATGCGCGGGCGAAACTTTCTGCGTCATCATTCGCTGCCCGCGGCCGAGCGCTATCTCGACGCCAGCACGCTGTTCCGGCACGACGAAATCGTGAAGCTGTTCCAGCCGGAATATGCGAAGCTGCTCTCGCCGGTCGAGCCCTGGCGTTCCCGGGCGGCTTCTCTCGAATCGGGCGGACACTGGCTTTCGAACATTCAGGGGCTCGATATCAACAACTACCTGCCGCTCGACATTCTGACCAAAGTCGACCGCATGAGCATGGCCCACTCGATCGAAACGCGTGTGCCGCTGCTCGATCATAAGCTCGTCGAGTTTGCTCTGACCATCCCGCCCGAAATGAACCTGCGCGGCGGAACCACGAAGTACGTGCTGAAGCGCGCGATGGAAGGAATCCTGCCGGACCGGATCATTCACCGGCCCAAAAAAGGTTTCGCCGTTCCGCTTGGTTACTGGTTCCGGGGGAAGCTCGGCTCCTATGTGCGCGACCTTTTATTAGGAGAGCGCGGGCGCCGCCGGGGTTTTTTCAACTTGCCTTACATTGAATCGCTCGTGGCCCGGCACGAACGGGGGCAAAATCTCGATCTGCAGCTCTGGACATTGATCTCGTTTGAGCTGTGGGCCAGCTCGTTTCTCGACGGGGAAACGCGGGAGCA
>Ga0302325_10027623_pt1 | contig 11761 bp, 10 predicted proteins | sample Palsa_T0_2_FD_201948 | JGI IMG/M metagenome (GOLD analysis project Ga0302325, IMG submission 201948) | Peat permafrost microbial communities from Stordalen Mire near Abisko, Sweden - Palsa_T0_2 | ecosystem: Environmental > Terrestrial > Soil > Palsa > Peat permafrost | place: Sweden: Abisko... | reverse complement strand
GGCGTCGGCGGGCGACTGGGAGAGGGCGTCGAGCGCCTCCTCGCCGTCGGCCGCGAGCGACACTTCATAGCTTTCGAGCCGCAGTGCGCGCTCGAGAGCACGTCTAACTGCGGGTTCGTCATCGACCACGAGAACGCGCGCCATGGGGAGATGATGGCGTGTGCGGGTAAAAGTTGCTGAAGAAGGGCCGGCTATGCGCTCGCGCGCTTGTCCAGCGTCTCGATCACGGTGGCGGCGACGTGGTCCGGGGTGATCCCCAGGCGCTTCAAGACCTCCCCGCCCGGCGCCGAGGCGCCAAAGCGGTCGATCGAGACGCTGGCGTCGACCCAGCGCGACCAGCCCATCGAGATTCCGGCCTCGACCGAGACCGCCGGGACGCCGGGCGGCAGCACGGAGTCGCGGTAGGCCTGGTCCTGCTCCTCGAAGAGCTCCCACGAGGGCATCGAGACGACGCGGGCGCCGACCCCCTGCTCGCTCAGCTTGAGCTGCGCGGCCATCGCCACCGCGACCTCGGAGCCGGTGGCGACGACAATCGCGTCTGGGGCATCCTCGGGGGCGTCGGCGAGCACGTAGGCGCCCCGGCGCGGCCCGTCGCCCACGGCGTCGGGGGGAAGGACGGGGAGCCCCTGGCGGGTGAGCAAGAGACAGACCGGGCCGCGTCCCGGCTCGAGCGCGGTGTGCCAGGCGTGGGCGGTCTCGTTGGCGTCTCCCGGCCGGATCACCGTCAGGCCCGGGATCGCGCGCAGGGCGGCGTAATGCTCGATCGGTTGGTGGGTCGGGCCGTCCTCGCCGAGGCCGACGGAGTCGTGCGTGAACACCCACACCACGGGCAGGCCCATGAGCGCCGACAGGCGGATCGCGGGCCTCATGTAATCGGAGAAGACGAGGAAGGTGGCGCCGTAGGGGCGCACGATCCCGCCGTGCAGCGCGAGCCCGTTGACCGCCGAGCCCATCGCGTGCTCGCGGATGCCCCAATGCACCGTGCGCCCGGCGGTGCCCGGGCCGAAGGCGTCGTCGCCGGGGAGGATGGCCAGCGTCGAGCCGGCGAGGTCGGCCGATCCGCCCACCATGGTCGGCAGATAAGGCGCGACCGCCGCCAAGGCCTTGCCGCCGGCGACGCGGGTCGCGAGCTTCTCGGTCTCCGCGGGCTCGAAGCTTGGCAGCGCCTCCTCGAATCCGGGCTCGGGCTCACCGGCCCAGGCGCGGTCCCACTCGGCGGCGAGATCGGGGTGCTCAGTTCGCCAGCTTGCGAACCGGGTCTCCCATTCCTCTTGCAGGCGAGCCCCCCGGTCGCGCACCGGCGCGTAGGCCTCGCGGACCTGGTCGGGCACGAGGAAGCGAGCGTCGGGATCCCAGCCCATGACTTCCTTGGTGGCGCGAACCTCGTCCGCTCCCAACGCCGCACCGTGGGCCTTGGCCGTGCCCTGCTTGTTGGGCGCCGGATAGCCGATGATCGAGCGCACGCGGATGAGGGTCGGACGCTCCTCCTCGGCGATCCCCGCATCGATCGCGGCTTGGAGCTCGTCGAGGTCGTTGACATGCTCGACCGAGAGGGTGTGCCAGCCGTAGGCGCGGAAGCGCGCCTCGACGTCCTCGCCGGTGAAGCTCAGCGCGGTGCCGCCGTCGATGGTGATGTGGTTGTCGTCGTAGAGGTAGACGATGCGCCCGAGGCCGAGGTGTCCGGCCAGCGAGGCCGCCTCGGCGCTGACGCCCTCCATGAGGTCGCCGTCGGAGCAGATCGAGAAGATGCGGTGATCCATCACCTCGGACCCGTAGCGCTCGCGCAGGAAGCGCTCGGCCATCGCCATGCCGACGCCGTTGGCGAAGCCCTGCCCCAGCGGTCCGGTCGTGGTCTCGACGCCGGGTGTGTGCGCGTGGCCTTCCTCGAGGGGCGCCAGGATGCGCTCGGGATGCCCGGGGGTACGCGACCCCCACTGGCGGAAGCGCTCGAGCTCGGATAGCGGAAGGTCGTACCCGGTCAGGTGGAGGATGCTGTACAGGAGCATCGACCCGTGCCCGGCCGAGAGCACAAAGCGGTCGCGATCGGGCCAGTCGGGATCGGTCGGGTTGTGGCGGAGCACCCGGGTGTAGAGGAGGTGGGCGACGGGCGCCATCGCCATCGGCAGCCCCGGATGCCCGCAGGTCGCCTGCTCGACAGCGTCCATCGACAGAGTGCGGATCGTGTCGATGCACAGTTGGTCGAGCTCGCCCTCGAACTCGCCGGGGAACGAGCCGGTCTCGGAGACCCCGACGCTCACGACGCCGCCTCGCTTGTCTGGACCGGCTGGACAGACTGGATCGGCGGCGCGTCGCGCCGGGCCGCGGCCCGCGCGCCCGTGTCTCCGAGCGCGATCTTGGCGGTCGCCGTGGCCAGGTGGTAGAGCACGAGGAGCTGGACGAGCGCGAGCGACTCCGAGCGGCTGAGCTGGGTGCCGACGGTGAATTCGCCGAGCCGGCCCGCGCGAAGATGGCTGGCGAAGTGCATCCGCTCCCAGATCGCCTCCTCGATCTCGGCCGCCTGGTCGGGATCGATTCGACCGGGGATGACGACGAGCCGGTCGCGTCCCTGGTCGACCATCGAGATCCCGTCCGGGCCGCCCGAGACGAGCGGTGAGAGGTCGGGGTGGGGTAGGTCGGGGCCGAGGATGAGCTGGGCGTCGAGCTCGTTGGCCTCGTCGCTCTCGCCCGGCACGAAGGAGACGACGATGTCCGCGTAACGGCGCTGCGGGCGGATGAACGCCTCCGAATCGGGCTCGCGCCGGTCGAGCTCGGCGAGGACCTGGTCGGTCGTGTAGCCGCGGCGGGTGCAGTCGCGCTGCACCTTCCACTGGCGCCGGATCTCCTCGGGGGGGCTGAGGAAGACGCGAACGTCGTAGCAGTCGCGCATCTCCGGCGTGTAGTAGCCGAGCAGGCCCTCGACGATGGTGAAGCGCGCCGGATCGATGTACACGGGCGCGTCGAAGGTGCCGTCGGTGTGGCGATAGACGGGCTTGAGGATCGAGTCGCCGCGGCTCAGGTGGGCGATGTCCTGGGCCATGATGTCCATGTAGTTGCAGTCGGGATCGAGCGGCGTGATGTTCAGCTCGGCGCGCTGGGCGCGGTCGTAGCGGTGGTAGTCGTCGGTGCAGACGTGGGTGACGTTCTCCTCGCCCAGGAGCCGGACGAGGCCTCGCGTGAAGGTCGTCTTGCCGGTCGCGGAGTCGCCGACGACGCCGAGGATGACGGGACGTGACATGTGCTCGCCTCAGCTCAGGCCGGAGCGCTCTGGGCGTCCGGTAGTGGGGTTTCCTCATCGTGCCGGTCGAGACCGAACACGCTGCTCTTCAGGAAGTCCTCGGCCTCGATACGGACCAGATCCTCCCTCGAAGGCATCATACCGTCGAGCGTCGCCTGGTAGATGCGATTGGCGTGGCGCAGCCGCGCGCGCTCGATCGCGTTGCGCACGCTGCGGGCGTGGGCGAAGAGTGGCTGCTGCATGCGACGCTCGAGGTAGTCGCGCAAAGCCTGCTCGGCCTCGGGCCCGAGCTCGTACTGCTCCTGCTTGACCATCATCCGGGCGATGAGCACGAGCTCGTCCGCCGTGTAGTCGGGGAAGTCGATGTGGTGGGCGACGCGCGAGCTCATCCCCGGGTTGGACCTGAAGAAGTTGTCCATGCGGTCCTTGTAGCCGGCGAGGACGACCACGATGTTGTCGCGCTCGTTCTCCATCACCTGGAGGAGGATCTCGATCGCCTCGACGCCGTAGTCGCGCTCGTTCTCGGGCCGGTACAGGTAATACGCCTCGTCGATGAAGAGGACGCCGCCGGAGGCGCGCTTGAGCACCTCCTTGGTCTTCGGCGCGGTGTGCCCGACGTACTGGCCGACGAGGTCGTCGCGGGTGACCGCGACGACCTTGTTCTTCTCGATGTAGCCGAGACGGTGGAGGATGTCGGCCACCTTCATGGCCACCGTCGTCTTGCCCGTGCCGGGATTGCCCGTGAACGACATGTGCAGCGTCGGGCGGTTCGAGCTCAGCTCGAGCTCGCGGCGCAGGCGATCGACGAGCAGTAGCGCCGCGATCTCCCGGATCCGCGTCTTGACCGGCACCAGTGCCACGAGCTGGTCGTCGAGCTCGCCGAGGACGGTCTCGATCTCGGCGTCGCGAAGGAGCTGCTCGATCTTCGCCCGCTCGGTAACGGGACCGTCCTCGGTGGAGGCGGCCGGCTGGACGGCTGACTGCTGCATCGCGGCGCGCCCGGGGGCGTCAGCTTCCCGCGCCATCTCCGCCGGACTCACTCGAGGCCGCGGCGCCATTGGTGGCCGCGGCGCCGTTCAGGTAGCGCTTGCCCTCGGGCTGCTCGGTCGCGTAGGGGTGGATCGTGTAGCGGATGCTCCTGTCATGGGAGTCCTGCCGGTCGAGCCGGAATCCGGGCTCGTGAGCGGGCCGGTTGACGATGAAGCTGAGCGCGGTCGTCTGGCGCCCCCGCTTGGGGTCGTAGGCGAGCACCTTGATGTACTCGTTGGGGAATGCCTCCCGGCAGGCGCGCACCTCGCGCATGAACTGGTCGGCGTCTTCGGTCGCCAGGTCGAACAGAGGCAGGCCCCACATCTCCCAGTAGGAGTTACGCGGATGCGGGTCGTCGGTGTGCTCGACCGACATCGCCCAGCCATTCTCGAGCGAGTACACGATCTGCGCCGTGATCTCCTCGTCGGTGAATTCGGGGAGGAACGAGAACGTCCCTTGAGTGACTCTCATGAGCTATCTCTTTCCTGATCAGCCGACGGTGGGGGTGGCCACGTAGTCGGGGGTGTCGGTCGACTCGAAGTTGAAGGTGATGTCCTTCCACACTTGCAGAGCGGCGTTGAGCTCGGGGCAGCCCTTGGCCGCCTTCTCGAGGATGTCGGGACCCTCGTTGAAGTAGTCCTTGCCCTCGTTGCGCGCCTGGATGATTGCCTCGACGGCGACGCGGTTGGCGGTGGCGCCGGCGCCGACACCCATCGGGTGGCCGATCGTGCCGCCACCGAACTGGAGCACGACGTCCTCGCCGAGGTACTCGAGGAGCTGGTGCATCTGCCCCGCGTGGATGCCGCCCGAGGCCACCGGCATGACGCCGGGCATCGAGAGCCAGTCCTGGGTGAAGTAGATCCCCGTGTCCGGGTTCTCCTCGACGTGATCGAGGCGCAGGGTGTCGTAGTAACCCCTGATCATCTGGGGATCGCCCTCGAGCTTGCCGACGACCGTGCCGGCGTGGACGTGGTCGACGCCGAGCATGCGTACCCACTTGGCGATCACGCGGAAGGAGACGCCGTGCGTCTTCTGGCGCGTGTAGGTGCCGTGGCCGGCGCGGTGGAGGTGGAGGATGAGGCCGTTTCTCCGCGCCCACTTGGACATCGACTGCATCGCCGTGTAGCCGACGGTGAGGTCCATCATGATGATGATGCTGCCGAGCTCCTTGGCGAACTCGGCGCGCTCGTACATGCCCTCCATGTCGGCGGCCGTGACGTTCATGTAGTGGCCCTTGACCTCGCCGGTGCTTGCCGAGGCGCGCTCGACGCCCTCCATCGAGTAGAGGTAGCGGTCACGCCAGCGCATGAAGGGCTGCGAGTTGATGTTCTCGTCGTCCTTGGTGAAGTCGAGGCCGCCGCGAAGCGCCTCGAACACGACGCGCCCGTAGTTCTTGGCCGAGAGGCCGAGCTTGGGCTTGACGGTGGCGCCGAGGATGGGGCGGCCGAACTTGTCGAGGTACTCGCGCTCCATGACGATTCCGTGGGGCGGGCCCTGGAAGGTCTTGAGGTAATGGGTGGGGATCCGCATGTCCTCGAAGAGGTCGATGTCGTAGGCGATCTTGGCGATGTACTCGCCCTCGCGACCGGGAACGGGTTGGACATCGTAGGCCTTGGCCTGATAGTGCTTGTGGTCGGTGAGGCGGTCGGTCCAGACCACGGTCCACGTGGCGGTGGAGGACTCACCGGCGACCGCGGCCGCGGCTTCGATGTGGTCGACGCCGGGCTGCGGCGTGATCCGGAAGGCGCAGAGGACGTCGGTGTCCTTGGGTACGTAGTCAGCGTCGTAGTAGCCCATCTCCGCGTACGGAGTGACGCCGGAGGCCCAGCGGTCCTTCTTGGTGTCGGTAGTGGCTGCCATCACCGGTCCTTGTTCTCGGTCGTCACGGTATTCATTTCACAACCCTTCTTGTCGTTCGTCCCTAAAGAACCTAGTCTCGGAGGACATAAAAGTCAAGTAATGATTTCTCTGCTTAGCATTGATTTATGCTTATATATTGACTGGGCTCGTTCCCCGGATATCACACGTCTGCACCGTGCCGGACGGGCCCAGACCGCGGAGCCCTAGACTCATAGACCAGCGCATCGAATCCAAAGGTGAATCTTTGTGGTTGCTGGATCTTCAACGGCATACGTTCGTCTATCCGTCGCGCGCGCCGAGCCGCCGCAGTTGCCCTGCCTGCGCGAAGCGCGCCGCGATGCCAACCGGATCCAGGAGCGCCCCATGCCACTCGTGTCCATGATGGCCGCCGGTACGACGGCCGCATGATCGACGTCGCCTTCACCCCCGCCGAGGCGAGAGAGGTCGACGTCTCCGTGGTCGTCGACGTGCTGCGTGCGACCACGACGGCAACCCAGGCGCTCGCCTCGGGCTACCGGCGGGTCGTGTGCGTCGACAGCCTCGAGCGCGCGCTCCGCATGCGCGCTCACGGCCGCATCCTCGCGGGCGAGCAGCACGGCAAGATGCCCCCGGGCTTCGATCTCGGCAACTCGCCCATCGACGTGGCCCGCGGTGGGACCGAGGAGCTGGTGCTCGCCACCACCAACGGCGCTCCGACCATCGTCGAGGCCTCGCGTCGGGCGCCGCTCGTCCTCCTGGGGTGCCTGCTGAACCTAGAGGCCGTGAGCTCGCTCCTCGCGGGCGCCGACGTCCAGATCGTCTGCTCTGGGACTTACGGTCAAGTCGCCCTCGAGGACGTCTATGTCGCCGGGCGGCTGTGCGCCACGCTCACAGGCGACCGCACCGACGCCGCCCTCGTGGCCGAGGCGGTGGCCCGGGCCCATCCGAGCGCCTACGACGTCCTGGCGGCCAGCGCCAACGCTCAGGCCCTCGTCGCAGCGGGCCTCGGAGACGACATCGAGTTCTGTGCGCGCGAGTCGGTCCTCGACCTCGTACCCCGGGTCGAACGCACCCGACCCGGGCTCGCAATCGTGGTCGGCGAGCTGGCGAGCACGGCGGTTGACGGAACGGGTAACGTCCGCACCGTGGTCGAGCCCAACAACCCTAGCTCGGGCCGCGCGACCGAGCCCCAGCCCACGAGCTGAGAGCCGTTCCATGCCACGTCCGATCATGTTGGGGGTCGTGGGCGACTCGGGCGCCGGTAAGACGACGCTGACGCGCGGACTCGTGCGCATCCTTGGCGAAGCCCAGGTAACACGGGTCGCCACCGATGATTACCACCGCTACGACCGCCGCCAGCGTGCCGAGCGCGGGATCACGCCGCTCGATCCCGCCGGGAACTATCTCGACGTCCTCGAGCAGCACCTTGCGCACCTGCGCGCGGGCGAGCCCGTACTGAAGCCCATCTACCGCCACAGCGACGGCACCTTCCTGCCCTCCCAGTACGTGCGGCCGGCCCAGTTCACGATCGTCGAGGGGATGCTCGGGTTCTACACCGCGGCGATGCGCGATGAATATGACGTGCGCGTCTATCTCGCGCCCCCCGAGGAGCTCAGGCGCCAATGGAAGGTGCAGCGCGACATCAGCCGCCGCGGCTACACGACCGACGCCGTGCTCGCCGAGCTCGACAAGCGCGAGGGCGACGCCGAGGTCTACATCCGGCCCCAGCAGCGCCACGCCGACATCGTCGTCTCCTTCATGCCCGGCGCGGGCGGCAACCAGGACCGGCTCGACGCGCTCGTGAAGATGCGCCCGGGCCTGCCCCATCCCGATCTCTCGCCCTTCGTCGACGAGGATGGCTCGGGGATCACCCTCACCGAGCAGCGGTCGGAGACCCACCTGCTCATCCCGGGGACGATCAGCCCCGAGAAGGCGGAGGCGATCGAGGAGGCGGTGTGGGACCGCATGCACTTCGCCAGCCATCTGCGCACCGAGCGCCTGGGCGTGTTCGCGGTCGGCACCCAGCTCCACCGCTCAGAATCGCTGGCCATCGTCCAGGTGCTGATCCTTTACCAGCTCGTCACGGCACGGGCCGCCGTCGCGCTCGGCAGTCCCGGCGTGCGCGTGGACCTGCGAGGCTAAGCGCGGACGGCGACGGCCGTCCGGACGAAGCTCACGAACGAGGCCACGGGGGCCCGTACGGGTCCGACCGCGGAGTGGAGCACGAACCACGGGCGCGGCGGGGGCGGGTCCTCGAGCACGAGCTCGCCGAGCAGGCCGGCCGCGATCTCGGCCTGTACGGCGGCGCGGGAGAGGAGCGAGACTCCGAGGCCCACGCGCGCGGCCTGCTTGATCGCGCCGTTGGAGCCGAGCGTGAGGGTTTCGGGGGTGAGGTCGCGGTCGGCGAGGAACTGCTCGCCGAGCGTGCGCGTGCCCGAGCCCGGCTCGCGCAGGAGCCAGGCACGGTCGGAGAGCGCGGCGGCGGTGATCGTCCCGCTTCCCACGAGCTGGTCCTCGGGCGAGGTGATGCACACGATTTGGTTGTCCATGATCGGCATCGCGATCAGGCGATCGTCGGCGGGCGGGCGGCCCGTGATCGCGACATCCGCGGCATGGGAGAGCACGCGCTCGAGGACGCGCTGACGGTTGCCGACGTCGAGCGCGAGCTCGAGTCCCGGATGCTCCTGTCCGAAGGAGCGCATGAGCGGAGGAACGAACGACTCGGCCGCGGTGGTGACTGCGGCGATGTTGAGCTTGCTGGCGGCCACCGCCGCCGCCTCCCGGGCCGCACGCCGTCCCTGGTCGAGAAGCCCCATCACATCCTCGGCGTACGGAGCGAACGCGGTACCCGCGTCGGTCGGCCGGATCCCGCGCCCGGCACGCTCGAAGAGCTCCGACCCGAGCTCCCGGGAGAGCGCCGCGATCGCCGCCGACACAGAGGGCTGGGTGACGATGAGCTCGTCGGCGGCAGCCGTCACCGAGCCGCCACGGACAACCGCGAGGAAGGCGGTGAGCTGGGTCACTGTTATAGCCATGCGTCTGTCATTGGACACTATGGCATAGAGCTGACGGTGGCAGCCAATAATTGTGCACTATCTGACTCGACTTGGACCCGTGCACCCAGTTCACGCGCGCGTGAGGGGATTCACAGGGCAATAGGGCCCACCACGCGCCGGAGGGTCTTCACGTTGGGTGTTTGCGGGGGTTTTTTGGTGGCTGTGTGTGCGCTCGCCACGGGTCAGGGGCTTGTCGTCCACGTTCTGCACCGGTTTTCGGCGTGGTGCTGTCGGCGTGCAAGCCTTGACCGTCGGTCGGGGTCGGTCGACCCGAACGCGAACACGAGTCGACGTCAACGTGAAGACCTCTCAGCTCGGTGGGGACGCCGGGCTCGAACCAGCGGACCTCCACTCTCGTCGAGGCGACGCTCTCCCAGCTGGCCTGACCGTCCGCGGCGTCAAATCAACCAGCGGGTCGCCCGTCGGGCGCGTGAGCAGCCGGGTCCCAGGATTCAGGCCCGCCCTCCCAGACCGTCACCGGTCCAAGTAAGACCGGCCCACGACGCTCCCGCCCCTTCGCACCCGCTCGAGGCCGGTCTTACCAGCGCCTCCGATACCCGCTGTTCAAATCCGGCGAGCGCCGCCGCCACTCCGGCTCGACGTCGTACTTGCGGCGGATGCTGCGTTCGCGGAAGTGGCGGAGCACGGGGCCGTAGGTGAAGCGGGCGGCGTTCGTGTAGAGCGAGACGAGACCGGTCGTCTCGGCGAAGGGCATGTACTTGTCCGGGAATCCGGGCATCGTGCACGCCATGCAGACGCCGCCGACGTTCGGGCATCCCCCGATCCCGTTCACCCAGCCGCGGATCGGCACGTTGCATTTGACCACGGGGCCCTTGCACCCGAGCTTGACCAGGCAGCCGCCGTCGCCCGGGCCCTCGGCGAACCGACCGTGCTCCGCGTAGCCGGCCCGGTCGCAGCTCTCGTGGACGGTGCGGTCGAAGAGTCGCCTGGGCCGTCCCTGCTCGTCGAGCCCGAGCGGGGGGCCCATCCCGATCAGGTGGAGGACGAGGCCGAGCAACGTCTCGGTGACGTTGTCGGGTTGGACGGGGCAGCCCGGCAGGTTGACGATCGGGAGCTCGAGGCGCGAGACCCAGTTCCATCCCAGGTAGTCGCGCAGGCCCATGGCCCCGGTCGGATTGTTGCGCATGGCGGGGATCCCGCCGTAGGCGGCGCACGTGCCCAGCGCCAGGACCGCCGCCGCCTGGGGCGCGAGCCGGTCGATCCACGTGCACGTGGTGATCGGTTGCTCGGTCGAAGGGTCGATGCCGAAGGCCGCCCAATGCCCGTCCCCGTTGACCTCCTCGTTGGGGACCGCGCCCTCGAGCACGAGAATGAAGGGGTCGAGCTTGCCCGCGGCGGCGTCGTGCCAGGCGCGCATGAACTCCTCGCCGGTCTCGTAGGCGAAGAACGGGTTGTAGACGATCAACGGAGGGATCCCGGGGAAGGCTCCGCGCAGGAGATCCTCGAGGCTCGGGTTGGTGGCCGCCGTCATCGACACCGTGTCGCCGTCGCACCCGAGGCCGCTGGTCATCCAGATTACCGTCACCGGGTGGGCGTCGGGTCGGGCCTGCGCCCCCTCTGTGGGCTCTACCTGCACCGTCAGTGCTCGACGCTCAGCGACGACGGGCGGCCGGCGGTCATCCGCCCGAGGCCAGCTTGGGGCGCGTGGAAGGGCCGTTGGTGCGCCGCGGCTCGCCCAGTCTGTCCGTCCGCTCGATCAGCGCCTCGAGGTGGTCCTCGACGGTTCCGTGGAGGTGCCAATCGCCGGCGGTCCCGGTGACCATGCCGGCGTGCGCGAGCCGGCCGAGCGCATGCGAGATCGACGGGCGCTCGGCCCCGACCAGCTGCCCGAGCATCCGGTGGGTGAGGGGAAGCGAGACCCGGATCCCGGCCGGCTCGACGCGACCCCAGCGCGCCGCCAGGTGCCAGAGCAGGAGGACCAGGCGCACCTCGAGCCGAGGCTGAGAGGTGATCGCGCGCAAGACGTCGAGGTCGGCGATGCGCCGTCCGGCGCGGCGGAGCAGGGCCTGGAGGATCTGCGGCCAGGGTCGAACGCGCTCGGAGAACTCGAGATCGAGGAGGGCGAACCGGGTGGTAGACAGGGCTCGGAAGGCCTCGCCGCGCTCGAGCAGGTTCTCGGCGAGTGGACACGCGGGCTGGAGCAGGTCACCGGGTCCGATGAGCTCGGTCGCGGTGCGATCGCCGACGCGGGCGTCGATCGCCATCAGCCCGTCGAGGACGAGCAGGCCGGGGCCGCCGTCGATGGCCTCGAACCAGCGCGAAAGGTCGCAGGCCCCGCACTCGGCATCGAGGACGCGCGCGGTCGCGACCTGTCGCACGGCCAGACGCATACGCACATCGAACTCCTGCGCCAGGTCGTCGTCGGCGTCGAGAAGGTAGGTGTACAGAGACGGCGAGAGAGGCTTGCGTCGCCCGAGATGCGGGTGGCCGGACAACCGAGATGCTGGTCTCGGGGCTGCCTCTCGGTCTTCGGTTGAAATTACTGCCGCCTCTCCCGCTCCGTCGAACGCCGGATGCGCGGATCAGTCTACGCCCACGGGCCCGCTCGTGCCGAGTACGCCTGGTAACTTTGCACACTCGC
>Ga0302325_10027620_pt1 | contig 11761 bp, 3 predicted proteins | sample Palsa_T0_2_FD_201948 | JGI IMG/M metagenome (GOLD analysis project Ga0302325, IMG submission 201948) | Peat permafrost microbial communities from Stordalen Mire near Abisko, Sweden - Palsa_T0_2 | ecosystem: Environmental > Terrestrial > Soil > Palsa > Peat permafrost | place: Sweden: Abisko... | reverse complement strand
ATGCGCAAGTAAAGCTAAGAGGAGGCAAAGACACGTGCCACAAGACGCTTACTTATCTAATAACTTAGCTAGTCGACGAGAATAGCGGACTTAAGTAATAAGACTTAGCTAACTATGTCCTTGCTAAACTACTTTTACTATTTATCGATATGCTATATATCTTTGCGCAAGATTATAAAGGCTTTAACGGAGTAGTAAAGATGCTAGTCATGTAAATAGTAAGAGGTTCGGCGTTAAGCTTGCTTAAAGCTATCCGGCCTCGGTTGCTTGTAGTTGCGAGTATACTTGGCGATGCTTTCGACTCCGAAGCTTTTCGTTTTCGTTTAAGGGTGCTTTTTAATTTTAAGTTTTTAAAGTTATTCTCTTTGTTAAAAGTAATTAATATTTTAAGCACTAGTCGAACGCTTACTTACTAGTATTTTAATAGTCTATTATAAGTTTTGCAAAATGAGACATATCTAATGTGCGCCGAGCAAGTTAATACTTATATACTATTCTTTATAATTTATATTACTGCGTTCTTTGATATAATAATATATTAATTTGCCGCATTGCTATTATAAACCTTTAATTTTATTTGTTGCGCGAGAGAAGACTATCCCGTTTCTCCTAATTTCTAGCATTATATAGCTATATTTGTAAGCTTGTGTTTTAAGCACAAGTTTCCCGATAATATTCTCTAGGACTTTATTGCTTTAATAATCGTTCTCGATAGCTTCCCCCCCGACATGTATAATAAGTACTAACTTTACTTAAAAACGCTTTAGCCGAATTAACTAATTTAAGTATTTAACTCTTTAAAGGTCTTTTATATATTATACTATTAATATTGCGCTTTAAGTATTTACGACTATGCAAACTCCCGACAGCTAAGTAGCGACTTGATTTGTGTAGATATTAAGGCACAAATAATATCTATATTCTTTTATATGAAATATAATAGTTAGTCGGCTACTAAACTTTATTAGCGAAGCTTAAAGCGAAATAACTAGTACTAGTCGCTATTACGACATATTACCTTATACTTTGCTTGTCTTTAAAGAAATTTAAAACACCCTTTAAAATGTGGCTATATTATATGCGACATTTGCGTGTATATCTTTAGTATATTATCGAAGGGGGTAAAGTACTATTATAACCTCGCTACTTGCCCTCTTTACTAGAAAGGGATTTAGTTTTAGGCAAAGTTATTGCTATTAACTTATTAAGTAAGATTAGTAGCATTTAATAGAGGTAATTTAAGAGGTATTGTTTTATTAGGATTTATAAAAGAGCTATATTAAGCGCTTAACTTCCCTTACCTTATGCAAGAGTACTTTAATTATGCTATTAAGACAAGCTTAAGTAAGAAGCTGCTTTAAACTTTAGCACTAAGATGCTAATTACTTATAAGAGGTATTATAACTATTAAGCTTTTTGCTAAGTATTAAAGCCCGAAGCAATATCTTAATTTCTTTTGTAAATTTGCGAGAATTATCTTCTTATTAAAGCGTGGTATTAGATATTTAATTTGTGTAATATTTCGGCGTATCTTTGCTTTTTATTTTATAAATAGCAAGTATAACGTTACTATCTTAGAAGAAGCTTTAAAGGAGGTGTTTAAATTAGGCCTTGTCTTTAATTCTCTAAAATCATAGTTATTAGGGATAAAATTTGCAATTATAGCAACTATAATATCGGATGTTACGTTATACTTAATCTCGAATTATAATAGTAAAGGTCTTAGTAGAGATTTAAGTAAGTTAAAACCTCTCTTGCTTTATTAATACTAATATGCTAGGGTATAAACACCTTTGCGCTAAGAAGGCGACAAATGAGATATTGCTCTAAGAAGCGTAAGTGTTTATAGTTTATTAATTTGTGCTTGCTAATAATGGGTAAAGCAAGGTGCATAATAGTAGCCCTTATATAAAGTGCTATAACTCGAACAATTTGAGATTAAAGCTAATTAAGCTAGTTTTTTTAAACTAATATATTTTAAGTCTTTTGGTACATTTTAAGATAGCGGGTTAAAAAATAATAACCTTATCCGGCTAAGCTTATTTCAAGTTCGCTATATTTAGGGCAATATAGGCTATAACTTAATTCTTTTAATTAGGACCGGCTTTTAGTAGAAGTTCTTATCGCTAGTAGCTTTAAATGTTCGGAACCTTATATAAGATAAAGCTTTAACTCGCGTTTATCGAGCCTCTATATAGTTATTATTACTTAATAGCTAACTTAGTTAAGAAGATTACTAGCATAGATTAGACGAGGAAGCAAAGAAATAGTACTTTTGCTTTAATTTATTACTTATAAGGCTAAAACCTTAAATTGACAATGTTAATAAGATATAATATCTTTATAACTAAATTTACTATTATCTAAGTAATATAAAAGGCATTATTAGGACTTTTAAGGCGGTGTTTTTCTTTTTTAAGCTTAATAAGCCTTTAATATAAGAAGATAAGCTATTTATATGCTATAGCTTTATTTTATCTTAAAGTTTAAATAGCCGGTCTCTTATATAAAGTCTTAGGACTAGTTACCCTTTTGCACAATTCTTATATTATAAGTCTTTCTTTGAGTTTCTCGGCCCGAATAATATTTGCTAATTATGTAAGCGCTTCTAGAAAGGGGTTATGTTTAATATACGCTATCCCTCTAATTAAGTTAATATCTAACTAGTATTTAATAAATTATTCCGTCGAAGTATTAGTGGATTTTTATAGAAAATAGAATAGTTTATTAAACGATAAAGATTTAGTGCAAAGTTTAGACTTTTAGATTATTAGAGTAAAATTAAGTAATATTAACCCCTAGCTTGTAGCTATAAGCTCCGGCGTTATTATAACACATTTGCTTAAGTATTAGAAAAGAAGCGGGCTTTTACTATTTAGATAAGAAGATATAATAAGAAGTAATGCTTATAATAAAGAAGAAAATTAATTTAGCGTAACTTAATTTTGTATATTACTTTATAGTTAACTAATGTGTTTAAATCTTATATTATTTAAATTCCTTAGTTATCTTAGTAGATCTTCCTTTTATTGCTTTTATACCTTATAAGGGCAAGACTATATTACTTAACCTTGAAAATCTCGTGCTATAAACTAGCTACTCATTTCTTTATTGCCCGAAGTACTAGTCTTATTAACTTATCTCGAATGTTGCGTAATATCTATAAGACGTGGGAGAAGTGACTATCTTTACTTATATTTATAAATAAATCCTTTAATATAAGTAGAAATTTGCAAAGCTAAAGTTTAACTATTATAAATACGTCAAAGATAGTGTATATCGGAGGCAAATCGACGGATAAAAGGTTGCTTTTTAACTTGTAAATTTGGTTAAAATAGAGTTGTGTAATATTAGAGCAATGCCCTTTTAGTAATCTTTTTTTTGATGCAAGATAAATAGTTCTTAGAGGTATAAACCGAGACTTGTAAGCTTTTAATAGCTTTGCTAGCGTTAAGTATAAGTAAAAACCTTAGTCTTAAATTTATTACTTTATAGCTTTACGCGTTTCGAGGCTAAGTTTAACAACTATTCTTAAAACTACTTTTAGACTTAATAAGAGGCTTTTAAGAACTTTGTCCGAAATCTCGTTTTTTGCCTTTATCTTCTCGTATTTGCTTTAAGATAAAGTTATTGCTATTTTAGAAATGTAGTATAATAGTTTAACGATATTATAAATAATAGTTATAAGGAGTAATATAAGCTTTGCTACTTGTAGCTATTAGTAAGAAGGAAAAGTATTATCTATTACTTCTCTTATTAAAAGTAATAGTATAAGCTTTAATTTATATTGCTTTATAGTATTTGTGAGATGAAAGAGCTTCGCGCATAAGTCGAGGTAGCAATAAGGAGTTTTTCTTGCAATTTATTTATTTACTTGATATAAGATCCCGAACACAAATTTGTAGCTATGCCCCGGAGAGTCTCTATAATTATACGCAAGTGGTTAATTGTCCTTAGGAGAGTAACTATACACAAGTGGGTCCTTAAGAGAGTAACTATACTTAGGGCAGCCGTATTTTGTAGATAATATTAAGTCTATAATGGGGAATGGCAAAAGATAATTCAAAATAGAAAGTGTAATAATAAAGACAAGAAGTTAAGATGGAAGTAGAAGTGCTGCATTTTATATCTAGAGCTTATAAGACGTCGCCTCACTTAAGCCTTTAACCGGGAGAGTGTTACAGCGAGATGGAGAACAACTCGATTAACTATTTAGGGGTTTATTGCTGCGCCTTCTCTAAGGTTAGCTTTATAAGTAAATATTGGACTATCGTCTTACAAGTAGTAGTCAAATCTATACTATTAGCTCGCACTATTATCTTTCTTTTACTTGGCGAGCAGACTTTCCTAGAAAGTGCTAAATCTAGAAAGATTTAAAGACGGGCTAATTCAAAATAGGGATATCTACTCTTGCTACTACCCCAAATCTGCATTATATCTATTAATAGCATATTTAGAGGGCTACGTAATCTTATTGCTTCTTGAAAGCCACATTTTATGCTCGACGAAGCTTATATTAAGGACTTAATGTGGAACTAATATCTCCTAGCTTATAATTACACTGCAATATAATTGGCAGTTTAACGAATGCTTTATAGTGGTTTTGGATTTTTCTTGTCTTGATTATGCCCCTCGCCGCTTAGGAAAGTGGCAACACGCGCCTTTATAAATTTACTCATGCATTATACATTTCACTTAACTTATATTAAGCGCTTAGGGGCTTCCTTTTATTTAATCTTTTTAGGCTGTTTTGGACACGGCAGATCTTTGCAGCTGCAAGAGCAAGCTGAAGAGTCTGCTTAGGAGCTTCCCTTTATAGATACAAGCAGCGAAATTACCCGAATAGCAAGTGGCTGTGGAGTGCCCTCGGCGGCTCTGCAACCATCATCCTAGCCAAATATGCTTAGTCCTTTGGCTCGAACTACTAAAAGTGGCTTAGATAAAAGTATCAATTGCAGAATTGTGGATAAAGAGGTATTAATAATTGCTAGGCATTAAAGATGCTTGTGCAAGATAATAATCCTTAAGGGGCTAAAGAGTTATAATATTAATCCTCTTACTTATCTATTAAAGATAGCAAGATTCTCTTTAAATAAGTCTAATCGCGTTTTACTAATATCTTATTCTGCCTTTAATAAGCCTTTTTGCGGCAATTTAAGGTGGGCAGAATCTGTTAATAGCCCGGGGTTAAACTGACAATCGATTTCTTTAGTACTTTTATCCCTAGGCTAGGAACTCTTCGCCGGATAATAACACCTTTATCATCCCAAGCGCTAAGTCTATCCCCGGCGATATTAGCAAAGCAGAAACCTAGCCGGGTCACTAAAGGATCCCAAAGGCCATCTATGGCCTTGTCGAAAGTGCTACTGATCAAAGAATTACATGAGCTTCTTGGCTTTTAGCGTATATTAAGAAGAGACATAGATTCTTTTAGAGGAGCAACGCACGCATAGCTAAATTCCTCTAAGACTAGCGGCGGTCTTCTTGCAAGGCAGTTACTTCGCTAGAATGAGCTTACAATTTAATAGGAGCTAAAAGTCCTAGCCGAAAAATTTCTCTTTAATAGCATTAATGGCGAATTGTTTTAGGGCGCTAGTAGAAGTTGGTTTTATGAAACCGATATGCAATTTCTAGAGGACATAGAGAAGTAAAGAGACTTTTTAATTAAATAGGCGGGTTACTAATTTATGAAAAGGTGCTAATATTATACAAGATTATAGGCCTTTTAATATAGCTATTTTGGAAATAAAATAAATATGCATTTAATAATTCTTAATATAAACCTAAACGGCCAGACCTAGAAGGTAGCTTAAGCGATCTTGTAGAACTAATTAGAGCAACTTCTAGTGCGGCTACTTTAAGCGCTTCCGGCCTGTCTTCCTTTAATACTTGCCTAAAGACTAAAATATTGCTTTAGATTATAACCCACGAACCCGGCTTTACTCGGATATTATAAGTCGATAGAAGGTGCTTAGAAACTTTACTCTTTATATTTATTACCGGAGTCTTGTAAGTAATGCAACAAAGTAACATTAAAAAGATAAAGTTAATACTTTGTACCCCGATTTGGACTATTATAATTGTTATTTCTAAAGATGCCAAAGATGCGGAAGATATATCGGAACTTGCTAAAAAGACGTTTATAGTAAAGCTTAAAGTGGTAAGGTCGGAATTAAAAGGAGAAATAGGAGATTGCAAGATCTTAATTGAACTAGTTTATATAAAGCATACTTTGTAGATTAAGGTCTCTTGCCGAAGACATCTAAAAAGTTTCGGAAATTTGCCTTTATTACTCTTCCTAATTGACTTTGCTATAACCCTTCCAATCTCAGCCCATATCTGGCAGTGGATGGTCCAAGTTCCCAGTCCTAACCTCACGGGTCAGACTCTAAGCTAGGATGTTGCATTGCAAATCCTGCTCTTCTTAAGTTAAGTGAAGGGATATACATTGCCGACTATTTGTTATTAGTTAATAATGTGGCGCAGAAGTGAAGCTCTAGGTTCTCCTCAGCGCCATAATTGCAAAGTAATTCCTCGAAGGCCTTATTAGAAGTCCCATTTAAACACGTGTTTGCTTGCTTTTGTTGATGTCTTCGGCAACGCTAAGATCGTGATATTGTTATTTAAAGGTTGCTGCATTGTGAAATAATTTTGTTCTTTAAAGCATTTTCTTTGCATTTTGATTTGCTCACGTGGCGTGATCCTAAATTTTAAATTATTCGAGAAGGTTCTATCCGCTTCTCAAATAATTAGTAGCCTTTATACTATTTACAAGGAACTTTCCGCTTTGCTATCTTTATTATACTTTATATATCTAATAACATAGCTTATAATGTTTTAGGATTTTACAAGTTAGCAATAGATAGATGAAAATGCGTTATTAGGCAAGTCTATTGCCTCTTTAATCGCTTGACTAATATGTTTTAAGGCCCCTTTTAACTGGTTAGTTATTATATAATCGCTCAATTTCCCCCATTTGTCGTAGTTTGATATTAGTGTTCGCGTTAGCTTAATAGCGAAAAGCATAGATTGTAGCTTATATTTACTTTCCCGGTCTTAAAGTGAGACTTTTTTACTATATGCTTTAAGGGTAGAAGAAGATTAGCTTGAGTATTCCTTAATATGATCTTAGACTTAAGTATCCCTAGTTTCTTTAAGATGTAGTTTTTGTTTCCGAAGTTAAGTAATTATATAGTTAATACTTTGCTTTATAGTAAACTATATTGCGTGGCTATATTTAAGCTTTATTGTGTCGTTTAATGATTGTATCTCGGTGCTTAGGAAGTTATTAAATCGGTGCTTCTTTCTAGTATATGCAAGTTGTTTACCGTTTTTATTAAAGGTTATAAAGTCTGTTATTTATAAGTATTTGCTTCTTGAGATGTGTTATATTAAACTTACTAGTGTCTTTAATATTAATTACTATGTTTGTCTTATTATATTCTATGTCTTATGATTCTCTTTTTAAAGTATTCGAAGCTATTTTAAGTATTAATCGAACTTAGGCACTCTTGCTTTATATTGCGTAGTTGCTTTAAGATTTACTTCTAGTAGTCTCTTGGGCTACGATGTCGGGATTTGCGATAGTAGTCGGCGGATAGATAGTATTTTCTAAGTAAGATGCTATAAGGAAAAACTCCCGAAAGTCTAAGCTCCTTATTACTATAATAAGTAGCATTGTTTTTAGGTATAAGAGTTGTTGCAATCTTTAAATGTTTAAGTAAAAGGAAAAGTGAACTTGAAAGATCTAGAAAGTCTTGCAATTTTATACTCTATTAGACTAGAGGGATACCCCTTTATTTTATTCTCGGTAGAGGTATAACTATGGAAAAGGGCCGAATATTGCATTACAATAATCTTATAGCTACTCTTAGAGGGCTAGCATTATTCTCGTATATGCCGGTAATAGCGTACATTATATATTATAAGGTTTGCTACACCGACTTACCAATATAGCGTTTAGCTAGTAACTTGTTCTGCTATTTACTAATTCTCGGCATAAGTCTTGGAAATATAGCCCCCTTTTTATTTGCTTAGTGGTCGCAAAGTCATATGACGTATTATCAAGTCGTATTACTAGAGGATCTTTACTCTAAATTTAACTCTACCCCTTTTGCAAATTAAATTCTTTATAGTAAGCGGCTATAAGGTTAGTTACATAATTTGGCTTTAAAGACATAGCTCTTTAAATTTAGCGCAAGATTTTGCCATTTTCCTTAGCTATTACTTGCTACGTCGATGTTAGTTATTATCTCCATTTACGTATTAGGACGCATATATAAGCCATCTTAGCCCTTATATGGATTAGTGCTATTCTTCTTGCACGCGAATACGTGCTAAGGAAGCTATTCCTTGTTATCTTAGCGGAGGAATTGCAATAGTAGGATTTATAAGTCGGTATAAGTATTAAATCGAGTTATAAAGTTATTAGGGAACATATTAGGGCCGCGTTATTTATATGTCGATAGGTATTTGTGAAAGCAGATATGCGGATAAAATAGTAAAGACTACTACTAGTCCTTTGTAAGTCGCTTATTACTTGGCCCGACGACTAAAACAATATCTAGTTTAGTAAATCGTTAAAGTAGCTTAGACTTACAAAGAACCTGTTATAAGAAGCTCAAATCTCACTAAAAGGACAATCCTAGTCCTTTGCCTTAGTTAAGTCTTCCTAAGATCACGATATTTAAGGGATTCGGCGTTAGCTAAACTACTTATAATTCTCCTATAATTAGCACGGGTTTCCCTAGATAGCATATTAACCTTAGTACAAGTAACACCCTTGACCCATCTCTAAATTTAGACCAGCTATATTTTGCTATATATTATATTCTTATAATAACGCATTACCCGAATAGCAAGTGGCTATAGAGTAACCTCGGCGGCTCTATAACCGTCATCTTAGCAGGACATGCTTGTGCCCTTAGCTAGAATTGCTAATAATGGCCTAAATAAGCGTATCGATTGCAGAATTGTAGATTAAAGGAGGCGCAAGACTAAAGCTTTTAAAATTGCAAGCACTAGCCTAAAATGGCAAGGCAGACTTGCTACTTGATACTAAGAAGGCTTTAAGCATATAAGAGGGTGGATAAACTTGTTATTCTTACTTGCTAACTACCTTCTTTGCTATTATCTTATAACTTGCCTTGCAATATAAGGTCTAAACTTTAAACCGAGACGATGCTTACGACAAATGAGCTCTCTCTCGCAGTAAGTTGAAGATTTATGAATATTGAATAATACACTAATTATGTAAAAGGAATGTGAAGTAGCAAATGCTAAAGCGCAAGAAGACTTAGAAGTTGCAAAAATGTAAGTTAATCGCTAACAAATTCATATTCCCGTCGCAAATAAACTTAAGACTAAATATATATGCAAAGCCGAAAACTATAATAGAAGATTAACCCTTGCCGATACAGCTACTAAGCTAGCCCTTGAGCTAGTATGTAATAGATTTAACTGTAATAATTAAAGCAATTTAAGCTAATACAAGTTTCTAGACGCCTATAATAGCGCCATCTAAGGAAGAGGATATTCGGGTTGCAGCACTATAACGTATTACTGCACTAACTATTCTCCTCCTTTAACATTAGCTAATCTCTTTAGTGCTAGGCGAGAGATTTCAAGCGTGGGCAAAAATGATTGACTATCCTATTAATATTTTATTCGGGATAATGCGCTCTTTTTAACAAATAGTTTAAAGTTTTATTTGTAAGTGTCTCTTATCTACTACTAGCTATTTGTAAACTTACTCTTTATCTTTTAAAGTTTATAAAAGAGTAGGACGAATATGTTAAAGACTTCGAGCGTATAAACTAGCAGCTATAGCGGCAATTCGACCAATTGCACTATAACAACTGTTAAATAAATGCAAGGTATTTGCAAATGCAACGCAAGTTCTCCTTTAATTTTAGCTACTAAGACTTTTTATTAACTAGTTTACAAGTTGTATAAAGTTTCTCGAAAGCAATAATAAATCCTTACAAGGTTAGTCCTACTATCTTCAAGTTAGTTTTATCTTAAAGCTGACTTATAAAAGTCAAATGCGATAAGTTAAAGAGATATATTATAAAAGATAAGATTGCGAGAATAATGCTTTAAAACGAAAATAGTAATTTGCTCGAAGCGGTAGTAGCCACAAAGGGGCGGGATCTTATAGCAATAGCCGATTTGCGAGCAGAAGACACTATAGTTGTTAAAGCAAATAAGGCAAAAACTAAGTATAAGACTAAATCGAGTGAAGATAGTCCGCGTATAAAGAGAAGTAGACTAAATTAAATAAGATAAGTCTTATACTTTTATCCTAAAATGTCTATTATTTTCTCGAGTTACCTTATATAGACATATTATCAATAATAAGGACTAACGGTGAGTATTATCGCATAAAGTGTAAAAATTAAGGTAATATTGCGACTAAATGTAGTAAGGTAGATATAAAAGTAATAATATTTTTATATCTAAATATAACCTATTAGCTTAAATCATCTCTAAAAAAAAAAAAAAAATTCTTATAAAATCCAATTCTCGGCTCGCACTAGCCTGCCTTTATAACTGCGTTTTCCTTAGCTTAGCCTTTGCTATATCAGGTATATAAACGCACCTTAGACTTTAACCTTTATAAGAGGACAATGAATTCGCAGCTCGTATTTCGAGATTGGCAGTAGCTACATAAAATCACTTGCATTACTAATATGTGTTGGGGTTTCCGCCGTCCCTCTCCTAGCGTTCGTAGCTTGTATTTTACGTTCTGCAAGGCGCTTGGGAGAGCAAATGCTAGCAAGTCTAAGAGTAAGCGTTATAATGAGTGTATTCTTAGCAACTTCGCCGATATAGATAGATGTGCCGCTCCGGGCAGTGAGATGAGATCCTGTTATAGTTAATAAGAAACGCATAAAAGCGGGGAAGGGGGGAGGATAACCTTTTTTGTAGTTGTAGAGGAAGAAGCAAATGAATGCGATAATAAAAACGGTGAGAATTGCAGCAATAATAAGGCTGCTAATGCTTGACTATATATTAGAGCCTTTAGAGCGTATAAGCGGATTTGGTTTTTACGGAGGATAAGTGTTTGTGCAAGTGCTATTACAGTTTGTTTACACTGCATTAGTAGAATGTTCTTAAAGTAAGAGGTACTTTTCAATTTTGAATCGCCGCTACGTTCTCCCAAAGTCTCTAAGGCTACTTTCCCTATGTGGCCTAGTTATTAAATTAACCTAGTAAGGAGAGGTCATATGTGGCGTGAATATCTAGGTGGTCTAAGGAGCATTATTTTAATAGGTTATAACCACTCGCCTAATATCCACATTAAGCGAGGTAAGCGAAAACCTAGGTCCACATTCCTTGTGCCAACTATCTATTTGCACTAATTACTTCTTAGTGCTACTAGGTTTATAGTATTAACAAATTGTTTGTACTAATAATTTAATAGTACTACAAATGTTTTAGTACTAATACATTTCTTATATTAATAATTCGATAATATTACTAGCCTCTTAGTACTAGTGGTTTTTTTGTGCTAGCAAATTATTTGTACTAGTAATTTAATAGTACTAACAATTCCTTAGTGCTAATGGTTTTATAGCACCAACTATGCGTTTGTACTAATAGTATTTTAGTGCTAATCTAATTTTCGTGCTAACCTTTCTTTGCTTTAGTTAACAAGAATGTCAGTTAAAACTAGCAAGACCAGTCTAAGGGAAGCAATGCATAAACTAGCTTCTCATCTTTGACTCGTATAGAGGCAACCGGCGATAACCGAGTAGTA
>Ga0302325_10027619_pt1 | contig 11761 bp, 7 predicted proteins | sample Palsa_T0_2_FD_201948 | JGI IMG/M metagenome (GOLD analysis project Ga0302325, IMG submission 201948) | Peat permafrost microbial communities from Stordalen Mire near Abisko, Sweden - Palsa_T0_2 | ecosystem: Environmental > Terrestrial > Soil > Palsa > Peat permafrost | place: Sweden: Abisko... | reverse complement strand
GCCGCGCCCTTCATGCTCGCCGTCGGGTTTCTTCTGCTCTGGTGGGTCACCAGCAAAGCCGGCGGTCTCGGACCCGTTCTCGCCGCGCCCAGCAAGTTCAAGACGAATGCCGAATTCCTCGCCTTCTTCGTTCCCTCCGTCACCGGCATGGTCGGCTTCTGGGCCACGGTGGCACTCAACATTCCAGACTTCACGCGCTACGCCGTTTCGCAAAAAGCCCAGATGGTAGGGCAAGCTCTTGGCCTTCCCACCGCCATGACTCTCTATTCTTTCATTGGCGTCGCCGTCACTTCCGCTTCCGCCGTCATCTTCGGCCAACCCATTTGGGATCCGGTGGAACTCCTCGGCCGTTTCAACCAGCCCGTCATCGCTTTTGTAGCGCTCATCGCACTACTCATCGCCACACTCAACACCAACGTGGCCGCCAATGTCGTCTCGCCCTCCAACGATTTTTCAAACCTCAATCCGCGCCTCATCTCATTCCGCACCGGCGGCCTCATCACCGGCGTGGTGGGAGTTCTCATGATGCCCTGGAAGCTGCTGGGCGATTTCAGCTCTTACATTTTCGGCTGGCTCGTTGGCTATTCGGGCTTACTTGGCCCCATCGCCGGTGTGATGATTGCCGATTATTTTCTCGTCCGCCACGCCGCGCTCAACGTGGAAGATCTCTATCGCCGCCATGGCGCTTACGAATACACTCACGGCTTCAACTTGAACGCTCTCTGGGCGCTGGCCGCCGGCGTCTTTATCGCCCTCGTTGGCGTCTTCGTTCCGGCATTGGCGGTGCTTTATCGCTATGCTTGGTTCGTTGGCTTCTTCGTTTCCGCTCTTGTCTATTTCGCTTTAATGTCTTTCACTGGAGAAAAAGTATGGCCCTCACCGAAACAATCGCAAGCGCAAGTTTCCTGATCGATGGCAAGTGGGAATCGCCGCAGCGGGATCTGCACAATGTCGTCAATCCATCCAGCGGCGAAGTCATCGCCCAAGTTCCTTACGCCGCTGCGCCAGACGTCGACCGCGCCGTCAAAGCCGCGCACAACGCCTTTCTTGAATGGCGCGATATCCCGGTGGCGGATCGCGTTCAGCCACTTTACCGCTTCAAGAATCTGCTCGAAAAACATCTCGTCGAACTGGCCACTACCCTTTCGCGCGAAAACGGCAAGACGCTCGACGATTCGAAAGCCGAAGTCCGCCGCGCCATCCAAATGGTGGAAGTGGCGTGCGGCATGCCCAGTCTGATGATGGGCGAATCGCTCGAAAATGTTTCGCGCGGTATCGATTCGCATAGCATCCGCCAGCCGCTGGGCGTCTGCGTTGGTATCACGCCATTCAATTTTCCCTGCATGGTTCCCATGTGGATGTACCCGTTCGCCATTGCTTGCGGCAACGCATTCGTTTTGAAGCCCTCCGAAAAGGTTCCGCTCACGCCCACCCGCGCTTGCGAACTGTTGGCCGATGCGGGCCTCAAGCCCGGCGTCATGACCCTGCTGCATGGAGGCAGGGAAGTGGTCGATGCGCTTCTGCGGCATCCACTCGTCCGCGCCGTCTCTTTTGTCGGCTCCACGCCTATTGCCAAATATATTTACGCCACTTCCGCCGCCGAAGGCAAACGTGTGCAGGCTTTAGGCGGCGCTAAGAATCACATGGTCGTCATGCCCGACGCCAACATTGAAAAATCCGCCGACGCCATTATGAGTTCCGCCTTTGGCGCGGCCGGCGAACGTTGTCTCGCGGGCAGCGTCCTGGTGCCGGTGGGCAAAGCCGCCGAGCCGATTCTGGCCGCTCTGGTCGAACGTTGCCGCCAGCTCAAAGTGGGCGATGCTGTCGATGAGACCTCGGGCATGGGCCCCGTCGTCACGAAAGAGCATCGGGAAAAAATTGTCGGTTACATTGAAAAAGGCGTCGCCGAAGGGGCCAAACCTTTATACGACGGCCGCGACCGAGTGAAGGGTGACGGCTTCTTCCTTGGACCTACCATCTTTGATTCCGTTACCCCAACGATGACCATTGCCAAAGAAGAAATTTTCGGACCTGTTCTCTCCGTGATCCGCGCCGAAACTTTAGACGATGCGATCAACCTGGTAAACAGTTCGCCTTTCGGCAATACCACGACGATTTACACCTCGGATGGCCGTTCCGCGCGCGAATACGCCTCGCGCATTGAAGTGGGCATGGTCGGGGTCAATATGGCCGTGGCCGCACCGATGGCCTTTTTCCCGTTCACCGGCTGGAAACAATCCTTCTTTGGCGACCTGCATGCCCACGGTAAAGACGCCGTAGCGTTTTACACCGAACAGAAAGTCGTCATGACGCGCTGGTTTTAAGTAGAAGCGCCCTCTAAAACTTCGGCAACCGTCCATTCACACACTTCCGGAAAAGTATCGAAGTCAATCCCGGTTTCGTCGGCGGCTTCGATGCGCGCCTGGTCATAGGCGTCCGCCAGCAGTTCAGGCAGTTCACGGCGCAAGCTTGGACTCTCGCGGAGAAACTTGGCGAGGTGCTTTCGTTGGACGCGTATCGATGCCTCCCAGCTTCTCGTCCTCTTTTCGGGCTGGTATCGATGCTTTAAAAGATGGAGCAGAAGCACCCGCAAAGCGCCCTCCAACTCCCGACGCTCACTTTTCCCCAGATCCCTTACCTCATCCGCAAGGACAACCCGGTCGATCTCGCTGAAGCGCCCTTCCTCAATCGCTCGCGCCGTGTCTTCAACCCAGCCGGCGTAATCCTGTTCGTAGGCGCGCATGATCCCTCAGGCCCATTATAAGGGCGGTTGTCGTAGGGCGGCCATTCTCGGCAGCGAGGCGGCTTTCGAGCCGCCTCCCAGTGACCTCTTAGTTGGGGTCGGTCCCGTCGTTCGGTGTTTTCTTTGTCGAGGTGTCGGCTTTTTTCGCGGCTGGTTTGGCAACTACGGTCTTCGCCGAATCCGCTGCGCTGTTGGCGGTTGTTACGGTCACCAAGGGCTTAGTGGCCGGCGGTGTCGCACTGGTTACCGCCGCAGGACTCTGGTCGGCCTTTGACGACTTTTTGCTTTTCCCCGGAGGAGCCAGGTCGGCCACGCCAATCTTCAGCGTCACCTCCGCTTGCGTCTTGAACCCTTCTGCCGACGTGACATCGATCCAACCCGTATTGGTGCCCGGACCCGTCGTCCCCAACTTATCCGGCTCTACTTTGATTTGCCAGCTGCGGTTATTCGAGTCGTCGGTTTCTGGCGTGACCACCAACCAATCCTCATCGCTTGAGGCCATATAAGAAGCATTGGCCGGGCCGCCCTTCAATGTCAACAATTGGTCCGGTGGAAACGCTGTGACCGGTTTCCAGGCAAATATCATTTTCTCGGGCAGCAGCGTAGGGGCGCTCGCGTACTTGGGCGCCGACCACGAGAAGAAAGTTAAGGCTCCCGCGACAGATGCCAGTGCCAAGCCGAATATGACGAGAGCCCAGGGAAACGCCTTGCCTTGTTTCTTCTCGGCAAATAACGAGCTCGAAGACTTCCGGCGCTTCCCCTTCGCGTACACCTCCGAAGGCGGACGTCGCATGGGCAGATTGTCCGACGGAGCTTTTCTCTCCATTTGCGGAGCCGAAGGGGCCGGAGCCTTCGTCTCAGTCGTGCCGTTGGTGCTCCGCTGCACACTTGGCGGAATCGCCCTAGTACCGGGAAGCCGAGTGGGCGGTGGAGGAGGCGCTGAGGGTGGCGTCGCCACGGCCGCTGTCGATTCCGCCGCATTCATGCGCTGCGTCATCACCGCTGCCGCTGGACGTTTCACAACCAGGGGATCTTCGGTGACGAAAATTCCTGAGCCGTTTTCGGGCCGCCGAAACGAACCGGTCGGTGGGGGCGGCGGCGCCACGCGTGTGGTCGGCAGCGCCGAAACCACGAGTGGCGTTGCCCTGATCGGGGGTGCGCTTACCTCTTCCCGCTCAGGTTGTTTTTCCTTCTGCCGCTTCTCTTCTTCTGCTTGACGCGCTTTGGCCGCCGCTACCGCGGCCGCAATCGCCGCTGCCGCGCCGGTTGCCATGGTCGGCCGCGAACGGGTTGGGTTGGTGGGCGGGGGTGTCTCTATCCCTGTCGCCAACTGCGCCATGGCTGGAGCCACCGCGACCGCAACCATCTGCGCGGGCGCCGGAACCATTACCACCGGTTCAGGCGGCGGCATCACCGACACAGGCTCAGGCTGCCGCTCGGGCAGAATCATCTCCGGTTCATCTTGCGGTACCACAGGCGCGGGCGGTTCAACGGGAGGCGCAACGACCACGGGCGGAGGAGGGGGTGGTAATGGCGGCGGAGGCGCGATCGGCTCCGGCAGCTTTTCGACCACCGGGGCCTTTGCCACCGGCGCGGGTTCTACGGGGGGAGGTTCGGCTAAGCTTTCCTCCTGCATCTCATGCTGAATCGATTTCAGCAGTTGCTGTGCGCCATAATTACTCGGGTCGATCTCCAACGCACGGCGTGAACTGCGCCGCGCCGCGATCAATTGACCGCTGTTGCGGTAATACTGCGCTTCCGTCACCAGCCCCGCGGTCTGCTCGCGCTGCAGCAGCGCCAGGATCGGATTAGTGTCCACTAAAACGTCTTCCAGGCTCTGGTAGCGGCGCCGCCGATCCTTGGTGAGTGCCCGACGGATAACCTGCGCCAGTCCTTCCGGTATGCCGCGTGTTAGCGAATGCACGGACGGCGGATTCACAATCGTAATGTTCCGTATCAGCCGGGTGTTGTCCTGCGAAAGGAACGGATGCTGGCCCGTCAGCAGCTCAAAATACAAAACGCCGTACGCCCAAACGTCGCATAAGGCGTCCGCATCGCTGCCCTGCAACTGCTCGGGACTCATGTACAGCGGCGTGCCAACCAGATAGCCGTTCTGCGTCAAGCGGCTCACTTCGCCGGTCATGCGCGCAATGCCAAAGTCGAGAATCTTTACCGTGCCGTCCGCCAGCACCATGACGTTGGCGGGCTTGATATCACGGTGAACCACTCCATTCAGGTGCGCGCAATGCAGCCCCTGGGCAACCTGCGACATCACCTGCATTTTTTCCAACATGCTGAACTTAGGACCGTCCCGCATAATGTGGTGCAGGTCGCGGCCTTCCAACAGTTCCATCACCAGGTAGGGCACGCCATCGTCGTCACCGTAATCGTGAATCGTAACAATGTTTTCGTGCCGTAGGTTACCCGCTGCCGACGCCTCATTCCGGAAGCGGCTCAGGTGTTCGGGGTCGCTCTCTCGTGTGGAGACCTTAATGGCTACTGGCCGGTTCACATTCGGATCAAAGCCGCGGTATACCCGGCTGAATCCGCCTCGCCCTATCTCCGCCGTGATTTCGTATTTCCCGATTCTTTTGGACATGTCTGCTTTCCACTCTTTCGGCCTTGTCCGCTGCCGAAGCAGGAACAGCACCGTAAACTACATCCTAGTCCATATTTTCACACGCGAATTCTGTTGTCGACCCTCCAAGGGGCCGTTCGGGGCCAGTAGCGATTTAGATCCCTGCTTCCGGTACAGCCTATGCTTACTTCCAGGGCGGTAAGGCACCCGCACGCGCGTTTGCCCGCTCGTCTGAAATTAGCGAATTGGATCGTCCGCAGAGGAATTGTTCGGGTATTCAACCAAAAGCCATTTCGGACCTGGGCCGAAGTGGCTGGCGTAGCCCACTTGCCTGGGACGGCGTGCGCCGTTTGTTTGCCAGACCCGTACTTTGCTCCGCCCCGGCCTCCCGTCGCGCGAGCTGGGTGCCGGAGTGTCGAATGCGCGGAAGGTACCGGAACCCGACTTCCGCCGGGAGTACAGGCTAATGGGGCCACTATTGCCAAACAGCAGTCTCAGTTCGAACCCCAGGCTGGTGGCCTGTAGGTGGCTGAGATGCTAACAGCCATTCACCGATTCTGCGCAAAGCCTCCCCGGCACGCGTGCTCTGGACTTCCTGCGCCTGCGCGGCCAACTTGAGACAAGCCCCGAACTCCCCCGCCGCGAGCGCCGTTCGCGCCGCTGCCCGCAATCGCCAAGCCTCCGCCGCCAGCCGCATCAGCCGGCCCAGATCCGCACCGCAGCGTGAGCAGATGCTAGCACCACGAAAACGGGCCTGGCAAACGGGACACTTGCCGCCCTCGTTCAATTCGGCTTGCCCTCCATGAAGAAGAGCAGTTCACGGAGCGCGCGCGAAGCCTCTGCCAGCGCCGACTCATCGCCTGCTTCAATGGCCAGGCCGATTTTCTCATGCAGGTCAATCGCCTCCTCGCGATCCTCCGCATGCATCCTGGGAAGCACTTTGCGCGAGCGTTCTACCAGATCCTCAGCCTCCTGCTCGCCCGCCAGGGCAGCGCGAAACTCGGCCTCGATGGCCTCATCTTCCGGCACCTCCGCCTCGATCCCGTCGGCGTCAAACTCGTCCGGAAACCGTTCAGGACGCGATTCATATAATTCCTGAATCCGTTTGCGCCCCGCCGCAATCTCCTCGGCGGTCTTCGCCTGCAGCGCGTTGGCAATGGTGATCTGCTTCGATTTTCCCGTCCGCTTCTCCACGGCCGTTACTTCCAGAATGCCGTCCAAATCGAGGCGCATGCGGCAGAGAATTTGGTTGGCATCCGGCACGGCGGTTAAGCCCTCGACGCGGAAGTCGCCGACTAGAATATTCTTGAGCGCGTCGTCATCCTCCCCTTGATACACCTGCACATCCACTTCAGTCTGAAACGGATAGCTCGTCATGAACGCTTCGGTGCGCGTCAGGGGCAAGGCCGTATTGCGCCGGATAATCGGCTTATAACAGTGTGGATAGGGCACGCCGCCGCGCTCGCCCAGATACGAGACGCCAAAAGAATAAGGCGAAATATCCAGCAGCACACGCTCCACTTCCCGTCCGGCCAAGCGCGCGGCCAGTACACCCGCGCCCAGCGCGACACAAAGGTCCGGATGCACATCTTGCCGCGGTTCAATCGCCATCAGCTCGGTCAGCAAATTGACTACTAGGGGCGTGCGGGTCGAGCCGCCCACCAGCAGCACTGCATCTAGCTCGCCGGGCTTTTTGCCCGCGTCCTGCAGCGCCTTCGACACGCTGTCGAGAGTCGAATCCACCAACCCGCGAATCAGGCTCTCGTACTCGCTGCGCGAAATCTCCATTTCGAGATGCAACGGCTTGCCCGCGCGCGTGACCAGAGCCTCCTCGCGGATGCTCACGTAAGGCTCCCAACTGAGTCTCTTTTTGGCCTCTTCGGCGGCCCACCACAAGCGCGCTTTCGCCGCTGGATGCCCCTGTCTTACGTCAACCCCGTATTGCTTCTGAAACTCCTGCGCGAGCTTTTCGACCAGTAGATCGTCGAAATCGTCACCGCCCAATCGATTGTTGCCATGACTCGCCAGCACCTCGGTGATGTCGCCTTCCACCGTCACGACCGAAACGTCGAAAGTGCCACCGCCAAGGTCGTAAATTAAGGCCGTGTGGCGCGACCCGTCGCCGTACCCATACGCGAGGCTGGCGGCCGTGGGTTCATTCAGAATTCGTACGACCTCCAGCCCGGCCAACGCGCCCGCTTCGCGCGTGGCGCTGCGTTGCGCATCGGAGAAATAGGCGGGCACGGTGATAACCGCCTTCTCGGGCCGCTCACCGAGCGAGACACGAGCCCAGTCGGCCAGCTCCCGCAGAATCAGCGCGGAGATCTCCGGCGGCGTGAAGCTCTTGTCGCCCAGCGTCACGGCCTCCTGAGTGCCCATGCGGCGCTTAATGCTGCGCACCGTGCGCTCCGGATATAACGCCTGCTGGTTGCGGGCGGGCACGCCCACCAGCAGTTCGCCGGTTGCCGAAAAGCCAACGCACGAAGGTAAGATCCGCTGGTCGCCCAGCCCCAGCACCTGCACTTTCCCATCCACGAACGCCGCCACCTCGGAGTTCGTCGTTCCTAAATCGATGCCAACAATTAAATCGCTCATTTTTCCACCGTGGCGTTCGTCGGCTCACGCGACACCTTCACTTGTGCCGGACGCAACACTTCCCCATTCCATTCGTAACCGCTTAAGTAGACTTCGAGCACGACGCCGGCGGGGACCGTGGCCGATTCCTCGCTCTCGATAGCGTTCATGCGCCGCGCATCGAAGCTCTCGCCTTGGCAGCGAATCTCACGCGCATTGAATTCATCGAGCGTCTGATCAAGCCGCTCAAGGCCGAGTTCATAGCCCCTGATCAAAGCCCTGACGGAGCCGCCCGCGGGATCGTCCTGGCGTTTGCTGAAAACGCGCGCCCACCATCCAGCTGGTGGAGCAGCCGCCATCTCAGCCTGGCGTGCCGCTACCGATTCGCGTCCGCGGCCCAGGCGGTCGCGCAGATCGATCAACGCCCGCAAAGCCTCTTTGCGGCAACGCCGCTCGGTATCGCGCTGCATGGTCCGCTCGCGTTCGGCGTAAACGGCGCGCAACTCGTCCGCGATCTTTTCCGTTTGCCCGGCAAGCGTGTGGTTGAGTTCCTGAAAGGCTCTGCCTTGTAGCTTGATTTCCTGCGTCAGCGCCGTCAGGGCGGCCCACAGCGCATAAGAATCGCAACGCAGGTCATCGTCATCCGCGCCCGCCATTACCGACGCAAGAATCTCCGCGTCGATTCCAACCGGCGGCTCTTCCACTGCCAGGGCCGTGTCGAGCAGCGTTTCGAACCGGCGCAGAATCTGGTCCCGGTCCATACCCACCGTCATTTGGTCTTCAATACCTCGCGCCAGGGTTGCGGCCCAACGAAGTTCCGCCGCGCCTTATGGCCAGAGAGCAGCGACACCAGCGGCGCGCTGAACGCGGAGGAAAGCAGCATGGCTTGGAAGCGTTTGCGCGGATCGCACAAAGTCTCATACGCGTCGCGGACGGCTTCGAATTCCACCGGCGAGCGATCCGGCGGGAACTCCTTTACCTTGCTCAAATACGCGGCGCGAATCTCCTCTTCGGAGGCATTCGTCGAAACGCCTAATCTTTCATTGGCCGTCATCGATTGCGCCGGCCTTTCTTCTTGCCGCCGCCATTGGGTCCGCCAGGGAAGACTCGCGCCATGACTTCATCGGGCGATGCACCGCTCAGCAGAGTTTCTTTCATCACTTCGAACAACAGCTTCGCTGTCGCGGGCGGAATGTCTTTAGGCATATTCTCGTTGAATATCCTGCGCATCTCGTCCTCGCTGAATTCAAAATCGTCGTCCGCTTCCTCGTCAAATTCCTCGTCGTAGTCGTCGAACGGACCGGAAATCTCGCCGCGCTCGCGGCGGCAATCCGCGCACTGGCACACTTTAACCGGAAGAAGATCGCGGTAGTCCGGACCTGGTTTGAAGGGGCCCGGGAAAGCCGCTGAAGCCAACTCCCTTCGAACCACTTCGCGCGCCTTTTCGAGAGTCAGTGAAGGAGAGTCGCCTCCGAACGGATTGCGCAGAATCTCCACCGCCTCGTCCACCGTATCTGTGTCGCGGTGGAAACGGCCCAGTTCCGCGGCGGCGGCGGCCAATGCCATCCTGCGCACTTCCAAACCGGGCGGTGTTGCCTGCGCGCGCAGCAACAGGAAATACGCCTCTGCCGGTCCTCCCCGTTTCAGGCCCGCTTCCGACGCGGCCCAGGCTAGCTTGGGGTGTTCCGTCAACAGGCCCAGTTGCCCCAGCGCACGGATCTGTTCCACTTTCAGCGACGCGCTGGTGCTTGCGAATTGCGCTTCCGCTTCCTTGAGATACAGCGTTGGAACCTCAAATTTCTGTATGCCAAGGTCTTGAGAGATCGCTACCACTCTGGCGATTAACGCGGGAATTGCCGCCCGCTGTTCACGGTTCAGCGACTTTGTCTCAGGCAATAATATGGGATCGGAGTGCTTCGCGGCCGCCGCTATGCCGAACAACAGCAACCGCGCCGAAAGATCGCTTCCCAGCAGGCGTTCCATCTCCTTTTGCGCCGCCGTCGCGCCCGCTTGATCTCTAGAAGAGGCATAGGTCAGCGCGCGCAAACCAGCCAACAGGGCTGGCCGGTCGCCTTGTTGCGACTGTGGCAGCGCCGCCAGCAACGCGATTTTTTCCATCGCTAAATGCGGTTTTTTCTGTTGCAAATGGCGCAGTGCCGCTGCCGCCAGCAGCCGCAAACGAGCCGACCGGACCACCGAATGAACCGCGTCGATCCGCTCCGCCTTTTCCAGGTAAGACAGCGCCGAGGGGAACGCGTTGCGCTTTTCCGCCTCCTTCATTAAATACAGCAGCGGCTCAATGTCTTGCGGACGAATGCGTTGCCACTCGCGTGCGACGTTTTCCGCCTTAGTCACGGATTGACTGGTCGCCCAGCGCAGCCAGCGCGAGAATGCGTCCGCCTGCTGATCGATAACGCAAGCGCGTGCGTAGAGTTTCTCCGGAAACAGAAAGTAGCGCTCTTCCGCCGACGCCGGTTTGCCGCCCCATTCCCGCGCTTCTTGTACATGCTTCAACCAGTTCGCCGGTATGCCGCTCAGAACATCCGCCATGTGCAGATACAACTCGGCCATCTCCACGCCGGAGGCGGGGAACAATCCCTCGCGCAGCGCTTGCCGGCGGAACTCGTCCCACAGGAAACATGCCTCCACCAAGTCTTCCTGGTCGTCGGAAATTTCCATGGCGCGCGCAGACATGCGGAAAAAAGCGGCGTCCTCGCGGACGGCGCCATCCAGAGCCGCCGTCAAACGTTTGTGGTCGAGAGCCATGGCGACGCCTCGCACCATGACGATTTGTTTCAGGAGTGCAACCTGCTCTGGCGCGCTACGCTTGCATTCCCGCACCGCCACGTTCACTGCCTTCAAAATGCGGGCGTCGTCGTCCTCCTCCGCAAAGGCGCGGTCCAAATTCTCCAGTGCGCTACGCAAATCCGCACAATTCACAGTGACTTGAGAAAGCAGCGCGCGCTCCACCGGTTTGAGCCCCGTGGTCCCCTTTTCCTCCAGCATCTCCCGCATTGCAGGCACCAAACGAGCCGGAACCGATTCGGGCTTGATGGTGGCAAGAAAATCGCGGCACTGCGCATCCTCTCCTCGATACAAGCACGCAATGGCGCGAATGAGCAACTTCCAGCCAGCCAGCGGGCTGCGATGCGAAACCTCCGGCAGCGCCATTTGCTCTTCAGTCACCGGCCCGCTGGTTACGGCGTGGAAGGCCCGGTCCAGCGCCGCCGCCGCCTGCCGCAGACTATGCTCCGCTGGCAGCGCCGCGCAACGCGACAGCGCATTGAGATCGGTCACCTGAGTTTGAATGATCTGTTCAATCGCGGCGCGGCGTTCGGGGCTGAGTTCCGCATCGTTGAGGGGCCGCAGCAATTCGGCGAGATCGCCGGCGCGCGCCGCCGCCGCCACGCCCACAGTTTCAAGCCGCATTTTGGCTGCGGGGAAGCGTTCCCGTACCAGATCGACCAGCGCCTTCGCTTCCCCCGCCAGGTTTTGATCGAGCAACGCCTGAATGCGCGCCTGATAAGCATCCAGCAGCAGAGATTCGGAAGCGGCGCTCTGCTGGGTTTTATGAAATTGCTTGGCGTTTTCAAGCGCGATCTTCGATTTGCCGTTGGCAATGAGCTGCCGCACGCTGTTTTCAACGGGTTGACCGTTTTCGTGCGGAAGAGAAGCGGGAAGAGGCGACATTTTTGCGCTGGAACCTTGTGACACTCGCGGCCCTTCTTCTCGGGGGGAAAACCATTATATACACAGAATGATTTTCGACGCATCACTATCCTGAGTTTCGTGCGATTAGGGACTGCATCTAGCTTGGTCAGCCCAGCCGCCGGTTCAGCCACCCGGTCCGCAATAAGGCCTAAACG
>Ga0302325_10027616_pt1 | contig 11761 bp, 5 predicted proteins | sample Palsa_T0_2_FD_201948 | JGI IMG/M metagenome (GOLD analysis project Ga0302325, IMG submission 201948) | Peat permafrost microbial communities from Stordalen Mire near Abisko, Sweden - Palsa_T0_2 | ecosystem: Environmental > Terrestrial > Soil > Palsa > Peat permafrost | place: Sweden: Abisko... | reverse complement strand
CCACAGCCGCCCACTCCGGGATTCCGCCAGCGAGGGCTCGGGAATCCTTTCCGCCGAGAGGCCGGGCAGCCCGTCCAGCGCGTCGAGGCGTTCCGCAGAGACCGCGTACCCCGGATCGTTGAGCCACTGCGCCAACTCAGCGGCAGAGACATGCGTGATGCCCGAGGATCCGTTCATCCAAAGGTCGCCAGTCTCGGTCTCCAACACGCCCGAGACTCTACCCGGCTGGTTCTGATCTTTCCAATGCACAACGTAGAAACGGCCCTTGGTAAACAGCTCAACCCCACCCGAACCACCGAGCCAGACGCGGTCGCCACGGACCGACATGGTACTTTCCGAGACACCTCGTGCGCCGTTGGGAAAGGAGAATTTATGGTAATTACTTCCGTCCCACTGGACCACGTAGTTGGAGAAGCCAAACCACACGTTTCCCGCCGCGTCACTCGTCATCGTGCCCAGGATGCCGGGCTTTTTGCCCAGCGCATCGTTCTGCCTGCTCCATGCGCCGTGGGTGAAATGGTAGGTCCCGCCGGCCGCGGTCGAGATCCATAGCTCATCGTTGCGATCCACGGCCAGAGAAATCACCGGGCCCAACTCTGCCTCCGGGTAGTGGACCGGCGTGAAGCCCGATCCCGAAGAGCGCCACAGCAGGGAATCGCTGCCGCCGGCCGACCAGATGGTTCCGTTGCGATCGAGGCGAAGACACAATGTCCCGTGAGTTTTGGGCCAACTGGTGATAGAGCCGTCAGCGGCCACGCGGGTCAGGGGCAGGCTTCTGTTTCCGGTCCATATCGAGCCGTCGTCAGCGGCTACGATGCTAAAGTCATGCTCCTGCGCCTGGGGAAGCGGCACGGTGGAGAGAGCCGTGCGCCGAAGGCGGTCGAGGCCGGAGTTGGTTCCCACCCACACGCTGCCCTCGCGATCGATCAGCACCTTCCACACGGCATCGGAGCTAAGCCCCTGCCGGGCGGTGAAGCCATCGCCGGGAGCGCTCTCCGAAGCCCGGGGCGTCTTCCACCGGTCGAAATGGTCGAAGCGCCGCAAGCCCTTGTCACTCACCGCCCAAAGAGAACCGTCGGGGGAGAAGGTAAAGTCGCCGAATTGGGCACCGTCATTGTTCCTTTTGCCGGGAGGAGACAGGGCGGCTCCTGCCGGATTGGTCACACGCCGGAGCCCATGATCGTCAGAAAGCCAGATGGAGCCATCCGGGGCTTCGTGGAGAAAGGTGTTATGTGTGGCCGTGGCCAGAACAAACGCGGCTGAGGTCGCGCCGGCGTCGTATTCGCTGGTTTGGAACTGTGCCTGGCCGCGGGCCAGAAAGAGAAGCGCGCCGGCCAGCGTCCTTACCCACACGGTTCCCTTGCTATCCACCAGGATCGCCGCGGGGAAGCCGCCCGGATATCCATGCTCTGGCCCGATCTGCTCGCATACCGAACCGCGCATGTGAAAGAGGCCGCCCGAGGCTTGCAGCCACAGGGAGCCATCCTGGTCCTCGGCGATTCCTGCCATTTGCAAAACCGGTGTACAGCGCCGGTCGGTAAAGACGGTCAGCTGTCCGGCCTTCCACAAGAGCAGCCCCGCAGCGCGGGTCTTGAGCCAGACACCGCCCGAACGAGAAAGAAACACGGCGTGGATTTCGCTGTTGTGTACCGCGCCGTTGGTCGCTTCTTCTACCGATTGAAAGCGCACTCCGTCAAAGCGAAAGACTCCGGTCGAGGTGGTGAGCCAGAGATAACCATCGGCGGCCTGCTGGATATCGACCACGGCTCCGAGACCATTCTCGGAGGTCCACATGGTGTGATGGAAGCCTGCCGTTTCAAGACCGGCCGCCCAGGCAGCTGATCCGCTATACAGCGCGAATGTGAGGACCGCGGCGCATATCCGTCTCCTCATAGGCGACCTTTAAACATTCCATTGAGCGGGTGATTGCAGCAGACGCGCGTCATGATGCCGTCCGGCTAAGCCGACACGTTGATTGTAGCCCTCTGCCGGATGGGCTCCAGCTTTAGAGCGCTGCGTATTCCTTCTTGCCGGCCACCAGCATGGGCAGATCCGGGTCCGCGTCCTTCCAGGTCAACAAGAACGCCTCGTACGCCTTTTTGGCGTTGGCCTTATCTCCGGCCATGGCATAGGCCCTCGCCAAGCCCAACTGCGCTTGCGCGTAGGTCGGCGGGATTGGCGCCTCTCCAAAAAAACTGCCTCCCCGCGATTGCATCGCCGACTGAAAGGCACTAACTGCATGGAGGGCGTCGTGCAATTGCAGATACGCCAGGCCCTGCGCATAAGAGCCGGGATAGATAGAGTCATAGGGCTTTGCCGTCGCGGCATAGTCCACGGCTTGTTGCGACTGTCCTCCGGCCAAGGCCACAAATGCCTGGGTTAGCGGCACGTAAATATTTTGCAGCATGGTGTCCTCGGGAAACCGAGCACCCAGTTCCCGCGCCATGGGAAGCGCCAGCTGGCCGTTACCACATAGTCCGGCTGCCAGCAACGCATATTCCTGCGTCTGCTTGCTCTTGTCCAGCGCCATTGCCTGCTCGACTGCAGCCTGGTTGCCGTCACACAAGCCTGCGAGTCCCCGGCCTGCGGCGTTGCTGAGGAGGATGGCGGCCTGCGCATCGGAAGCTTTCCCTCGGCCCGCCTCCTCAAATGCCTGGTTAAAGGTTGACGCGGCCTGCCGGTATCTCCCCGAGAACTGTTGCGTCAACGCAAGCGCTTCGGTCACCAGGAACCTATCTGGCGTCCCCGCCGTTTGCGTCACAATCCGCTGCACTTGCTGCGCTTCGCCCATCAGGAAATAGGCGATAAGATGAAGCTGCGCGGTGCTTGTGCTGGTGTCCATGCCCAGGCGCCGGGCTCGCTCCATCTCTTGCCGGGCCTCCGCCAGCCGGCCCAGCGACACGTAGTTGCCCACCAGGTTCTGGGAGCTGATCGCATCCTCGGGTTGCAGCACTATGGCCTTTTGCGCAAATGGCAACGCCTTCTCCAATTGGCCCAGGTCCGAGTACGCCGCGTCAATGTTGACATAGGCGTCCAGCTGCCCAGGGTACATCCTGATCGCTTCCTGCAGGGTTTCAATCTCCTTGGGCATGTTTCCGGTCACGTCCTCGTAGTAGTGGCCGGCTATGTATAACCGCTCGCCTTCGCTCACGTGCTTGGACAGCGCGAAGGCCTTGCTGAAGAACAGGTTCGCCTTTGCGTTCTGCCCCGAATTGACATAAATGACGCCCAACCGGGCATACGCCATGGCAAGGTTGGGATCCAGCTCCAGGGCGCGCAGATAGTGGCCTTCCGCATCGGGAATATTCTGCCCTCTCTCGTGCGCCTCATCCCCAAGTGCGTAAGCGCGAAATGCTTCCTGCGATGGCGTGGTCGCCTGACCGAACGGTGTATCCAGTTTTTTAATGCCGGCCAGCTCTTCTCCCAGCTTGGCCCGCATCGCTGCGGCCGCGGTGCCGAGAGCGCCGAGGACGTGTTCCTTATCCGATGCCGTTGCCTGCTCGCTGGCGATCTCGTCTCCAGTGGCGGTGTTTTGCGCTGCAAGTGTGATTAGGTATTCCTTGCCCAGGCTGGCGATGGTGCCGGTGAGAATCGCCTTCATGCCCTCGCGCTCGCCGATCTCCCGGGCGATCTGCGGGGTGATCGTCGCGTCCTCCGGCTTGCCCAGGTACTTGACGCTTTGCCTCAAATGCTCCTGGCTCACGATGTTGATCACCGGGGACTGCTCCAGATCGATCTGCAGTGCCTGGTTCAAGGTGCTTTCGAATGCCGGGTCGTGGGTCTTGTTGACAAAGTCAGCCAGGATGATCGAGTCCTTCACCAATTTGGGTGAACCTGTCGTTACCGCGGGGGCTGCCTCGCTGGGCTCCGGCTTTGCCTTCGGCGTCAGCTTCCACCATGCCACTCCGCCTGCGATGAGCAACAGCAGGACTCCTCCTGCAGCCACCAGCCATTTACGGCTGGCGGGGCGTGCGGGAGGCTCGGCGACGCCGGTCGCCGCGGGGATGATTCCGCTCGCCGCGGCCGCCACCTGGCTGCTGGATCCGCGCGCCGCGCGTTCTTCCGTGGCCTCGCCGATCTCCAGAGACTCAAGATCCTGCAGCAGATCTTCTGCGCTCTGGTACCGGTGTTCTCTCTCCTTGGCCAGTAAGCTGGTGACCATCTCATCCAGAGCCTTGGGCATCGCCGGGTTCACGGTGCTCACCGGCGGCGGGTCCTCGCGAAGCAGCGCCACAAATACCTCGGCTGTGCTGTCGCCGGCAAATGGCTTGCGATTGGTGGCCATTTCATAGATAACGGTACCCAGGCTGAACAGGTCGGTGCGCGCATCCAGCGGCAAACCCTTAGCCTGTTCGGGAGACATATAAGCGACGGTACCGATGGTGCTTCCGGGGCTGGTCAGGTCCAGCACAGAAGCTTCGCCGGTCGCGGTCGCGTCCGCGGTAAAGGGACGTGAGTCGCCAGTTGCTGCGTCGCCCTGCTTCTTGGCCAACCCAAAATCGAGAATCTTGATCTGCCGCCGGTCGCGGCCCATTTGGTTCACAAACAGATTTGCCGGCTTGATGTCGCGGTGAATGATGCCCTTGCTGTGGGCCGCGGCCAACGCGGAGGCCGCCTGCTTGCTGAAGGCAATCACCTCATCGGGACGCAACGGATGTCCCGCCTTCGCCAGATACTGCTTCAGCGTATCGCCGTGTAGCAGCTCCATGACCAGATAGGGCCGGCCGTCCTGTTCACCGGTGTCGTAGATCGCGCAGATATTGGGATGGCTTAGCGTCGCCGCGGAACGCGCCTCGCGCAGGAAACGCTCATGGGTCAGGTGCGCGCGGGAGTGTGGGGTGGCGCCCCTCGGGGAGGGACTGCCTTCCGACTCTATCCCGAGAAAGCTCTCGGAGACCAGCTTAAGCGCAACCTCGCGCTCCAGGCGGGTGTCCATCGCACGGTACACCTCGCCCATGCCGCCCGAGCCAATCTTCTCGAGGACTTTGTGGGGGCCAAACTGGGTTCCCTCTGCGATGGTCATAGTTCGGTGCCAGCAGTCTATCAGCGCTAGAGGCTGCATGTACTCCCTTTCGTTGCTGCTGCTTTAGCGAACTGCGGATCAGCCTCTGCATCGGCAAAAAACAGTTGGGGTGGCCCATTCAAGCCTTCTTTTGGTCTTTTGGCTTGAGTGGGTAGTCGGGTCTGTATTCACCTGTGGCTATACCACAGCATTCATGACATGCTTATGTGGTACTCACACAGGAGCGCCTGATGGCGGAAGTAAAACTTGATCTACTGCAAGGCACGTTGGACCTGATGGTCCTGCAGACCCTGCTGGCCATGGGAACGATGCACGGCTACGGCATAGCGCGGCGCATCGAGCAGGTAAGCGGGGACGAGATCCTGCTGAACCAGGGAACAATCTACGCCTCGTTGGTGCGGCTGCAACAGCGGGGGTGGATCGCCGCGGAGTGGGGCACTTCAGATCACAACCGCAAGGCGAAGTACTACTCCATTACCCGGAGCGGGCGCAAACAGCTGTCCGAAGATGCGGCGCACTGGCAGAGGTTAACCCGGGTGATGGGGCGTGTTCTGGCTACTCCAGGCGAGGGAGAGCTGTAATGGAAGGACTGAACCGGGTGCGATCGTTCTTTAAAAAGCGGAGTCGAGACATGGAGCTGGACGCGGAGTTGGCGGCGCATCTTGAGCTGGCGGTAGAAGAGAATATGGCGCGCGGCATGTCTGCGGAAGAGGCCAGGCGCCGGGCGCTGATCAGCTTCGGAGGGGTGGCGCAAGCCAAGGAGCAGCACGGCGAGGCTCGGGGCTTGCCATGGCTCGATGTGCTGCTGCAGGATCTGCGGTTTACCTTTCGCACCCTGGCCCGTGATCGCGGGTTCACCATGATCGCGGTTATCATCCTGGGATTGGGGATTGGCGCCAACATCACCGTCTTCAGCGTGGTGAACACCCTCCTGTTGCGGCCGCTGCCGCTGCACAATCCGCAGGAACTGGTGCGGATTCTGTCGAAGACCGGGAGTGGGGAATCGAGCATGACCTATTCCTCGGACGCCACCGAAGAGTTTCAGCGGCAAAACCGCTCCTTCCAATCGGTATCCGGCTACTACGCTTTTTCCGGGAGCGACAATCTCAAGCTGATGGGCCATGGACAGCCGATGCCGGTTACCGGCTTGATGGTGGCGGGAAATTTCTTTCAAACGCTGGGGGTAGAGCCATCGATCGGCCGGCTGTTCACGGCGGAGGAGACTTTGCACAAGAGCCGCCCGGTGGTGTTACTGAGCCATGCCTTCTGGAAGCGGCAGTATTCCGGCGACCGCGGCATTGTGGGCCAGACGATCGAGTTGAATGCAACGCCCGTCACCGTGATTGGCGTGCTGCCGGACAACTTTGACTTCGGCTCGATCTTCTCACCAGGATACAAGGTCGATATGTACGGCCCGGTCATTTTCGACGATATCCGGGATGAGGGAAATACCATGGCCCTGGTGGCGCGTCTAAAGCCCGGAGTGACCCTGGCCAAGGCTCAGGCTGAGGCCGATCTCCTCTTTCCCGCCCTTCATTTCAGTGTGAAGCATCCCGAGTATGGTGGCGGGTACACCGGCCGATTGCTGGGGTTGAAGGACTATGTGAGCGGCAAATTGCGCCGCTCGCTGGTTGTGTTGTGGTGCGCGGTGGGCCTGATTCTGCTGATCGTGTGCGTGAACCTTTCCAACTTGCTGCTGGCTCGTGGGGCAGCCCGCAGCAAGGAGTTTGCCATGCGCTCCGCCGTGGGCGCCCCGCGGAGCAGGCTGGTGCGCCAGTTGCTGACCGAGAGCCTGGTGCTCTCGTTGGCGGGCGCCTTGCTTGGCCTGGGAATCGCCTTCACGGTTACCACTTATCTTGCCTACCAGGGCTCCATCGCGCTGCCGCTGCTGAGCAGCGTGCGCATCGATGGAGCCGCGCTGGCGTGGACGCTGTTGATCGCCGTGACCGCAGCGGTTTTCTTCGGTCTCGCGCCGGGGCTCAGGATATCCAGCGCCAACCTGCAGGAGGTTCTCAAAGATTCCGGTCACAGTGCAAGCGACGGCAAGAAGCATGAGGCGCTGCGCTCGGTGTTGATCGTGTCAGAGATTGCGTTGGCCTGCGTGCTGCTGGTGGGCGCCGGATTGCTGTTGCGGAGTTTTCTGCGCATCCTCGATGTCGATCTCGGTTTCAAGCCGAGCCAGGCCGCCTCGATCAGCCTGGACTACAACGATGGAAACGATGCGGGCAAGAGAAGCGTGATCTGGCAGGAAGCTCTGCGCCGGGTGGAGGCGATTCCCGGGGTGGAGACGGCTGGCATCACGGACAACCTGCCCATGAGCCGCAACCGCAGTTGGGGCATCTCGGTCAAAGGCAAGAACTATCGTCCCGGGGAACTGGAAGATACGTTTGTATACGTTGTATCCCCGGGTTACCTCAACGCGATTGGCATGCACCTGGTTAAGGGCCGCGACTTTCGTTGGGACGACACCGACAAGACGCTGGGGACGGTCATCATTAATGAAACGGTGGCGCGCCGTCTCTGGCCGGGACAAGACCCCATCGACCGCATTGCGGTGGCGGGCGGTATGGATGCGCGTGTCATCGGCGTCGTCGCGGACGTGCATGAGAGCAGCGTCGAGGGTACTCCGGGCTGGCAGATGTACGTGTCGGGGGTCGCGCCGCAATTTGGGCCAGAAGGAGCGCAGCTTGTGGTGCGCAGCAAGCTGCCTCCGGAGACGCTCGCGTCCACGGTGATGAGCACTTTGCGAGAGATGAATCCGGCACAGCCGGCGACCGAGTTCCGCCCGGTCCAACGGCTGGTGGATCATGTGGTTTCACCGCGCCGGTTCTTTGTTTTGCTGGTCAGTATTTTTGCCGGACTCGGCCTGGTGCTGGCTTCGTTGGGAATTTATGGCGTGATTTCATACTCCGTGACCCGGCAAACACAAGAGATCGGGATCCGCATGGCGCTGGGCGCCAGCCAGGCGCGCGTGCAGTGGTCCGTGATCTGGAAGACGCTGACGCTGGCATTGATTGGGATTGCAACCGGGACGGTGGCGTCTTTGATGATCGCCCACCTGATTGCCTCGCTGCTGTTCGCCACGCCGGCAACCGACCTGTCCACGTTCCTGAGCATGATTCTGTTGTTGTTGATGGTGGCGCTGCTTGCCGGGTATATTCCGGCGCGACGGGCTTCGCGGATCAATCCAATGATCGCTCTGCGCAACAACTAACGCCAACGGCTTTTGTCTTTACGTAGGCAAAACCGGAGGGACCTGCGGTTGAATCGTCGTGTTCAGGGGATGTTTTGTTAGAATCGGCGGTCGATGCGGGGATACCAGGTGAGCTGGAAGGTGGTGCTGGTGTCGGAGTGCTGGCCCACCTTGTAAATCGGAATCAGCCAGCGTTCGTATTGCACATTGGCCTTCAGTTCAACGTCGGGTGTGAGGCGCTTGACGGCGTCAAAGCTGAAGTCGGTCTGGGTAGTGCCTCCGGGGATGAAGTCCTTGGCCGCCTTGTCACTGCGGTAAGAGGCCTGCAGCCACTCTCGGGGCGAGAGATGGTACGTGAGCCACGCCTGGCCTCCCTTATTTTCCCGCCCAATCCAATCGCCCATCAGCAAACCGTTGCTGGTGTAGCCGTTCCGCTGCACCACCTCGATGTACATATCCGCGCCACCGTTGCTCAGGCCGGTGTCGGGGTCGGTGGAGACAGCTTCGACGCGCAGGTCGAGCTTGGGCGCGCCCGGAAAATGAGACAAGTAGAGACCGGGGCGAATCGCGGCATGGCGCGGCGCCGTGATAGGAAAGACGTCATCGTGGACTTCGGAGTCGGTATAGAAGGTGAACCACTTGCGGACAAAGGGCAGGCGCCAGGAGAAGTCAACAGCGCTGAAGCGCGCGCCCGGGTCGCGGCGCGAGAATTTTTCCGCTCCGTTGGTATCGCTGATGCTGTAAAAGCTGCGCCAGAACGTGCCCAGCGTTACGGGTTCGTGGCCTTTGCCGCCCCAGATGACGGTGCGCTGAAACCCGAATTCAAAATTGGGCGTCGGCTTGAAGGAAATTTTTTCGGCGTGGGTCCAGGGGCTTACCGGATCATTGTGGCCCTTCAGCGGTCCCACGAAAAAGTCGTAGCGGATCAGTCCCGCGATGCGCGAGATGTACGGAATATAAAGCGGCTCGACGCGGTTGATGCGAAAGCTCCATACGTTCTCCGCATTGTTGCTCCAGGCCATGCCACCGCCCACTCCGGGCCCGTACCAGTTGTCCATTTTTCCAAAGGAGATTTCGTGGCCGGCAACATGGGCGGAAGCATAGCCCTCAAGCACCGTGAGGTTGTTGACCGAGGAAACCGGGCCCAACGGGATGGTCGCGTTGTCAGGCAAGGGAACAGAAGTAAAGGTATCGAAATCATCGATGGTCGCTAAGGTCTCAGACAAGTCAAGGTTGTAGCCTTCCCAGGACGGAGCGTGCTGGAACTCACCGCGAAAGTAAATGGAAAACATCCCGTAATGTCCGCGCGCGCTCAACCCGGTGTAACTGTTAAAGCCGGATGCGTAGGGGCGGCCAAAATCATTGATGTCGGTCTGGCCGAGATGGAAGCTGTCGCGCAAAGGCGTTCCACCGATACCCATGACACGCTCGTATACTGAGTCAATCCCCAGGCGGCCGAATTTTTGGTCGAGCGGGATGCGCATATCGGGCTGCAAATCTCTTTCCAGCGCGGTGTAGATATCAATCGCTTCGTCGTTGGTACTGTCGGTGATCCTGTCGCCGCTTTGTTCCAGCATGTGGGCCACGCTTAGCCGCGTCCACGGGCGCATACCGAGAAACACGGTGTCGACGAAGCCCATCCCGTACAGACGCATCACCGCGGGATAAATCCAACTGTCCAGCGGAATATACGATGAGCTCACGCCTTCGATGGATTTAAGCGGCTGGTAAGGCGCAAATTGGATCTTGTCGCGCGGCGCAGGAAGTTGATCGGCTGCGGGCGGTGGCGCTGGACCCGCTTGCGTCGTCTGGGCCTGATCGGGAGCAGAGATCGGTGCGGCGGCTGAGATCCCGGGGATAAAAAAGACCATCACGCACAGAACAGCAAGCAATTCCACGTAAACCCTCAATACCCGGTGGAGAGACGTGACGAGAATCGTGCACCTGTGTTCAAGCTAACGAAAGCAGGACTAGTGGTCAATCGTTTGCGATGACCGATGAAGCGCGAAGATAACGGGCAGGCGGTTAACCGAGGGCACGCGCGTTTGGTTGCGATCGTTGCATTTTTCGCGCCGCTTTGGCAGCGGCGTCAAGTTCTTGCGAAAACTCTTCGACGATCCGATTTTTCCAGCGAGGATGGAAGAGCTTTTTGGCCGCGAGGTACTGTTCCATGTGGGTGAGAGGATCGTCTTCGCTGCGCCCGGTTTGATTGGTCTGGCGATACGTCTTCGCTTCGATCAGCACCGGGCCATCGCCCAGCCGCACCCGCTCCAGGCTCTCGTGGGCTACCCGATAGACGGCCACCACATCGTTGCCGTCGACGCTGATGCCGGGCAGGCCGTAGCTCTGCGCTTTCCGGGTGAAGTCTTCCCAGCCGCTACGCGGGCCGGCAGATTTTACCCGGCCATTATTTTCAACGACAAAGATCATGGGCAGGCTGCGGCGAGCGGAGAGTGCGAGCGCCTCGTGCCAGGTGCCGAGTGCGGTGACTGCCTTGCCGGTAAAAGCGACCACCACGGCGGTATTTTTTTCTCGCTTGTTGGCTAAGGCCAAGCCGGTAGCGGCGCTGAGCTGTGCTTCGATTGCGGGGGAGGGCTGGTCGTTCGCATAGAGCTCGGCAACGGTCGCGTTCAACGGAACGCGCTTGACCAACCCGGCGATGATCCGGCTGGTGACCGATTCGTGGGAGGCGATGGTGTCCTCCGGCCGCAGATCGATGGCGCAGCCGGTGGCGATGGCTTCCTGCCCCACCGCGTAGAGGCTTGCCGAGCCGTTGCGGTTGTGCGCCCGCCGTGCCCGTTCTGTGAGCAGCCGGCATTGCAGCATGGTGGTGTAAAGCTGCTTCAGCTTTGCGTCGGAGATCAGCGAACCGCCGTTGGAGACATCTTCCACAGCCTGCTTGATCTTATAAGCCATGATGACTGTTTTCTCCTAACGGAAAACTAACCCAATATGGGACTCGTTGTGGAAAGCCGCCCGGACTTTTTCACAGAAATGTGAATAAGCCTGTGTATTTCCGGGTCCTCCTGACGCCGCAGTTCCTGAAACGATAGGAGTTCTAGCAATCTGCACTGCTTTCGCTGCTCGCCGGCAGCAAGTGCTCTCATGTCGAGTAATCGGAGTTAATACGCACGTACTCCGCGGTAAGATCTGTGGTCCAGAAAAGGCATGACCCCCGGCCAAGACCGAGATCGATATGAATGGTGAGCTCGCGTTTTTTCAAGTAGTCGTGGGTGGCGGCCTCATCGAATTTGGGTGAGAGGCAGCCCTCCCGGCATATCTCCAGATCCCCGAAGGAGATGTTGATGCGCGCGGGATCGATGGCAACGCCGGCATAACCGATGGCTGCGAGGATGCGGCCCCAATTAGGATCGCACCCCGCCCACGCGGTCTTGACCAGGGGAGAATGGGCAATGGAACGGGCCACGCGCAGGGCGTCGGTATCGGTCAGCGCTCCGCCGATGGCCAACTCGACGACGTGTTCAATGCCTTCGCCGTCCTCCACAATGCGCTTGGCAAGGGCAAAGCAAACGGATCGCAGCGCG
>Ga0302325_10027615_pt1 | contig 11762 bp, 10 predicted proteins | sample Palsa_T0_2_FD_201948 | JGI IMG/M metagenome (GOLD analysis project Ga0302325, IMG submission 201948) | Peat permafrost microbial communities from Stordalen Mire near Abisko, Sweden - Palsa_T0_2 | ecosystem: Environmental > Terrestrial > Soil > Palsa > Peat permafrost | place: Sweden: Abisko... | reverse complement strand
CTCCGCCGTTCTGGGTCACGATGACGGAGGCCACGTTGCCACCGTCGTCACCGACCGCCACGCAGGTCGCTGAGCTCGCACTGGCGCTGGGCGCGCAGGAAACCGCATCGACATTGGCCAGATGCGCGTAGCCGGCAGTCGCCTGCCACGTGGGAGCAACGACGGCGCCGGCCGCCGAGATCGAAGGCATCTGGCCCCCGAGCACTCCTATGAGGGCAAGGGCCAATACGGTCGACAGTCCGGCTGCGGTGACAGTGACCGCCCGAACCGCTCGCACCGCCACCTCCGTCCCGATCTGACAGCCGACCCCATGACTGTCGGATCGTTCGACCCCCGCTGCTTGATCGCGGTTGTTCGTCCGGTGTGAAGGTCGTTGCTATGCGGGTTGATGTGCGGGCACCACGGCGTTGTGGGGCGTCCGCCCGGCCAGCACGTCGCACACGCCTTGGCATGCGAGGCGGGCCATGCGCGTGCGGGTAGCAATTGTTGCACTTCCGATGTGAGGAAGCAGGGTTGTCCGTGGGGCGGCGAGCAACCGGGGATTCACCTTTGGCTCTCCATCGAAGACATCGAGTCCGGCGGCGTAGAGGGAACCCGACTCGAGCGCGTCGGCGAGGGCATCTTCGTCGACGATCGGTCCACGCGCGGTGTTGATCAGCACGGCGGTCGGCTTCATGCAGGCGAGCTCCGCCGCACCGATGAGATGGCGGGTCGACTCGGTGAGCGGGACATGCAGGCTCACGATGTCCGATCGCTCCAGCAGCTCGTCGAGGGTCGGGACGAACCCGGTCACGCCGGTGTCGTGCCGTGTCGTGTGGATGACCCCCATGTTGAAGCCCTCGGCCCTCTGGGCGACCGCCCGTGCGATGCGCCCGAAGCCGACGAGCCCAAGAGTCGCTCCGTGCACGTCACGGGCGAGATGGGTGCCGAACCCCCAGCCCGTCCATCGGCCCTCTCGCAGATCGCGCTCCGCGTCCGAGGCGAGGCGCGTGGCACTGAGGATCAGAAGGAACGCCAGATCCGCCGTCGTGTCATCGAGCACGCCGGGGGTGTTGCAGACCGTGATGCCCATCGCATTCGCCGTGACGACATCAATGTTGTCGTATCCGACAGCCGCATTCGCCACCACCCGCAACTTTCCGCTTCGCCCGGACTCGAGCACCACCGTATCGATGCGATCGGTCAGATGGCACACGATGCCGTCGCACTCGGCCGCCCCCCGGACCAACTCTTCCGGCGTCAGGGCAGTCCCGTCCTGCCGCAGCAACACGATCTCATGGCCGGCTTCGAGCAGGGGATCTGTCCCGCCCTCCGTAAGGGGGCGGGTGACGAGGACGCGGGCCACCTAGTGCGTCGTGTAGTTGATGGCGCCTGCGCCCTTGACGCCGATGGCGAAGCAGAAGCAGTGGATCGGGGCATGGTCGCTGATCGGCCGAAGTGAGTGCACCTTGTCCGGCGGGATGTACACCAGGTCACCTTGTGAGATCTCGCGGTCTTCGCCGTCGATCGTCATGATGCCCTTGCCGTTCATGACGTAATAGAACTCGTGGGTCGGGTGCGAGTGCGGGTCGACGAGCCCGCCACCTGGGACTTCGAACTCGTTCACCAGCTCCAGGTAGCCGCCATCGGTGATGTCCTTGAACTCGCGGGACTCGATCATCCACCAGACCGGGACGGTGCCGTTGTGCTCCACGACCGGCGCCTTGGCTTCAATGCTGCGCACATCCATCCTGTTGGCCTCCCAAGATTTCCTAGACTGACTCCGGTGTCAGGTTAGGCCGCGTGGCGCCAGACACGCATTGTCGAGGCAGACGAGAGTGAGCGATGTCCCCAGACGGATCGACGAGAGAACGAGCCATGGTCCCGGTGGCGCTCACAGAAGCCAAGTGGTCACCCTTCGGCTGGCTTCCCGTCGCCGACGTCGACCCGAGGGACGGCAAGGAAACCTTGACGTTCGAGTGGGCCGACGCCCACGTGAACCTGATCGGGCACGCCCGGGCCGAAGTGCCCGAGACCCCCACTGGCCTGCGCTGCGAAATGCTGTTCCGCCACGACACCCACACCCAGGCCCTGATGCCGCTGAATGTTCCCGCCGTGATCGTCGTGGCGCCGGCCCACGTCGAGTTCGCCGCTCAGGCCCAGGCGGACCGGGCATCCATTCGTGCGTTCCGGATCGAGCCCCTGGAGTCCCTGGTGCTGCACAGGGGCACCTGGCACTGGGGGCCGTTCCCGCTGGAAGGACCCGAGGTCCGGCTCTTCAATGTCCAGGGTCTCCGATACGCCGAAGACAACCGTTGCGTGGACCTGGCATCGAAGGAGCTCGCCGTCGAGATCGAGGTCGTGACGGCCCCGCCGGCCAGCGGAGCCTCCGGTGGCGCTTGACGAAGCCGAAGAGGCCGAGGTCGTACCGGCCACCGTGGCCGAGCTGGTCGACGCGATCACCGCACGCGACGCAGGCCAAGACGCCCATGGGAGGGCGACCTTCATCACGACCAGCCCGAACTGGTGGGAGCACGGTCGCGTCTTCGGCGGCATGGTGGTCGCCCAGGCCCTGAACGCCGCCATGAGGACCGTTCCCGCCGGGCTCGAGGTGCATTCGCTGCACGGCTACTTTCTCCGCCCGACGAGCCCGGGGTCGCAGACGACCCACGTGGTGGACAACGTGCGCGACGGACGATCGTTCAGCATCCGGCAGGTGACGAGCGAAGGAGAGGACAGGGAAACCTTCCGGATGACGTGCTCGTTCCACGCCCCGGAAGAGGGTGATCGCTATCAGCTCCCCATCGCTCCCGAGATACCGCCACCGGCCGAGATCGACGGGTTCGAGGCGCCCTTTCCGTTCGACATCCGTGAGCTCGGGGCGACCGAGCGTCGGGAAGACGGGACGTACCGGTCGACCCGGCGCTGCTGGTTCCGCACACGAGAGCCGTTGTCGGATGACCCGGCCGTGCACGCGGGCGTCCTGGCCTACTTCTCGGACATGACCGGGGCGTCCTTCCGTCCCCACAGCCTGGGCGTCTGGGGAACGCACACCGACGCCAGCCTGGATCACGCCCTGTGGTTCCACCGCCCCTGGCGGGCCGATGCCTGGAGCTTCTTCGATCTCCAAGCGCTCGTGAACGCCGGGGGGAGGGCCACCATCCGTGCGACCATGCACGGCGAGGACGGCACCTTGCACCTGAGCATGGCGCAGGAACTGCTGATCCGGGAGCTCGACGAACCGATGCGGATCACGTCCCCGATGTGGACCGATCGTGACGCACCAACGTGACGCACCGACACCGACACCGACACCAACACCAACAGGAGGGGACCGATGGGACTGCTTGACGGCCAAAGGGCCATAGTCACCGGCGGCGGCTCGGGCATCGGGCGGGCGACCTGCCGCCGCATGGCCGAAGAGGGTGCGAGCCTCGCGGTGTTCGACCTCAATCGGGATTCCGCCGCAGCCGTCGCCGAGGACATCGGCGGGATCGCTCTCGGCGTGGACGTCGGTGATCCCGACGCGTTGCGCGACGCCGTCGATACGGCCGCAGCGGAACTCGGAGGCCTGTCCATCATCTATAACAACGCCGGAACCTCCGCCTTCAACAAGCTCCACGAGATCGACGTGGCCGAGTGGGACCGGGTGCTCCGGGTGAACCTGACCGGAGTCTGGGCCGGCATCCGTGCCGCGGTGCCCCACATGCTCGCCGGCGGAGGCGGTTCCATCGTCAGCACGGCGTCCATCAGCGGGACCAGGCCGGCGGCGGGGGAGAGCCCCTACGCAGCCAGCAAGGCGGCCGTCGCCGCACTGACGGCGTCGGCGGCGTTGGAGTACGGGCCCACCATCCGGGTCAACGCGGTGTCGCCGGGAATGATCCTGACCGCCATGACCGAGCAGATGTTCGAGTTCATGCCCAGCCAGACGGAGCGCTTCGAGACGGGCACGCCGGTCGGACGGATCGGCGCCCCCGAGGACATCGCCGATGTCGTCGTCTTCCTCTGCTCGGACCTGGCCCGCTTCGTCAACGGGCAGAACATCGTGGTCGACGGCGGGTTGACGCTCCACGGCTCGGGCGTCGACGGCATCTATGACCTCGTGTTCGGCGGCAAGGCCAGGTAGCCAGGTAGTTCAGGCCTTCGGGTCGAACAGGGCTCTGTACACCATCGTCGTGATCGTCTCGAGAGCGACCTCGTCGATCGGTTGCCCGAGGAACTCACGGAGGTAGTGGAAGCGGTCGAGCATGGCCAACGCGGCCAGGCCGGCGGCATCGGGATCGATGATGTGGCCCGACGAGTCAGGTCCGATCTGCGTGGCCAGCGCACCCGACATGGCGGTGAAGGTGGCACGGATCGCATCGACGAGATCGGGGTCGATCGTGGCCAGATCGGTCCAGGCCCTGAAGAGCGGTGCGTACCGGGTCCAGAGCGCTGAGTAGGCCCGGACCCATTCGTGGACGTCCTCCCACCGCGGCGCGCCCGCTTGGTCCGGCAGCGTGCTCAGCGCGTCATAGAGAGTCTGGGCCTCGCCGGCGGCCTCGGCGACGAGGGCCCGCAGCAGATCCTCCTTGTTCGAGAAGTACAGGTAGAAGGTCCCGTGCGAGGTCTTGGCTATCTCGACCACGTCGTTCACCCGCGTGGCGTGGTAGCCGCGTTTGTCGAACGCCACCATTGCCGCATCGAGGAGCTTGCGCATGGTCCGCCGGCCTTGGCTGCGCAGGACGCGCTTGCTGGCAGGGGCGCCCACGGCGTCCGGATCCCCCATCGGGACCGCATCGGGCCCGATCACCGCCCGGGTGGCGCCCTTTATGGCCGTCACCTTCTTGGCCGGAGGACGAACGGCCCTCTTCGGTGCGGACGCCGGGTCGTGTTCGACTCTCGGCGATCCCATGCCAGGTGCATGGTAGTGCCGGGCATGGTCGAAATGGCTAACCTGACACGGTGGTCAGGTTTGGTTGGGGTAAAAAATGAGGTCGGACCAGGGATTACGCATCTTGGCGTCCGCTGCGAAGCGGGTTTCGTGACGTCGACTGCCCTCTCGGCGGGCCGGCCCGTCGTGACCACGTTGGAGGAAGCAGTCGCACGGAGCGTGCAACCCGGCGACTCCGTTCTGGTGATGATGGGGCACAGCCGTTGGACGGCCGCCGCCCGGGAGCTGGCCCGGCAATTCTGGCGGACGGACCCGGCTTTTACTCTCATCATGACCAGCCTGGGCGCGCTGGGCGGGGCCTTTTTCCGGGGCGGCCTGGTCAAGAAAGTGGTGACGGCATACTCCGGCAACAGCTTCCCGACGTACAACCCGAACCCGATCTTCCGCCGGGCCTACGAGTCGGGTGAGGTCGAGGTCGAGCACTGGTCGATCCTCACGCTGTCGCAGCGTCTGGAGGCGGCCGCCCGCGGCCTGCCCGCCGCGGTGACGGGATCACTGGTCGGTTCTTCCATGGCGGACAACGACGCGTTTGCCGTCGTCGATTCGCCCTTCGGCCCTCTGGGCCTGCTCGAGCCGCTGGTGCCCGATGTGGCGCTCGTCCACGCCGCGGCCGCGGACCCCTCGGGCAACCTCGTCTTCTCCGAGCCTCTCCTCGATGGCGTCTGGGGCGCCTGGGCGGCTCGCCGGGGTGTCGTGGCAACCGTCGAGCGCGTGGTCGACGACCTCGAGGGTCTCGGGCACCGCGTTCGCGTGCCGGGGCACCGCGTCCTTGCGGTGGTGGAGACGCCTTTCGGGGCCCATCCGGGAGGCTGCTACGCCCCCGCTCTCCCCGTCCGCAGCTACGGGGAGGACGTGGCCCATTGGAGTGCCGCCGCCGACGCGGCGGCCAGGAACGAGTTCGACTCCTATGTCGACGAGTGGGTGCTCGGTCCGGCGACACACGAGGCCTACCTGGCGCGTGTCGGACCGGAGCAGCTCAGCTGGCTTGAAGGGCGCTCCGACCCCATGTCGTGGAAAGCCGACGCCGACGCCCACCCGGTCGTCGAGGACCCCGCCGTCACCCGGTGGGAACAGGCAGCCTCGCTCGGGGCGCGCGAAGTCGAACGGGTGGTGGCTGACGTCGGCGCCGACGCCGTGCTGGCCGGGGCCGGGGTGGCCAATCTCTCCGCCTGGGTCGCGGTGGGGCGCGCCCGCGCCGCTGGGCGCAACGTGATGCTGACGGCCGAGCTCGGGCTGTGGGGGTACCAACCGACGCCCGCCGACCCCTACATCTTCAACCAGCGCGTCTTTCCCGCCACGCCCTACCTCTCCGATGCCTCGGCCGTGCTGGGCATGGTCATCGGGGGCCCGGGCACCACCACGGTGGGCTGCCTCGGCGCCGCGGAGGTGGATCGTCGCGGGTCCTTGAACTCCACCCAGCTCGCAGGCGGGCGATTCCTGGTCGGGTCCGGCGGGGCAAACGACGTCGCCAGCCGTGCCTCCGCCTGTGTCGTCGTCACCCTGGCCCGGCCGGAGCGTCTTCCCGAGAGCGTCGCCTACGTCACCTCACCCGGAGAGCGGGTCGTCAGCGTCGTGACGGACAAGGGCATCCTGCGCCGTTTGGACGGCGTGCTGCGCCTGGCCGCAGTGCCCCACGGGGAGGGGACGCTCGAGGACCGGGTGCGGGCGTTTGCGTCGTCGTGCGGCTATCAGCCCGATGTGGCCCGCCAGGTCGAGGACCTCCCAGCCGTCCGTTTCGACGAGGTCCGGGCGCTGCGCGACTACGACCGGCGGAGGCTGTTTTTGAACTGATCGGCGCGCGCGAGGAAGGTGGAAGAGAAGCAGTTCGGAGATGTGAAGAAGAGCACAAGGGGTGAGCAATGGGCGTGAAAGCCTCCAGCTACAGTGACCGGCATCTCGGGGGGGATGGACGACGGACGATCGGGGACGGCATGCGAGTAGGACATGGATCCAAGATGTTGACGGCAGCGGCGCTGCTGGGGACGATGCTGGCAGCAGCGGTCGTCACGACGTCGGGGGGCGCGGCCGGTGCTGCAGCGACCAGCTCCGCGCCGGGAGTGACGTCGAACTCCATCACCGTGGGGACGATCTCGACCCAGACGGGGACGCTCGCCTCCAACTTCTCCTCGCTCATCTACGGCGAGAGGGCGTACTACGACTACATCAACGCCTCGGGAGGCGTGAACGGCCGCAAGATCGACTACAAGTACGCCCTGGACGACGGCGGCAACCCCACGACGTTCAACCAGCTGGCGAACACGCTCATCAATCAGGACCACGTCTTCGCCGTGACCGGGGTGGCCACGGCCTTCTTCTCGCCGAACCTCTTCGTCGAGTCGGGCATCCCGACGTACGGCTACAACGTGACCGGGAACTGGCAGGGCCCGAAGAATCTGTTCGCTGCGGGTGGCTCGGTGCAGTACTACCCGGCCGCAGCTCCGCAGGTCTCCTACGTGGCGCGGCAGACGCAGAAGTCGCCGTCCATCGCTTTCATCGCCTATGGCGTGGCGGCGTCGGCCGCCTCCTGCCAGTCGGAGCAGAATTCCCTGACGGCCGCCGGGTACAAGGTGAGCTACTCCGACCTCAAGGTCAATTACCCGGGTTCCACCGTCGCCACCGACGTGCAGCGCATGAAGCAAGCCGGCTCCAACATGGTCGTGAGCTGCATGGACGTACAGGGCAACGTCACGATGGCCCGGGCCATCAAGCAGTACGGACTGACCATGACGCAACTGTGGTTCAGCGGGAACGACCAGTCGACGCTCAACACGAACCAGTCCTTGATGCAAGGCGTGTACTTCGACATCGGACACGTTCCGTTCACGGCGTCCTCGACCCTCTATCCCGGCCTGAAGCTCTACTTCGCCCAGATGAAGAAGTACGAGCCCGCGTATGTCACGGACGAGATCGCCCTGCAGGGGTGGGAGTCGGCGGCCCTCTTCGTCCAGGGCGTCAAGTTGGCCGGCAGCAACCTCACGCAGGCCAACGTGATCGCTGCCGACAACTCCCTGTCCGCCTTCACCGCGGGTGGGCTCACGGCGCCGGTCAACTGGAAGAGCGCAGGGCACACCGGCAATGCGCCGCCCTACTGCCTCGCGTACATCAAGGTGTCCGGCGACCAATACCTGCCAACTCTCAACAAGGGGAAGAACGTCTTCAACTGCTTCCAGTCGATCAACCCGAAGAAGAACCCGGTGTTCCCGCTGCCCGCCGGCACACCCGCCCCCGCCTGAGCGGCGGCGGACGGGGGACTGGCGAGGGTCGGCGCGGGGAATAGGCACAGAGAATGGAGCAATTGCTCGGCTTCGCGCTTCCGGGTGTGCCGTACGGATGCACGTACGCGCTCGTCGCGGTCTGTCTCGTCCTGACCTATCAGGCGACGGGGGTCTTCAACTTTGCCTTCGGCGCGCAGGCCTTCGCATCGGCCTTCATCTTCACGTACCTGACCCAGTACCACGGCTGGTCGGGGTGGGCGGCGTTCCTCCTGACCGTGGTGGTGATGGGTCCCGTCATGGGCTACGCCTTCGACCGGCTGATCTTCCGTCACATCCCGAATTCCAACGGCACCGCGAAGCTCGTCTGTGGCCTGGCCCTCCTGGTCGGGATCCCCTCACTCCTGCCGGTCATCTTCGGTCCCCAGAACCTCGATGCCACCACGACGATCTTCCCGTTCTTCAACCCGAACGTCGTCTACTTCACCATCGGGAGCGGCGCCTACGCGACCCCGATCAACGGGATCTACCTCGCCACGATCTCGGTCACCGTCGTCGTCCTCGTTCTGCTCACCATCCTCTTGCGCTTCACCAGCCTGGGTCTGCAGATGCGGGGCGCCGTGGAGAGCCGGCGACTCGTGCAACTCGACGGCATCAACGCCAACGGCGTGGTCGCGTTGGCCTGGATCATCTCGAGCTTCATGGCCGCCCTTGCCGGCGTGCTGCTGGCTCCCGTGTACGGGGCCTTCAATTCGGACGAATTCGTCACCCTGACGGTCACGGCCATCGCGGCCGCGGCGTGGGCGATGCTGCGTTCGCTGCCCATTGCCGCCGGGGTCGCCGTGCTCATCGGCGTCGTCACGACGGTGTTGCAGGGGTACATCCCGCCGAACAGCTTCTGGAACGCGGCGGTCGTCCCGTCCATCCCCTTCTTTGCCATCGCGGCCGCCCTGCTCATTCTGCCGGGGCTGCGCAATCTGGACTCCAGCCGGGATCCGCTCGCCACCATCGACCCTCCACCCGTGCCCATCGCCGCCAGTGCGCGCGCACCCAGCATGGATCGCATCATCCGGACCTTGTGGTGGGTGGTCCTGGCTGCGTTCATCGTCTCCATGCTGACCTGGATCCCGGTCACCTGGGAGACCGTCTTCAACAACGGCCTCACTCTGTCGATCATCTGTCTTTCGGTGACGTTGATCACAGGTATGGCGGGACAGCTGTCGCTCTGCCAGGCGACGTTCGCCGGCATCGGCGCCTTCACGGCGGCGGTCTTCTCGGTGCACCTCGGGCTCAACTTCCTGGTCGGTGGCCTCATCGGCTGTGTCATCGCGGCCTTGGTCGCGGTCGTGCTGGCGCTCCTCTCCTTGCGCCTGCGGGGGCTGGGCCTGGCCCTGATGACGCTGGCTGCGGCGTTGCTCTTCGACAACACCGCCTTCAACGACATCTGGGTCACGGGCGGCGCCCAGGGCACCAGTCTGCAATCGAAATGGTTGGGCACGAGTGCCTTCTTCGACTTCAACGGCCACGCCATGTTCGTCCTCTCCATCTCCGTGCTCGCCGTAGCCGTGGTGATCGTCCTGCTGGTCCGCCGGGGGACCGTCGGACGGAACCTGGCCGCCATGCGCGGGAGCGAGACAGCGACAGCTGGTCTCGGTGTCAACCCGACCTGGCAGCGCATCGTCGTCTTTGCCTTGTCCGGGGCGATCGCGGGCATCGGCGGCGTGCTCTACAGCATTCAGCAGCAACACGTGTCGCCCGACGATTGGAACACCACCTTCTCGTTGGTCCTGGTCGTGCTGGTGGTCACCACGAGCGTGAACACCGTCGAAGGGGCCATTCAGGCCGGTATCGGCCTGTTCGTCGTCGAACAGCTGCTCACGTACCTGCCGTCGCGCTTCGGTGGGCCGAGCCTCACCATCGTGCTCTTCGCCTTCGGTGCGCTCACCTACGCCCAGCACCCCGAGGGGGTGCTCGAATACCAGAAGCGACGATCGACGATGCGGTTCGAGCGATTGTTCTTCGCACGCGAAGCCGAAGCCGAAGACCGCAAGCAGCGCGCCATGTCGGCATCGGGTGCCAATGGTTGACGTCGAACCCCTCCTCCGCCTCCACGGTGTCTGCAAGTCCTTTGGTGGGATCCAGGCCGTGCACACCATTACCTTCGACGTGGCGCCCGGCGAGAGTGTCGGGCTGGTCGGACCGAACGGGGCGGGCAAGACCACCTTGTTCAACTGTGTCTGCGGGCAGCTGCGGCCCGAGTCGGGCGACATCATCTTCGAGGGGAAGCCGCTGACCGGCCTGCCGACGTACAGGCGGGCCCGCATGGGTATCGGTCGCACCTACCAAAGGGTGGAGGTGTTCACCGACATGTCGGTGCGCGACCACCTGATGGTGGCGGAGCGCTCACGGCAGGGGGAGGGACGCCTGTGGCGAGACCTCCTCAATATGAGCAAGCCGAAGCAGGACGAGATGGACCGGGTCGAGGCCACACTCGATCTCGTGGGCATCTCACATCTCGCGGACACGTCGGTCAACGCGCTCGGGCTGGGTCACTGCCGGCTGGTCGAGCTGGCGAGGGCTCTGGCGACGGAGCCGAAGATCCTGTTGGCCGACGAGCCGTCCTCGGGTCTCGACCTGCACGAGACGGCCGAGGTGGCCGCCGTCCTTCGGACAGTTCAGCGCGAACGGGGCACGGCCGTGCTGCTGGTCGAACACGACCTCGCCATGGTCTCCGAAGTGGTCGATCGGGCAGTCGTCATGGATCTCGGAGCCATGCTGTTCGCGGGCACCTTCGACGAATGTATGGCCGATCCGGCGGTGCGCGACGCCTATCTCGGTCAGATGGGGCTGGCGTGACGACCGCCACCGCCACTCCCTCCGCCGCAGCGGCGAGCACCGACGTCCTCTCTGTGCGCAACGTCAGCGCCGCCTACGGTCCGTACCGGGCGCTCTTCGACGTGTCCTTCAGAGTGCCGACTGGAGGCATCGTCGCCCTGGTCGGGTCGAACGGTGCCGGCAAGTCGACCGTTGCGAGGACGATCACGGGACTGGTGACGGCGTCGGTGGGCCAGGTCATGTTCTCGGGCCAGGACGTCACGACCATGCCGGCCTACAAGATCGCCCGGCTCGGCATGGCGCACGTGGTCGAGGGGCGCGGTGTGTTCTCCAGCCTGACCGTCGAGGAGAACCTGACCTTGGCCTTCCGCCAACGGGCCGGCCGGATCAAGCTCAGGGAGAATCTCGAGCGCGCCTACACGGCCTTTCCGATCCTCGGTGAACGACGTCGCCAGTCGGGCGGGACGCTTTCAGGGGGCCAGCAGCGCCTCCTGTCGCTGGCCAAGGTCCTCGTCGTTCCCTCCAAGGTCCTGGTCGCCGACGAACTGTCCCTGGGCCTTGCTCCCGTCATCGTCGACCAGGTCTACGAGGGGCTCAAGGAGATCAATCGTAACGGGACCGCGCTGGTCGTGGTGGAGCAGCAGATCAACCGGGTGCTCCGGCTGGCGAACTGGGCCATCGTGCTGAACCACGGCAGCGTCGCCTACGAGGGCGACCCCGCCGGCGCCGGCGCCGCCGTGGAGACATTGATGGCTCGTCGTGAGGAAGCGGCCGCCTCGGGAGCGGCCGGGGCAGAAGAGCCG
>Ga0302325_10027614_pt1 | contig 11763 bp, 10 predicted proteins | sample Palsa_T0_2_FD_201948 | JGI IMG/M metagenome (GOLD analysis project Ga0302325, IMG submission 201948) | Peat permafrost microbial communities from Stordalen Mire near Abisko, Sweden - Palsa_T0_2 | ecosystem: Environmental > Terrestrial > Soil > Palsa > Peat permafrost | place: Sweden: Abisko... | reverse complement strand
CACTCAATCCGAACACTCGCATGCCGTTGCTCATCGATGACGCGCCACCGGACGGTGGACCAGCAATCAGCGTCTTCGAGTCGGGCGCCATCCTATTTTATCTTGCGGAGAAGTCCGGACAATTTTGGCCGCAGGATGTGCGGCGAAAGTACGAAGTCACCCAGTGGGTGATTTGGCAGATGGCGAATCAGGGCCCGAAGCTTGGAGAATTCGGACATTTCAAGAGGGCAGGCGCATCCGGCGTCGATCAATCGTACGCGCTGCGCCGATTCGCGGATGAGACCAATCGCCTCTACGGGGTATTGAACAACCGCCTCTACAAGCGGCGGTATCTTGCCGGCGATAATTATTCCATCGCCGACATGGCGGCATATCCCTGGACCGTGAACTGGCAGGGACAGGATCAGAATCTGGCGGAATTTCCCTACTTCAAGCGCTGGTTCGAGGAGTTGAGCGAGCGGCCTGCCGTCAAGCGCGGACTTGCCGTCGGGCAGGAGTTCGTAGCGAACGAAACCAATTTGACCAAGGAAGAATCTGAGAGACGAGCCAAGCTCTTGTACAACCAACGAGCACGTCCCGTCCCGCAGTCCTGATTCCCAGACCTCCATGCCTGAAGTTCTCGACGATGCGATCCTCGATCGACTGTTCCGCGCGGCGCGCTCGATCCATGCTTTCAAGGACGTACCTGTTACCGATGCCACACTGAACACCTTGTACGACTTGTTGAAGTGGGGACCCACCGCCTTCAACTGTCAGCCGGCGCGTTTCGTGTTCGTGCGTTCGATTGAGGGCAAGGCCCGGCTGCTGCCGAGTTTGTCGACAGCCAATAAGGAAAAGACTGCGAAAGCACCCGTGACTGCGATCGTGGCCTACGACAGGCAATTTTTCGAACATCTGCCGGAACAATATCCCAGCGCGCGGGTTCAGGAACTGTTTACCGGTAACGCGGGGCTTGCCGAGTCGACAGCGTTTCGAAACGGCACTTTGCAAGGTGCATATCTACTCTTCGCGGCGCGGGCACTCGGGCTGGCGGTGGGTCCGATGTCGGGATTCAATCCCGATGCCGTCGACCGGGAGTTCTTCCCGGACGGACGCTACCGTACGAACTTTCTCGCCAACATCGGTTACGCCGACGACAGTGCGCCGCGCCCGCGCGGTCCTCGATTCGAGTTCGGCGATGTTGCGGACATCCTGTGAGGGATGGCTGGCGATTTCCCTTAGCCGGCGTTCGCTGTTTTGATATTGCCCTGCTTCACTGATGCATCACGCCGAGCGATCTCGGCACGGACCCGCGGAATGATCTCGCGGCCATATTCGATTGCATCATGCAACGGGTTGAAGCCGCGGATGAGGAATGTGGTCACGCCGAGGTCACTGTAGGCCAACATCGACTCGACGACTTGGTCAGGCGTGCCGACCAGCGAGGTCGAGTTGCCCTTGGCGCCCGTCAGTGCGGCAATTTCCGTCCAGAGCCGCGTGTCGACCACCCTGCCCTGTGCGGCCGTTTCCAGTAAGCGCTGCGAACCGACATTGGCCGGAGGGGCCTTGCGCTTGTCGAACAGCCTGATCCCACTCTCCTCAGAGGGCACGTTACCTTGCAAGGCTTTCGCCTTGGCGAGAATGTCCTCGGCTCGCGCCCATGCATCCGGCTCGGTACGCCCCAGGATGGGTCGCAAAGACAGGCTGAATCGAATGTGTTCCGCGCGGCCAAATTGCGCCGCGGCGCTTCGCACCCGCGCAATGGTGTCGCTGACTTGCGCGAGAGACTCTCCCCACAACGCATAGACATCGGCGTATTGGGCGGCAACGCCGATCGCTGCCTCGGAGGACCCACCGAAGTAAATCGGCAAATGCGGCTTCTGCAAGGGCTTGACGGAGGAATATGCCTGCGTGAACCGGTAGTTCGAACCCTCATGATCGATCGGCTGTTCGCTGCCCCAGATGCGTTTCATAATGTCGAGATACTCAGCGGTGCGTGCATAGCGCTGGCCGTGATCGAGATAGTCCCCATCCCGGCGCTGATCCGCGTCATCGCCGCCGCTGATGATATGAACTGCGATGCGGCCCTTGCTGAAGTGATCGAGCGTAGACAAGGTGCGCGCTGCAAGCGTCGGTGCCACGAATCCGGGCCGATGTGCCAGCAATACGCTGAGCCGCGATGTATCGGCAAATATTTGGGTCGCCGTCACTACCGCATCTGGCGAGGCGCTGTTGTGCGCCAGGAGCACTCGATCGAAAGCGCCGGCCTCATGGGCCAGCGCAACGGAGCGGATATAGTCCGTATCGATGACGGGTCCCGACGGAGCGATGCTCTCCGAGACCTCGTGCGTGCCGACATAGCCGATAAACTCTACGGACATGGAATTCTCCTCAACCGAGAACGAGACGATATATCAGGCCATCACGATCGACCGCGGCAACAACGTCGAATCCGGCGCACCCTGCGGATCCGCCGCGTCGAACGTCGGCGCCTGTATGTCGACGCCGATTGCGCTCAGCAACTGCTTACGCAGGTTCAAGAATCCCGGGTGGCTCAATTCGCGGGGCCGCGGCAGATCGATGCTGACCGAAGCGATTATCCGGCCTTTGTCGAGGACCAGGGCCCGATCGGCCAGAAGGATCGCCTCGTCGACGTCATGTGTGATCAGCAGCACCGACAGATGATGCCGCTTCCACAGCGATTCGATGAGGGCATGCATTCGCATACGAGTGAGCGCGTCGAGCGCCGCAAACGGCTCATCCAACAGCAGCAGTTTGGGATCGCGTACCAGCGCCCTAGCGAGTGCCGCACGTTGTGCTTCACCGCCAGACAGTGTGGCGGGGTAAGCATGCAGCCGATGTTCCAGGCCCACTTCGGCCATCGCGGAGCGCGCGTGGTCCGCCGCGCGCTCGCCGCGCAGGCCAAGCTCCACATTCTGTATCGCGGTCTTCCAAGGCAACAGCCGCGGTTCTTGAAAGACGACCATTCGCTCGTCCGGTACGTGCACGCTGCCAGCGCTCGGCGCGTCCAATCCCGCAAGCGTTCTCAGCAATGTGCTCTTGCCGGAGCCGCTGCGGCCGAGAAGCGCGACAAACTCGCCGGAATCGATACCTAGATCGACGTTGTCCAGCGCCAGCGTCTTGCCGAACAGCCGGCTCACGCCGCGCACATTTACCGCGCGGTTACTCATGCAGCGGCGTTGACGAACGATGGGCGCCAAGCCAAGAGGCGCCGTTCGAGCCATCGAACCAGAATGTCGACCGCCAACCCTAAAAGCGCGTAGATCAGGAGACCGACAACCATGATGTCGATGCGCATGAAATCGCGCGCATCATTCATCAAATAGCCGATGCCGCTCGTCGCATTCACCTGCTCGGCGGCCACGAGAATGAGCCATGAAATTCCGAGTGAATAGCGCACGCCGACCAGGGCCGTGGGCAGCGCACCCGGCAGAATGACGTGCCGGATCAAGGCGCCGCGAGACAGCCCGATGACCTTGGCCAACTCCACCAGTTTCGGATCCACGCCGCGAATTCCGGAATACAACGTGAGATAGATCGGAAATATGGCGGCCACCGCCACCAGTGCGACCTTCGGCACTTCGCCGATACCGAACCATATGATAAAAAACGGTATCAAGGCCAGCACGGGCAGCGTGCGCAGCATCTGCATCGGGGCGTCGATCACGTATTCGCCCGTGCGTGAAAGGCCGGATAGAAGCGCAAGACCACCCCCCAACAGCAAAGCGATGGACATGCCCTTGGCAACGCGGCCGAGCGATACGAGCAGGTGATGCTGCAGCGCCCCATCTGCCGTTAACGCGATGAAGCTGCTTATTACCTGACTCGGGGCTGCCAATGTACGGCTCGAGATGAAGCCGGTGCTGCACCCGATCTGCCACAAGACCAAAAGAACCGGGGGACTTAGCACTCGGAGCCATTGCGTCGAACGTCGGCGCTGCGGCGCGACCATGGGCTTTGCAGTTGGAACATCGAGCAATGCGGGTGCGGAGATCTGCATGACAGCATTATTCGTGCTGCCGGAGTGTCGAGTCCAAGTGCATTTGATTATCACGATATGACTGTTATGCACTATTGGATCACGCGCATTTCCATAGAATAAAGTGATGTTGGCGCGCGTGACGCGCTGAACGGTAGGGTACCGCGGTAAACCAACCAAAGGCGTGCAGATGACCGTCGAATTCATCGGAATGCTCAACACCAATGGGGTGTCGGAATCACGTCAGCCACGTGGACCGGCCATAGACAAGGCCTATCTTGCGGCCATAGCACACGCTCACGAGCATGCCGGCTTCGACCGGGCCCTGATCGGCTACTTTTCCGTCGGTGCCGATGGCTTCCAAGTCGCGAGTTTCGCCGTGGCGCAGACCAAGAAGCTGAGATTCCTCCTGGCACACCGCCCCGGTTTCGTCGCACCTGCGCTCGCCGCCCGGCAGCTAGCCACACTCGATCAATTTAGCGACGGGCGATTGGCGGTGCACGTCATCACCGGCAGCGACGATGCCGAACAGAAGAAGGAAGGCGATTTCCTCGACAAGGAGCAGCGATATGCGCGAACGGATGAATATCTCGACGTCATTCGCAGGGTCTGGACTGACGACAGACCTTTCGACCACGAAGGCGCCCATTATCGTGTGAGAGGCGCGTTTACCCCCATAAAACCCGTGCAAAAGCCGCACCTGCCGATCTACTTCGGCGGCTCCTCGGATTCGGCGATTCGCGTCGCGGCCAAGCACGCCGATGTCCATGCACTTTGGGGCGAATCTCTGGCCCAGGTTCGAGAGACCATCCACGCCGTGCGAGCCGCGGCCGCCACGCACGGCCGTGAGTCCAAAATCAGATTCAGTCTGTCGCTGCGTCCGATTGTAGGAGTCACGGAGGACGAAGCGTGGGCAAAAGCCGAACGAATATTGGAGTCTGCCAAGGCTTTGCAGACGAAATCGGAGTTGTATGGGAAACCGACGAGTTCGCCGCAGAACGTAGGTTCGCAGCGACTTCTGGCGACTGCCGCACAAGGCAAAGTCGTAGACAAACGTTTGTGGACCGAAATCGCCTCACTCACGGGGGCCAAGGGAAATTCGACGGCGCTGGTAGGCACGCCAAAACAGGTAGCGGAATCCTTGCTCGACTATTACGACGCAGGTATCTCGACGTTCTTGATTCGCGGGTTCGATCCGCTCGAAGACGCTCTTCAATACGGGCGGGAGCTGATACCTCTGGTGCGTGCAGAAGTCGCTCGGCGCGACCAACAGCCTGCGGCGCTCGGCGCAGCGGCCGGCCAGAACTAAACGCGCGGGGCGTAGCTGCCTACTGCTTGAATCCGATTGACCCAACGACTCACGGCCTTGTGAACTATGCAACCGTGGACGCAATGGCAGCAAGAAGTCGTGGCGCTCCTCAAGGGCGACTTCGAGCAAACATTGGGTCAAATCTCGATCGAAGATGTTGATTGGTCGTCGTGGCGACCGCTCTATGATCAAGGAAGATCGCCGCGCTCTGCCATAGAGCGCGCGCTCGAACGGGACATCTAGCCAGCGCCATGAGATACGCGGGCGGCTTTTCGGCGTGTTATCTGCTGCTCGCTGCAATACTATTCGCGCCCCGCATATATGCAGCGGATGCAGTGCTGAGCATCGGGGATTCCAAAGGGGTCTACCAGGCGCTCATGAAAGGGGCCGGGGAACTCGATGGCGTGCCCTATAGAGTCGAGTGGGCGGAGTTTCCCGCGACTGCTCCGGCGCTCGAAGCCCTGGCGGCCGGCGCCATCGACCTGCGAGCGTCAGCGGCAGCCCCTCTCATTTTCGCACTCGCTGCCGGTGCACAGATCAAAGCCGTGGCTGCGCTGCGCCTGGATGGGAAGCGTGAGATGGACGCCATTCTGGTGTTGCCGAATTCTCCGCTGCACGCGGCAGCCGATCTGCGGGGTAAGAAAATCGGCACCAATAAAGGCTCGGTGGGGCATCATTTGGTGCTTGCGGCCTTACAACACGAGCATATTCCGTTCGATGCGGTGTCGATTCAGTTTCTACTGCCGGCGGATGTGAGAGCTGCGCTGCTCAACGGCTCCGTGGACGCTTGGTCGACCTGGGACCCATACGTCTCAATTGCTGAAGTGCAGGATCGATTGCGGCCCATCGTCGATGGCAGCGATTTACCGATGACCGACGGCGTACTGGTAGCAAGCAGCGCCTCGATTGCCTCGAAGCGCGCGTTCCTGCAAGACTTTATCGGCCGCCTCGCTCGCGCTCAGAGTTGGGCGCGCCGGAACCCTCGAGACTATGCTGCTCTTTATTCCCGGCAGACGGGGCTTTCCATGGAGGTGTCAGACCTCCTGGTGCGACACATGAGCTACGACTACGTTCCGATCGATGATGCCATCGTGCGCAATCACCAGCAGGTCGCGGATCTTTATCTACAGGCGGGCGTTATTCGGCAAAACGTCGAAATGAGCCGGGCGTTCGACCGGTCGGTCTTCCCTCAATAGAGCGAGCGCCACGAACCCTCCGGGTCTAGTGCAATTCGGGCTTCGGCTTGAGCAAACGGCTCGACTGTCCGTCGATCCCGATGGGCGCCGGTCCCGCAATGGTGACTCGTCGTAAATGACGGCGCTCGAGGCCGAAATCGGCGATAGCTCGATGCTGTGTGGCACGGTTGTCCCAGATGGCGACATCGCCGGCCCGCCAGCGCCAGCGGACCGTGTTTTCCGGACGGGTGATATGGTCCTGCAGGATTGCGAGAAGCCTTTGAGAATCTGCGCCATTGAGATCCACGAAATTCTTGACGAAGTGACCGACCAGGAGCGAACGCTCCCCGGATTCCGGGTGCACCCTAACCACAGGATGCTCCGTCTCGAAGACCGTTGAGGCGAAGATCGAGCGATGGTATTCCAGCTGTTCCTTCGGCAGGCTCAAGCTCGTCGCGGCGTAGTCGTACAGATTCGTATGAATGGCCTTGAGGCCGTCCACGAGACGCTTCAACGGCTCGGGTAACTCCTGGTAAGCAGTAACGGTGTTCGCCCAAAGCGTATCTCCGCCCGCCGGCGGGACCACGATGGCGCGCAGAATGGAGGCCTCCGGGTAGTCGGGCACGAAGCTGACATCTGTGTGCCAGCTGGATGCCGCATAGCCATCACGCGAATCGAGATCCAGGACATACTTTGAGCCTTTAACCACGGGCACCGTGGGGTGCGCGACCGGCCTGCCGAGTCGCGCGGCAAAGGCCTCGTGCCTGGCATCGTCGAGTTCCGCCTGTTCTCGAAAGAAAATGACCTTGTGGCGCACGAGCGCGGCGCGAATCGCCGCAATTGTCGCATCATCCAAGTCTGCGGCCAGGTCGATTCCGCGAATTTCGGCGCCAATGCGCCCGGCGACTGGGACCGCGTCCAGAAAATGGGCGAAGACGCGGGTATCGAAGGCACGCTCTAGGGCTGCTGACATGGCCGGTCTCCTTGGGTTCCAATCATCAGCGCGGCGACAATGCCGCATCACGCTCATCCAACTCGCGGCGAACCGCCGCGTAGGCGACGGCATCGAGGGGAAAGCGGGCTATCAACGCGGCGGAGATCAAATGGGCGATCGCTGGGCCCAGCGCGAACACGAACAAAAGTCCGCGCAGTGCATGCGGTGCGTTATGCAAGCTCTTGGGGTCGAATCCGAGCCACGCCACCAATGGCAGCGCGATGCCGACCGAAGCCGCCAGGGCTGCCTTCATCGAGATGCTAAATACAGAAAAAAACAGAGCCGTGCGGTCCTCACCTGTGCGTAGGCGATGTTGGTCGGCTACGTCCGCGACCATCGAGCGAAGCATCAGATTCCCAGAGCCTTGCGCAAGTCCCTGAGCCGTGGTGAGCGCGATCAACAGAGGCAGGCGACCCGGCACGACCAACAGCAGGAAGAGGTTGATCGCCACCTGAATCAGCTCGCCGAGGATCGCCGCCCGATGCTTGCCGAGCCGGAAACCGATCTTCATCCAAAGGGGGCCCGCTGCGATGCCGAATAGGAATTGCAGCAGAAAAAGACCGCTGGCCCAGGCCGGCAATCCCATATAAATGCTGACGAAGAACACGAACAGAGCGCCGCGAATGCCCTGACCAAGTGTCACGGCGAAATCCGAGGCCAGTACTCGCATCAAGAGGCCGTTGGTCAGTACCAGTCGAATGCTGCCGCGGAGTGACGGGCGGGCGTTTGCAGGCTCAACGGCCGGTGGCTCCGGAAAGGCCCACACTATGAGCACCAGCGCCAAGGCAAGGGTCGACAGTATCCACGCGCCCATGACATGCAACTTGAGCGCAGCGTCGCCGGGGCGAATCTGATCGATGATCGTCGGTAATATCAGTATGAGCAAAAGCCCTGTGGATCCCGTGACGGTCTGATAGGTCGCTACCCGCGTTCGCTCATCGTAGTCGCGCGACAATTCGCCAGACCACGCAAAGTATGGAATTTGGATCATCGACCAACCCAGGTAGAAGAGAAATAGCACTGTGGTCAGGCGCAACGGACTGATGGCGGCACCAGGAAAAAACAAGGATAGGCCCGACGCACCAAAAACGATGCCACCCGCCACGATCCAACTCCGCCGACGGCCAAAGCGGCTGCGGCTGCGGTCGCTCAACGCGCCGACCAGCGGGTCGGACAACGTTCCCCAGATCTTTTCAGTCAGAAAGATCACGCCGAGCACCGACAGCGAGAGCCCGTAGTGCTGCGAGAAAATCGCGGGCAGATACACAGCCAACGGCAATTGGGCCGCGAACGTCGGCATAGCCAGCGCGGAGAAGGCAATCAAGCGGGCGGTCGGCAATGTCGAGGTGCGCGCCGCCGGACGCGATTCGGTGGAGTACCCGGCAATTCCGGCAGCGACGCTCGACATGCGCATTACATTATCCTCATTGATCTCCGTGGGCGACGAACGTTTTGCTATATCGCCATCGTTTTTACGCATCATCTGAGGTGCGCACGCAGTGCGGCGATATGTTCAGGTCCAATACCGCAGCAGCCGCCTATGATCGTCGCGCCCGATCGAACCCACTGCTTCGCGCATTCCAGATAGCGCTCGGGAGTCACATCGTGCCGCAGCTCTGAAATACCGGCATAAGGCTCGACAGCGCAAGATTCCGGCGCGAACGCATTGGCGTAGACGCCGACGCGGACCGCCCCACTCCCGTTACTTGCAATTGCGCTGACGGCGGCCAGCACCGCCGCATTCATCACTTCGGGCTGGCTGCAATTGAAGAGAATTGCCCGGGCGCCGTGCCTTAAACCTAAAGCGACTGCCTGCTCGACGGACTCGCTAGAACGCAGCGCCGCAGGCCCTTCCCGACCTTCCTCGTCGCGCAGCGTGTAGGAGACCCAAATCGGCAGATGGGACCGCCGTCTGGCGGCGGCGAGGGCGACTTCGGCCTCGATGGTCGAGCTTTGCGTCTCGACGAGCCATAAATCGACATGCGGCGCGAGTCCCGACACCAACACGTCCAGAATGGCCGGCGCTCGTTCCGCGTCGAACAGCTCCGGCCGATACGATTCGAACACCGGTGGCAGCGACCCGGCCACCAGTACCCGCTCTACGGCGCGATCGGCGGCCGCCCGCGCCAGCCGGCCCGACAAATCCGCCAGCCTTTGGCCTTGCGCCGCAAAGCAGTGATCGCCGATCCGCGCAGGCGCCAATGCATAGCTGTTGGTGGTGATGATCTGCGCGCCGGCGGCGATGAACGCGTCATGCGCGTCACTCACGAACTGTGGCGTTTCAATCAATGCCAACGCCGACCATTCGGGCAGCCGGAACGGGGCGCCCATACGCAATAGTTGCCGGCCCATGCCGCCGTCCAGAATGATAATTGCCGAAGCGGCGGTGCGCACGGTATCAATAGCCGGAGGACGGCAGGGTCGACGCGCCCGGCTCAACCAGGTCGGCGTAGTATCGCTGCGCAACATCCGGATGGGAGCGCAGCCGGCCCTTCAGATAATTCTCGCCGACGCTACAAAATAGCGGGTTATTTGGATCGCGCTCCGGGCCGCGCGCCTGCGCAGCGAGCTCCGGCGGCAACGATAACGGCGGGACTGTAGCGTCCAGCCGCGCTCCCATGAAAAAGGCGGCCGAGATTCGCTCGCTGCCCGCCGGCGGCGTGGTCACGCGATGCAGCGTGGCACGCAAATAGCCGTCCGAAGCGAGCTCTAGAATCTCTCCGATGTTGACTACCAAGGTTCCGACCCGCGGCGCGACGTCAATCCAGCCTTGCGTTGTCTCTACCTGCAAGCCGCCGTGGTCGTCTTGTAGCAGCAACGACAGCAAGCCGGAATCCTTGTGCGCGCCGACGCCCTGGTCGCTTGCCGTCAAATCGCGCCCGGGATAACGAATCAGCTTGACCAACACGTGCGGGTTGTTTCGATGCAGCGGCTCGAATACATCCTCGTACTGCCCGAGCGACAATGCGAAGGCGCGCAGCAGATGTGTAAGAACCTGCGTGGCCGCGCTCTGCCAGCTGAGCACCGCCGGACGCAGTGCCGGCAACGCCGCCGGCCATTGATTCGGCCCTTGAAGCCGGGTCCACGCGGGCGCACCGGGCGAACGGGGAAGCACCGGCTGCTCGGCGCCGATGTCGATTTGCTCACGCCAGTCTTGCTGCCCGCGCGTGCGCTCCCAGGCAATCCGCGTATAGCCGCGAAAGTGCGGCGAATTCACCATCTCTACCGCCAGCTTGTCGGGCTCGGGTAAAGCAAAAAAACGCTTTGCGGAATTCAGCAGAGCGTCGAGCAAGGCAGGCTCGATGCCATGACCGGTGATATAAAAAAAGCCCACATGGCGGGCGGCATCCTTGAGTTCCGCAAGAAATGCAGCTCGCTCTTTTCCCTCGGCGGCATTGAATCGGCTGAGATCGAGCAATGGGATGGAGTTTGTATATCGAAGATTCTTCACGTGCAGCCTCAGATCGAACTGAACCGCCCTATTGCCGAATAGCCGCCATGGGCACTAATGTTGTCCCCGGCGTTTCGCACCGTCTGGAACATGGGGCTGGCCCGGCCAATGGCCGGAAACAACAACTCGGCCGTGCGATATGCCTCCTCGAGGTGCGGATACCCTGAGAGAATGAACGTTTCCACGCCGGCGCTGCGGTACTCCGACAAGGCGCGCGCAATATTCTCCGGGTTGCCGACAAAGGCGGTGCCCGCGCCGCCGCGCACGAGTCCAACGCCCGCCCACAAGTTCTTGCCGATCCGCAGGCTGTCCCGGTTGCCGTGATGCAGCTGCGCCATGCGCCGCTGGCCGATGGACTCGGACGCGGCAAATCCCGACTGAGCTTTTGCGATTTGCTCGTCGCTGAGATGCTCGATCAGGCGGTCCGCCTCGCGCCAGGCCTCCTCCTCGGTTTCACGCACGATAATGTGCGCGCGCAAGCCAAACCGCAGGTGGCGGCCGCGCGCCTCGGCTTGCCGGCGGACGTCTGCGAATTTCTCCGCCACTTCGTCGGGACGTTCACCCCAGGATAAATAGACATCCGCGTGCTCCGCGGCGACGCTGCGCGCTTCGTCGCTCGAGCCGCCAAAGTAGACCGGCGGATAGGGACGCTGCACGCTCGGTAGCAGCGCCTTGCCGTTCTCGATATGGATATGCTTTCCCTTGAAGTTGACGGCATCGCTGCCGAACGCTCCACGGAACGCCGTCAGCCATTCGCGGGTCAATTCGTAGCGTTCCCCGTGCGACTGGGGCAACCCCTCGAAGTCGAATTTGCCGGAGCCGCTGACCACATTCAGATTTGCGCGGCCATTGCTG
>Ga0302325_10027610_pt1 | contig 11764 bp, 9 predicted proteins | sample Palsa_T0_2_FD_201948 | JGI IMG/M metagenome (GOLD analysis project Ga0302325, IMG submission 201948) | Peat permafrost microbial communities from Stordalen Mire near Abisko, Sweden - Palsa_T0_2 | ecosystem: Environmental > Terrestrial > Soil > Palsa > Peat permafrost | place: Sweden: Abisko... | reverse complement strand
CCGTGCTCATCGAGAACAACGTCGACGTTGGGCAGCGCGTTCCCGTCGCAATGGGCGAGAAAGTTGGGGTGTACGGTCAGTACATCTGGGACAAACTAGGCGGACTGATCCACGACACCCACCTGGCAACCAGCCCTGGGAATCAGAACGGGTGGATCTACGCCGACGGGCGGATATACCAGTGACGAGACAATGCGCCAGACCCGAGCCTGGAGGCTGGGTGTACTGGTTTGTGGTGAAGTCGGAGACTCAAACCGAAAGCGGATCCGTACCAGGCACCACGGTCGCCCGGGGCTCGAAAATCTCGGACGGCTCGCGGCCCCGCCTTCACACGACCGGTCGCCGTGTGCGACGGCGGCTAACCGCGGCCGGCCTGGGGGCCGTCCTGATGCTCCAGGTCGGGCACGACGCTCCTTGGGTAGGCCAAGATCGGTCGGCCCAGGCAGCGGCTATGGCTCGGGGGGCCCGGGCACCAGCGTCGGGAGCGGCTGCGGGTCACACCGCGCTGCCTGCACCTTCACGTTCGTGCCGAGATACGGGTGAGATTGCGCGCTGGCGCACCGGAAACCTGGGTCCGGTTCAGCCTGGGACACCCCAAGCCGGCTCAGCCGGGTTTTGCGGGACACGGAGTCGACTACTTCCTGGGCAACCACGAAACCAACCGCAGGGCAGCGGTCTCCTTCCGTTTCCCGCCCGGCTATATCGCGGGCCGGTGGCTCGTCCACGCCCAGAACGTTCGCGGCGGCCGCATCCTACACGCTCGCGTGAAGGTCGGCCGTCCCAACCAATCCTGCTGAGGGCCAGCGTGAGCCACCCCAGGGATGTGATTATGCCGCATCCTGCTCGGCGGGGCCGGTCCCCGCGTCGGTCCTCACGCGCCCGCTTGCGTCTGCCGCCACGGCCGCGAGAGTGGAGTGGGTGTACGTCGCAAGTAGTTGTTCGAGCTGTACTCGGCCGAATTCCATCGACACCTCCGAGCCGGTTGACGTCTTCCCTGATCCTCTGTGTCCTCGGCTCTGCGTTGACCCGGCGGCTGCGCCTACCTGGCAGGGGCCCTCACCCACTTCCCCTGCCCGACGCCTGAAATCGGTGTAGCCGCTCCAGCGCTTCCAACGGAGTCGTATTGGACAGATCGAGTCCGAGAATCTCGTCCAGAATGCGCACCGCGGCGACTTCAATTTCGGAGCGGGGTACCAGATCGGGATCGGAGAACAAAGCCATCTGAGGGCCGGGCGGCTTGGCCCCGTTGGATGACTTTTCGAGCTGGCGGAGCAACCGGTCGGCTCGAACCGTGACGCTGTGGGGCAGACCGGCCAGCCGGGCGACGTGAATGCCGTAGGAGCGGTCGGCGCTGCCGGGCGTGATGCGGTGCAGGAAGATGACCTTGCCTTCATGCTCGGCGATCTCGGTGTGGAAGTTCATGACATGGTCCAGCTCGTTCTCCAGCGCCGCCACCTCGTGATAGTGAGTCGCGAAGAGGGTCCGCGCGCCGATCCGGGCGTGGATGAACTCCACCACCGCTCGGGCGATGGCCAGACCGTCGTATGTGCTGGTGCCGCGCCCGATCTCGTCCAGGATCAGCAGACTATGCGCGGTCGCGTTGTGGAGGATATTGGCGGTCTCGATCATCTCGGTCATGAAGGTCGATTGGCCGGATGCGATGTCATCCTGGGCGCCGACGCGCGAGAAGATGCGGTCGACGATGCCGATGGTCGCTCTCTCGGCCGGCACGTACGAACCGATTTGGGCCATGAGAACGATCAGGGCTACAGTCCGTAGCATCGTGGACTTGCCGCCCATGTTGGGACCGGTGAGAACGATGATGCGGGTCTCGGCGTCAAAGGAGCAATCGTTGGCAACGAAGCCGCTCTCGCATCCAGCCATCTCGACCACCGGGTGACGGCCGGCCCTGATGTCCAGATTGCTGTCCGCCTCCAACAACGGCCGGCAGTAACCATTGCTCAGCGCGACATCAGCCAGGCTCCGAAAGACGTCGACCTCGGCCACCGCCGCCGCCGTCGTCATGATCGTCGACTGGCGCTGGGACACTTCGTCGAGCAAGCCCTGGAATAATTCGCGCTCCAGCTTCTCCGCCTGCTCGCCTGCCTCGGCTATGCCGGCCTCGAGCGCCTTCAACTCGGGGGTGATGTAGCGCTCGGCGTTCAGCAGCGTCTGTTGGCGCACGAAGCGGTCCGGCATCTTGGCGGCCGCCGCTTTCCCGACCTCGAAGTAGTAGCCGAAGACCTTGTTGTACCCGACGCGTAGCGACTTGATGCCGGTTGCGTCGACCTCCCGCCCTTCAAGAGCGGCGATGGCGCTTCGCGAATCGGCGACGCGGGCCCGAAAGCGGTCCAGCTCCTGGCTGTACCCGGCATTGATCATGGCTCCGCCCTCGACCGCGACTGCCCGCTCCAGGACCGAGCACAGGTCCGCGCACGGATCAATCGACTCCGCCAGCCTGGCCGGTTGCTCGGCCGACGTCAGTTTCCCCGCCACTTCGCCTGTCGCGGCCAGCGACAGCCGCAACTGGGTCAGATCGGCGGCAGTGGCTCGCCCCTGAACCACGCGCCCGGTGATCCGCTCGATGTCGCCCACGGCGGAGAGATCAGCCGCCAGCCGTTTCACCAGCGTGGCCTCATCCACCAGCGCCTGCACGCGGTCGAGCCGTTCGTCTATGGCGGCGGGATCGAGCAGTGGCTGGCTGAGCATCGCCCGCAGCCGGCGCGCGCCCATGCCGGTCTTGGTGCGGTCGAGTACTTTGAGCAGGGTCCAACTTCCGCGCCCCTCGCCGGGACGGGGCATCAGCTCCAGACTGGCTCGCGTGTACCGGTCGAGGACCATGAACCCGGTGGGAGAGTAGGTGCGGATGGACTCGATCAGATCGAGAACCTGCCGGTTGGTATCGCCGAGGTAGTCCAGGATCAGGGTGGCCGCTACCATCCCATCGGGTAGGTCATCCAGACCAAAACCGGAAAGTGAAACCCGGCCCAGTTGTTTCTTGAGCATCTGGGCCGCCCGAACGCGGTCGGGAGCAGATTTCGGCGGCACGAGAGAGGCGACCGGCAGGGAGGCTAACAAGGGATCGTCCGCGACGATGCACTCGGCCGGAGCCAGGCGCAGAAGCTCGGCCTCAAGCGCGGCAATGTCGGCAAGCTGAGCGGCCACGAATTCGCCGGTTGTGACGTCGACGTAGGCCAGGCCAAACCCATCCTTGCCGGGTGCGATGGCCGCGAGATAGTTGTTCTCGTCCGGCCGCAGCATGTCGGGCTCGACGATTGTTCCAGGCGTGAATACGCGTACCACGTCGCGCGCGACGATTCCCTTGCCGGGCGGCGTGAGTTGTTCGCACAGCGCCACGCGATGACCGGCGTCGAGGAGCCGCTTGATGTAGCCGTGAACGGAGTGGTACGGGACGCCCGCCATCGGCACCCGTCCCTCGCCCTTCGGGTAGCCGCGGCCGGTGAGTTGGATGCCGAGGATCTTCGACGCTGTCTCCGCGTCCTCGTCGAACATCTCATAGAAGTCGCCCAGACGGAACATCAAGATCGCATCGGCATGCCGGCGCTTGATCTCGAGGTACTGTTGTCGGGCTGGAGACGCCACTGTGGTCCTTCGCGCGTGGGCTAGGTGAGTGTAGCCGTCAGTTACGAGTTGCGAGTGACGAGACGAAACAGGGCGGCACACTCGTTCAATTCAACGGCGTCCAAGCCATCACCGCCGCTGGGACCGGGCTGGATTCTCTGACCGCGCCCATCACGCTTAGTCACCATTTGCGGATCCCTCTTCATCGACGTTTGGGTGGCCGGACTTGTCGAGAAGCGGTACACCTATCCGACGTGCGACCTCACGGGGCCGACGGTTACTCAGCTCGCAACTCGTAACTCGCAACTCGCAACTGAGCGGCTTGAACGGATGTACTATCAAGGCAAGGGGTCAGCTTTGCTCGACCCAGGACAATGGTTGCAAGCGAACACGGGAGGCGGCAGCCGGGTGGGGGAACGAGGATCGTGACGGTCCTTCGCGTCGATCCCTGGGACCCCGACTACGGCGCCTCCATCGAGAGCGACGAGGACCCTGACCGCCCGCCCCCGCCGGTCGAGTACGACGAGCCGGGACCGTGGGCGGCTATCCGGCCCGAGCCGCCGGACGAGCTACCGCGCTGTGCCTTTGTCGACGGGGTTCGGCGAGTCGACCTGCATATGTTCGCCGAGGAGGGTGATGTCGTCGCCCCGGCGATCGCCGGTTCATGGGCGGTGGGAGCGGCCTGGACGGGCCAGCCGGCACAGGTCGCCGACGTCCGCGTGCGTCGCGTCATTGTCGTGGGGAACGGCTTGGACCATCCGGCGCTAACCGTCATGTTAGCGGGACAGAAACTCGACTATGTGCCTCGTTCGGCGCCGGTGCGCACGCCCAGGGACCTCCTGCTGCGGTTGCAGTCGGCCATGCGCGACGACGAGGCATCCCTGAGCGAAGCCATAGCCGAACGGGGCGGAGCGGAGTTGATTATCCAGGATGGCCCGCTGACGTACACGGGCCGCGGGCGCGCTCCCGCCATGGGCTTGATAAAGCGCCAAACGCAGCGGTATCTTGACCCAGTGCGCCAGCGTCTGCTGGGCGAGTTGGACGTCGGCCAGCGGACGCCCCTCTTTCGCTTCGAAAGCCGCGAGCTGCCGCGATACTCCTGGTACGCGCGGATCGCGACGCCACGCCCGATCGACGGCAAAATGGCGGGCCTGGTGCGGATGGAAGTGGGCTCCGGCCAGGATCTCGATGGCGCACGGAAACTTGCCGACCTCACCGCCTCCACCCTCCCCGCGTTCGCAGCGCCGATGTGGCGCGACTCGCGCTCACCCCAGAACCTCTATCCGGTCGGCCAGCTCGAAACGATTTTGAGGAACCGGCTGGGTGAGCGCGACCTTATTCGGCGGGCGTTGGAGTCCGCCTTGTGGACTACGATGCATGGATAACGGGCACGACCCGGAAGCTGGCCCTGACGGTCGGGAGCAGATCCCGGAGCCGGCACGGCCGTCCACGTCAGTCGAGGCCAGCGATCGTAGTGTGCCGGTGGGCATGATTCTCGGCACCGAGAAATCGTCGCCGCTGGATTGGTGGGTTGCGGTCTCGGCCGACCAGTATCTGCAGCTGGACGACGTAGTTCTGGTTCGCACTCACGTTCCTAGCCAGGGCGACCTCTCGATCTCCGGCGTGGTCGATCAGGTTCGGGCCGGCCACGAAGGAAGCCGGTTTGAGAGCGACGTGTTTCTGTCATCCCAGGGAGTGCTTCCGCTGCCGGTCGCGCGCAGCGCCCACGTCGTCACCACGCGTTTGGAGCCGGAGCTGTGGGTGCCACCGACGCCAGGCGACGTGGTGCTCCGAGTACGCGGATTGGACCGCGAGCAGGCTCTCCACTTCGACTCGATGGAACAGCGGCTCATTGCGGGCCTGTCCCGGGATGGCCAGTCGATATTCATCGACCTGTCCTTTCTCGACGGCCGCCGCGGCGCTCACGTAAACATCTCGGGGATTTCGGGGGTGGCCACCAAGACAACTTATGCCACATTCATCCTCTACTCGCTGTTCCATTCCAGCGTTTTGGGCCCTCGCGCCGCCAATACCAAGGCCATCGTCTTCAATGTCAAGGGCGAGGACCTGCTCTATCTGGACCTGCCCAATGCCAACCTGGGCGATAAGGATCGCGCCAAGTACGACTTGCTGGGGCTGCCGCACGCGGCGTTCGGCTCGGTCGGCATCTGGGCGCCGGTGAGACCGGGGACGGCCGAGGCCATACCGGATACGGGCTCGCGCCAGCAGGGAATCCGGGGTTACTTCTGGACCGTTCGCGACTTCGTGCGGGAGGGCATGCTGCGCTTCATGTTCACCGAGGCCGGCGACGAGCGAAGCCAGATCGCCGATGTAGTGTCACGGGTCGAGTCGGTGCTGCGGCGCGAGGCCGACGATGTTCCCGGTTCGCCGGCCACACTGTTCCTGGGCGATGGCCGGGGCGACAAGGTTCACGTCAAGTCCTTCAAGGACCTGTGCGATCTCATAGAGCATCGAATCGAAGACCAGGATCCCGACCTGGTGGGTCACAGCGCTCGCGGAACCGCGTCCGCGTTCCTGCGGCGGCTCGAAGGCGCTCAGGCTCAGTGCGGACATCTGATCAAGGGGTCGGATGCCGACAATCCGGCCGACCACCGGATCGACTGGCAGGCCAGCCAGGTATCGGTGATCGATATCCACAACCTCCATGACCGGGCCAAGCGGTTTGTCGTGGGCGTCGTTGTCAAGCGCCTGTTTGAGGACAAGGAAGCCAGCGGATCCTCCCAGCCGCTCGTCTTCATCGTTCTGGACGAGTTGAACAAGTACGCGCCCAGAGAAGGGTGGTCACCCATGAAGGAGGTGCTGCTGGATATTTCGGAGCGTGGCCGCAGCATGGGCATCATCCTGATCGGGGCACAGCAGACCGCCAGCGAAGTCGAACGCCGAATCGTTTCCAACGCGGCCATTCGCATCGTCGGCCGGCTCGACCAGGCCGAAGCCATGAGACCGGAGTATGGATTTCTGTCCGAGAACGCGCGCCAGCGTGCGGGGTTGCTCAAGCCGGGAACGATGCTGCTGCAGCAGCCACATCTGCCTATGCCGCTCGAGGTCACTTTCCCGTTCCCGGCCTGGGCCACGCGGTCCAGTGAGGTCCATCAGACCACCAGCAGACGTTCGCCGTTCGCCAAGACCCCGGCGTGAAGATCCTCCATACCTCCGACTGGCATGTCGGTCGGACCCTCCATCGTGTTTCGCGCATGGATGAAACCAGGGCGGCTTTGCGCGAAGTGTCGGAGATCGCCGAGCGGGAGCAGGTCGACGCGGTTGTCGTGTGCGGGGACATTTTTGAAAGCCAGTCCCCATCCGCCGAGGCCGAACAGGCGGTCTACGAGGCCTTGCAGCGGTTCTGCGACCAGGGGGTGTCGGTTGTGCTCATTACCGGGAATCATGACCATCCTGGCCGCTGGCATGCCCTCGCGCCGCTTCTGCGGCGTTTTAACGTTCATGTTGCCGATGACCTGCGCGGTCCCGAGGACGGAGGCATTGTCGAGATACGGTCCCGCGACGGCGCGGAGTCGCTCCAGATCGCGGTTGTGCCGTGGGTTTCCGAGCGCCGGTCATACACCGCCGCCGACCTCATGGGCCGGAGCGAGAAGACGTACCAATCCTATGCCGATTCCATGTCCACGGCCATTCACACGCTCTGTGAAGCTTTCGAGCAGGGCAAGTGTCACATGCTGGCCGGCCATGTATTCATTTCAGGATCGTCTGTTTCACAGAGCGAGCGAACACTTACTATAGGCGACATTTACGCCGTGACGCCGAACGCCATCCCGGCTACCGTCCAGTATGCGGCCCTGGGTCATGTGCACATGCCGCAGAAAGCCCCCGGCGTCCCGGTTCCGTGCCGGTACTCGGGCTCGCTGCTTCAGCTCGACTTTGGGGAAGCGGGCCAAACCAAGAGCGCCGTGATTTGCGAACTCGAGCCCGGCAAGCCGGCCAAAATTAAAGAAGTTCCGTTGAGTTCCGGCCGCCGGCTGCGCGACATCTCCGGGACGCTGGAGTCACTGACTTTGGAGACCGTCGATCTCGACTGTGAGTACCTACGCGTGACGCTCACCTGCAGCGGCCCGCGACCTGGCCTGAGCGATCAGGTGCGCGAGTTGCTGCCCAACGCGCTCGTGGTCAAGTTGGAATACCCCGACAACGAGGAGGTGGCCGGCGTTGATATTCGCGCCAAGTCACCCCGCGAATTGTTTCAGGGCTATCTGGCGGCCCGATACCAGAGCGACCCGTCCGCGGACCTGCTCGATGCCTTTGACCAACTCCTGGCGGAAGCCTTGGGCGAGGCCCGGCCCCCCGTGGGGCAGCTCCTGCTCCTCGATGCACTCCCGCCACTGTCCGACTCGGCCCCGAGCAGGATTGCGGAGAACGACCCCGCTGCCGAGGTCCAGGCCCGAGCCGAGGTCGCAACTGTGGGCAGCGGATAGCGTGCGGCCGGTTTCCCTTACCGTCGAAGGCCTGACCGCGTTTCGCCATCCTCAGCACATCGATCTGAGCGGACTCGACCTTTTCGTCATCACGGGGCCGACCGGGGCGGGCAAGACCTCGATCCTTGATGCCATGACCTTTGCGCTGTATGGCAGCGTGGTCAGGGTGAAATCGGGCGAGATGAGGGACCTGATCACGCATAACGCTTCAGTAGTGCGCGTGGAGCTGAATTTCGAGATCCAGGGCTCGGCCTACCGAGTTATCCGCCGCATGAAACGCAAGGGCCAGCCGGATGCGCTGCTGGAACGCAAGGAAGGTGACGAGTTCATCTCTGTCGTCGACACTCCCGGCACCAAGGCCATCGACCGATATGTGGCCGACCTCCTCGGACTGGATTTCCCTGCCTTTACCAAGGCCGTGCTCTTGCCGCAGGGCCGGTTTCATGAGTTCCTCAGCGGCGACGCCGACGCCAGGCGGACCATCCTGAGCCGCCTGCTGGAGCTGGAGCGTTACAGCCAGATGGGCTCGCTGGCTCGGCAAAAGGCGAAAGACATCGGCACTGGTCTGGCTGAACGAGCCAGTTACCTCGAGCAGGATTACGGCGATGCCACGATTGAGCGCTTGACCGAGCTGCGGACGCGGGTTCGCGAAGCCGAAGCGCTCGCGGTTCTGACCGCAACTGCCCGAGAGCGCGCCGCGTCGGTCGCGGCTGAGTCGCAGCGTCACGCCGACCTGACGGCTCAGATCGAAACGGATGCGACGACGCTTCGCCGCATCGTTGGCGAGATCTCGAGCGTGGAACTCACCGCCCGCCAATCGGAGGAACGAGACCGCGAAACGCTGGCGGCGGTTGAATCGGCCGGTGCCCAACTGGAGGACACCGATGCTGCCGAAGCCGCGGCTCACCGCGCACTTCATGCGGCACTCGACCAGACCGGCGGTGACGAGGTTGCCCTTACCGCGGCGTTGAATCAGGCCAGGTTGCTCGGGTCGGAGTCGGAACGCCTGGCTGAGGTTGGATCGCGATTGAAGGATTTGCGCGAGCAACTGACGGCTGCCACCACGGCCTTGGCGGACGCTACAAAGACCTTTGAACAGGCCGAAGTTTCAGTGGAGGAGGCGCGAGAGCGGGGAGAGACGCTGCGAACCGCCCAGGAACTCGCAACCCAGGTGTTGAAGCTTGCCCAGGGCCGGGAGCGGTTGGCGGCGATTGACGCCGAGGTCGACTGCCTCAACGAACTGCTGGCCTCGGCCACGGCCGAGCGCGAGAAGGCCCGTGCGAGTCTCGATCACTTTCGGACCGCCCATCGTGCCGAGGCCCTGAGATCCGAGTTACACGCGGGCGATCCCTGCCCGGTGTGCGAGCAAGTAGTCTCTGCCCTTCCCGGCGCGCGCGCGGACCTCGAGCAGTTGCTGACCGAAGCCCAGAGCCGGCTCAAAGCCTCGGAACAAGGTCAGGCCGAGGCCCAGGAGGCGGTTTCCGAGCGACGGCGCGAGCAACACGCCGTCAAGACGCGGGTGGATGAGTTGGAGACTGCCATTTCCGCGGATGCGCCCCGATTGTCGGCGCCTGACGCGGAATCCTCATTGGCACGTTTGACCCAGGAACTCGTTGGCGCTAGGGAGGCGTTCCCAGCCAAGAACGATGCGCTAAAAGAAGCCAGGACAAAGGTGCAGAAGGCGCGTGACGTCTGCAACACGGCCGCGACTCGGACCGAGGAGTGGGGTCGAGAGCAGGAGGGGTTAGCCAACAGGATCGGTGAGGCGAAGCGCGGTCTTTCTCCGCTCTTCGGCGACGACATCCCCGCCGACGCCGAGGAACAGGTTAGTCGTCGGCTCACGCTCGTAATCGACATCCGAGGCCAACTGAAGATCGCCCAGGACACATCAGCCGCCGCCCGAGCATCGGTCGCTCGAGCGCGAGCCGACCGTGAGGAGTTTGAGCGTGGACTCCAGTTGGCGATCAGAAGGATCGAGCAGCTTCGGGGTGAGGCCAGGGGTTGTATTGGCGCTTTCTACCAGCGCACATCTCAGCCAGACTCGGTGGCCGTGCCTCAGGCCGCGGACGGAGAAGCGCTGGCGCGACAAGCGTTGGTCCTCGGTGAATTCTGCTCGTCAACCCTGGAGCAGGCTGAGGCTGCCAAGCGGCGCGCGAGCGATGCCGCCGCGAGTTGCGATTCGACTCTGGTCGAGATTGCCCACCAAGTGGGTCTTGAACCGGCTAGACCGAGCGCTCGAGAGTTGGTGCTTGAGATTGAGGAGGTGAGCCGGGCGGCGGATCTCGCTTTCCGCGACCGATCGTCACAGTACGACCAACTTGAGCTACGAATCGCCCGGCGGACCGAAATCGAGTCATCCATGACAGTCGACCGGAGGCGGCAGGAGATGTTTCAGCGGCTGGGTTTGGAGCTGCATGCGGACAGGTTCCTCGCGTACATCCTGGGCGAGAGCATGCGGACGCTGGCCGCACAGGCAACCTCGGAGCTGAAGCTGATAACTGGCGGCCGGTACAGCATCGCTGCCAAGGAGAGCAACTTCGAGGTTATCGACCACGACAATGCCGATGAGCGGCGCAGCGTCGCTACGCTTTCAGGCGGTGAGACCTTCCTTGCCTCCCTGGCCCTTGCGCTCGCTCTGTCTGGGAGCGTGCGCGATCTTGCCGGCAATGCCGCCGCCGCGCGACTGGAGTCCATGTTTATCGACGAAGGCTTTGGAGCGCTGGATGCCGAAACTCTCGATACCGCCGTGGGCGCGCTGGAGAATCTCGCCGGCGAGCATCGCATGATCGGCGTCATCAGCCACGTACCCGCACTGGCGGAACGGATTCAGCACGGCATCGAAGTCCGCAAAGTTGGCGCGTCGAGCACGATCAGTCGACGCTGACTCCTTCCCTCTGACCCAGGAATCGCGACGCTTCTCAGTAACCGCTGGGTACTATTCGCGAGGCGCCGGATGGCTGCGCAAGAAGCGCGTTCCGTCAAGCGCCTCAAGATGCAGCGGAACCGAAGCGCGTTCCGTCAAGCGCCTCAAGATGCAGCGGAACCGAAACGTCTTCCGCGAAGTAGGAACTGCAACGGCGGGTGAAAGGAGCGGGGCTGGACGATCACGGTCTGGTTGAACGAGCACGGCAAGGGGATTCCGGCGCGTATGCGGATCTGGTACAGAAGCACCAGAAGATCGCGTTCAAGGTGGCGTATCTCATCACCGGGGACGGCGCCGAGGCCGAAGACGTCGTCCAGGACGCATTCGTGAAGGCCTACCAGTCGTTGGCGCGATTTCGTGGGGGACATAGTTTCCGGCCGTGGCTCGTAAAGATCGTAACAAATGAGGCCAAGAGCCGGCGCGTGTCGGCCCGAAGGCGCGGGTTACGCGAGCTGGCCTAGGGCGGTGGAGCGATCGCCTTCGGCGAGGCGCTGACCACCGAGAAGCTGGTGCTCGCTTCGGAGCAGCGGCGGTACCTGCTGGCTGCTCTCGGGCGACTGTCGACCGCCGATCAGGCGATCATCGCCTATCGATATCTGCTCGAGCTGGACGAGTCGGAGGTAGCCGCGATCCTGGGGCGGCCGCGCGGAACCGTGAAATCGAGGTTGTCGCGCGCATTGAGCCGGCTCCGAGAAAGTCTCACCGACCAGCAGGTCGAGGTTCTGGGCATGGGAGCGATGGAATGACTGCGAACGTGGGCGGAGGGGGAGAAATGGAGCAGAAGCTCGTGGAGTTGGGTCACGACATCATC
>Ga0302325_10027609_pt1 | contig 11764 bp, 9 predicted proteins | sample Palsa_T0_2_FD_201948 | JGI IMG/M metagenome (GOLD analysis project Ga0302325, IMG submission 201948) | Peat permafrost microbial communities from Stordalen Mire near Abisko, Sweden - Palsa_T0_2 | ecosystem: Environmental > Terrestrial > Soil > Palsa > Peat permafrost | place: Sweden: Abisko... | reverse complement strand
ATTAAATATACTCAAATAGTGTGGTGGGGTCACGTGCGCATGCACGTGCCCTAAGCGAAGGAACATAAATATAGTGATTTAGGACAGCTGTACACTTAGTTCTTCAGTCAACAAATGCATCATCATTTGCACTCCCTCCCTACCTGGGTTGTACCCCTTTACATATTTGGTGAGCGACGCAGGGACGGTTAAACGCTATAGAGTCGCCACAATCTCTTGGTTCGCAGACAAGAGGTTCGTGTTGTTGCCGTCACTGTCGTTGTTTTTATCGATTATCTTGTTGCATCGCATCTTACGCCATAGCTATGGCATTTCTTTATACCTCGAGCTTGCACGCGAGCATTCAATTCAGCATTCAATTCAGCATTCGATTTTAGGGCATTCGGCATCGAGCTTGTACAATCGGTCGCGTTTACCCCTATTCGACACTTTACTACGAACCTTCTCCTTCGACACGATTGCCTTGCAATGGCATCCCTTCCTTTTTCTCTTACACGATAAGAGCCTCTACAAAGACGAACACGAGTCGGATACTCCTTTTTGATACGAGACGCGTGCAAACTAGCAAAAGATTAAACTTGGAAGCTTGAATACAGGAAGAAACTTGAAACTTGCATTAGTAGCTTGCAGTACTGGACGAGCAGCCGCGAAGGCATAAGACTGACAGTACTGGGCGAAGCTATTTCCGAAGGATTGAGCTAGGAACACGAGAATCGAGGATATACTTGGATATTTGGTTTGGATCGGATGAGAAGTGTGTTTTTTGAGCTGTGACTAGACGAGAGCAGGTGGATCACGTGATTTAGGGCTTGCTTGTCAATTGTAGTTCGCAGATGCAATTGATTAGCAGGTTCTAGGTTACGCAATATGGCATATATATGGAGCTGTTCTTGCTGTTTTGGTTGTTTTGGCTGTCTCGTGTGCTCGGGACGAGCACTTGTCTGGGAGGGACGAATGTGGTGGGGTCACGTGCGCATGCACGTGCCCTAAGCGAAGGAACATAAATATAGTGATTCAGGACAGCTGTACACTTAGTTCTTCAGTCAACAAATGCATCACCATTTGCACTCCCTCCATTCATTTGGTTGTACGCCTTGCAACCCCCTTATAGTAAGCTTGGGTTAAACGTTTTTAGTAGCTTTCTTTTTATTATACTTGCTCTTTTAACTAAAGACATATTATTTAGCTTTAAACCGACTTTAAATGCTATACTTACTTATAATATTAGCTCTATTTTTGATGCAAGTTGCGTAAGTAAATCTTCTTAGCGCCTTATACCTCTTAAGGTATAACTTTTCAAAAGCACAAAGAGCAACCGAATACGAGGCATTAGCTACTATAGCCGCTTAATTTAGTATACCTCCCTCGAACATGTTCGCGTCTTCGTTTATGTAGCTAAGAAGGAGGGTTGCCGGTAAAATCGTTATATAAGATATCGTTGCAAAGACACGGATTAGATGTTAAAAGAGAAGTTGTCCTTAAAATTAGTAAGCTTAAAGGAAGGTTTAACTTAATTAATACTTATTTGATTATTGCAAGTTTATTTCTATTAATAAGGGCGGGTTTAACTTTATCGTTATATAGCAAGACTATCTTCGCGGAGTGGATTAGAGTATAAACTTAAGCTAGAGTATTACTAAGGTTGCGATTTGCGAAGGCTAAACATGTTAAATACTAAACGCACTAAGTTAACTAAACGCACTAAGTTAACTAAACGCACTAAGTTAACTAAACGCACTAAGTTAACTAAACGCACTAAGTTAATTAAACGTACTAAATTAACTAAATTAACTAAATTAACCAAATTAACCAAATTAACTAAATTAACTAAATTAACCAAATTAACCAAATTAACTAAATTAACTAAATTAACTGAATTAACCAAATTAACCAAATTAACCAAATTAACTAAATTAACTAAATTAACTAAATCAATCAAATACGCTATACTAAATGTCCAATTGCCCAATTCCCCAACTCCCCAAATAAACCAAATAAATCAAATAAACCAAATGAATTAAAATGAATCAAATGAATTAAATAAATTAAATGAATTAAATGAATCAAATAAATTAAATAAACTAAATAAACTAAATAAACTAAATAAACTAAATAAACTAAATAAACTAAATAAACTAAATAAACTAAATAAACTAAATAAACTAAATAAACTAAATAAACTAAATAAACTAAATAAACCAAATAAACTAAGCCAAGTAAATAATAGGAATAGAGCTACTTTGCTAAGTTTGAGAATAAATATGCTACGGTTTTAGATTAATATCGCACGAACACGTGAGATTCGTGTGCTTAATATATATTATAATAAAGGATTAGGTCCTAAGATACTAGTCAAATTTTCGCCCGAAGATAACTAGGAACTTTGTATTTATAAGTTTTGTACTTTATTTTACTATTAATCCGCCGTTTTTAATAAGGTTAATATAAGTCTAAACTAGCTTAAGAGAGCTTTGCTAGACTTAAGCAGCTAAAGCCTTTAAGGTAAGTAGCGTTATTTTAGTCTTCTTTCTTTAAATGAGATTAGTTTGAGAAGAGATATAAAAGCGAAAGCATATACACAATCTCGTTTACTTTATTTGTATAAGCATAGAGCAATAGAGGCAAGGGTCTTGCAAGCAAAGACAAACGGCGAGCAATACTAATATGCTATAAAAGCTAACTTCTAAAAAATTTCTTATTTAAAGGTATGCCTTTAAAATTCAAATAAGAATTAATAGTAGCGCTTGCGTCGCTATAGCCACGCTTCTTGGGCACTTGGCCTGATAGTCGGTCCACTTTAGCTGCGTATTCTAATGCCTTTATCGCTAGTATTAAGTGGAAATAAGCAAGCTTTAATATTAGAGGAGGATTTTCTCCGTTTAATATAATACTCTTTAAGACATCTAGTTTTGCTATAGCAAACTTACTAGTATTGCTATAGTTGCATATTATAAAGGCTTTCTTAAACGATGACGCCCAACTATTGCAAATTGAGTAGTAGTTTCCTTTTAAAAATGTAGTAGTATCGTGTCTTATTAAGCTTTAAGCAATAGGAATTATCTTGTCGCGCGTGAGATTTCGGTCTAGTATTAAGCCTTTATTTATGATTATTGTCGGATTATTTGCTTTGTATTAGGAGACCGACTAAGAGGAAAGTTTTATAATGTAGCACCCTTCTTAAATAGGAGGAATGTTTTGCAAATTCAAGTTCTGTTTATTAATATATAGTTTTAGGGTTGCAAGTACAGTTTATAATGCCCCATTTCATGGCCTGTGTAAACACTAAGTAGTGCGCAGAAACCAAGTGGTGTGTGAAAACCAAGTGGTGCGCAGAAACCAAGTGGTGCGCAGAAACCAAGTAGTGCGCAGAAACTAAGTAGTGCGCAAGAACCAAGAAGTGTGTAAACACTAATTGGTGTGTACACACCAAGTGTTTTGTCTGAGATTAGCGGGCCGGCCCGTCGTGGGAGATCACGGAGTAAGGACAGGTTGGATTGGTTAAGGCTTAAGCGAGTCTAGGTCGTAACGCGGGCTGGACGAGTAGTGTGGCTGGACGATGTGAGCGGCTAGACGACAGAAGCGTCTGGACGATGTGAGCGACTGGACGACGAGAATGGCTGGACGACATAAGGGTCTGGACGATGTGCCGTCGGTTGTGGGACCCTTATTATCGTCTGTACTGAAAGTCGTTCCGATGATTTGCCGAAACTATTTTTAGATTCGGAGTACTCCAACTGCGAGTAGATCGGGTTGAAATAGTGCACCTCAGAGTAATCGCGTCTGAAGTATAACGTCTGTCCCTGCGTAGCGAGACGCACTCTATAACGAGACAAATCGTAAGTACTTCGAACTCAAGCGACTCTAAACTTACAAATATATCAAAATTCTAATACATTTTTATTTCAGTGCATTATATACCTCTCCCGAACACTCTTAACTTATTAATTCCGAAAATTATTATCGCGTCGTCGCCGCCCCCTTGAATTTACAGAGAGCCTCCTTTTGTAATATAATAGGACCCCTCGACTTACAACACCACTATCAAGCTTTTTTCACCTTTTAAATACATAAAACGATTAGATATAGATATTAGGTTTGATTATTAGGCTAAAAAGCTATTGCCACGATTATAGCGGCCGGGGCGTGCCATGTTACAGGACGTCGCCACATAGGCTGATACCTCCTCCAATTAAGCGATCAAGGATCGCGGTAACCGAGTTCCCTACTCAATGCACGGTCCCACTCAATGCACGCACAAAAACATCATTAAATTTTTGAAATATGGCGTACGTTTTTGACCTTTCCGAACCGTACGAACGTCGTATGGAGAAGGCATTAGACTTGTTGAATAGAGAATTGGTCCCTAATTATGAGGCTATGGCGGCAAGGGCAGGCCTTGGCCGTACGACTCTCAGTCGTCGATTCCGTGGCATTACTGTCTCTAGGGCCGAATCAAATTCAGAAATTCGACAATGCCTTATTAATGCACAAGAAGAAGCTTTGATTAAGCAAATTAACAAGCTATCGATTCGGAATATGCCTCCTACTTCACAGATTGTCAAAAACCTTGCTAAAGAGATATGCGGGCGCAAGATTTACAAGAATTGGACAGCAAATTTCGTACATCGCTACAAAGATCGCCTGAAATTAGCATATTTACGGAATATTGACAAAAACCGTGCAAAAGCGATATATAAACCTAACGTACGGTTCTTTTTTGAACTAGTTGAGTGTTTTATTTCCTTTTAATTATTGCTTTTAGCCTATTATTACTTTTGATAAAGTAGAAGCTAATGACCCTACTACCCCACTTAGTTCATTCAAATGGTCGAAAAATACAATTTAACCGCGGAGAATATCTATAATTGGGACGAGAAGGGTTTCTTGATTAGTTTAGCATTAAAATTGTATAGAATTATGGGCCGGCAAGCACACGAAGAGGGAAAGCTCCAAGGAGCTATGCAAGATGGGTCTCGAGAATTCATTACGCTATTAGCCTGCATTTGCGCCGACATGACAGCCTTGCCTGCTGCATTGATTTATCAAGGGAAATCACAAGATTTGATAGATACTTGGCTTAATGACTTGGAAGAACAAGATGTTGCATACTTTGCGTCATCTGAAAAGGGTTGAAGTAATAATGCATATGGGTTAGCATAGCTTAACAAAGTATTCGATCCGCATACTAGGGATAAGGCAAAAAGGAGTAGACGGCTCCTAATTGTCGATGGCCATTCGTCACACGTTAATATGGCATTTATTAACCGATGTGATCGATTGAAGATCCTTCTTTTGATTCTACTACCGCATTTTACACACAAGCTATAGCCCCTCGATTGCGGAAACTTTTTACCACTATCAATATACTACGGCCAAGAGATCAATGCGATTTTGACGGATAGCGAAGGGGAAAGTAATATAACTAAACGGATGTTTTACAGATTATTTAAACCTGCATTTGAGAAAGCATTCTCTATTAAGAATATTAAGTCTGCTTGGCAGAAGACAGGTCTCTGGCCGTACGACCCCCCTATCGTGCTAGATATATTCAAAGAACGTCCAAATACTGACATTCTTGTCAATATTGATGTACGAGATCCTAATGAAGTCAAAACTCTATATACTTCAAAGTCTATTCGGCATTTTCAAGCTCAATTCGCCAAAAATCCAACCAAGCAACTGCAACGGAAGCTCTTCAAGGCGAATATGCACCTCGCAGCAGAACGCGAAATTGCAATACATAGAGCAGAGTGTTTTAAACGCGCTTTAGTTCACGAAAAGAAGAAGAGAAAGAAGCCTACAAGGCTTAACCTTTTGGGTGAGGAAAAATCAGGGCTCCCTCAGTTTTTTGGTCCAGAGGAAGTAAAAAAGGCACGTGAGTTTCAGGCTAGAAAGGCTATACGAGAAGAGCAAGAAAAGGCCGACAAAGCAGCCAAAAAGGCCAAAGATACAAAGGATAGGGAGGAAAAGAAGGCTAGGGAGGCTGCTGAAAAAGCAGCAAAGGCTGAAAAGAAAGAGTTGGATCGTCAAGTTGCTCGAGAGGCTATTGCACGGGCCAAAATCGAGGCCGCTAAAGCACGCAAGGCTACTACTGCTGCTAAGAATGCTGAAAAAGCATCCAAAAAGGCTTCAAAAACATCTAAATCCACTCGGATTGTGATATTGAAGGTTAGGAGCACATTCTTGGGTAATTTAGGTACAGAAGACGAAGTAGAGGTAGAAGAGGTTAAGGATACTAGGGGGGTAGTCCCTATGACGACAAGACGAGGCAGGAAGGTTAAATTACTAGTACGACTACGGATATAGCTAATCTAAATTGTATAAATCATTCAAATACCTTTATATAATCCCTATTTTAATTTTTAAAACAATCGCTTTTGATTTGATTTTATTATAATTATTTTATGTTTGTAGTGGGGGGGGCAAAATCACCGTGCACTGACTAGGACCGTGCATTGAGTAGGGATTACGGTTAAGTGGCGGTGTGGTTATAGTAACCTCGGTAAAATTCTAACAAAATTTGTGGCTGTCGAGGCGCTAGAGAGGTTCAATCAAAAAGCAAGTTGATTGGTTGCACGTTCTGCTGAGGTGTCTTTGCATGTAGAAAAGCGGGCCGTGCATCTCTCCTCCCCAAGTCGGGGAGCCTCGCCATTAATCAATTTTGAGACATCGACATGCTTCATGCCTCTCTCCCTCTTCTCTCCTGGACTTGTTCTTGATGTTGGATCCCCTCTCTTGCCTCACCATTGCAGGTGCCGTCGTGCAGTTCTTGGACGCCGGCTCCAAAGTAATTGCTGAAACAAAGCATCTCTACGAGGATGGCGAGTCGACAATCCGAAAGAAGGCTGCGGATGCCACTAATGACCTGAAGGATTTTACGGCCAGGTTCGATAAAGCGCTTGCTATTAATGCGGAAGATAAAACACTTACGGAAGATGAACAAAAGTTGAGAGCTTTGTGTCTCAAGTGCAAGAGTTTGGCTCAAGTGCTAAGTACGAGGCTCGACAGCCTCAATGTCAAGGAGAAGCATCGTGTATGGAAAAGCCTTGGGACAGCTTTATCCAATGTGTGGTCCAAAAAGGACATATTGAAAACGCAGGACGAGTTGGCCGAGCTCAGAAGTCAGATTGACACACGCTTGGCTGGCATCATCAGGTTTGTGCTACCAGTCAGCGCCACAAAAATATGTTACAGCGCTGACGTCCTGAACAGAAGCTCAATCAGCTCAAGAAACCAAGCAGATCGTGAAAGGGTTAGCCGACCTTAAGAGCTCGGTCGCTGGGGAGTTGCAATCGCAAACTTCGGCTCTTCTTCGATTAATTACTCGTCAAGAGGCTGTTGTCCATTCCCAGGCCGACGTGAACACTAGGATTGTAGTAAATGTCTACACTGATGGTGATCAGCTGAAGGGATCCTTCAAAGATGTCGCCAACGAGGCTTGTCAAGTCATTAAAATTGAGGAAGGAAAGATTCGGAGGTCGGTTGCTGCCACAATCTTAGAGAGCCTTGACTTCTCAGCGAGTAAACAGTGCGTAGAGGAAGTGACCGAAGCGCATCATGACACCTTCAAGTGGATCTTTCAGCATCCCTTGAATGATCCGGAAGGCCGAGATTGGGACGATTTTGTGCAATGGCTTGAAACTGGGGAAGGACTTTATTGGATCAATGGCAAAGCCGGGTCTGGCAAATCCACACTGTTGAAAATGGTTTGTCATAGTCCACGAACAGCTAGCCATCTAGCTGTTTGGAAGGGTGATTTGGACTTATGCATGGCGCATTTCTTTTTCTGGAGTAGTGGGACAAACCTGCAAAAGTCACAGGAGGGGTTATTGAGGTCCTTACTCTACGACATTCTGTCCAAAGCCCCCCAGCTCATTCCAGTGGTGTTCCCCGCGCAGTGGGCAGAAATTTATCTGAAGGAGTTAGGACAACCGATCACTGCTCAGGTCAGTACAACTACTTATTGAATCAAAATCTCGAAACTGATTGAGTTTGCAGCGGTATTCCTGGGATCTTTCAGCCCTGATGCAAGCTTTCCAAAAGCTTCTCGTCCAAGAAGCTGTTGCAATGAAGCTCTGCATATTTGTTGACGGGCTAGATGAATATTCAGGTTTAAGTTCAGATATCGCAAGGCTGTTCAACAATGCCGCGCAGGCCCCTTCTGTGAAGGTTTGTGTGAGTAGTCGGCCACTGCTCGTGTTCAAAGAGAGATTTGCATCTCAGCAACAACTACGATTAGAGGATCTCACGAAGGGCGATATTGAGAGGTATGTGGTGGACAAGTTGAAGAATGATGAGCGAATGCAGATGCGGCATGATAAAGAAGCGGTAAAGATGCAAGAGCTGACCAGCGAGGTTGTCGGCAGCGCCAGTGGCGTTTTCCTGTGGGTAAAGCTCATTGTGGTCGATCTCCTCAAGGGCTTAGAGAATCATGACAGTGTTTCTCTTCTGCAGGAACGTCTCAGGCTCCTTCCGACTGATCTTGAAGAACTCTACGAACACATGGTCTTCAAAGTTGACTCCATCTATCGAGTAGAAGCTTCGCGTCTCTATCAGCTCATAGCCGCCACAGCAGAACGAGATGATGACTGGCGCCCTGTCCAACAACTCACTATCTTTACACTATTCTTGGCCGAAGAAGATAAGGACCTTGCTCTAAAATCTGCTCCAATGTTCCTCTCCATGGAAGCAATTATTGACGGAATATGCGCAACCGATCTGAAATTGAGAAGTCGCTGTGGTGGACTCCTGGAGACCAAGTTTGGCAAGTCGAGCATTAAAGACCTTGCTCCGGATATGAACGTCACCTATATTCATCGCACCGTGAAGGACTATCTCGAGGGTACAGGAATTCGACATATACTCTCTGATCGGACCGGAGGTCTTTCACCAGATGCCTTCAACCCTCACCTAGCTCTTATGCGAGCATATATTCTGCAACTCAAGGCACTTGAGTGCGTTTCATCAAACATGGATAGAGCGGAGCAATTGATCAACGATGTCGTCTCTTACGCGCGCCGAGTCGAATTAGATATCTGTCAGCCAAACACGGAATTGCTAGACAGCTTTTTCCAGACCTCAACTTCTTGGTGGCACCAAGCGAATGATACAGCTAGTACAACAAGAGAATGTATACTCTTGGATGAAAGCCTTATCACGTTGTCCATAAGATGCGGCTTGCACGAATTCCTTAAAGCGCGACTGCTTTCGACCGACACTCTAGCAGATGCAAGAATGTTGAATCGTGCACTTTGTCCGGCTCTGCGAGAACACAAATTCGTGAGTATAGTTCTCGTAGAAACTCTCTTGGAGCTCGGCGCAAATCCGAACCAAGAAATTAATGATGCCCCAGCTAGAGTCATCTGGAAGCCTCAAAGCCCCTGGCAGAACGCAATCACATATCTCGCCGTCGGGTTCCCTTTTATCGTAACAGATAAATCAGCCGACAAGCAGGCCTTGCTTAACCGATGGGAGCGTATCCTCAAACTTCTTTTGCAGAATGGTGCAAAAACATCCGTCTCTTGCCGAGGACCACTGGTTAGGTCCAGGGCACAGGCACTACAACCCGGCCACGGACAGGAGAAAAGGGACAGCGCCACGGCGCATGAATTAAAACCGGGTTTTAGGTTGGTAGGAGATGAGAATAATGTTATCGCTGAGACTGTTGTTACTCCTAGAGAGGTGATCCAGAAGACTTTCGAGAAACGACCCGATATGCTTGCAGGTTTGCTGAGGCTCTTGGATGCAAAGACCGCAGTGGCCTCCTCGGATCAGATCTCAAAGATGGAAATCCCGAAGGAATCAAGAATCGGTCGCGTCAAGAGGCTGTTTCGAGCAGGGAATATTTCGTAGTTCTTTGTTATCTTCTTAAATTTGAGGAAAGCTTCTAAGTTCAGGAGTCCTTCCTTGTCCGCACAGGATTTTAGACATCAAGGGTAAAGACCGAAACCACGATAATGCAAGCCATAGAGAGAGGAGCATTAGTGTTCCAATGCGTCCATTGGCGGGAGTAGACATTATACCTATCCTTTACATAGCAGCCTTGAAATTACTATGTCATCCCACAACTTTTCCGGGAAGGGCAAGCTCTGAACAACTCTTGGTCGCTCGAAATCTGGCTCCCCAAGCTCCTGAGAGAAGACCTCCTATTGAGACTTGTTCAAACTCATCTCTGATTCTCCGACTGCACTGCGTTGTGCTCGTTTTTATGGATCCCACCACCTCACGGATCTAAACCACCTCTTCTACCTCTCCACCACCGCACCTTCAAAGCGACCCTCTTCTCGATTCTCTATCTCCTCGCACCTACAGTCTTTTTGCCAAACCTCTAGAATAACCCAGAAAATATTACACTAATAGAGAGCCTATACAAGGAGTGTAAGAGCACCGAATCGTGCAAATTGAGAAGTATGAAAGCGACATAGGGCATATATAATAATAGTCATAATCAAACAAGGACGCGCATATGACAGGTATCTGACAGCTCTAGTATAAGATATAGTCCCTGGGATTTGTAGTATCTTATGAAATCCTCAAGTGTCATCCTCTTCTTGAAAAGAAACAGAGTCCCATTATTATATTCTGAATCAATGATTCTATCCTCCCGAAGCCTCTAGTATTACTTTGGAGGGGATTTTTCCTCATGAAGTTTCTGTTTTAGCTCCTTACTTAGTAGAGGCGGTAATATCGAAGCTTCCAGTTGCTAGTGCGATGGAGATATATTTAATGGAGATGAGGGAGGTTTGTGAAGACTGTAGAAGATAAAGGAGGCGTAGGCGCAAAACACGTTAGAATACCATCTGATCTGGTTTAAATACTTGGCTAGCGCGCAAGTGACGGGAAGGCATTTTCCCGCAACATTTTAGTGTCTTCTTATTTATTGCGTACAGCAATCGTCGAGAGAAATTATAGTTAGACGTCTTAACTAAGCTTAAACTGACGATTTATTACTTCCATTATTATGATTCACCAAGAGTCAAAATGATTGAAATTTCTTCTATCTCAGGCTTTAGCCGGGGGCAGCACTCTCAAGAGCGCTCAATAAGGACAAGCTCATCCTAGGAATCTCGCCAGGCACGGTTCTTATCTGAAAACTAGTTCATCACATCTTCAAGGCCATTAGCCAGCTGAAAAAATGCTAGAGGTTAAGCTTCGGAATCCGCCTTAGAATCGTCAGCACGACTCTGCCAACTGTTCTCAAGCTACATAAGTAAAATATAGCGAGCCCGGGCGTGAACATAGTAAATATTATCTCGGCTAATGTACATTAGTCAGCACCGAAACATGTAAACCCCCCTCATCGCACCGGCATAACTCCCGGACTACATTCTTTTCCTCTTTGAGTATCTTTAAAATTTGGTGCCATATTATTTCGTAATAGGACCTTTTCTCGAGTGCTCCGAATATTGAAAAAACTTCAGAAGTAGCAATTAAACAGGGGGGAACAGCGGAAGCGGCGATCGGTAGCGTGATTGAAACGATTAATAGTATAATCAAATGCACTCTTTTTCTTATTGCCAAGTAGTCTCCTTAGGGAGAAATAGTTAAAGAAAGTTATATATCAATAACAACTTTATAGACTTACTAAGAAAAAATTTGTGATTCCAAAACTATAGATTTGTCTCGTTACAGGGTGCGTCTCGGCACACAGGGATAGACGTTATTGCTTTAATATATTACAAGACCACGTACGTGCCTTATTTATACTTCAAGCCAAAGTAGGCCGAGTTCTAGTAGGGCAATGCAGACTACTTTGACTTAAAGT
>Ga0302325_10027608_pt1 | contig 11764 bp, 10 predicted proteins | sample Palsa_T0_2_FD_201948 | JGI IMG/M metagenome (GOLD analysis project Ga0302325, IMG submission 201948) | Peat permafrost microbial communities from Stordalen Mire near Abisko, Sweden - Palsa_T0_2 | ecosystem: Environmental > Terrestrial > Soil > Palsa > Peat permafrost | place: Sweden: Abisko... | reverse complement strand
GCGGTATCCGGCGTGGGCCGCCAAATCCGTTTGTAGGCCTGATATGCGAAATAAAGTCCCCAAAGACTGATCAGGCCCAACCCCGCGCGCGGAACCACCTCGTGGGCCTTGGAGAAATTCCAGGCGAAGAAAACAAAAACGATAAACCCGCCGATCATCGAAAACTGCGCTTTGAGCCGCGCTCTCTTTTGCTGCTGTTGCGCTCTGACGCGCAGTTCATTTGCTGACATTTTGAATAGCTCCGTCGTCTGGGTTTGCCAGATATTTTGTGGGTCGTGCATGGGAAACTCACTTGGCATGAAGTCCTCCTTCGCCGAACCAGCGCCGCAGGACGTTCTTGATCCGGTGAACTTTCATCGCCACGTTGGCGGGCGATAGTCCGGTAATTTCACTAACCGCATTGGCGTCCATCCCCTCTAGATAGGAAACGATGATCTGGCGATCCAGCGGCTTCAGGCGTTGAATCAGCGTCGAGAGACGCTCCAGCGCCTCGCTCTGGCTGGCGGCGAGTTCATTTTGATCGCTCCCAGGCATCGTCTCGATGTTCTCGATGCTCACCAGCCTGTCCCTAACCCGCTTCTGCCGGATCACGTGGCCAGTGGCAGCGTTGTGAGCGATCCGGTATACCCAGGTCCTCAGCGAACAGCGTTGATCGAAACAAGCGAAGCTGCGCCAGAGATGGAGATGAATATCCTGGAGCAGGTCACGGCGCGCCTCCGCATCAAGCTCATAAGCTCGCGCGAGCCGGTCGAGCGGGCCGCCGTAAGCATCCGCTGCCTGTTCATACAGCGAATCCTGGCTCGCTCGTTCACCCGATATTGGTTCAGGACCTCGCACAATTAAGGTAGTCGTTGAGGATCGAACTTTCTAACAGATTTAATATTGCTCACGCCTCCAAATTTGGGTAGAATGTCTACCAGCCACATGCCTACGAATTCTTCAGACCGGATCAGCCTACTCCGGGGCACGCTCGACATGCTCATTCTGCGCACGCTCTTATTTGGTCCCGCTCACGGCCATCAAATCGCCAAGCACATCCAGCGCACCACAGACGACCTGCTGCAAATCGAACACGGCTCGCTTTATCCCGCTCTTCACCGCCTGGAACGAAAAGGCTGGGTGGCAGTGAAATGGGAATCGGCAGGCAAAGATCTGAAACGCGAGCTCAAATATTACCGCCTCACACCTACCGGCAAAAAACAGCTAGTCGCGGAAGAATCCAAATGGAAGCGGCTCACGGGCGCGATTGCGCAGATCATGTGGCCGCTAAAGGAGGGCTAACCAATGCGCTTTTGGCGACGAAAAACGCGCGAGCAGGATCTTGAGCGCGAATTGCTCGCTCATCTGGAATTAGAAGCCCAGGAACAGCAGGAAGAAGCCGGTCTCTCTTCTGAAGAGTCCCGCTATGCGGCAAGGCGCGCCTTTGGCAATCTCGGCACAGTGAAGGAATCCGTGCGCGAAGCTTGGGGTGGAACTCTCTTCGAAACCTTGGGCCAGGATTTACGCTATGCCTTCCGCAGCTTACGCGCCAGTCCCGCCTTCGTCTTCGTGGCTGTTGGCTCGCTTGGTCTGGGTATTGGCGCCAACACCGCCATCTTTTCGTTCGTCAACGCGCTCTTGTTGAAGCACCTGCCCGTACCCGAGCCCACTCGGCTCGTCGAGTTAGCCGAATATAAAGGCAGCGAGGAAGTTAATTCTGCCTTCTCTTTCCCATTTATCGCCGAGCTGGATAAACGCAACAGCTCGTTCAACGGCGTTTTCGGCAGGTTTCCCGTCCGTGTCAATTTAACCAGCGATGGTGTTTCCGAACCTTTGCATGGCGAGGTGGTGACGGGCAATTATTTCAAGACGCTCCAGGTTCAACCGGCAATCGGTCGTCTTCTGACGGATGAGGATATCGACACAGCCGCGGGCAATCCGGTCTGCGTAATCAGCTATTCCACCTGGCAGGAACACTTTGTGGGCGATGCGGCAATCGTCGGGCGCAAGCTTCTCCTCAATGCCCATCCATACACTGTCGTCGGGGTCACGCAAAAGGGGTTCTATGGCTCCCAATTGCAATCGCGCATTGACATGCAACTGCCGGTTTCGCGCATGGGCGATTTTATGGGTGGCTTCTTCGCATCTGGGTCGGGTGAAAGCATGTGGAAGTCGGCTGGGTTCAACTGGTTACAGCCGCTTGCGCGCTTGAAGCAAAATCTGACTTCCGCGCATGCACAGGCCATGATCGATCCCGTTGCCCATGCAATCAATCTTCAGTTGGCTAGCCCAAACCGGCGCGCCCGTTTCGCAGGATCGAAGACAACCTATCGTTTGACGGATGGAAGTCAAGGGATCGAGGGCAATTCCATCTACTCTCAACCCATCACAGTCTTGATGGGGATCGTCGCCCTCGTTCTTCTAATTGCCTGCGCGAACATAGCAAATTTGCTGCTCGCGCGCGCAAATGCCCGCGCCAAAGAGTTCGCCGTACGATTGTCTCTCGGCGCATCTCGCTGGCGCTTGATAAGGCAACTCATGGTCGAGACGCTGGTGCTTGCCGCCTGTGGCAGCCTGGTTGGTCTTACACTCGCAATTTGGATTGTCCACATACTCTTGACCTACCTGAATGCCGGCCAAGGCGCGGGCGAGGGCTTACATGTTGGGGCAGATCCACCGGTGATCGTCTTTTCAATTCTGCTTTGCTTTCTAACGGCCCTGCTATTCGGCCTGGTCCCGGCGTGGCAATCCGCTCAGCCTGACATCGTCCCCGAGCTGAAAGGCACGCCCAGAGCCAGGGCGCATTCAGTTCCCCTTCAAATGCGCAGGCTCTTGATCGTTTTTCAAATCGCACTGTCGCTCATGATCCTCTTCGCCGCAGGCCTACTCACCCGCACACTGAGCGGGCTCAAGACAATCGACCTCGGTTTCAATCCAGCACGCGTAATCACTCTCAAGGTTGATCCAGCGATGAACGGCTATTCGCCAGATCAAACCGACCGCATTTTTGACGATGTCCTGCGCCGCTTGCGCCAACAACCGGGAACGGAAGCCGCCAGTCTTGCCGTCGTCACGCCGCTCGAAGGTAGCATGATCTCGCTCGACCTAACCATCCCAGGCCGCATTAAGAAGAGTTCCGACGTGCAGACCAACTTCAACATGATCACCGCGGATTACTTCAAAACGCTCAGCCAGCCCCTGTTGGCCGGTCGCGATTTCGGCGATCATGACGTAAGGAAAGCTCCCCGTGTCGCCATTGTCAATCAAATGTTCGCGGCGCAATACATGCCAGGGCAAAATCCCATCGGGCGGCATTTCCGCGTGGGAGACGCCGATACCGAGGTCGTCGGCCTGGTCAAGAATTCCCGCTATCAAATCCTGCGCGAAAAAACCTGGCCCCTCGTCTATCTGCCCGCCAAACAGACGCAATCGTCAGGCTACACCCTCCTCATTCGCAGTCGCTTGCAGACCACCGTGGCCGTTGCCGGTATCGAGCACACCATTCGTTCCATCGATTCCAAGCTGCCGATCTACCAAGTCCGCGCGCTGCAAGATGAGATCGATCAAGGAATCTCATCCGAACGCGTGCTTAGCTTTTTATCGACGCTATTCGGCGCGCTCGCCACTCTGCTCAGTACCATGGGCATCTACGGTCTGATCGCCTACGCTGTCGCCCGGCGCACGCGCGAGATCGGCTTGCGCTTTGCCATCGGCGCTCAAAAGCTCGATGTCGCCAAATTGTTCCTGCGCGAAAGCCTCCTGTTAGTCGCGGCCGGCATCCTCGCCGGCATCCCCTTGGCCGTGGCTGCCACTCGTGTTTTGAACAGCCTGCTTTATGGTGTTGCGCCCGGCGATCCTGCAACTCTGACCTTTGCCGTTCTGATTTTCCTGCTGGCGGCACTGCTGGCCACTCTCTTGCCGGTTTTAAGGGCCGCCCGGATCGATCCGATTCGCGCACTCCGCTACGAGTAGCCCTCACATGCGATACCCTTAGTTACGTGGGCTCGGAGAACTCCTGATCGAGATTTTCAGTACGTTCAACTTACTTCCTTTGTTGGGCGAAGAACCGAGCCGCTGTGTGCGGAGTGAATGTTCGTTATGTTAGAAAATTCAAATGGGGCTTCCGTCCCCATTGGCACAACGTCAAGTGTCGATTCAAGCCACCAAGTAGCTGGCCTGCGCACAAAGACCGTGGACCCCGCCCCAATCGCGCCAGAAGCCGCGGCTGGGCAAATTTCCTGGCCCCTTGTCGCGTGGTTTGGCGGCTTACTCATCCTCTGCTATTGGCCCATTCTTTACCACATGGGCCACCAGTGGGCCACCGACGAGAACATGGGGCATGGCTTCTTCGTGCCCATCATGGCAGGCGTCATTGCCTGGCAGCGCCGTTACGAATTGGTGGCTGAACCCAGACAGCCCAACTTTCTGGGCTTATTGGTTGTGGTTTTTGGGGGCCTCCTATCGGTGGCGGCCACCTTAGGTACCGAACTCTTCACCGCTCGCGTATCGTTCGTGATTGCCCTTTTCGGAACGGTTCTTTATCTGGGCGGCACGCGCTGGATAAAAATCCTTCTTTTTCCCCTTCTTCTGCTGCTGCTCATGATTCCCATTCCCGCCATCGTTTACTCCGCCCTCACCATGAAGCTCCAGACGCTCGCCAGCGAATTGGGTGAATTGATGATCAGCGCTATGGGCATTCCAGTGCTTCGCGAAGGGAACACCTTGAAACTGCCAAGCCAAACCCTCGATATCGCCGAAGCTTGCAGCGGCATTCGCTCGCTCATGACCCTGCTATTTTTGTCGCTTTTCATTTCCTACTTCATGGATAAAAAGGTTTGGATGCGCTGGGCGTTGTTGATCGCCACCGTGCCAATCGCCATCGGCGCGAACGGAGTGCGCGTCGCCACCACCGGTCTCCTTTCGGAGATCGATACCAAGCTTGCCACCGGCGTCTATCATGAAGTCGAAGGGTATATCGTTTACATCGTCGCGCTCTTAGCGTTGCTCGCCGTCCACCGGCTTATCAACGTTGTGGCGCGCAAATGGGGAAAGGCATAGCACATGGCGGGCATCATGGGTTCGAAAAGTTTCATAATTCTAAGCGCGGTCTTGCTCGCACAAGCGGGCATGTTTTATGGCTTCTCCCGCAAGGAGAACATTCCGTCCCGCCTTCCGCTCGCCGATTTTACATTGACGGGTACTCCCTGGAAGAGCGTTCAAGAAGTCGAATTGAGCCAGGATGAGCTGGACGTTTTGCAAGCCGACGACATCCTGTCCCGGATCTACCAGGATCAAAGCTCCGGCCACGACGCGTCCCTCTTTGTGGCCTTCTTCGATACGCAAAAAACCGGCAAAACGCCGCATTCTCCCAAGAATTGCCTCCCGGGCGCGGGTTGGGTTCCTTCACAAAGTGAAATTGTGGACATCCCCGTCCCCGGCCAGCCCTTGCCCATCCGCGCGAACCGTTATATTGTGGCTCGCGGCGACAACCAGAGCGTCGTCCTTTATTGGTATCAATCCCACAACCGTACCGTCGCCAGTGAATATTGGGCCAAGATCTATACCGTGGCCGATTCCATCCGCTACAACCGCTCCGACACCGCCTTGGTGCGCGTGGTCGTCGGGGTCAACGCTGGCGATACCCAGGCCGCCATCAAAACAGCCACCGATTTCGCCATCGCCTTCTTTCCACAGCTCAAGCAGTATTTGCCCTCTTAGCAACCCCCTTGAGACAATAGAACTATATGCTTCAAATGACCAGAGACGATGCCCTGGAAATTCTGCGTGCCCATAAGGATGAACTCAAAGCCGCTGGTGTTCGCAGCTTGAGAATCTTCGGCTCAATGGCAAGGGATGAGGCCGGCCCGGAGTCCGACATAGGTCTCGAAGCGGCCTTCGAAGAACCCTCGGCATTAACCATCCTGGATCTCGTGAGGCCGGAACGCCACCTTGCCGACTTGCTCGGCCGCAAAGTCGAACTGATACAACAGGGCACATTCAAGGAAGGCGTCCGAGAGAGCGTCGAGGCCGAGGCTGTGTTTGCGTTCTAAAGACCCTCGTCGATCGCTCAAGGACATCTCAGACAATATCGTACGGATCGAGCGTTTTACCGCCGGCATGGACTTCGACGTCTTCCGCTGCGACGAGCAGGTCAGCTTTGCGGTCCAGTATGCTCTCCTGGCTATAAGCGAAGCAGCCCACCGCCTTGGAGATAGGGTAGCCGTGCGTACCGCCCTGGCGCAGGAATGAAACGGTTTACACTTCCTCTTTACGCGGCGGGAACCTCTCCGCCGTCGCCATCATCAATAAAAACGTGATCATAGACAATAGGAATAGTAGGGAAAGTTCTGTCCAGTGATCGAAATTGAAGCCAAACCCTGGCGAACCATGGTCTTACACGCCGAAACCCTTTACCCTTCTGAATGTTGCGGCGCAATGTTAGGCCGCACGCAGGGAGAGCACAAGCTCGTCACCGAAGCCGTCCCCCTCGAAAACGCCTACGCCGGCGCCCAGCACGACCGCTACGAACTCAAACCCGAGGACCTGCTAGCCGCCGATAAAGCCGCGCGCGCCCGTGGCCTCGACCTCATCGGCATCTTTCATTCCCACCCCGATTGCGGCGCCTATTTTTCCGAAACCGACCTCAAAAATTCCTGCCCGTGGTATTCGTTTGTGGTGCTCTCGATTCAAAATGGAAAGTTCGATCATGCAAATAGCTTTCTGCCCGATCTCGACCAGACTTCGGCGGAACGTGAGGAGATGAAATGGCCAAAATCTTAATTCCCACCGCTCTGCGGCAGTTCACCGAACAAAGCGATGCCGTGGAAGTCGCGGGCGCAACCGTGTCCGACGCGCTCAACGCTCTGACCCTGCGCTACCCCAGCATCAAGAAAAATCTGTTTAACGATCAAGGCAAACTGCGTAGCTTCGTAAACGTCTACGTCAACGACGAAGACATCCGCTATCTGGACAAAACCGACACGAAGCTCGCGGGCACCGAAATCATTTCCATCGTCCCCAGCATTGCCGGCGGCTCCGCTGCCGTCGAAGAACAAGCCCCCGCCCTGACCAACGACGAGATTGCCCGCTTCAGCCGCCATCTCATTCTGCCCGAAGTCGGCATCGCCGGGCAGACCAAATTGAAGCAAGCAAAAGTGGCCATGATTGGCGCTGGCGGTCTGGGTGCGCCACTCGGTCTCTATCTGGCCGCCGCAGGCGTTGGGCGCATCGGCCTCGTCGATTTCGATGTCGTTGACGTTTCCAATCTGCAGCGCCAGGTCATCCACGGCACCCGCGACATCGGCCGCAAAAAGCTCGATTCCGCCGCCGACCGCATGCAGGACATCAATCCCAACCTTCGCATCGATAAATTCGATACCGGGCTCACCAGCGAAAACGCCCTCGAAATCCTGCGCGATTACGACATCGTTGTCGATGGCACCGATAACTTCCCCACGCGTTATTTGGTCAACGACGCATGCGTCTTGCTAAAGAAACCGAACGTCTACGGCTCCATCTTTCGTTTCGAAGGGCAAGCCACCGTGTTCGCCTATGAGGACGGCCCCTGCTACCGCTGCCTCTATCCGGAACCACCGCCTCCCGGCTTGGTCCCCAGCTGCGCTGAAGGTGGAGTTTTGGGTATTCTTCCAGGCGTCATCGGCGTGATCCAAGCCACCGAAGCCGTCAAGATCATCCTGGGCATCGGGGAAACTCTGAAAGGCCGCCTGCTCCTTTACGACGCCCTCGCTATGAAATTTCGCGAACTCAAACTCCGCCACGATGAAGACTGCCCTGTTTGCGGCGACCATCCAACCGTGACAAAATTGATCGATTATCAGCAGTTTTGTGGAATCAATCCTATGCCAAACGAACCCGTAATCGCCAGCGCCGTCATCGATGCGCTTGAACTAAAAGAAAAGATAAACCGAGGCGATAACTTCGTCCTCCTCGACGTCCGCGAGCCCCACGAATATCAAATCGCCCGCATTCCCGGCTCCATCCTCATCCCCCTCGGCGATCTGCCCAAGCGTCTCAACGAGCTCGACAAGAACGCCGACATCGTCGCCCAGTGTAAATCCGGCGGCCGCAGCCAAAAAGCCGTCGATCTGCTCAAGCAAAACGGCTTCCAGCACGTGCGCAACATGACCGGCGGCATTACCGCCTGGAGCGACAAAGTCGATCCCAGCGTGCCGAAGTATTAGCGGGCCTCTGGCCGCATTTCGGAACCGCGCGCGTCAGCAAGCGCCCCCTCGCCCCTGTTACCCTAAAGAAGGCCTTTGTCCCCACCATGCGGCGCGCCTCATTCTTCCTAGCTTTCGCCGTCGTGCTCATCTCCGTCTTCGTCGGTATCACTTACTCCATCCGGCGTGCCCACGCTCACAAGCTCCGCCCGCCTTCTGTCGCCCTTAAACCCACGGAAGATGGCATCGCCCCGCAGGGTTGGAAATACGATAAAGACGATCCTCAAACTAATCGCCCCGTCGTCCGTCTATACGCCGCTTCGTTCCGCCTCACCAACAACCCTTCCGTTTTCGAGTTGCACGGCCTGGCCCTGAAACTTTTCAACAAAAAAGACGCTAACTACACCTACATCAAAGCCGACAAAGCCCTCTACGATGAGCGTTCCGAAGTCATGACGTCCGACGGCCCCGTCAGCATCGTCATGAACGTGCCAGTCGGCAAAGACGCCGAAAACAAGGACGAACTCGCCAAACGCGTCCAGGTCCAGACCTCCGGCGTCACGTATGAAACCAAGACCCTAAAGGCTTGGACCAATCAACCGGCCAACTTCGTCTTCCCGAACGGCAGCGGCAAAGCGGTCGGAGTCGAATACGATCCCAACACCAAAATCCTCCACATGAAGTCGCAAGTGGTGCTCGACCGCAACGGCATGCACGTCGAAACCGGCGATCTCATCTACAACGAAGCCGAACAGAAAATCTATCTCACGCCCTGGTCCAAACTCCAGCGCCAGACCATGACCATCCAGGCGCAGAAATCCGTGGTCACGCTGATCGACCAAAAAATACATCAGATCGATTCCGATCAACCCTCCGGCGTGGACGACCGCAAAGGCCGCCACGTCGAATATGCGGCTGATCGCATGACCGCCAGTTTTGACGAAGACGGCAACATGACCGAGATAGTCGGCTCTCCGCACGCCCGCGTCGTTTCCTTTCAAGAACGCGCCAAAACCGTCTTGACTGGTGATCGCGCCGATCTTCACTTCGACCAGGAAGATAAAACCAGAGATGGTAAAGACGCCGTCGACAGCTATCTCAGCTCCGTCACCGCCGAGGGCCATGCCATTGCCGAATCGTCACCCATCGAACAGCCCGGCGTCACCCCCTCCGAAACGCGCATCATGCGTAGTGAGCAGATCAATCTCGACATGAAACCCGGCGGCAAAGAGGTTCAGGAAATCTACACTCCTTCGAAAGCGCAGCTTGAATTCAAGCCAAACCGCCCTGAACAGGTTCACCGCATCATCGATGCCTCCAAGATGCGCATCATGTACGGAGAACACAGCTACGTCGATACGTTCCATGGCTGGAATGTCGCCACGCACACCGACAAACCTCCCACGCCCGACCAAAAAAAGCCACCTTCACCGGCCCTCACCTGGAGCGACGAAATGGTGGCCAAGTTTGTGCCCAATTCGAGCGACGTCGATCGCATCGAGCAGACCGGCAATTTTCGTTATCAGGAAGGCGCGCGCAACGCTTCCTCCAAGAAAGCCATCCTTGAGCAAAAGATCAACCGCATCACTCTCGTCGATCATGCCAAAGTCTCAGACGATACAGGTTTCACCTCCGGCAATCTCATCGTCATGAACCAGAACAGTGGCGATATGGATGTCACCGGCAAAGTGCTCTCCGTCCGCGCCCCGGACAAGAATCAAAAGCCCGGCACCTCCATGCTCGATCAAACTCAGCCGCTGCAGGCCAAAGCCGATCAAATGCAATCGCGCGAAAATAATTTTCTGGTGTTTTATGAAGGCAACGTAGTGATGTGGCAAGGCGCGAACCGCATCACCGCCGATAAAATCGAAATTAACCGCGACGACCAAATCCTCCACGCCTCCGGCGACGTAGTCAGCGAACTCGTCGACAACAAACAGCCCGCCGCCGATACCGCGACTGACAAATCCGTTCCACCTCCCAGCCCCGTATACACCACCGTCAAGGCTCCCGATCTGCTCTATCACGATGACACCCGCGAAGCCCTCTATACCGGCGGAGTCACTCTCCTCCGCAATGCCATGACTGTCACCTCAAAGGAGTTGCGCGCCTTCCTGACTCCAAAGACGGACGACAACAAGGATCAATCCTCCCTCGACCACGCTTTCGCCAACGGCGATCTGGTGGTGCTCGATATCATCGGACCCAATCACAAGCGCACCGGCTCCTCCGATCGCGGCGAATATTACACCAAGGAGGACAAGGTCGTTCTAACCGGCGGCGCACCGCAAATCGTCGATAGTCTGCGTGGCATCACCAAAGGCACCTTGATCACTTACTACAGCGGCGACGATCGCCTCCTCGTGCAAGGCGAACGCGGCAAGCCGGCCATCACAAAGATGACCAAAAAATAATGGTGCTCGTCAACGCCGCGTTCCTACGGAACCGCGACCGTCAGGGAGCGCATTAATCACTCCCTCCGATAAATCACACTCAATCCCGTCCTCCCCACCTCCCGATACCCACTCAGCAACTCCCTCATCTCCGCAAATCTCTCCGGACTCAACTTCTCATTCAACATCCCCAGCCCATCCACAAAAAAAGTCGCCCGCGATCCCTCGACCACCCTCAAATGAGCCTTCGTCTCCTCACTCACCACCGGCTCCCGCGCCCCTAAGTGCCGGTCCGCCGCCACTCCCGTCAACGGCTGCGAATCCCAAAACTCGCTCGCCAAGTTCAGTCGCGTATATACGTAAACATCCGGCCGGTAACCCCACACAAACAGCGTGTCCCCCGGCTTAGCTAACGCATTGATTCGCGCCGCGACTTGCTGGCTATCCACGTCCAAAGCCACATCGCCCCACTTCTTATGCTCCGCCATTTCCAAATATCGCGGCCCGAACCGCACAAACGGGACCAGCAGCAAAGCACCCGCCACAGCAACCGCCAACCTCTTTCGCTCTCTCAGCGCCCACACAATTCCGCGCCCACCCACCACCACCAGCGGCGGCAGCAACTGCAAAAAATAGCGTGGCGCAAAATGATTCCCAAAACAAACCGCCGCAAACGACACTCCCAACCACACCGTCAACCTCACCCGCTCCCTGCGCGCCTCGCCCCACACACCGCCCACCCAACCTGCCGCTAACGCCGCATGAAACCCGAGCCAATGCCCAACCCGTTCCAACGCCAGCGCCAGTGGATGCGCCACCGCCGCGCCCCGCGCATATCCCACTCCCCAAACCCACACCTGCTGCCAATACCCCGTCGCCGCGCCCAACGCTCCCAGCACTCCTCCACCCAACACCAAAACCGCCCCAAGCCCTCCCGCCAAAGCGCTCAAAGACGGCATCAGCCAAGCCGCGCACGCCGCCGCCACAAACAACGCCTTCACATTGATCCAAAACCCTGCGCCGCAAATCACCCCCGCCGCCCAAGCCCTCCCCTCCCGCGCCAAATAAATCGCCGCCAAGTGCGGCGCAATCAACAGCGCATCCGGCGCAAAGGGAATCACCGCCGCCGGCAAATAAAAAGTGGTAAAAAACGCCATCAACAAAGCCGCCGCGCGGCCTTCCGCTTCACCCCACCAACTCCGCGCCAGCCGC
>Ga0302325_10027607_pt1 | contig 11764 bp, 14 predicted proteins | sample Palsa_T0_2_FD_201948 | JGI IMG/M metagenome (GOLD analysis project Ga0302325, IMG submission 201948) | Peat permafrost microbial communities from Stordalen Mire near Abisko, Sweden - Palsa_T0_2 | ecosystem: Environmental > Terrestrial > Soil > Palsa > Peat permafrost | place: Sweden: Abisko... | reverse complement strand
GCACGCACGGCCCGTTCACACTCGAAGAAGTCGCCCATCGCTTCGCGCTCGATCCAGCGCAAGCCGAGCAGGCGCTCAATCACCTCGTCACCGAAAACCGCATCGTAGAAGGCGGCTTCCGTCCCGGCGGCCTGCACCGCGAGTGGGTCGATGCCGAAATCCTGCGCATCATCCGCCGCAAATCCCTTGCCCGCCTGCGCAAAGAGGTTGAGCCGGTCGAGCAGCAGACTCTGGCGAGATTCCTAACCCACTGGCAAGGCCTTCTAACCCCTCGCCGCGGCATGGATGCGCTCCTCGACACCATCGAGCAGTTGCAGGGTGCGCCGCTCCCAGCCTCGCTCGTCGAGTCTGCCATCCTGCCCGCGCGCATCGCCAACTACCAGCCGGGCGATCTCGATACCCTCATCGCCGCCGGAGAGATCGCCTGGACCGGCGTTGAGCCGCTAGGGGAACGCGACGGCCGCGTCGCCCTCTATCTCGCCGACAAGATGCCGCTGCTGACCCTCCCACGCCCCAACCCGCAACCCATGACGGAAAGGGAAGGGCTGCTTCTCGCAGCCCTGCGCAGCAGCGGAGCCAGCTTCTTCACCCAGCTCCACGAATCGGTCGGCGGAGGCTACCCCGGCGAATCGCTCGACGCCCTCTGGTCGCTGGTCTGGCGCGGCCTGGTCACCAACGACTCGCTGCATCCGCTCCGCGCCTACGTGGGCAAGCCTGAATCCGCACGCAACCAGCGCAAGCTGCACAGCTCTGCCCAGCAGCGAGCCACCTTCCGCTCCCGCCGCACCGTCCCAGCCACCGCCCAGGGCCGCTGGGCGTTGCTCGAAAACAGAAGCGGGGTCGAAAACAGAAGCGGGGTCGAAAACAGAAGCGGGGTCGAGAACAGAAGCGGGATCGAAAACAAAAAGGGGATCGAAAACAAAAACGGGGTGCCCCAGGTCTCGCTTCTGAGACCTGGGATCACTGCTGCGCCAACCGCCACCGAATCCACCCACGCACTTGCCCTCCAACTTCTCAACCGCTACGGCGTCCTTCTGCGCGAAGCCGCCGCTGCCGAAAACATCCCCGGCGGTTTTTCGGCGATCTACCCCGTCCTCAAGGCCCTCGAAGAGAGCGGCCGCATCCGCCGCGGCTACTTCGTCGCCGGTCTGGGAGCCACGCAATTCGCACTTCCTGCCGCTGTGGACCTGCTGCGCTCGTTGCGCAATGCTCCTCAACTCCCCGAATCCGGCAAGCCTGAGTTCGTTCTACTAGCCGCTACGGACCCCGCGAATCCCTATGGCAGCACGCTCAAGTGGCCCGACCTGCCCGTGGAAGCAGAAGATACTGAGCTCGCGCCACGCATCCTCACCCGAGCCGCTTACGCCCAGGTCGTCCTCTGCGCCGGACGCCTCGTCGCCTGGCTGCGGCGCGGCAATCCCAACCTGCTCGTCTTCCTCCCGGCAGACGAACCGGAGCGCTCCCAGATTGCCGAAGGACTCGCCAATTTCCTCGCGGAACTTGGCCAAAACCGCCTGCAAAACGACCAAACCGGCAGCCATCACAGCGGATACCTCATCAGCACCATCAACGGTCTCGCCGTCGCCGCGCATCCCTTCGCCAAGGCACTGCGCGATGCCGGCTTCCACTCGGGGCCTCTAGGCATGCACCTGCGACGTCCCACAAGCCTTCCGCCGCGCGTTGGTTTTTCATCGCAACAGTCGATCAATCAATTGCCAATCGAGCAACCACCGCGCCTCTCTCCCAAAGAAGCCGCCAAGAACCGCCCAGCCCTAACCCGCCCCGATTAGCACGCGGCGAGTTTTTGCTTTTCTTTCTGTCATTCCCGAAGGAAATCTTTTCAACCAGAAACGCCAAAATCAAGATTGCATCGAACTAGACAATGCCTGAAGGCGATACCATCTTCCGCACCGCCCGCGCCCTGAGCCGTGCTTTCACCGGCAAGCCCATCACGCGCTTCGAGAGCAGCTACGCGCAACTCACCGCCGCCAACGACGAAGCCCCCTTCACCAGCCAAACGATCACCCACATCGAAGCGAGAGGGAAGTGGCTGCTCATCCATTTCTCCGGCGGAAGCATCCTTGCCACCCACATGCTCATGAGCGGAAGCTGGCACATCTACAAGCCCGGCGACCGCTGGCAGGATAAGGCCGCGAACGCCCGCATCGTCCTCGAAACAGCCGACTACCTAGCCGTAGGATTCCGCGTCCCCATCGCCCGCATCTACACCGGGCAAACCCTGGCCCGCGAGCGCAAGATCCCCCGCTCCGAGCAAGATGTGCTCAGCCCCAGCTTCGACGCCAAAGCCGCCGTTCATCGCCTGATGACCCACCCGAATGATGAAGTGGGCAACGCTCTCCTGCGCCAGGATGTGCTTGCCGGCGTAGGCAATGTCTTCAAGTCGGAGATATGTTTTCTGCTTGGCCTGAACCCCTTCCGCAAAGTCGCGAGCATCTCACAAGCTCAGGCAGAAGAGATCGTAGCCACAGCGCAGCGCCTGCTCGCCGCCAACGTCCTGGAAGATTCCAGCGACCTGATCGTCACCTACAGCGGCAAGCACCGCCGCACCACTAACAATGCCGATCCGGCAGAAAGCCTCTGGGTCTACGGCCGCAAAGGCGAACTCTGCCGCCGCTGCGGCACACCCATCCAGCGCGCTCTCCAAGCCCCTAACGCAAGAAGCACCTACTGGTGCCCCACCTGCCAGCCCATGATGTAGTAGGATATTCCTACCGAGGTATTGCGCATGGCTGCTCACGTTACCCCCGAAGCGCCGCTTCTCGAATATCTGACCACCACCCGCATTGGAGAAAAGGGCCAACTCACCGTCCCCAAGCAGTTTCGCGAAGATTTGGGCCTCGAAGCGGGCGCGCCGTTTGCCGTCCTGCGTCTGGGGGATGGCCTGATTCTTCTGCCGGAGCAGCAGCGCTTCGACCAGCTCTGTGCCCAGATCGGCGCGTCTCTGACCGCCGCCGGCGTTACGGTCGAGGCTGTGTTGGCCACCCTGCCGGAGACTCGGCAGCGCGTGTACGCACGTCGCTATGGCGCAACCACTTCGGCAATAGGATCCTCACACAAGTAGTGATATGACGGGCTCCCGTAAGCTCCGACTGTTTCTGGACTCGAACGTCCTCACGGGGGGCATCGTCTCCCCTTGGGGACTGGACAAGGCTGTGTTGAGTCTATGTGCGGCCAAAATCTGCCGGCTGGTGCTGGTCGAGGCAGTACGCGAAGAGGTGGAAGAGAACCTGTTGCTGCATGCCACGGCGCTCCCGCCCGAGGATGCCGATGCGCTGATCGAGAATTATCGCGGACTCATCGAACTTACACGCCCTGAGGTGATCGCATATCCCGATGCGGATGCAGTGCGCACAAACCGGAGCATCATTCGCCACGAGGCCGATGTACCGGTCCTGCTTTCAGCCTTGGCGGCCAAGCCCGATTGGCTGCTGACGCACAATACCAAGCACTTCACGCCAACTGTCGCAGAGCGCACCGGCTTGCGAATTGCTACGCCGGTCGAGTTCTTTGAGACGCTTTCTGCGTTGTTTCGGTGAGGCTGCCGGAGAACGCTCGACGCTCAGGCCACCGCTTGAGTGATTCTCTGAACCTTGATCAGCTTTTCACGCTTTCGGGTCTGGACTATCTCATAGGCGGATTGCATCCGCATTAGGGTCTCCATCTTAACGCCGAATGCTTTTTCGATTCGCAGGGCCATGTCGCCGGAGAGGGCAGCTTTTCCATTGAGCAGGCTCGAAAGCGCCGGCCGCGAAACCTGAAGCGCCGCCGCTGCAGCTGTTACTGTCAGACCGGCAGGCTCAATGATTTCCGTGCGGATGAAATCTCCGGGATGCGGCGGGTTTTTCATGGGCATGAGGTCTCTCCTTTGGCTAGTGGTAGTCTTCGAGGTCGAGCACATAGATCTCGCGTTCGACAATATCGATGCGAAAGGTAAGGCGGCGATTGGCGGTAACGCTAAGGCTCCAGGTTCCCTTGCGGTTTCCAGTCAGCGTATGAACCTTCCACGATGGCAGCGCACGTAGTTCTTCCGGATCGTCCATCTCATCCAGAAAAGCAAACATCTTGCGGAGCTTGTCTACCGTCTCCGGCGGAACGCCCTTCGCATTGTCTTCCTCGTAGAGCTTTTTCAAACCCTTATGAGCAAAGCTCCGGATTTTCATCTGATCGACTGTAGCCTGTTGCTTTACGCTTGTCAATCGGTGAGCGCCGCCCCAGGTCTGGATTTTCAGACCTGGGAGGGATGCTAGCTTCAGCGTGCCGCTTTATCGATCGCGTCGCTCATGGTTGAATATTCAACCTCGACCTTGGCGTTGAGCTGGATCAATTCTGACCGTATCCGGAGATAATCAGAGTCTTGAACGTGTAGCTCCAGCCGCTGGCCGTCGAGTACCGCGTCACAAGCATTTTTCGCGCCCGAGAATGAGAAGTTGAATTCGTCTCTGAGCTTCTGCGTGAAGTTTATTTTCTGAAACCCGACGTTCCAACCAGATACGACAATCGTCTTCATCGTTCCACTTGACTAAATGAAAGTTAAAGCGCCGCCGCCCCAGCCTCAGCCACAGCATGATCCTGATCGCCAGAACCGCCGCTCACTCCGATTGCCCCAACCACCTTGCCATCCTGCTTCAGCGGAATGCCGCCGGCGAAGATCATGATCTTGCCGTCGTTCGAGGCATGAATGCCGAAGAACTGCCCGCCGCTCTGCGAATGCGTAGCCAAATCCTTCGTGGCAATATCGAAAGCCCGCGAAGTGTAAGCCTTCTTGATCGAAATATCGACCGAGCCGAGCCACGCGCCATCCATGCGCACATGCGCCACCAGGTTTCCGCCGGCATCGGCGACGGCAATGTTCATGGGCTGGCCAATCTCCGCCGCCTTCTTTTCGGCTGCCTCGATTACGCGCTTCGCATCCTTCAATGTGATCATTGTTTTCTCTCCAAAATCGTTGCTGTGGTTGCGGGATAGGCCTAAGGCTTTTTGTCGCCCAGGCCAAAGATTTTCTGAATAAAATTCCGCTTGTCGGTGTTCGGATGCGAGCAGGTTGTCGTTGGCACGGTACCATCCAGAAACGCCGCGTTGTATGTATCGCCCATGCAGGTCGAGTCGGCGGGCAGATTCGTCGCCTTGTCGATGGGCACAATCTGCACCCCGTCCGGCATGTTGAAGTCATGCGTATCCGAGTACTGCGGCAGTTGCACCGCCCGCTTCATGAACTCGCCCCAGATAGGTCCGGCGGCCCGCGAACCCTCGATCTTGATGTCGGTATAGTCGTCGTTGCCCACCCAGACAATGCACAGCAGATTCGTCGTGTATCCGGCAAACCATGCGTCGTGGCTGGTGCCCGTCTTGCCCGCAGCCGGAGCGTAGAAGCCCATGCTGCGCACACCGGCGCCAGTGCCCACACCGCTCAGCACGTTCTGCAACATGCTCGTCGTCAGATACGCTACGCGGGAGTCTAGAACCTGCCGTGAGGTCGGCGAGTAGTCAGTGATCACATCGCCTGAAGGAGTCCGCACACTGGCCACCATCCACGGATCGAGATGCAGTCCGTGATTGGCGAAGATCGTATAGGCGCCTGCCATATCCAGCGGAGTAGCGCCATACGCGCCAATCGCCATGGCCGGCGTGCCGCGCGCGCTCTTCACACCCGCTTCGCGCGCCAGCGCAGCCACGCGGTCAAAGCCTACCAGCGAAGCCAGTCCGATGGTCGCGTTGTTCAGCGAGCGCTGCAGCGCCAAGCGCGCCGTCACCTGGTCGTGATACTCACCCTCGAAGTTGCGCGGGGTGTATTCCTGGTTGCCTACGTCGTAGGTCGTCTGCTCGTCGCTCAGAATCGTGATCGGCGAAAACAAGTCGTCGTGCCCCGGCAACTGCGTTCCCGCAACCGCTGTATTGAATGCCGACGCATACACAAAGGGCTTGAAGATTGAGCCCGTAGGCCGCGGCGCCGATGTCGCATGGTTCAACTGGCTCTGCCCATAGTTGCGTCCGCCCACCAGCGCCAGCACCTGCCCGGTATGCGGATTGAGCGCCACCAGCGCCACTTGCGGATACGTGATTGGCTCGCTCGGCTGCGCCGGCTCACCGGGCCTGACGCGATGACGCCTGGCGTAGAGCTTGTCCACCTGCTCATCGACTACATGGATGGTGCTTTCGACCGCGGACGTCGCCACACGCTGCAGATCGGGATCGAGCGTGGTGTAGATATGCAGCCCTTCGCGATTGAAATCCCGCTCCCCCAGCTTCTGGTTCAACTGCTCATGCACCAGGTCGACAAAGTATGGGGCCTCGCTGGCATCCACGCTCAAAGACGACAGATGCAGCGGCTCGTCCTTGGCGCGCTCCGCCTGCTCCTTGGTGATCGCGCCGGTCTCCACCATCGAATCCAGCACCAGGTTGCGCCGCGCCAGCACCCGGTCAGGATGCCGGTAAGGATTGAAGTAACTGGGGCGCTGGATCATGCCGGCGAGCATGGCGCACTCGGCCAGATTCAGCTGTTTCACATCCTTGGCAAAGTATGCCTGCGCCGCCTCGCCAAAGCCGTCGATGGAAAAGCTGCCTTGCTCGCCGAGCGGCACCTGATTGGCGTACATCTGAAAAATCTGCTGCTTGGTGAAGCGATGCTCAAGCTGAAAAGTGATAACGATCTCGATCAGCTTGCGCTTGAATTTCTTTTCCGGCGAAAGGAAAAATCCGCGCGCCGCCTGCATGGTCAGCGTGGACCCGCCCTCCATGTAGGTGTGCTTGCGCATCAGGTCGTTGCGCAGCGCGCCCATCATGCGCCAGTAGTCCACGCCGCTGTGCTCAAAGAAGCGCCGATCCTCGATCGCCACCACCGCCATTACCAGGTTGTGCGGCAGCTCGTCGTAGGTCGCCACGCGCCGCTTGCCGCGGTTCGCGTCTTCGCTCAGCCCGGTAATCAGCAGCGGCTCCAGCTCATAGCTCAGCAGCGCCTGCCCATGATCGTCGGTGAGCGAGTCGACCACTCCGCTGGCGAAGTGGATCGTGGCGCCATCCTCGGCATGAAAACTCTGCGGCCCCGGCCGTACCGACACAGTTTCGCCGCTCTCGGAATAGGTCCCCAGCGGCGAAGCATTCGCGCTGCCTTCTGCTGTATATCCAGCGCCGCGCAGCTCGTTCACAATCGCAGCGCGGTTCAGCTTTTGCCCCGGCCGCACCTCGCGCGGAGCCGCATAGATCTTGGCCGTAGTCTCAAACAGCGGCTTGTTTAGCCGCGCATCCACAATGCTCTGGTAGCGAAAGTAGTAATACCCAAAGATCGCCAAAAACACTATCAAAACCAGCGCTACGCATCCCAGCACTGTGCGCAGGATCAGGCTGCTCCATCCTTGCCGCGTCGTCGGTTTCGCGATCTTGATTTTCAACGCCATTCCACTGCCTCAAACTTCCCCAAAACCCTCGGAGTTGTCATCCTGAGCGAAGCGAAGGACCTGCTTCTACGCCTTTTCTTGCCCAACAAGGTCCTTCAACCGTCTCACCAACTCCCCAATCGACACATCCTCACTACCCGCAACGGCGCGCCTCACCAGCTCAACCTTGCCCTCAGCAGCCTTCTTGCCCACGGTCACGCGATAGGGAATTCCAACCAGGTCGGCATCTTTGAACTTAACCCCAGCGCGCTCATCGCGATCGTCCAGCAGCACATCGAACCCAGCAGCCCCAAGCTCCGCGGCCACTTTTTCGCCTGTCTCGCGCAGCAGCGTATCGGTGACGTTGGTCACCGTCACCACCACCGTAAACGGCGCAATGCTGGCCGGCAGCCAGAACCCATTCGCGTCATAAGATTGTTCGATCGCCGCAGTCAGAATCCGCTCGATGCCAATGCCATAGCAGCCCATGATCGGCATAACTTCCTTGCCGTTGGGATCAAGCACCGTTACACCCATCGAAGAAGTGTACTTGTAACCCAGTTTGAAGATGTGGCCCACTTCGACAGCCTTGCCGACGACGAGCCTTCCTTCGCAACCCGGCGTAGGGCAAGCCTCACCCTCGTTCACCGTGCGAATATCGGCCGCCAGCGTCCACATAAAGTCGCGCCCTGGAGTCACATTGCGGAAGTGGTAATCCAGCTTGTTGGCCCCGGCGACAAGATTCTTCCGGCCTTCGAGCCCCTTATCGATCACGACCGTAAGGCCGCCAGCCAAAGGCTTTGCGGCAGGCGTCTGCCCAACCGGCCCCAGGTATCCCGCCGGCGCATGAAGAAACGCCTCCAGCTCTTCGCCGTTCATTGTGCGCAGCTCGGCAGCGCCTACGGCGGCCATCAGCTTCGTCTCATTCACCTGGTGGTCGCCGCGCAGGAAAGCGGCGAGGCCATGCCACGTATCCGGCTTGCCTTTCGCACCACGAACCAGCGCCATATACGCCACGCACTTGATGTCGCTCGCCGGAGAAATCTTGAAGAACTCCGCCACATCGGCAATCGCCGCGCATCCCGGCGTGTAGACCTCTTCTGGCATTCCATCACCGGTCGGCTCCATCTCTGTCACCGGCTTCAGCACCGAAATTGCCTTTTCCGTATTCGCCGCATAGCCGCAAACCGGGCAGCTCGCGATCAAATCCTCGCCGGCCTCGGTGTACACCATGAACTCCTGCGACTGCGATCCGCCCATGGCTCCCGAATCCGCATCCACCGCCACAAACTTCAACCCGCAGCGCGTGAAGATCCTGCGATAGACCGCGTCGTGCAGATCGAAGCTCTTGTCGAGGCCGGCCGCGTCAAGATCGAAGGAATAGCTGTCCTTCATGGTGAACTGGCGCACCCGCAGCAGCCCAGCCTTGGGCCGTGGTTCATCGCGAAACTTGTTCTGAATCTGGTACCAGATCTGCGGCAGTTGCTTGTAGCTGCGCAGCTCGTTGCGCGCAATGCCGGTCATGACCTCTTCGTGCGTCATGCCCAGGCAAAGCTCCGCGCCCTTGCGGTCCTTGAGGCGAAACATATTCTCGCCCATCGCCGACCAGCGCCCGCTCTGCTCCCACACCTCGCGCGGATGGATCGCGGGCAGCAAAAACTCCTGCCCGATTGTGTCCATCTCCTCGCGCACAATGCCGATGATCTTGTTTAGCGACCGCTGGCCAAGAAAGAGATAGTTGTAGATCCCCGCGCCCAACTGCCGGATATACCCGGCCCGCAGCAGAAATTTGTGACTGGCCACCTCGGCATCCGCCGGAGCCTCACGCAGTGTAGGAACAAACAGTTTCGACCAACGATGCATAGAAATGGATCAACGTGCTTTCCCGCCGGTTACAAGATCCAGCGCAAGACAAATCACAGTAGTCGCTATTCTAAATGTTGTAGGGGGGAGGCGGGACGTCAGGCGACTTGAAAGGCCGAAATCTACGTCTAGTGCAGGCTCTACAAGAATTCGCCAATTTGGCGATTGGCTGCTTCGAAGATGAGATGCATCTCGTCGTTCGACCTGATTGTTACCGCGATCGAGAAGTAAAGGTCGATGAGTTTATGGGCAACTTCAAGATCGATTTGCCTGCCGCTTTTTGCCCAAACCGTGACCAGTTCTGACAGCAGTGTTTCGACGTCGATTGTGATTCCGCTGTTCCCTTGTTTCAAAATAAATAGGTCAAGAGTGGGAAGTTTTTCGTCCGTCGCCCACAATAGTCTCTTTAGCGGTGATCTCCCTTTCCAAGCCCGATAGATGGCGCTGCTGTGATCGGCCCGCCGAATTACTGCGTCGATAATAAGAACGCAGCGGTGCAATGCTTTGCTCTGTATTGGATCTAGTTTACAGACACCTCGAAATACGGGCTGTTTGCGGGCTATCCTTTCCTTGGTCGGAATATGGTTGTGCGGAGTTTCGTGCGATGCGTAACGGTGTGGAGTTTCATGTGGTCCAGACAAGCTCGCCTGATCAGTGAGCGGGGACTCTTCCAAGAAGGCTGTCGATGATCTCAGCGCGGCGGCTGTTTTAACCACAACTGGAAAATTTTGTCCTAACAAATTCAGCGGAACGCAATCTTCTGCTCTCTGGGGTCGGCTCTAGATTCGCAATCCTTGATCACACGATTTAGGTATCGTAGGAACTCGCTGCAAATCTCGATTGAGTTCTCATGCAAATATTTTCTGGAAGATCGCAAGGCTGTTGGCTCAGCCGCTTCCAACTCGATCAGAACCAGGGAACAGCGCGGCTGCGATTCGCCAATTTCTAAATCGACCCGTACCCCATCGGGTGTCCAGGGTCCAACATTGAAATCCAATCCCCGAAAGTAGACGGACTCGGGCGAGGCGTCGCGCATCCCTTCAAAGAAGGGCCTGTTTTCCTTTGCAGAGTCGACTTGGAAGAGATACACAGTGGTCATGAGGTGACTGGTATCAAATTCTATTACAGGCACTTACCAAAACTCGGCCCCACGCGCAGGCCCCCAGTCATATTCCCCAAGGCAAGTACCTTCCGGAATGCCCTCCAGAAGCTCCTCGATGGTCAGGTGCTTGAGCTTAGCTTTCGGGTTTGCTTTCTGCTCGACTCTTGCCGTATCCGCGTCGTCTTGCCCCAAATCCCGATCTTTCATTGGACGCTCCTTGAAAAGTGATTCCTTGTCCACGGTTTGCTCACCAGGACTTTTTCTAAAACGATTTCGGCCACTTCTGCCGTCCATGCAGCACAGCAGCAATCACCACTTCGTTAGGATCAAGCCTGTAAGCAGCGATGTAGGAAGTCCCAGGAATAACAAGTTCGCGCGTTCCCGGAACACGGCCAAACCTGCCGGACAATGGAAAGTTTTCCAATCGCCCCACTGATTCCTTAATTCTCTGAGCAATCCGGTGTGCGGCGCGCGGGCTATCGGTAGCAATGTAGTTGCGAATCAACCTGACATCCGAAATCGCAGTTGGAGACCACCGAATCTTCATTTCGGCGCAGGCAACTCGTTCTCGGTTCCCCAGCTATCCAGCCACTCCACGACGCGCTCATGCGAAACGCCTTCCCCTGCATCCAGTTCGGCAAGACCCTGGAGAATATGCTGACGCTCCCAGTCTTCAGCCGCAACATACATGGCAATCACCTCGGCAGCCACGTCGGAAACGGGCTGCTGTCGAGCCTCTGCAAGCTCCACCAGCCGAGCCTGTACCGCGGAATCCAGTTGAACCGTAATCGATGCCATGAATGTTACACCTCTTCACGATAATTATGCGCCAATTCGGCTAAAAAATCCGGTAGCTAACCCCCGCGCTCACCCCGAAAGGCGAGAGCGAACCATCCAGGAACGTCGGCCAATATTGATACTCGGCGTCGATGGCGCGAACGCTCCACCGGCGGGTCACGTGGATATCGATTCCCCCGCCAAAGGCCAGTGTCGTGAACCGTCCATTGCCGAGGCCCTCCTCGAAATTCATATTCGTGAAGCCGCCCAGCGCCTTCACATACGGCCGCGCCCGCCAGAAGTGCTTCAGCTGCACTCGGGGGCCGATCAGGTAGTTGTCCTGGCTGATGCCTTCAAACTCATGCAAATGCTGCCAGCGGCCCTCCGCCTCCACGCCAATGCCGTGAAAGAGGTTCAGGTCCACGTAGGCTCCCAGGCCGCCCAGCGTGTTGGAGGCATAGTCCGGGTCAAAGAGCGAAGCCGTGCCGCCCACAGTCAGCGAAATCGGGCTCTTGAAGGCAGTTGGAGCTACCTGGGCCCGCATCGTTGCAGGTCCGGCTCCCAATAGCACAACGCAAAAGAGGAAGAAAGCAAGAGAAAGTCTGGTACGAATCATTCGGGATTTTCCTGT